>Ga0315279_10001817_pt1 | contig 34094 bp, 37 predicted proteins | sample YL17G06_20_MG_FD_203694 | JGI IMG/M metagenome (GOLD analysis project Ga0315279, IMG submission 203694) | Sediment microbial communities from Yellowstone Lake, YNP, Wyoming, USA - YL17G06_20 | ecosystem: Environmental > Aquatic > Freshwater > Lake > Sediment | place: USA: Wyoming | collected...
TTCAAAAAGAAAAAATAAAGAAAATTTTAGAAAAACAAGGATTTAAATTTCAATTTAGAAAAGACCGATTCAAAAAATATAGGTGGCTAAAGGCGTCACCATAGGTTCGAGTCCTGTACGCAGAGCTCAGCAACGCTAAGTCAGGTGACCGGGTTGCGTCGTCGTTTTCCGAACAAAATTATTGTTTAGTTCGAGTCCGAGAGACGTGACCTGTCTGGGATTAGAACTTTAGGAACAAAAAAGAAGTGTCAAAAAATCGCAAAAGAAGCGATTTTTTAGTTTCCTAAACCCCAAACCATTGACAAAATCAATCTTTGGGTGTATAATAGAAGATGTTAGAATAAGGTAGTTCTTTGACAAAATTATATGGGGAAGGAGAAGAGAATCTGCCTCACAGAGAGGAAATCAAAATTGGTTTCTTGTCTACGAGGCAGATAAAAGATGTTGAAAATATGGCGAAGACCTAAAAAAGAAGAAGCAAAAAACGAAAAAGAGAATGCCCCTTCAGAAAGAAAGACATACCTGAAAATCACAAACAAAGGAATAGTGGACAGAGAATTCTTGGAACTCATTGGTGCAACCACAAAGAGAGAACAATACAATGACTCGTCAATTATTGGCAACAAAGGCAGCGGTGCTAAATTCTCAGTGATACCGGTCTTGCGACTTGGCTTAGAACTTGTTGTCGCGAGTAGCGATCAGCTTGGTTCTTATGTCTTGAAATATAAGACAGAAAAGGCCAGAACAGGAGGCCAGAGAGTAATTTTTGACTATGGCACTGAAGTTCATCCTAGTCAGTTTACTCTTGATGCTCTTCAAGACTGGGACCAGCCCATTGGCACAGACGACAAAAAAATCTTCAAGGCCCTGAGAGAGTTCATTTGCAACGCCTATGATGCTGATAAGGAATTCACAGTCGAAACAGTCGAGGGAATTACTCCAGCTAGAAAAGGCGAAACGGCAGTCTATCTTTCGATGACCGCTGAGATCGAAGAAATCTTGAAGCATCCTCAGAGATACTTTAAGTTTCTGAGCAACGAGAAACCACTGTTCGCCACTACTGACGGAGCGATTTATCCTAAATCTGACGCCGCGACCCGATTGTTTTTACAAGGAGTCTTGGTTGATTGCAAGAGCTACGACAAGAGTCTCTTTGACTACTCGGTGGTGGACAAGTGGCTGTTAAGCGAAGAAAGGATCATCAAAGATTTCAGACGATTCATGGAGAAGGTTGGCGAGATTATCGCCGAGATAGACAATATAGAATTGGCTCTCCAAATGTTAGCAGGGCTTATTAAGGAAAGAGCAGAGACTGAAATATCGACTCTCTATAAAATCCAATACGTAAGCACGAAAACAAGAGAGGTTTTCAAGAGAGCTTGGGAAATGATCTTCGGTCCTAAGGCAGCCATCGCAGTTTATGATACTCAGATCAACGAAGATGCTCGACAAGGAATGGGCTATACCATAGTTCCAATAAGCAGCCCAACTGTTCAGAAGTTTCTCAGGAACTGTGGAGTTTCTATGGCTTCTGATATAGTGCCAAAACCAACGAAGAAAGAAGAAGAGAAGAAAAGGTTTGAAATCATAGAGCCAACGCTCCAACAAAGAGAAATCTTTGAGAAAGCGTGGTCTATCTTCACTAGCTTCTTTCCTCAGGCCAGACAATGCCCAGTGAAATTCTACAAACCTTTGGATCCTTACTTTGACAGAAGTAGCGGCTTTGCTAAGGTAACCGATAGAGAAGTCTGGGTCAACGCAGAAAAGATCGTAGACATTGAATCCTGTTTGGTGACGCTTGAACACGAAACAAGACACGCACTAACACAAGCTGGAGACTATGATAGAGAATTTGACCTAGCGGCTACGAAAAGGCTGGTAGGCTTAATGATGACTTTTGTCGATGTCCCAAAGCCCAACGGAATTTATGAAGCAAAGATAGTGAATCAGGGCATCACGCTGCCTAGTAGGTTCGTCGGAAAGGAAATTCATCTATTAATAGAGAATGACGAACTGAGGATAAAAGTCCGAGGAGACAGAACAGTATTTCAGATGCGTTTAGAAAAACCGATCAGTGGCCATCTTAGTCAGCTAAGGAAGGTCAGCAAATTCAGAGATCAAGGATGCGTCTTCATTCCAGCATCTATTAAGAAACAGCTACCACCTAAACTACAATTGGAGGTAATCAGGTAGCCTCCTTCCCCCATTTTTTTTAGTCATTTGGTTGTAGTTATTGAACTCTGATTCAAACTAAGTCAGAATTCGCTAACCGCAACCAAAAAGATGAAGCAGTAGGAGCGGCATTTAAGAAAGGGATCTTGGCGTAAAACCTGGGCTGAAAAGTCCAATAAGCCTACTTAGGGCTTTTTTGAAAATTGAATATGGAGATAAATAGAGTTTTTCGCCATTTCCTCTTTTTTAATAAAAAAATGGAAATCGTCAAAATTCCTTTCGTATATGTGATTAGCTCGGCGGTTGGTTCAAAGCCAAGCGGAAAATGTGGGTTTTGAAACTGGAAAAAAAGGTGGGTTTCAAAATCCACGGTTCAAGGTGGTTTTTTCTCCACCAAAAACCAAGGGGAGCGACGCACCATTTATATACCCGTCGTTCCCACAGTACTTTATTTTATAAAGAATCATTTTTTCGAGCCCATAAATATTTGTGGGTTGGAAAAACGCAGGAACTGTCTATAATTAGGCAGTTTTTGCTTTTAGATACAGATATTGTCGCACAGGCGGAACCGCTTCGCCCGAGAGTTTTTCTCTCAGGGTTTTGTTAACCGTTTTATTGAGAAATTTTGTAGAAAATATATAATACAAATAGAGGGAGTAGATTTGGAAAAACTAAAGATTCCCATAGGTGTTTGGTGTCTTGGCGCGCTTGTGATGTTAATAGGATGCTTAATTACTATTTTAACAGGTAATTATCTAAAGCTTCTTTCCGCAGGACTTGCCGCTTTCTTCCTTATGTTCTCGATAATATTAAAGAGATACTCTGAATTACTAAAAGAAAACCAAGAATTCAAGCAATAATTCAACTGCTCTTTTAAAATTCTCAAGCACCAATATTTTATTTATTGGTGCTATTTTTTTATCTAAACTCCTACCAACCAGATTCTAACATTGTCGCATAGGGGGGAGCCGTTTCCCCCGAGAGTTTTTCTCTCGGGGAAGCCGCCGCTTGACGCATTTCAAATTGTAATATAATATACGGACGGAGGAAAAAGAATGAAATTGAAGGAATTGTTGGAAACTGTCCATGAGTTAACAGATAAAATAGGACGAGTTAGAGCGAACGTAGATTTTTGCCCTGAGTGTAAAAAGGGGACGACTCAAGAAGAACACAGCGAAAAACATCTTGAAGAAGCAATGGAGATTAGAGCAAAGTTACCTCACAACCTCGTCTGGACGATCGAAAGCCTCGGAATAAAACCCGTGATAAAATTAACAATTGACGAAGAAGGACACGTAATCGCAAATCTCGAGGAAGTCGAGATTGACTAAATACAGGTAGCAATTATTTTTATCAGTTCTTTAAAAGACATTTCAAAAACGCAGTAAAAGATTTGCTTATTGCAAAACCATAATAGAGAGGCAAAATTCTCATTTTTTGTCTCTTTTTTTATTTCCGCCCTCGCCACGTCTGACGTGGCGAGAGTTTTTCTCTCGGGCTTTTCTATTTCAGAGTCGGTCTTGACTGATTTGATGAATGGGCGTACAAATATATAGTCAATGATAAAAGTAATAGATTATAAGCAGAATTTGAATACTTATCTAACTGAGCACTGGAAGTACGAAAAAGTGCATAGGTTAGTTTTGTCTTTTTGTGATAAAGTTATTGAATGCAGTGTTTTCGAACACTTAGATGAAAAGAAAAATAAAGTGAATGCCAGCGTAGAAATTTCCAGCATGTATGGTTGCCCTGTGGGGTGTAAATACTGTGCCTCTAATTTAATCGAGGGCTGCCAGTTTTTAACTCCCGAAGAAATGTTTATGCAGGTTAAAACAGCAATCGAATATACGGGTGTGCCTATCAAAGATTACCCTATTGTTATTGTCAGCTTTTCTGGCATTGGTGAACCATCTCTTATTCCAGATAGAATCATTACTGCAGCACATTTAATAATCAGACAATATCCAGAAGCGAAATTTTATTTAGCTTCCACTTGTGTTAAACCAGAATTGATTGATATATTGGGTTCTTCAGGGCTTCCTTTCAGATCCTTTTGGGTAACCTACATTCATTACGATACCCAAAAAGCTAGCCAAGTTATTCCCAGCCTTCGCAACCATCAATATAATTTTAAGAAGATAGTTGACCGATTAAAATCCTTTGACCTTTGTAAGGTCAAAATTAACTGTGTATTCATAAAAGATTTTAATGATTCCAATAAAGATATTGAGCATTTGTTAAGGATGCTGGGACCCATTAAGGATAAAGTTATAATTCGTATTACCAGAATTAATCCGACCGCGGCTTCTTGTAATAACCGCCTTGGTATTGTAAACTCCAAAAGGCTCTTAGAGATTGCGGAGTTAATAGAAGGAAAAGGATTCCAAAAGCACATTTATTTTACGGAAACAAATGATAATTTTAATTGTGGACAATTAAGCGATCAATACTACAGAACTAAGAATTTGCCGCCAAACCGAGCCTAGCTCGGAGTCTCGCTAAAAGTGGGACGAAAAACTTGAAATTATCAAAACCGCCCATCGCTGGGCATTTTTTATTTCTTTCTTGACCTTGATAATACTTCTCTGATATTATGCTCATAGTAGCTCTTTTACAACTTTTGTTGGATGAGAAGAGCTTGATAAGGAGAAAAAGAGTTGAGTCAAAAATGAGCACAATTTTAGTTCCGATAGGACTAATAGATCCACCTTTAAAGCCTATCAGGGATATTGTGCCTTCTTTAGTTAACGACCTCAGAGAATCAATTGAAGAAAATGGAATCTTGCAAAATCTACTTTTAAGACCAAAGCAAAATGGTAGATATGAAATAGTCTTTGGTTTACAAAGGTTCTACGCAGCAAAGGGCGCTAGGTTAAAATTAGTTCCTGCACAAGTCAGAGAATTAACTGATAGAAAAGCCATTGTGCTTGCGCTTTCAGAGAATATACAGAGACAAACTTTGGACCCGATAAGAGAAGGGGAAGTAATGCTTGGATTAACCGAGGGTGGTAAAAGATACCTTATTCTGGAGCTATCTCGCGAGATAGGAAAAAGCAGGGTTTATATCGAGGGCAGAATCAAGCTAGTCCAAAATTTAGACGATGACTTAAAGAAAGAGGTTGGAAAACGTTTAACGATAACTAACGCCTTGCATTTGTCAAACTTTAACAAGGGTTTCCAGAAGCAGATATTCAGACAACTAGAATTTGTTAGCAAGCAGGAACCTAGAAGATTAGGTTTTGGAGGGCCCCTGCCCACTAGTGGAATGACACCGAAATATTGCGTTTGTCCAGTATGTGGCTCAGAACATATCAGAGGGAAAGATTATAATGAACAAAGTCTTGGTATGTCCTAAATGTCAGAGCACTTCTATAGGTACACATTCTCCACGCGTCTGCAAGTTTAAGGTTACTAACCAATTCAGATGTAAAACTTGCGGCACCAGGTTCTCCATTGATCCATCTACAGGCATGCTCAGCACAGTCAAAAATCGCTCACTGTTCCCTTGCTCATTAATCCAAGAGTGCATTCTCTTGCGGATTGAAGGAAAGGGGCTTGATGAAATCAAAAAGCATATAAGCACAGAGTATAACATCACTGTAGGCAGGAGAACCATACAAACTTGGTTAAAAGAGTGGAGAAAGAACTCACAGGAATGCGAACTATTTCCTTGGGAAGAAGTGATCGGTATTCTAGTGAAAATAGATAAAAGCGGGTCAGAGAGGAAACTCACGATCTACTGCAATAGAATGTTATTTGTAATTGCTGTTCCTAAAGAATATGCCAAATGTAGCAAACACTTGGGCAAGAGAATTATTGTTATCAAGACAGACATCTCAGAAAAGCCTTTCATAATTCGTATGGCAAACAAAAATGTGGCAATCAGCCACTTTTTTATTTCCGTCCGAGAGTTTTTCTCTCGGGGTTTTTGATTTTGCCGCCAAAACATTGACAAATTATTCCTTCGGGTGTATAATAGAAGCACAAAAGGAGGAATGAGAATTGAAAAAAGAAATAGCTGGATTTCAAAGAATGGGTAGTTGGAAGAACATTAAAAATTCAATTGAGGGGTTTCTAATGAAGAACATAGAAAGTGCCTATCTTAGAACAGTTAAGTCAAAAACATTCCGCATATTCAAAACAGGCCATAGAATCTGGAAAGCTATATTAGACAGAAAAGAATCAGACGAATCTACATACTTAGGCGAATTAGACGAGTTTGTGATAGGTATGGCTACGTTTTTTCTGCTGATGATGTGTTTCTGTCTAATTGGTACACCGATTGTCGGACCGATCCTCTGGTTTGTTGTGCCACTACTGGGACTACCGAGGGCACAGATGACACAACAACAATACTTCAGTTCTCTGTTATATACAGAAGTATGGTTCGCAGGAATAGCTTTAGTATTACTGGGATTCATAGCTTTACGGGTATCCATCGAATGGCATCTTCACTATCGTTCTTCCACCTTTATTTCCTAGAGCCGAGCAACTCATAAAACTGCTCTTTTTTATTTCCGCCCGAGATTTTTTCTCTCGGGGTTTTTGTTGACAGATTATAAATAAAAGAATATATTGTAAATACTAAAAAGAGTAGGAAGATCTTTAACAATGTTTGAAAAACTAAGCTATATATCAAAGAATGGACTGAAAATCTGGCAATATCTATTAGGAAACAGTGATCCTTTCGATCCCATAACTTGGTTCTTTACTCTTCTTGCACCGTCTTTATCAGCGACTATTCTGATAGTTCTTGGATTAACTTTAATACCTGGCGTAACTCTGACCGCCTACGGCGTTTACTCCCTGTCTGTCCTGTCAATAACATCCTTGGTGTTCTGGACGATAATCGCTGTAAGAATCTGTATAGAATGGATTTTCTGCGGCAAATCATAGAGACAAAATTCCCATTTTTTTGTCTCTTTTTTATTTCCGCCCGAGAGTTTTTCTCTTTTGGTATTGACAAATCATTCCCTTGGGTGTATAATAGAAATACGAAATGGAGGTAAGAATTTGAAAGCAATAAAAATTACACCATTCAAGCTCGGTAATGTACTGGTGGTTTCTATTGAATGCGATTGCGGTCGTTGCAGCCTTACTGATAAATCAACTGGTGCCAACAACTTCGACCATGAGATTGAAGTTGGCTCTTCTAAGGTTAAGGAACTTGAATGCAAGGGATGCGGGGCTCGCTACAAATTATATTCTGATGCCGGTAGCGCACACGTCACGCAAACCAAAAAGTGAGTAAGGGGCTCCAATTTTTCAAAAATGAATTATTGACCCCGCTTTTTTATTTCCGCCCGCCCCGCCCGAGAGTTTTTCTCTCGGGGGTTTTAGTTGACAAAGATTATTAAATTTGATAGTTTTAATAACGGAGGAAGTTGTTCTTTGAAACCTGAAGAATATTTGGAAAAAAAGATAATACCAGTTGCCTTAATGCAAGCCGTACTCAAAGCCAGAGAAGCAAGTAAAGCTCAGAAGGATTTCCATAAAGAATTAGCGCTATACCTTAAAAAATGTCAAAGACATGAATTAAAGCCGAGAATTCAATGGCTAGACTTACTCAGGTGGCTCTCAGAAGGTAGAGAAACGATGGACATATTAGAAGCACTACAGATATCTCCTACAAGCATACATTTTTTGGAAATCTTAGAATCTCTCAAGGCGCATGGTTTTCCCGATGAATTCTTAAATGGGTTGATTTTAGAGATACCCTCTGCGTTTTTAGATAGTAAGGCAAAAGAAACCCTTAGAGTGCGAATACCGCTAGACATATAAGCATGAAAAGAGAACAATAAAAATAGCCGATTACTTAAAACCCACTTTTTTTGTGGGCTTTTTTATTTCCCGCCCGAGAGTTTTTCTCTCGGGCCTGATTTGCTTGACAAATATTTATTATTTCTTATAATCTGTATAGCTCATCAAAAGGAGAAAAGAACATTGGAAGAAAAGATAAGAGATAATCTATTGGTAGCGTTTTTCGACAGATATCAGCCTTCAGAGAACGGTATTGAATTCGGCATAACGGTAAATGAATGCGCGAGGCCAGAACAAGGAGCGCCTGGTACCGGTGGTACTTGGTGGACGCGTCCCGGAGATGAAAAACCGCACCCACAGGGAATTAATCTGCGTCTTTTAGCAACAAATGATTTGTTGTCGCTGAAACAGCTTTCTGCAAAAGAAGCAAAACTACTATCACCGAATGAAGCGATGAATAAATACGGGAAAGAAATCTCTAGGAATGCATCTTGTGTGACAAAGAAAACGGTAGAAGCGTCAGAGAAGGTACATCTGCAAATGAGAAGATTGCTTTTGCTCACCACAACTCTCGCTAACCAATAAGAAACAAAATTATCATCCCTTCCTTTTTCTTTCCTTTTTCGAACCCATAACATTTGTGAGTTGGAAAAACTTCAAAACGCTCCCTTTGGGGCGTTTTGAATTATTACTAAAAAATGAGACACTCAAATACTGTCTCATTTGTCTCATTTCCCGTTCAAAATCAAAAAAATGAGACACGACCCCCGACCGAGACGCGTCATTTCTCAGCTCTGAAAACGCCCGAATTCTCCCTTAAAATCTTGGTTCCAGACTGAGGATGCGAGCTAAAGATGCCCATCGCTGGGCAGTTTTTATTTTTAGGTTTTAAGAGGGCGAAAAACACCCAACACAAGAAAAGAAGGGTATGGATGGTGTGTTCCAACTATCAAATATGAATCTCTTCTTTCTCCCCACATTTCTGTTTCCCACCCTTGTTTAATTTTCTCTAAAACAATATCAAGCGAATAAGGATACCTTTCTTTTAATCCCCTATAAAGCTCAGTTAATTCCCAATCAATTATTTTCAATGAATGTTCTTTCTTGCAATTTTTATCATCGCATAGGAAATTATAACTGAACTTAAAGGGTATTTTCTCAAGTTTCTTTGGTTGGATATCTAATAAGCGTCTCTGGTTTAAAACTTGTTGATGTCTTGGAGACCAGCCTCCATTCTCTTTTTCTATACTTAATCTAATTCTTTTAGGCTTAAAAATCCCTAAAGAGATTTTTTTATTTTTGAAGTTATTTTCTAATTCCTCCAAGCTTTGTGATACAAGAGGTAATATAAATCTTTTTCTCTCTTCGCATTTACCCGCTGGCAATGGTTTCCCTATAACCTGAAGCTTTTCAATGGTTGGCTCATAACTATCTATACGATTATCCTTAGTATGTTTTTTTATCTCTACTTCAATCCATTGGTATTTCTTATACCATTTAGAATAATCCATATAACGAAATGGTATAGGATAAAGACGTATTAGTTTCCTATTTTCTGTAATTCCCGCAGTGCAAACAACTTCCCTATGTTTTACCGAGGGAAGAGGTGTTGTTTTCGCAATAATTAGAATCTTCTCACTGTGTGGATTTAAATCGGGGTAGGCACTATTTGAGAGTTCAGGTTTATTATTTCGTCTGTTACTATTGAACGATGACATAATTCATATTCTCTCTCATAACATAATAATGCGGACGTCTTTTCTTCAATAATAATTTCTACTAGCTTATTAAGAGATGATTTCTTTTCGCCAATATATTTTCTATACTTTTTAAAAAAAGTTAAATAATCACCCGTTAAATGAAGCTCCTTCCTAATTTTTGTAGGGCTTCCCAATTCTTGAAAATGATAATATCTAATCCCTTGCTTATCAAGACTTTTTTTAAGATTTTCTTTTGAAAATGAGTTTTTATGGCTTAATGGAATTTCTCTAACATCAACTACTGCTTTTATTTTCAGGCACTTGAGTCTATTCAAAAAACTCTTTAGGCTTTCTCCTTCATAACCAATTAGATACAAATTTGTCATAGGATTTCTTAATAACTATTTATTTAATAATTATAGCAAATCTAAGATTAAAAACATATAAACAGTTTGGTTTATATAACCAACACCTCCTCAAACTCAAGGGGTAGCAGAGGTGTATCCACTGACGCTTCAGTAGTATGAGGAGGTGTTTTTTGATAGAATAAGATAATATGGATGAAATGGAAAGATTCAATAAATTTGTTCCAGTAAAAGATGAAGACAGAGTCCCTTTGCTTCTTCTTTATTATTCTTGGCATCTACAGATAATTGGTTATTTAGTTATTCTGTGGTCTATCTTTTGCTTAACGTGTTTTGGCACTATTACCAAAAGAATATTGACTGCTTTAGTAGGAGTCGCTCTTGTTTTATTAGGTATTCAATCAAGAAAGACAAAAAAATGGGCTATTTTTATTTTTTTAATTTTAGAAGTTATTGTAGCTCTATTTTTAATCATAAGGGCGAGAATTATGCTTAATATGATTCGGTCAGTTAAATAATTATTTCAAAATAAAATTACTTAAGAGCTTTAAAACAAAGAAAATCGCCAATCAGGCGGTTTTTTGGTAGAATAATATAATGAATCTTATTCGTAATCAGGAGCAGGGGTTAATCGGAATAATAATCGTTCTAATTATAGTCGGCTTATTATCCGGCGGTTTATATTATTATTTACAAAGGCAATCCGCAAAAACGACTGAAGTAGAAAAACCAATTGAAGAAGAAATTGTTAAGTCAGAAGAACCGACTCAAGAAGAAAAAGAAGGAGAAATAACTACAGAAGAAGAGCTCTCTTGTCAAAATGATTGTTCGCAAGCTGATGCAAAAAGATGTTCTGGTAGTGGTTATCAAGCTTGTGGAAACTATGATGACGATGAATGTTTAGAGTGGAGTTCAATAACTAGCTGTTCTACAAACACTGTTTGTCAGAATGGAATCTGTATTCAACAAAAATGTTCGGATGGAACTTTATATAGCCAATGTTCAACAACTAAACCATTATATTGTGGGAATGGGCAATTAATTAATTCGTGTGATAAATGTGGTTGTTCCTCTGGGAAAAATTGTCAAGTCGGTGGCTCTTGTGTTAGTAGTAATTGTAAAATAATAAAATATAGTGGTAATCCAGAAGATAAGTTAGATATTATTTTTGTTCCTGATGAAAGTTACGAAGATATGAGTAAATTTTTATCCGATGCCAAGAAACATATAGATGAGGCAGGGGTAAATAATGGCTTACTTGCTTTTGAACCATTTAAGTCTAACCAAAATAAAATAAACTTTTATTGGTTAGATAAAAAATTTAATACTAATGAGTTAGATACTAAATTAATTAATATCTATCTAACTCCAAAAACGGGAGAGCCAGACCCTGTTCGTTCGTTGTGTCCAGAAGCCGAACAAATCATAATAATCAAAAATTCCGCAGAATGGGCAGGCTGGGCACGAGTATTTAGTGGTCTAACAATTACTACAAACAATCCGCTCTTAACCGTTCATGAGTTTGCGCATGCTTTCGGTGATTTGCAGGATGAATATTTCGGCGACCCACACCCGGAATCAAATGATATCTTTCCATACAGCGTCTCTTCTTTTGAAAAGAAAATCAATGTTAATTGTTTTCCGGCACCGTCTAAAGAATATTGTTTAGAGAATGCTCCCTGGAAAGATATAATTGATAATTTGATAGTTTCATGTTTTGAGGGTTGCAATTATTTTATTCACGGAATTTATAGGCCGACTGAATCAAGTATAATGTCGCTTAAAACTGCATTTGGGGCAGGAGGAACATCAGAAATTAATTTGAGTTTCGGTCCCGTAAATGAAAGAGAATTATTAAAAGAACTTAATGAATATAAATAAAGAGGAGAGAAAGGTCCAAAATCACCCTTTAAGGGTGTTTTTAAGTTAAACAACATTAGGCGGTAACTATAAACATCTATAAACCCCCTTTATTTCCATCAGTTTCTCCTTCAACATAGCCATATAATCCTTGTTTTCAAGAATTATAAGAGAATCTTGATTCGTTAATGAATAGATATATATTCTTGAATTAATAAGCTTTGAACTGGGGAGCAGACAATTTCTGTGAAACCGACCCGTCTCTGTCCTATTTCCGCCCGAGAGTTTTTCTCTCGGGTTTTGCTTTCCGCCCCCGTTTTTAGTTGACAAAATTAGTTTTATTTTATATACTAATTTTTAGTTAAAAGAATAAGGAGGGTGAAAAAGTGGAAAAGATAAGTACGGCCGTAGGAGTGTACGCAGGAATTCTTGATCAGGTCTTCGGGAAGCTTCTTTTGAGGCGAAGAGTCGAAGAAAATTCCATAATTCCGGGGAAGTCTTTCAAAGGCAATTGGGAATTACCCGGCGGCGGAGTAATGGATATGGAAAAGATTCCATACAACCATTTGCTCAATGAACTTGCAAGAGAGATTGACGAAGAAGTGGGCATGTCAGTTTCTGTAGACCCAATGGCGCCACTGTATGCAGTACTTTTCAAAGGTCCAAAAGGATATGATTTAGGCATGGTTACACCGGTTACAACCTCGTCATCGTCTACGAAAGGAGAGACCATCTGGGTTTCGCCAGCCGAATTAGAGAATTTTGCAAAAGAATTTGTTCCGGCGAACAAAGAGAAAGGAATCGACGGCAAAGGATTGGTCTCTGGTTTTGGAAAACGAATGCACTGCATGGCGTTAAAAGCGCTTTCTTACAGTCCTAATGTTGTCTACGCCGAAGAAGCTAAAGCAATGCTTGCTGAAATTCAGAAAGGGTGGTAATCCCACAGTTCTTTTTTAGTGAAGATAAGCTCAACCAAAATTGGTTGAGCCTTTTTTATTATGGTAAAATAAATAATCTATGAGAATTATCAATAAATGTCTAACTAAAGAAGGATTTAAGAAATATATTGAAAAGAAAAAGATAAGCAGAAAAGTTGACAAGATTATATTACATCATACTTGGGATACTGTTGAACAATGGAAAAAGGGTAAGGTTTCTTGTAGCTATTACAAAAAAATATATGAGAAGAAAGGCTGGGAGTCGGGACCTCATTTATTTATAGCCCCCGAAGGAATTTGGTTATTTACAGATATAAACATTCAAGGGATACATGCTAACGAAGGCAATAAAGGAAGTATCGGAATTGAAATGGTAGGAAGATATGACAAAAGACTTCCTTCGGGAAAAGTTTGGGAAAACACGAAAACAGCGTTAGAAGTTTTACTTGAAAAGTTCAATCTTAAACCAAGAGATATTTATTTCCATCGGGAATATAACCCAAAGAAATCCTGCCCGGGTAGAGCAATAACTAAAAAATGGGTTCGTTCAGAAATAAAGTAAATGTGACGAGTTCGCCTCGTCGCATTTTATTTCCGCTCAAAAACGTCCCGACCGAGCGCCGTCGGCGGGGGAGCCAAAAAATCGCCGTGTTGGCGATTTTTATTTCCGTCCGAGAGTTTTTCTCTCGGTTTTTGGTTAATAAAAAAGCCGCAACTGGTTTTTCGTTTGCGGCATAATTAAGAAAAAAAAGTGATGGATTTAGGTATCCAGCTTTTCGATTTGTTCTTGCAATCTTGCGTAAAGCAAGGGATTCTTTTGGGCGAGAATGTTCAACGCTGCCTGGACTGCATTTTCTTCCGGCCAAGATGTCGAAAGGGGCACAGAGGATGGCATTCTGACGCTGCTCCAGAGGTCTTCAGGAAATTCCTTTAGTGTGGCAGGAATTGCCATTACTGGCCATGTGGTATGGCTTGCAAGTATTGGTCCAAGCCCATTGCTTCTGCCGACTTTTGCGATGATTACCCCTCCATCAGGATAATTTCCCATTAACTCTTCGAGTTTTTCTAGGCATGCTTTGGTTGCTTTATGTCCCGAAAGAACCACATTTACAACATTGACTCCATGGCAAAGAGGTGCTTTTGGAGGTTCATCTTTATCTGAGCCCGTCCATATAACAAGAGCTTGTTTTGGAATACGGATTTGCTCCACTAGTTTAGTGACAATGCCGTATTTCTTTTCTACTTCGGTAAGTTCCTCGCCTTGTCTGAAAGTTTCTTTGCTCAGTTCCTGCCAGTTTAGATCTCTTAGTCTCCAGCTATCGTTATCAATTACGTCAGCGACAACAAGCCCTTCTAAGCCAGGAGCGATACCGAATTCGATTTTTAGGTCAATAAAATGAAGACCTAGATTGTTCCAGGCGCCTTCGAGCACGAGGAAAACTTTCCGAAGTATGTTTTCCATCATTTTGACTCTGTCGCGAACAGTTACAATGTCGTTTTCGGGGACAACTTTGTAATCTTTGATTGTTCTTTTTAGATTAGCAGTCTTGTCCCAAGCTGGTTTCTTAGAGTGGAAAAGTTGCCATTCTCCTTCAAAAGGATTAGAAATTATAGGATCTTCTTCGCCTTTTTGAGGGTCAAGACCCTCAACTATGATTTTGCCATTCGGTTCAACGAATTTGCCCGCCGTCGTTTTTAAGAAGAATTCTGTTACTAATCGATGGAATCGATGCGGTGCTTGCCCATCTTTTGGAATTGGCAATTCTGGATGTCTTTTGAGATAGCTACCAACCGCATAACGCCTGGCTACAACTTCCAGCTTTATCATTCTGCAGTTCAAGGCTACGAATTCAGTAGGAGAGATTTGTTCCTGAAAAGCGACTGGTATTCCAGCTTTCCTTAGAAGTTCAAATACCCGACAGGTAGTGGTTGTTGCAAAAACAGATTTGGTTTTAAAGGTTCTGGTTTTTGAGGGATCGTCGAATGCAGTTATGTCTTCCTTGTTCTCGACTATCGCTAATTGTTCTTTACTATCAACAACTTCGAAAATCTTTTTTGTCTTTCCTTCTGCAATTAAGCCACCTTTTTCATATTTCATTCAATCACCTCCCATACGATTTCTATAACTTCATATAAATCAGTCTTTCAAAAATGTCAAATTATTTGACACTTTCTTATTTAAATTCTATATTTCTCTTAGCACGTTGTAAAAGGAGAATAAGGAAAGATGGAAAAAGAAACAGTTGGATCAACCATAAAAAGAATGAAAGGCGCGCCGAAAAGGAATGAGTCGCCTGGCAACCCCCGTTATCAACCACAAGCTCTAGTCCCTTTTTCTGGCTATGATAATCTGGTTAAGTTTCTGATAGAAGTGGAATTTGCTCTCTGGAAAGTGTTGGCGAAACTGGGTTTCTTACCTCCCGAAGCAATTACTCTTTTGACTGTTGAACTCAAAGACAAACTCTACGAAGAAATAACAACTTCTCTTCAAGACCAAGTGGAACGAAAAATCACCAAGCATGACGTACGAGCCCTGGTAGTGATTATTCTTGAACTCGTGGACAAAAAACTAGCCAGATGGGCACACATTCCGGCCACTAGCTATGACGTCATTGACACTGCAAGAATTATTGCTTATAAAAGAGCTTTCTGGCAGGTTACTTTTCCAACACTCCTGAAGTTAGTTTCGATCTTGAGAGAAAAGGTCGTAGGGTTTGCGGACACCGTTCAAATTGGACGAACGCATGGCCAGCATGCCGAACCTATAACTGTTGGATTTTGGTTAGCAACTGTACTACAGAGACTAGTGGATGTAATCGAGCATCTGATCGAGGGGGAAACCGAACTAGTCGGAAAATTCAGCGGTCCGGTCGGTGCATATAATTGTCAGGTAGGCCTAGGATTCGAAGAAAAAGCAAAAGCGATGTCTGGAAAAACATTTGAGGAGCTAGTTTTGGAAGAAGTGGGACTTTCACCAGCTCCAATTTCCACCCAAATTCTGCCGCCAGAACCTTTAGCTAGATTTCTTTTCGAATACACCTTACTTTCTGGAGTTTTGGCTCAGTTAGCTTTAGACGTTCGGCAGTTGCAAAGAGCGGAAATTGGCGAAGTTGGAGAACCATATGATCCCACTCAAGTAGGTTCTTCGGCAATGCCACACAAACGAAATCCTAAAACCTTTGAACACATTCAGGGTATGTTCTTAAACATCAAGTGGGAATTCGGCAAGGCTCTAGAGACTCTTTACTCTGAACATCAGCGCGATTTAATAACTACGCCAGTAATGCGTGAATTTCTAGGCATAGTAGTATTTGTTCAAGATCAACTCGATAACTTACTCAGAGTTTTCCCAAAACTTTCAGTTGACAGGGCTGCCTTAGAGCGTAACTTCAATATGAATAGACACCTGATTCTTTCCGAAGCTGTTTACATTGCCTTGGTTATGGCAGGCTATGAAGGCGACGCACACGATCTGGTTAATCACACTTTAGTGCCACGCGCTCAGAAATCCGGCTGTCACATAATTAGCGAATTGCAGTTCTTGAGCCAAGAGAAACCAGAATTAAGACTACAGCCAGTAATAGATAGAATACCAAAAGACCTGATTGAGCTTTTGGAAGCTCCGGAGAAGTTCACCGGCAAGGCTAAAGAGAAAGCCTTAGAGATAGCCGAAAACGCAAAGAAGCTTTTGGATAAATACCAATAAAATTCAGAATCTATAGAGGCAAAATCCCATTTATTTTGTCTCTTTTTTATTCCTAAAATAGCTTAATGTGCTATAATTAATGGAAATTAATTGTCCCTAGGGGCATAATTTTGAAAATACCATTAATTTTTTATTTGTAAAAAATATGAAGAAATTAAAACTGATTTTAAAAATTATTATTTTTGTTTGGCTAGTTTATTTAATCTATCTAAATTTTTTCTATAAAGGATCAAAAATACTCTGCACCATGGGGCTCCCTGCTGCAAGCGCAATAACGATTGCCTTATTTGCCGGCATTCTTTGGGTTGGTTTACCGATTTCCTATTTTTTAAAATATTTACTTGATAAATTTTACAAATCATCGCTTACGAAAAATAAAATTTTACAAATATTTTTTACTATTGCCAAACCCTTGGTGTTTATTTTCCTCTTACCGCTTGTTTTTGGCGTGCTTATTGTTTTTAAAGCCCTCCCTTCCTTAGGAGGTATTATTTTTTCAAACAAATATTTATTTTTTACAACTCAATTCTTAGGACTCGTTTATATTTATCTTAGTCTTTCAGGTAAATTCAATAAGTATTTACTCCGTTAGAAATCGTATTTCTAACGGAGTTTATTCAAATAATGCCATCTAAAGTATTCGCAGCTGCTGTCGTCGGGCTCGATGCTCAAATAGTGGAAGTGGAAACTGATGTTTCTTATGGTTTGAGATTTTTTAATATTGTTGGACTAGCTGATCAGGCGGTCCAGGAATCAAAAGAGAGAGTAGAGGCAGCAATAAAAAGCATAAAATTTTCTCCACCTCACCGCCAACCAATAAGGGTTTTGGTAAATTTGGCGCCGGCTGATCTTAAAAAAGAAGGCTCTCTTTATGATCTTCCAATTGCTTTAGGGTTTTTATTAGCTTCAAGGCAAACAAAGTTTAATCCAGTAGACAAGATTTTTTTAGGAGAACTGGCTTTAGATGGAAAATTAAGGCCGGTAAAAGGAGTACTCTCGATTTCCTTAGTAGCAAAAGAAAAAGGTTTTAAGGAAATTATCTTACCTAAAATTAATGCTTTTGAAGCAGCTTTGTGTGGGGGCCTTAAAGTAATAGGTTTGGAATCTTTGAAAGAAGTTACTGACTATTTAGAAGGAAAGAAAGAAATCGCCTCTTTTGAAGTCAAGCCAGAAGATCTTTTGGAAAATCCAAATTACCAAATGGACATCGGATGGATAAAAGGCCAGGAATATGCAAAAAGAGCTTTAGAAATAGCTGCTGCTGGTTCTCATAATTTGATGATGGAAGGACCGCCGGGTGCAGGAAAAACTTTATTAGCTAAAGCAATACCAACTATTTTGCCAAAACTTAGTTTCGGAGAATCATTGGAAGTGACAAAAATTTACAGCGTTTCCGGATTATTGCCCGAAAATAAACCTTTGATTAACATTAGGCCATTTAGGTCGCCTCATCATACTTCTTCAGAAGTGGCTTTAATTGGTGGAGGAAACCAGCCAAGACCCGGAGAAATTACTTTAGCCCACCGAGGAATTCTGTTTTTAGATGAATTTCCAGAATTCCATAGAGACGTGCTGGAAAGTCTTAGGCAGCCAATGGAGGAGGGGAATATTACTATTTCCAGGGCAAGGAATTTTTTAACTTTTCCGGCCAGGTTTACTTTGGTTGCAGCTACTAATCCTTGCCCGTGCGGCTTTTTGAATGATCCTGAGAAAAAATGCACTTGCTTACCTTCCCAAATTGCTATGTATAGACGAAAACTGTCCGGTCCCCTTATGGATAGAATGGATCTTTTTATTAATGTCCCGGCATTGAAATACGAAAAACTAACAGCTGAAGACAACGAATTCTCCAGCGAAAAAATAAGAGAGAAAATAGAGGGTGCTCGCCAGATTCAAAAAGAAAGATTTAAAGAAGAAAAAATATTGACCAATTCAGAGATGAACATCCCTCAAATTAAAAAATATTGTAAAATTGATTTGAAATCACAAGATCTCTTGAGAAAATACGTCAATTCTGGAAAACTTTCAGCTCGAGGTTATCATAGGGTTTTAAAAGTTGCAAGAACCATTGCCGATTTAGATAGTTCAGCCAATATAAACTTTGAACATTTAGCTGAAGCTTTGATGTACAGAACTAGAGAGGAGAAATAACGTCGTAGTGAACGGGGTTATTTTTCAAAAGCCCGGTAGAAGAATTTCAAAAACGGTCTTTCTTTAAGAAAGACCGTTTTTCTTATGAAGTAATTTGAAATTTCTCTACCGGGCAAAAGGATTTCTAGCGCCAATAACTGCGAAGTGAACATGGCAACCTGTTGATAGGCCCGCTCCAGGAGTTCCTGGTTGGCCACCCACATAAGCTATGATCTGGCCTTGATAAACTTGATCTCCTGGATTTACTAAACTACTCAGGATATGACCATACTGTGTGATTATTCCATTGGGATGAGAAATTGTTAAATAATTTCCTGCTCCTTGATTATAACCGAATTTTACTTTCAAGACAGTACCAGCAGCGGTAGCATAAATAGGAGAACCGCAGGCATTGGCAAAATCAATTGCATTATACCAGTGGAGTCCCTGGGAAATTCTGCCTTTAGTTGGCAGGATGAAATAAGAATTAGCTAAAGGTATCTCAGCAAAAGTTGGCTTAGTGGCCGGCATTATTCCGTCAGGAATAACTAGAATATCTCCGGCAAAAATATCTTTTTCTCCTGATAATTCATTAAAAGCAACTATTTTTTCTACGCTCGATTTATATTTCGTGGCAATCTCGCTCATTGTTTCGCCTGATTTAACATAATGGAGGGTTCCGGAAATTGGCAAGATAATTAGTGCTTGGCCGACTTGGACCTTAGAAGTTGAACTTAAATCATTCGCCCAAACTAAGGTATTCAAAGAAATATCGAATTTTTCGGCAATTCCCAATAAAGTGTCTCCTTTTTCAACCTTGTATTCGATAATTTCCTTTCTAATTTCTGGTTTTTCCTCTCCAGTTATGGCGCCTAAAATTTGAGGTGTAACCATAACTGGTGGGCAAGAGCTTATCAGGCTGTTATTCTGGACTAAAGAAAAATCAGGAGATTCAATTCCTGATTTTTGGATTTCACCAACGAATAAAGCTTGAGAATTATCTCCAGTTTTCTCAGTAGTAGATATAGAATTAGTGATCGCGATGAGCGAAACTTCGTTTTTGGCTGAGCTCTTAAGTAAATAAGAGGGAGTAAGGGTTAAGATTCCAAATAGAATAAGCGAAATTATAGCCAAATAAAGAAAGGGGTTCTTAGAAGATCCCTTGGGGAATAAAGTTTTAAATTTTCGGATTAAAGTAGGAATATTAAATCTTAATGAATTAAAACTTCTTTCTGCTTAACCTGCAAATAATACCTACTCTCTATTTTACTCGAGCCAATTTAAAGGTCAAGCCCGGTAGGAGAATTTTGGCTCGCTATGCGAAATTACCCCGCACTTTCAATGAAAGGGCGGGGCTACCGAAATTCCTCTACCGGGTCAAGTTCTCACATTTTTGAGATGAAATAAAAACCAGTCCGCATTAAGTGAGCTGGTTTTTAGATATTGGTTTTATTTCAGTAAAGCAATCGCTTTTTGAAGCTCGGCTATCATATTTTGCAAGATAGCTATGACTTGTTCGAGCTTCTGGTTGTTCGGACAGACGGGGCAGGTTGGACAACCTGGCGTAATCGCACCCATTATTTCAAAAACTTTGTCGCTTTCATCCCAGTTAATCAAGGTGGGTATTACTGAGCTGGGCCAAACTTCTGCAGCCGAAGGCATATCATCTTCATTTTTATCCCATCTCCACATTGCCATTATATTCCTGCCAAGGCTTACTCTTATCACATAGTCCTTGCTGTTAGGTATATCAGATTTTATTTTCCAAGAGTAGCTCTTATCAAATAGATTCACAGTAGCTATATGTTTTACAAAGACTGATGTTTCGGTTGGGCAAGGAGCGCATTGCGTCCCTGCGGGACAGGTAGGACAGATAGCCGGTATTCTCTTGAATAAATCAATTGAAGCTTTTGGCCAGATCGGTTTTATATTCTGAATCGTCACATCTGGTTCTATTACATCCCATTTAATTGTCTGAATAGTATTTCTATCTAAGACTTCGCCCCCATTTGGAGAAACTACTTTAACTTTATATTCTATTGGATAAATACATTTTTCTGTAGCATCATCCAGTTCTCCGGTTTGAGGAAGCCCGCATTTCTTTTGAAGTTTTTTTATGGCTTTTTCAGTCAGAGGACCATAATACCCCGTTACATAACCCTCTGGGTAAATATCAGGGTCCTCTTTTAGAATCTCTTGAATTTCCTTTACCTCGTCACTTCTTGAGCCGATAGCTACGCCTCGGGCATAGGCAGCATAGCCGACTGTAGTCAAAATTGAAATAAGTGTAATTATAAACAAAACGGAAATTTTCTTTGACATATCTTAAATTCCAAATTTATTTTTCTTCTTCCCCACCTATTGTGCGCCGTGCTCTGCGCAAGAATAATAGAATTAGCGCACAATGGGTGGGGGATTCGACCTTTCCCTGTGAGATAGCGAGCTGTGCGAGCTCTATCTCACAGGGTTTTTAAATAATTAAACCTTTTCTTTAAATATTAACGTTCTGATTCTTCCTTAGTTGCGCCTGTATTGATTTCGTTTAGACATTTTATTTCTTCCACCCTTTCTTTATTTAAATCAACCTTGCCTTCACATCGATTTTCATCAAATTGATATATTATTGAAGCTTTTTCTTCGGTTTCTGTTTCGGGTATGACTGAAACAGAGTCACCTTCTTTTGATAATCTGAATTTAGGGGTAGTAACGTTAATATTCAAGACTTCGGCTTCTCTTGGAATTTTCTCTTGAACCTCCTGGCTTTTATTGGCAATATCTAGTGCCTTATCTTTTTTGCTTTTAATTAAATCAATGGCATCGGGAGCTAGTTTTTTTATATTTTTAACCTCTTTTTCTTTAATATTAACCTCGGCTAAGGCGCCTCCAAATTTTTCTTCTTCTGTTAGGTTTTCTTGAAAAGCAACCCCCGATTTTAAACTATCGGGCGCTAGTTCTCTCTGTTCTTTTTTTACTTCCGGGGGCTCTATCAAAACATAAGCCTTACCATCAACTACTTTGATGTCTTTTATTGTTGATCCTTGCTGAAGCCAATTTTTAATTTCATTATTTTGGAGCGCAATTTCTTTAGCTTTGGCTAAATTATATTTTTGAGAATTTAGATTATTAAAAATAAAGAAAAATAATAAAACAGCAATTGCGCCAGCTGGAACTAGTTTCTTAAAAATATTAAAAACTTCCGCCTTTTTTCTTTCCGGAAGATATTTTTTCATCAATGCTAATTTTAGCCTTTCTCTGTGGCTTTTTGTCTCAATTTCCGGTAAAGATATTTTTTCTAACCTTTTGATTAAATCTTCTTCTTCCATATAAATAGAACGGATTAATAGTTATAAAGTTTCAAAAAAATCCTTTCTTAATTTTTCTAATCCTCGGTGGAGAAGGGATTTTATCGTTCCCTCTTTTTTACCTAAAATTTCGGCAATTTCTTTGATTTGTTTTTTCTCAAAAAACCTCAAAACGATCACTTCTTGGTATTTTGTATCTAGCTTTGAAATTTTTCTTTGCGCCCTTAAGAAATCTTGGTGTTTTTTCAGTTCTTCCTGGACTTCTATAAATTCTATTTCGGGATTGTCATTGCTAATTGGCTCTGAAATTTTTTCTAAAGGAACTATTTTAGCTTTGTGCTTTCTGAAATAATTCACTATTTCGTTATTTGCGATTCTATAAAGCCAAGAGGAAAAAGGAATATTTCTCCACCGAAACTGCCAGAGATTTTTCAAAGCCTTTAGAAATGTTTCCGAAGTCACATCCTGGGCAATTTCAAGATTGGCTACTCTTTTTAGGATGTAGCCGAACATTTGAGAGTAATATTTTTCGTAAAGCTCACTAAAAACTTCGGGATCTTTTTTTGCTCTTTCAATTAGCTTTTTTTCTTCCTCTGCCATAATTTCTTTAGCAAGTTAAATGAAAAAGGCCAATTACTTTTTCTTTGACTCCTTTCTCCTCTTCTGAGTCTTCCTTTAAGACGTTGAAAGTTTTTATTGCCTCTTCTGTTTTATCGATAATAAGTTTTATTCCGTTTTTTTCGATTTCTTCTTGGGCTTCTTGAGTAACTTCTGCCAATCCTGATTCGCCAGTCCCGATAATGATAGTATCGGGCTTTTCTTCTATTGCTCTTTTGATTTCATCTAGACCGATAACGTGCCTTTCTTTGAAAAACAAGGGCAGAACTTCTTCTGTCCATCTTACTTCTACATCATTATTATAGTTTCTTCCATTAATTCTAATAAAACCAAAATAATATTCTTCAATCATAGCCCTACGAATTACTAATTTTTACGAATCTACGAATTCGAATACTCATAATTAATTTGTCATTTGATAATAGTTATTGCCTTGTCTTTTGGAAGTCGGGGAGGAATCTCGGGTTTTTCAGCCGGATAACCAATAGGAATAATCACGACCGGCCTTAGATTCTTCGGTAAATCCAAAATCTTTGCCACCTCTTTTTCTTCAAATTTTCCCACCCAGACACTCCCTAATCCCTGCTCAAAAGCTAAAAGCATCAGGTTTTCGATTGCAGTTGCGACGTCGCAAATAGCATATAGATCTTTCCCTCTATCTCTATATTGCTTAAAAACCCTGTCATCGGTGCATCCGACAATAACCAAAGGAGCCTGACTGATAAAGCTTTGGCCAAGTGCTGCATTACCTAACTCCTCTTTTATTTTTTGATTAAAAACAAAATAAAATTTACGAGATTGCAAATTTCCAGCGCTGGGTGCCCAAATTACGGCCTCGGCTAATTTATCAACAACTTCTTTCGGAATATTTTTTTCTTGGAACTTTCTTATGCTCCTTCTTTTTTTGATAACTTCTAAGATATTCATATCATTGAGGACTTAAGTTTGACCATTTTCCGCACCTGTCTCCCCACCTGGAAATTACTTTTCCTTCGATTCTAGCTTCAATCACTTCGCACTGGTTAGGACATCCTTTACACTGGAAAGAGGTGCACTTTATATCCATATCTGAAATATCCCAGCCTCGAAAAGAACTCTTTTTAAGATTTTTCTCTTTTGCCAATAGGGCTACTCCAAAAGCTCCCAAAACTAAATTGTGATCTGGAATGATAATTCCTTGTTTAAGAGATTCTTCAAAAGCCTTTCTCATTCCTAAATTTTCACTCACTCCGCCAATAAAAATAATCGGTGGTTGAATATTTTTTCCTTTAGCCACAGCGTTTAAGTAATTTCTGACTAAAGCTTGGCAAAGCCCTGCAATGATATTTTCAGTTGTATGGCCAATTTGTTGTTTGTGAATCATGTCTGACTCGCCAAAAATAGTGCAACGACCACTAATATGAGTTGGTTTTTCGGATTTCAAGGCAATCTTTCCAAATTTCTCAATTGGAATCCCCAGTCTGAAAGACTGGGCATCAAGAAAAGAACCAGTGCCTGCAGCACAAACTGTGTTCATTGCAAAGTCAACGACCACCCCATTTTCCAAGATAATAATTTTTGAGTCCTGGCCTCCGATTTCAATCACTGTTTTTAGGTCGGGAACAAAATAACTTGCTCCAACAGCATGGGCAGTAATCTCATTTTTTACCAAATCAGCTCCGGCAATAACTCCTGTTAAATATCTGGCTGATCCTGTTGTTCCCACTCCCAAAATTTCAATATTTTTTGGCACCTTTTCTTTAAGCTCTTTTAGACCATTTTTAATGGCTGCTATGGGATTTCCTTCAGTTCGAAAATAGCTCGAATATATTATCTCATTTTTTTCATTAATCAAAACAAATTTACAGGTAACTGAGCCTACATCTATCCCTAAATAATTCTTCATATTTTTAGATACTCTTAATATTATGTTTTTGGCGACTTTTTATCAAATCAACAAAAGCTTCGATTCTGGTAGTTATTCCTACTTCACCGGTTTGCTCATCAAGCGAAAAAGAGATAAAAGGAATTTTCTTTTCCTGTGCTATCTTCTGGAGAATTGGCCTGACAGTTGTTTCCGGCATGCAACCAAAGGGCAATAGCTGGATAACTCCGTCAAATCCTTCTTTTGAATAATGCAGCAACTCATAAATCGCATCTCTTCCATGCCCGCCGACCGTCGATTCTAAATAAGGCATAATTTTCCTCTGGATTTTCCAGTCTATCCAAGGCATAATAGTTTTTTTAAGGTGATAGAATAAATTCATTTGGCGGTGTACTTCAACTCCCATCTGTCCAAGTCTTTTTTCTAAATCAAGATTTATGGCACCGTCAATAACAGTATAAATTTCACCGACTAAACCAATTCTTAAAACCTCAGCATTTTTGTTGATTTCTATTTTTGATATTTTTTCCCAAACTTCTTTTTTTAACTCATTGAGTTCTCCGGAATTTTTAATTTTATCCATTTTCTCGATAGCCCGAATCAAAATCTGGTCGGTTTCCCCCCTTTTCTTTTCCCTTGGTCTCAGGTAGGTGGCTTTTTCTTCCAACTTTTCGATGAACCTCATTTCTTTCAAAAAGAACAGAAATGCTTGAATCACTCGCCAGAGCGAGACATTATTTTTTTTCCTAATTTCATTTACTCTGGGAAAGAAATTTTTTGCATTCAGGTTTAAAACCGTCACATTGTAGCCCGCTTCTCTCAAAACTTTTTCCTGAATTTGCCAGTAGTATCTCAAACGGCAAGAGCCTCCAATGTTTTCCCACATAAAAATAGTGTCCGCCCCTTTTCTGATAGCTGTTAGGTAATTCCCGATATTTACTTTTAAGGGGAAGCAGAAAAGCTCGGGAGATAATTTAGCTCCTTCTTCGATCGCTCTCGGGTTTGTCTTTTCTGGAAGAATTGTCTCTGCTCCTAGATTTTCAAAAATGGTTTTAAAACAAACCGAATAATTTCCTAAATTGGCAATAGTAATTTTCATAAAATTACTTTAGAGTATCAATAAAAGCTTCTATTCTGGTTTGGAGACCGGCATCGGAAGTGTGTTCGTCTATTAAGATGTATAAAAAAGGAATTTTCCTTGATTTAAATTCCTCCTCCACAAATTCTTTTAAGACTGCATCACAGCCGCACTGAAAAGAAGAAACCTCTATGGCTCCAGAGATGTTTTTATTAAACAGTTCTTGTATTTGGAGAAGAATATCTCGGCCAAATTCCCAGTGGAATTTGATAATGGGAGTAAAATCGGACAAGTCAGAAGAAATTGGAATTTGGTCTATGAAAATTATTTCATTTCCTAATTTTTCCAATTTTTCCGCCAATCCTAAATTGACATAATCATCATATAAATTGTAAGGATGGCTGATGAGCACTATTTTTTTCTTTTCTGATCTTATTTTCTTAAAGAATTCTTTTTTCTCCTCTTCTTTTATCTCTCTCTCTTTTAAGATAGCTTTTTCCATTGCTCTCTCTACTTCAAACCTTTCTTTCTTCAATTTACCACCCAATCTTAGCATTATTTTCCTGAACCTCTCTTTTCTCTCATCAAAAGTTTCAGTTAGAATCGGAGTCTTGACTAAGATTTTTGCTAAGTCCGGTAAACCAAAAAATTTTGGGCAGTATTCTAATTTCTCTTTAGTAGCTTTTAGTCTCGGCACAAAAATAAAATCACACTTTCCGTCTAACCACATCACATGTCCCCAGAAGACTTTATTGGAAAAACAAGTTTCAGGATCAGCTACTTTAGTTCCCATTTCAATTATTTCTTTATTGGTTTTTGGAGAAAGTAAAACCTTAAAACCTAAACTTTCAAAAAAGATTTCCCAAAATTGGGATCTCTTCCAGTAGAATAATGCTTTTGGCAGGCCTATAGTCATAGCTAAAATAAGGTGTTTTGCTTTGTTAGGTTTTTCTGTTCTATTTGCGAGAAAATTTTAATTTTTCCATAAACGCCGTCGTATCCTGGTTCTATGAAAACCTTACCATCCCTAACTCTCTGGATACCCTCAGCGATTTCCGGCAAAGTAGCTGCCTTCAATTCTTTTTCCGGGACCTCTAAAAGAACGTTGAACTCGTTTTTGAATTTATCAATTAAATTTTTGTACTCCTCAGAAACTTTTTTCGCCACAGTCCCTAAGCTTAAAGAGTCAGCGATTATTTCTTGTAAAGGGATAAGGCTTTTGAAGGGGATTGCGTTTTGCGGTTTAAAGCCCTCTGGCCTATCAGCCAGTTCCTCCACTCTGTTTAAAACACCAATAGTCAGATATTTTCCGCAAGTGGGACAAATATTGTTATATTTTTTCGTCTCTTTTGGCGATAAACTAATTCCACAAAGTCTGTGGCCGTCATAATGATACTTCCCTTCTTCAGGGAAAAATTCAATCGTATAAATTAGGTTTAAGGTTCTAGGTTCTAGGTTCTTGGTTTTTTTAATGGCATCAATTAGCGCTTTATAACTTAGTTCTTCACCCTCAAAAACATTGGCCTCTCTGCCGATTTTGGCAGGGGAGTGGGCGTCGCTATTGGAAATTAAGGTTATTCTATCTAATTCGGATAGTCTCCAATTCATTGCTGGATCTGAAGAAAGGCCGGTTTCAATAGAATAAATATACTTTGAATACTCATCAAAGCATTCTTCAATAGAATTAAAACCTGATTTTGAACCAAATAAACTAAACCAAGGCGTCCATAAATGAGCAGGTACAACCAGACAATCTTTTGAAGCATCCAAAGCTATTTTCAATAATTCTTTCGCATCCATTCCCAAGATTGGTCTGCCGTCAGATTTTAAGTTTCCAATCCAGCCTAAATGGGCGCTAATTTTTTCGCAAGCCTCAAAAGAAGGAGAAAAAATTATTATATGAATTTTATGGACCTTGTTTTTTTTAGTATAAATGCAGCTAATCTCGGTCGTCAAAATAAACCGCGTTCCCTCTTGTCGATTATTGTTCGTTGCTCGTTGTTTTAATTGATATAGTCCTTCTTCAGCTGGTGTTAAATTCTCTTTTAAGCTTTTAAACCATTCAGGATGAGTAAAATCTCCTGTGCCTAAAACTTTTATCCCTTTTATTTTTGCCCATTTATCCAGATTTTCCAGATCCATATCCTTGGAGGTTGCCCGGGAATATTTTGAGTGGATATGAAAATCAGCAATAAATTTCATAGATTTATCCTATCATTTTCAGTTGATTTAGCCAAGAAAAAATCCCCCCACTATTTATCAAAGGACATAAGTATGATGGAGGGATATGAATCATACACGAACATTTGTCCCCGAAAGAGAGTTTAATTTCTCTTCGGGAGTTAATCCTTGAATGCCCAAATGCGGACATTTTGTATTGTACCATAATAGGTACTCTTTTTGTTTTAATTTTAATTCTTCTAAGGTTTTGAATTGGACTTTGTTCCAGAATCTTTCTCTGTCGGTTCTGTGGCTTCTTTCAACCTTGCCATTCTGCTGAGGCTTGCCAGGATCAATCAGGTAGTGAGTGATGCCATGCCTTAAACATAATTTATCAAAGATATGCAGTCTTGGTTTTAGAGGATCAGCTGATTTCTGATAACCTACATATCTGTTGGTGAATATCGTTGCGTTATCGGTCTTTATGCCTTTTATCTTAAAAGGAGCTTCTTTGATTACTTTTTCCAAGAATGATACTGTTGTTCTGTTTGACTGTTCTGAGGTTACCCAAGAATACTTCCATCTGGTGCAGGAATCTATGGCTGTAAACTGGTAAAGCCAGTTTCTTTTGAATTTCCTGACATAGACGACATCTATCTCTATTAATTCACCATGATAAGTGGTTCTAGGAATCCACTTATCTTTCTTTTGGATTCTTCTTTTCTTTCTTGATAAACCTTCTCTCTTTAACAGTTTTCCAATGCCAGAATGAGATGTTTTAATGCCTTCTCTTTTCAAAAGAAGAGTCAAGACATCTGGCCCTAATTGAGTTTTCAATCTTAGTTGTCTTATCTTTTGTGCCAACCATTGAGGATATTGATTAGGATGCGAATTAGGTTTTCTTGATTTGGGTATCAATCCTTCAAGACCATGCTTTCTGTAGACTGCCACCCATCTCTTAAGAGTCCGGTAACTAAAAGGTGATATCCCTGATATATCTATTAACGACCTTTTACCATCTAAATATGGTTTAATCCAACGCAACCTTTCCTCAGCTGCGCTGCCAGGTAATGTTTGAGCCATATCTTCCAGCTTACACTGGAAGGGGACATATGTATGTGGAGAATACCATAAGGTATTGACAAAATTAAAGTATGGGTGTATAATAGAGTTATTAGAATAAGTTAGTTCTTTGAGAAAAATATATAGAGGAAGGGAGAAATTCTGCATCACCTGAATTGTTCATCAAATTTTGGTGGTCAGCTTTGGTGATGCAAGAATGAGTAATGTCTGTAGAATTTGTGGTGGTCCCTTACCCGATATTCCCGATTATTATTATGAAGAGAATCTTTGCAGAAAGCATTATGACGAGTGGCTAGCAAAAAAGAAAAAAGAAGAACAAAGAATAGAACAAAGGAAAGCTTATAGGAAAGCTTATCGGCAACGCCCAGAGGTAAAAGAACGAATAAGAGTTTATCATCAATCACCGAAAGTACCAGTGATGGACTGCTTTGAAAAAGATAAACCAATTACATTTGAAGAACTCTGCAAAAGAAGTGGCGGAGGGAGAGGCTGGGTCTTAAGCATTCTCAATATTTACCAGAAGCTCGGCTTAGTGATTAAGGTTGACGAAAACCTATTTAAGCTCAATTCTGATTCACCCCTTCGGATGGCAGTTGATGGTTACTTTCATGAGCATGAATGGGATCACGTAGGAGGGTTGGGAGCGTAAAACCCATACAATAAAAAAATGCCCCCATTTATTCTCTAAAGTGCTTTAAGAGAATAATAGATTTCTATGGGAAAGCAAACAAAAGCACAAAAATTAAACTTTTTGCTTTCCTTCATTTTTCTAGCCCATAATTACTTGTGAGCTGGAAAAAGAAGAATTAAACAGGAACTGTCTGTAATCAGGCAGTTTTTGTTTTTAGAGATAATTTTGGATATGGCAACACTTATTTTCCAGCCAGTTGACCGCAGGCGGCTTTAATTTCCCGGCCGAAACGATAGCGTTCGGTTACGAGAATCCCTTCTTTTTCTAAAATGTTTTTAAAACTTTTAATTCTTTTTTTCGTAGAAGGTTGGAAGCCACCAGTAGGATTATAGGAAATTAAGTTAACAAAACAAAGCGGTTTTTTCATCAAAGAAGCCACTTCTCTCGCCGATTCATCAGAATCATTTAAGTTTTTTATCATCAAATATTCAAACATTACCCTCCTTTTTGTTTTTTCAATATAATCATCGACTGCTTTTAAAATTTTCTCTATAGGATATTTTTTTGTAGCCGGAATCAGTTCTGAACGTAGTTTATTACTGGAAGCGTGCAAAGAGATGGCTAAATTAATTTGGAGTTTTTCTTCAGCTAATTTTTCTATTACTTCAGTAATTCCTACAGTTGAAATTGAAAACTTTCTGGCCCCAAGATTAAACCCCTCTTTTTCATTTAATATTTTAATTGCCGATATAACATTTTCATAATTTAAAAAAGGTTCCCCCATTCCCATAAAGACAACATTCGTTACTCTCACCTTTGATTCCTTTAAATATCTGGCAAAAAATATGACTTGTTCCACTATTTCAAAAACTTCAAGATTTCTTTTAAAACCCATTTTCCCTGTAGCGCAAAATTTACAGCCTAAAGGACAACCGATTTGGGAAGAGACACAGACAGTGTTTCTGTCTTTGTGTCGCATCAAAACTGACTCAATTTTTAAACCGTCTTCTAGAAATATTAAAGCCTTAACTGTTTTTTGGTCTTTGGAAATAAAAAACTCTCCATTTATTAAAAGAGGGTATTCTTTATTTAACTTCTCCCGCAATCTTAAAGGCAGAGTGCTGACTTTATTCCAGTCATCTATTAAATCTCTGAAAGCAGCTTTTTTCACCTGTTTTAAACGATAAGCCGGTTCTTTTTCCAGAACCTTTTCAATTTGATTGAGGTTCATATTTTATTATGGGCGGTCGCCCGTTCTTCTCATCAGGGTATAGGTTCCATCTGTATTATAAGAAAGAGTAAACTGCCCTTCTCTGTCGTCTTCAAACTCGGCATATTTATTTCTTCTTGCTTCATTAAAAAAAACCTTAGATTCTTGAGTATCCAGATCGTATAAAAGATAGTTTATTCCAGCTTGTTCGCTTTCTTCGTATTTAACTCTAAGTCCGTGGATATTAATTTCTTTCATAGATTATTATTAATTTATTTGTTTTATTATATCAGAATTTTTTACTTAGCATTACTTTTTACTCAAAATATTAATAATATATTCTTTAGCTAACAATTGCTCTTTTATACTGTTTTCTAGTTCAATTGCGACGATATTAGAAAAATAATTTTTTGGGTATCTTTTTAAATAATCAAATTCTGATAAATTTTCAAAATAATGTCCGCAATAACGGAGAGAACTCTCTTTTTCATCCCAACGGGAATTTTTTTTCACTACACTTATATGATTACATCCTATTGGATATTTTTTTATTATTTTGATTATCTTTTTGAATTTATTCTTATGTAAAATTCGATCGTTTTCAAGATGGGAAAAATCCAGACATACTCCTCCAAAATAATCCAGCTCTTTTTCATTGAAGAGATGGTAAACGTTTTCTACATAGATCATATTTTTATATTTTGAATAGTCATATATTAAAGGATTTTCCGATTGACCATGTATTGCAAAAACCCGGGTTTTATAATTTTTAATTAAAAAATCCAGTTCTTCTATCTTCATATCGCTTCGCAAATGACAAAATGGGATGCTTTTTATACCCGTTTTTTCAATTAAACTATAAAATTTCTTTCTCTCTTTTTCCTTAAGACAAGTAGGAAAGATGGCAATTTCTTTCAATTTCAATTCTTTAACCTCTTTTAGCTGAGCCTTCCAATCAGATCCTGAAGTAGTTGTAATTGAGGGGAGGATTTTTCTTTTATTTACCATTTTTATTTTAATTAAGGTTGTAAAATGTCTTCTGTTCTGCCGTCAATAGAGATAATAACCCCTTTTACAGTTGAAAACTGCTTTAGCGTTTCTCTGATTTGAGCGCTAATAGCAGCCACTCTGCAAGAACCTCCAACTTGGAATTCTAATTGTTCATTAAAATCTACTTTAGCTATTCCATCGTCTATGGTCAGGCTTTGAATTACAACTCCAGGATTAATACTGGTTCCAAAACCTTCAAATTTTTCTTTTGCTGTCGGGCCATTTAATAGTTCTTCCAAAGCCGCTCTGGCAACTGCTTGAGTTTTGATTATTTCTCTTTCAACTGGAAAAACTTTATTACAGGAATATTCAGGATCTAATCTGTCATTATTAAAATACGCGTTTACTTTAATTATATTTTTTGGGGAAACAACTTTTTGAAAATAAACAGGAAACCTTAGATCATCGGAATTTTCTGGCAAACCAGAGGGATTATCTTTTTCCAAGACTAGTGCGCCCAGTTCAGTAGCTGGAAAAGAAAAATCAAGCTCTGCACTAAAGGGAACAAAATTTTCAGTCATCCATTCGCTTTTAGCTTGAGCAATTGTTGACCCTAATAGTTTTCCATTCCCGTCAAAAATTTTGATAGGGAAAGAGGCTTCAAAATACCAAAAACCCCTTGCCTCACCTTCAATTATAAGAGGGCTTTCTACTTCTTGATTCGGCCGTGGCGCAGTGACTTTTATCAAATTAATTTTATCTAATATATTACCGATATCCTCAACAAATATTATCCCATCGGGCGTCTTGCACTTTCTTGGAAAGGTTTCTTCTATATAGTAGCCGGATTTTACACATTCATTAAAATCTTTAACTATTGGGGTGTGATTGATAATGCGGTCTGGCCATATTGTAACCAACAAAATAATTATGGCAATAATTATAATGATTAAACCGTACGTTATTTTTTTGTTCATAAAAATTTTGTTAATCTTTGTTATTTAACGAATTTAACGAATTTTAGTTCCAGGTGACACCTCTTTATCAACTATTAAAAGCACAGGGCCTTTTTCGTCTTCAGCAGCTAAAAGCATGCCCTTGCTTTCTAACCCAAATAAAACTTTTGGCTCTAAGTTCCAAACCATTATTATTTCCTTTCCGATTAAGTCTTCTGGTCTATAGCATTTCCCGATACCGGCAATAATTTGCCTTTTTTCTTCTCCACCATCTACCTCAAGTTTTATCAGCTTTTCCGAATCAGCTACTCTTTCCGCGTTTATTATTTTCACTACTCTTAAATCAATTTTTTTAAAATCTTCAAATTTTATCATTTTTTTACCTTGTTAAAAAAATAAGGAGAGGCGACTGTTGTTCAACTCTCCTTGCTGTTTCTTCGATGACAGCTACTTTGTGAGCATTTATCGACATTTCCAAATCGTCTTTCTTTTTTTTATCCGGCCTGAATTTTTCATAAAGAACTGTTTGTTCTGCGTTCAAGATCCAAGTGATAACATTAAAGGGACATCTCTGAAAGCATTTTTCATCTTTGAGGAAAAAAGGAATAGGCGGGTCGTCATTTGTGAAACTACAATCTGGACAAGGCATCCTGAAAATTCCGTGCACAAGTCTACTCGCTTTGAAAGGATAAGAAGCTGTCGAATCTCTTAATTTTCTTTCTAATTCTTCAGTATTCAATTTGAAAACCTCTAAGTTTATTATATCAAAAATTAAAAGACCCATATATCCACAGGTCTTTTAATTTTAATTTTTAGATTATTTTCGCTCTTTAAAATAGATTTTATTTTTCTTATGACTTTTAATAGCCATTCCGGCCATTTCAAAAAGAGGTTTTGGCAATTTATTTAGATTATACCAGTCCCAGGATTCAATTTTATCTCCTTCTTTTATTTGAACTTTACCACTTTTATAATTAGCAGTTACGCCGACATGAAGATAATGCTTGGGTTTATATTTTCTTATATTTGCTATAAACTGGAACTTTATATTTTTAATTTTAATTCCAGTTTCTTCAAGCGTTTCTCTTTCTGCACAGCCTTCAATTGTTTCCATATATTCTAAATGTCCGCCTGGAAAAGCATATTCTCCTGCTCCATGAGAGCCTTTTCTTTTACCTAGTAGAATTTTCTTATTTTTAAATATTAATACTCCAATTCCGACTCGAGGGAACTTAAGAATTTTTTGTTTCATCATTTTTTAAATTTAGAGGCTTCTTCTAACCAGTATCCAAAATCGCAGTCTTCGCTATGTGGAGGCGGAGTATCCTTTCTTAAAAGCAGGATTGCGTCTCTAAAAAGCATTAAAACGTCAGAAGGGTTAGTGTCTATTTCCTGAATCTCTTTTTTAAAAGGCAACCTGTCATGAAAACCATTTTTCTTGTCCACTACATAAAAAGCCAAATAACCTTTGTGCGGAGTTTGGAAGCCGTTTTTTTCCAGTAAAAAAGTATAGACATCCATTTGCAGCTGGAAACGGTCATATACATTTGGAACGCTGCTGCCAGTGGATT
>Ga0315279_10001818_pt1 | contig 34080 bp, 30 predicted proteins | sample YL17G06_20_MG_FD_203694 | JGI IMG/M metagenome (GOLD analysis project Ga0315279, IMG submission 203694) | Sediment microbial communities from Yellowstone Lake, YNP, Wyoming, USA - YL17G06_20 | ecosystem: Environmental > Aquatic > Freshwater > Lake > Sediment | place: USA: Wyoming | collected...
TTATTTATATTGCTAAAGCAGAGAATACAACTGGATAAAAAGGTTATTGCAGAAGTCATAGATAACGTATATTTGCTTTTCATGAGAGTAATCTGGGGTAATGTCCGAACTCATGTCTGAACATCAAAAAATTATATTGACCAAATTATCCCCGTAAATTACCAAAGAACCATAAACTATTATTGCTAGAAAGGAGCGATAGATATGGGAGTTGCTGTTGAGAATTTAGAGGATTTGAAAAAAAAGATTGACCAAATTGAGCATGATTTGATCGAAGTGCGAAAAAACTTAGATCAAATAACCTTTGCTGTCAGTCCCAAAATAGAGGTTGACTTGTGTTCCAAGCTTCAATGTGTAGATCGGGAAAAGTTAAAGGAATGGCTTGATGAATGGTTTAAACAAATGGGCATTGATATTCAACCTGTCAGTATAGAGGAATTGCATGCACTATGCTTGAAAGAAGGGATTAAACCCGAAGATAATATTCTGAGTAGGGGTATCATCGAAATGCGCGAAGGAGGCGTGATCAATGACTTTAGTAACTAATCAACAACCAATAGTAGCTTTTCCCGCTGATGTATGGGAAAAAGCTAAAAGCAAAGAAGAATTGGTAAACTGGCTTAACAAATATTCTCAGGAAGCTGAAATCTCACCAATCCTTAAAATGAAGGATTATTTGACTATTGGAAAAAAAGAGGTTTTGATCGAAATCCAAGTCTATGCAAACGAGGAGATTCTTGCCCTTTTACCAAATACAGATATAGCGGCTGATGGAAAAACAATTGATGAGGCAAAGCATAACCTTTTGCTTGACATTTCTGATGACTACGATTATCTTGTCTCTCGGCGGGAAGTTTTGGGCAAAGAATTATCTGCTCAATTACATCTATTAGAGGAATTTCTGGAGAATGCCAATAACTAAGAGAGAACTGAAAGAGATACTAAATAAACTCTGTTCTTCCGTTACTCGGCGGAACGAGATTGGTTTTACAGAAATTCGGAGCAAACATCATATATTCTTTGAACTGCGCATTTCAAATCGAATAATACGCACTAAAATATCTCATGGAAGCGAAAGAGATATAAGTGACGCCTTATTGTCACATATCCTGAAGGAACAAATCTATTTAACGAAAGAAGAATTTGAGTCTGCAAAGCGAGGACAGTTTTCGGAGAAGGAGTATCTTGAAATTTTGAAGAAGAAACGAATCATTGAAAATATCTAAAAAATAATCAGAATATGGATTGATAGTATTCGGGATGGAAAGATGATCAATCTTCTTTAGAAGAACTGATCTCAATTTAGTAACCTAACTTAACGAGGGTTAATGGGTTTTAAAAAACAACAAAAAGGAGAAAAGATGAAGCGTGTGATTTTCTTTATTTCCGCTATTATAACCTTATGTTTGTTTTCATCTCAATTATTGGCGTTACCGGAGGGAGCGGTTGCAAGGCTTGGTATAGGACATGTTAATGCTGTCACCTTTTCTCCTGATGGCAAATACCTAGCAGTAGCATCGTCAATTGGAGTCACTCTACTCGATCCATTTAACCTTACTGTAGTCTATTCATTTGATACTACAGGTTCTATGACTTCAATCGCCTTCAGCCCGGATGACTTACTGCTTGCGAGTGGGAGTATTGATAATACAATTAAGCTATGGGATGTGAGAAGTAGGACGTTGGTGGCGACGCTTGAGGGGCATTCGGATGTGGTGAGGTCAGTCGCCTTCAGCCCTGATGGCTCATTGCTTGCCAGTGGGAGTGAGGATAAAACAGTCAAGCTATGGGATATGAGAAGCAGGACGCTGGTGGCGACGCTTGAGGGGCATTCGTATGATGTGAATTCAGTCGCCTTCAGCCCTGATGGCACACTGCTTGCAAGTGGGAGTAATGATAGTACAATCAAGCTGTGGGATGTGAAAAGCAGGACGCTGGTGGCGACGCTTGAGGGGGCTTCGAGTGAGGTGAATTCAATCGCCTTCAGCCCTGATGGCTTACTGCTTGCCAGTGGGAGTTATAGAACAGTCAAGCTATGGGATGTGAGAAGCAGGACGTTGGTGGCAACACTTGAGGGGCATTCGTGGTATGTGCGTTCAGTCGCCTTCAGCCCTGATGGCTCATTGCTTGCCAGTGGGAGTGATGATAAAACAGTCAAGCTATGGGATGTGAGAAGCAGGACGTTGGTGGCAACACTTGAGGGGCATTCGGATATGGTGAATTCAGTCGCCTTCAGCCCGGATAGCTCACTGCTTGCCAGCGGGAGTGAGGATGGTACAACTAAGCTATGGGATGTGAAAAACAGGACGTTGACGGCGACACTTGAGGGGCATTCGGATATGGTGTGGTCAGTTGCCTTCAGCCCGGATGGCACACTGCTTGCTAGCGGGAGTGAGGATGGTACAACTAAGCTATGGGATGTGAGAAGCATGACGCTGGTGGCGACTGAGCATTCGGGTTCGATGTCAGTCGCCTTCAGTCCGGATGGCTCACTGCTTGCCAGCGGGAGTTGGCTATGGGATGTGAGAAGCAGAACGCTGGTGGCGACACTTGAAGGGCATTCGTCTCAGGTGAATTCGGTCGCCTTCAGCCCTGATGGCTCACTGCTTGCCATCGGGGGTGGGTATTTTGATGGTACAATTGAGCTGTGGGATGTGAAAAGCAGGACGCTGGTGGCGACGCTTGAGTGGCATTCGAATGGAGTGAATTCAGTCGCCTTCAGCCCTGATGGCACACTGCTTGCCAGTAGGGGTAATGATGGTACAATCAATCTGTGGGATGTGAGAAGCAGGACGTTGGTGGCGACGCTTGAGCATTCGGATTTTGTGAGGTCAATTGCCTTCAACCCGGATAACTCACTGCTTGCAAGTGGGGATCATGATGGTACAGTCAAGTTATGGAATGTGAGAAGCAGGACATTGGTGGCGAAGCTTAAGGGGCATTCGGATTCGGTGTCTTCAGTCGCCTTCAGCCCTGATGGCTCACTGCTTGCCAGCGGGAGTTGGGATGAAACAGTCAAGCTGTGGGATGTGAAAAGCAGGACGTTGGTGGCGACGTTTAAGGGGCATTCGTATACAGTGTATTCAGTTGCCTTCAGCCCTGATGGCTCACTGCTTGCCAGCGGGAGTCTGGATGACACAATAATCCTTTGGGATATGAAGCCATACATCGGGCAAGTGCCACAGCAACCGAATATAGTTGTGTCCAATAAAAGCTACAATTTCAGTGATACCCTTATAACAACACATAGTGACTGGAATTTCAGTATATCCAACACTGGAAACTCAGACCTGAAGATAAATGGTATGGATTCTGATAATCCTGCCTTTACAGTAACGCCAATGGCTTTCCCACAGAGTGTAGTTCCCGGAAAAGCCCTAGATGTCGCAGTGTCTTTTACTCCTACAGAGGAAAAAACTTACACAGGTATACTAACTATAAAGAGCAATGACCCTGACAGTCCGACTATTACTATATCGCTTAATGGCAACGGAATAGTTAAGCATGATAAATTCTCTGTTGGTGATTATGTGAAGGTTATCAAAACAGGAGATTCAGGGTTAAATATACATAAAAATGATCCAACTGGAGAAGTTTTAAAGGTCATTCCAAATGGCTGGCTTTTTAAGATAATAGGCGGTCCCAAAAATAATATTAATGGAAATAATTGGTGGGAGACACAAGAAGAAAAATACGAAACATCCTTCATTAAAGGTTGGGTTGCAGAAGATTTCCTCGAAAAAGTATCTTATGATAGTATCGTTCCAATTTCCATTCTCGATCATTTTTCCACTGTTTCTGCACAAGAAAGGGTCGAACGAGCCATAAGGTGGGCTGAGGGTGCAGATAAAAACTCACGGATATGGGAAGGCTATTGTTTGAGATTTGTGGCACAAGCATACGGTCTAGGATATAATATAAATCCCATAACAACAAAATGGGGTTCACCGAATGATGCGATCAGCAAACTAGGGGACAAGTTTTATCTAGCCAGTAAGAGTTATAACCCACCAAGAGGTGCTTTAGTTTTGTTTTCAGCGTTGGGAGAATATGAACCTTTTGGTCATGTCGGAATCTATCTGGGCAATGGAAAAGTGATACATGCTTACGTGACACCCAGAGTTAATGATTTAGCTGGGAAAGATGGGGTTGAGCAATTATCAACAATCGGTTCTTATCTCGGTTGGACGTATCCACCAAAAGAATGGTTTGCAGTATACGATTGTGATGTGAATTCAGATGGCGTAGTTAATATCCTTGATCTCGTGATTGTCGCTAAGTCTTTTGGGAAAGATGTGAATAATGCGAAAGCGGATGTGAATAAAGATGGGATAGTAGATGTTCTTGACCTTAACATAGTAGTACAGCATCTTGGTGAAGTTTATAAATAATCTTCATTTTAACGATTACAATAAGGATATGAGTTTTTCAGTTAGTTGAGGAATAGTCATAATTCATGAAAAAACACGGAGACACAGAGGCACGGAGAGGAAAAAATTGAATATTTAATTCCAATGATTCTACTGGTCAACCGAATTAATTATTTTAGTTAATTGATGTAGAGCAAACTGCCAGTTTGCTTTATATTTAATCCCTCACCTTTCCTCTCCGTGCCTCTGTGTCTCCGTGTTTAACTTTTTTCTATAAGTGAAAAACTCGTAATAAGGAGAATCAGGTATGGATATACAAGTTATAGGCATAGACCTTGGAGCAGGAACAACCAAACTCGCTAGAGTCGGGTCGGATGGAAAACTCAAGAGCGATATTAAAGTCGTGGAAACCGTTGAAGACCCAAAAGAGTTTATGAAGAACGTAAAAGCTACTATAAATGAGCTTATTAATGACAAAGTAAAGGCAGTTGGATTGGGTATTCCATCATGGGATGGCTTGAACGAGGTTATTCAGCACTCTCCCAATATGCCAACTTACGAGGGTGTGTCTGTAAGCGGGGAACTTCAGGATGAGTTTAAGAATCTTAAAGTTATTGCGGATAATGACGCAAACGTTGCCGCAGACGGTGAAAGACGTTTCGGAAACTGGAAAAAAGGCACTCTAATTGTCTATACACTCGGAAGCGGAATTGGCGGAGGTGTGATCCTTTGCATTAAAGATCGCTACATTAAATGGCAAGGGGACACTTTCAAGGGTGCAGAGCTTGGTCACGTTTCTATTCCTGTGCCATCTGGAAGGACAAGCAGGTTATGTGGTTGCGGACATATTGATTGCTTTGAAGCACATGCATCAGCGACTGCTGTTCGTGACGAAAGCGCAAAAATGGCAATGATGGCTTTAGCACACGGTAAAAAAAGCCTGATCTTTGACAAAATCAAATCTGATCAAGACGTAAAACATAAACTGCTCTCTGGTGAACCGCAGGAACTGGTTAAATACATCGAACCTCTGCACGTAAATCTTGCGGCTAAAGATGGTGATGAAATTGCTCTGCAAATCGAGGATCAAACTGCTCAAGCTCTGGCTTATGGACTCCGAAATGCGGCACAAATATTCGATCCTGCGATAATAGTGCTTACCGGTGCTATGAGGAAATGGGATCGTATGGTGCAAAAAGCAGAGAATATATACAAGAATCTTCTTGGCGTTGTGCCTACTGTCGAGATTGGTGTGTCTGAACTAGATAACGCTGGTATCGTTGGCAGTGCGGCTATGGCTTTTGATGCTATTGAATAAAGAATTGGAGATAAGAATTGGCTAAATATACTGTAAAATTCAAACCTGATGGTAAAGTTGCTACTGTAGAAGAGGGTACGATTATAACAAATGCGGCTGATATGGCTGGCATAACAATAGATTCACCCTGCGGTGGAAAAGGTACGTGCGGTAAATGCAAAGTTATAGTTAATGCTGAAAAAATTAGTCCACCTAATGAGGCAGAAGAAGAATTTTTCTCCCCGGATGAATTGAAAGAAGGCTATAGATTAGCCTGTCAAACAGTCGTTTCTTGCAATATGGAAGTGATTGTTCCTGACGATTCAAGAATCAGAGCGATTAAGATTCTCTCTACAGGAACCGGACGTGAAGTGAGATTACATCCAAATATATCCAAAATATACGTGGAATTACAAGAGCAAACGCTTGAGAGACAAATATCTGATTTTACAAATATCAAAGAGGCAATAAAATTAAAATTTCCCGATGTAAATGTTGGTCTGAATATGTTAAGGGAAATTCCATCAATACTTCGTAAATCAAAATTCAAGGTAACACTCGTATTGGATGGAGATGAACTGATTGGTATTGAGCCGGGTGATACGACTAAGAAGAACTATGGCATTGCAGTTGACATCGGTACAACGACTGTTGTAAGCACTGTCATTGACCTGAATACCGGCAATGATTTGGCTGTGGCTTCTGCATTGAATACTCAAGCGACTCATGGCGCAGACGTTATATCAAGGATCAATTACACGGTTGAAAATGAGAATGGTCTTGAAGAATTGGGTGACAGAATCGTTCACGTTATAAATCAAATTAACGAGTATGCCTGTGCAGAAGCTCGTGTTGATAGCAAGAATATATACGAATTGACCATTGTAGGTAACACGACCATGACGCATCTTTTCTTAAAGGTGCCGTCTCGTAATCTTGCGGTTATGCCTTACGTTGGCGTATTTAGCGATCCAGTTGAAACAACTGCATCTAAATTGGGGTTCAACGTTAATTCCTGCGCTAATGTTTACGTGCTTCCTAATATTGCCGGCTTCGTGGGCGCTGATACTGTCGGAGTTATTTTGGCTTCTGCATTAAACAGGAGCGAAACAATAAAATTAGCGATAGACATTGGCACAAACGGAGAGGTTGCTCTTGGTTCACACGAAAAACTGTTGACTTGTTCAACTGCCGCAGGTCCAGCATTTGAAGGCGCAATGATAACTCATGGGATGAGAGGAGCGCCCGGCGCCATAGAGAGAGTACAAATAACAGATCGCCCAATCTATCAGGTTATAGGCGGAGGAAAACCCAATGGAATATGTGGGTCAGGATTGATTGACGTTGTAGCTGAAATGCTAAGGCTTGGCATCGTTGACGAAACTGGAAGAATGACGGATCCTGATGAACTGGATATATCGTCTGAACTAAAAACGTATATACGCCGAAGTGACGAATACGGTCCTCACTTTGTGTTATACGAATCTGATGGTCAAAAAGTAGTAATAACTCAGAAAGACATCAGACAAGTTCAACTGGCAAAGGGCGCAATAAAAGCAGGTATCGAAATACTTATGCGCAAGCTAGGTATCAAACTTGAAGATATATCGGAAGTCTTACTAGCTGGCGCATTTGGCAACTACATCAAGAAGGAAAGCGCCATTCGTCTTGGACTTATCCCCAACTTCCCGCTGGATAAAGTACATTTCATCGGTAATGCCGCCGCCGCAGGTTCAAAGATGGCACTCATGTCTAAAGAAGCCAGAGAAGAGGCTATACTAATCTCAAAAAGCACGGAATATGTTGAGCTTGCGACAGACCCCAATTTCCAGAATGAGTTTATGGAAGCCATGATGTTCCCCGATGGCTCATAATTAACACAGCGCTTTCTGAATCAGGAATTTAGCCACTCTCAGGGGATACCCCCGAGACCCCAAAACTACGGATTCACACGGAAAAAAGAAAAGAAAAAATACAAGGGACAAGATTATAAAACAGTTTACTAAATCTTTAATCTTCAATTTTCAATCTTTAATTATTATTTCCGTGTGTTTCCGTGACTAATTACATAAAAAATGAATTATGATATAGTCCTACATGAACTACTGGAACGACATTTCGGTACAGACGAGTTTGTATCGGGTCAAAAGGAGATCATTTCCAATATTATCTCTGGCAAAGACGTGCTGGCTTTTGTGCATCGTAAAAGCGACCGTTCTTTGTGCTACAAGCTACCTGCACTCGTTATTGAGGGTATAATTGTCGTAGTATCCCGTCAGAATCAGATTGATGAAGTTAATGATCTTCTGCCATCGGTGTATATCAATAATTTTCTCCCATCAGATCACATTCAGAAACGTGTGCAAGAAATTATTAATGGTAAATATAAAATTGTCTATGCCGGACCAGAACAATTCCAGAACAGATCATTCCTTTTTGCGCTAAACAAAATACCTGTATCATTACTCGTCGTAGATAACGCTGAATGTATATCACATTACGGATATAATTTTAATCCGCAATACATGAATATTCCAAAAGCAATAAAGGATTTAGACACTCATCCGAATATATTGTCTTTAGCTGGAGGTTGTACTGAACAGACACGAAATGACATCCTGAAACAATTAAATATGAATCTGGCAGAGACTATAACAATGGATGTATCGTGCAACTTTTCTCTTGAGGTTATATCTGTTTCCTCTGATAAAGAAAAAATTGACATTCTCAGCAATCTCATCAGAAAACAAGAGGGTCAAGGGATCATCTATACCAATACGAGAGACAAGGCTATAAGAATCTGTGATTTATTGAGATATATTGATCCAGATATTTCAGCGTATCATGGCGGAATGAATCGAGATAAACGCAATGAGGTCGAAAGGAATTTTGATAGTCAAAAATTACGGATTATCGTTGCGACAAGTTTCCTGACACCAAAACTAAAAACTCCTGTCAGTTACGTCATACATTTCGACATGCCTGAACGATTGGAGAGATACTTCGATCAGGTAATTATTACTGGTCAAAATGATCAATCTGTAATACTCATATATTCTCCGTCAGACAGAGAGTTCCATCAAAGTAATATAGAGCGAGGAACTGTTTCACTCACAGAAATATGGCGTATCAGCGATATGCTCAAAAACCACTGGAAAAATGCTCCCGCAAAACTTGAGTCTAAATCAAAGAAAGAACAGAATACAGAAAGCAAGAATGAATGGTTGAATAAACACTTTATGAGTCTTAATCCCGAAGCAAGAAAAGAGCTTTTGAAATTAAGAAGCATATACGAAAACCTGAATGAACGTGACAAGAATTTCTACTCTCCAGATGAATATGATCGCTATCTTGAAAGTGAACACTGGAAAGCTTTTACAAATAATTTGCTTGACGAATACGAGCAGTGTTATATATGCGAAAATAAGGCAGAACACGTACATCACCTGAGTTATAGAAATCTTGGAAAAGAAGATAACGATGACGTTGTTGCCCTTTGCTCAAAATGTCATTGCTACATACACCCCGATAACCAGATGACGAGAAAGATGTTTTTGGAAAGGAAGGAAGCAGATAAAAATCAACTCAGCTTTCTTAAAAATGAAACCATAATAGACAATCTGGTAATTATTCCTTACGAGCAGATAGAGTCGGAGACTGGATTGGATCGAAACAAACTCTTGCTAGCGATTGCGGAGATGCAGAATGCAGGAATGTTAGAGATCATGCCCGATTGCACAATATCCAGCAGAATGAAATTTTTAATATCGCAAAGTCAAACAGAATTGTATATAGAAAGTAATATTGGTCGTTCTTTAGTAAAGTGGCTTAGTGAAAAAGATAAAAGTGAGATAGACGTAAATCTTTTGTCATTGAGCAAAGAGTTAAATTATCCTCCTGATGAACTGGAAAACTCTTTTCTGGTTTTGGATTACGCAAAATGTTTGTCATTCAGACCAATGCGCAAAGGTATGGCATTTCGCCTGATCGATCTGGACGTTACACTCAGTGAGGATACATTTGAAAAACTCAAAGCATCAAGGTATGAATCGCTACGATTAGTAGAAAATTACGTTAATACAAAGCAGTGCAGATGGAAATTTCTTGGAGAGCATCTTCTGGATAATTCTAGCGATGAATGTGGAAAATGTGACAATTGCACGTCTACTCATGAAGAAAAACCAACGCTAAACGGACATACCACAGTTTTAGAAGTATTTCCTGAAAAAGATAAAGTGCCAATCGTAATTCTCAGTTGTGCAGAAAAGGCAGATGGTCTGGTCGGCAGGCGTGACATGATGAAAATCCTTCTTGGTCAAAAGACGAAAAGAATTTTGCGATATGGGTTTGATCATATAGACGAATTCGGTAGTCTATCGAAAATGCCAAAAAAGGATGTACTAAATCACATAGATAATCTGATGGAGCGTGGATGTCTGCAAGTATCAAGCCTTCTCTTCCCCATGATACAGTTGACGGATACTGGTCGAAAAAGACTAGAAAAAATAAGGTTTTAATTCCATAATTAGTTCAGAATTTTGTATTGAAGATACTCAAATTTTCATAACTTAACCTTTGTTCTGCCAGTAGAAAGTTCGCGGCTTTCGTAAATATCTTTAATCAATTGCTCACAGTCAATAGTTCCTTTCCAACTTCCAATTGACTTTTTGAACCTATCCTCTTAAGGTTTTAGGGTATAGTCTGCCTCAGAGAAGATGAATTTACGGAAAGTGATTTTTTTGTTGACTCGACAGAGGAAGTTTTATACAATCTCAATATGATATCACCCAAAAGCGACAACATGGGAGAGGAGTTAGATGGTAATCCAACAAGGTCTGATTGGATGAAAATGCAGCTCAAAACGGCAAAATGCCTCTGGCTATTTGGAGTATAAGCCATGCACATCTGACGAGGGCGCAATGTGCGTAAAGATAGGAATTAAAATAAGATTCCTTCCCTGAACTGGAGTTTAAAACGTTAGTTGAGAGCCGTGTGCGGTGAAAGTCGCAAGCACGGTTCGGTGCAGAGAGGATGGGAAACATACTAGAAATGGTAATGCGCCCACCTCTTATGCTACATATTTCTTTAGAGACATAAATCATCTGTATTTATCTGAATTCTGTATATTATCTTAAATTTCATGTTATACAGTTAGAAAATTATAAGAATTAGAAAAAATTTGTAAAAAAGTAATGTTTACGGAAACTATATAATCATTTACTCGATAATTAGGAAGGATAGAATATGTCAAAAAAAGATTTCGATGAGTTTCTGTTGGTAAAAGAGAAAGGACAAAAGGATATTCCAGAGATTGATTGGGAAACAGAAAAGAATGAATGGCTTTCATATTTGGATAAGCTTTATGAATTATTTGAAAATTTTTTGAATGATTATGTGAAAAAAGGTAAAATTAAAATAGCTTATGATGAAATTTCACTTACAGAGGAATATATTGGCAGTTATAAAGCTCAAACAATGGTTATTGTATTTGCAGGCGAAAAAATTACTCTTAAACCTGTCGGAACAAATTTGATCGGTGTAAAGGGTAGGGTAGATATGACTGGCAAATTCGGTTCCGCCAAGATAGTTCTTGTTGACTCTCGGATGAATGGGATTCAGGACCATGTCAAGGTTTCAATCCATGACAAAAAACATCAAGAGGAAACAATCATCTGGGAATGGAAATTTGTTACGCTACCTGCAAGGCTTTATCTACCGCTTAATGAAGATACTATCTATTCAGTTATTATGCTACCGCTCCTATTTGCCTGTACTTCTGATACCTCCTTTCAAGAAGTTCGTCCTTATTTAATGGCGTCAGTTCGTCTAAGTTTTTCTTCAAAGCCCGTCCAACTCTGTTTATTGTCAATCCGGGGCCTCTGTGTGCGCCTCCTAGTGGTTCTGCAATCACTTCATCAATGATCCCCAGTTCTTTGAGATCATCTGCGGTCAATTTCAATGCAGATGCCGCTTCTGGTACACGTTCGCTACCCCATCGAAGTATCTCACTGCAAGTTTCTGGCTTGCACACCATGTATATGGCATTTTCCAGCATCAGAATCTTGTCACTGACACCGACACCCAAAGCACCACCGCTGCCACCTTCACCAATAACAACTGAGATTATCGGCACTTTCAGAACCGACATAATGCCGATATTTTCACCAATAGCTATGTGTTGTCCACGAAACTCAGAACTAACACCAGGGTCAGCACCCGGTGTATCTATAAATGAGACTATCGGTTTGTTGAATTTCTCCGCAAGCCTCATCAAACGCAAAGCCTTCCTGTATCCCTCCGGGTGCATATAGCCGAAGTTTTTAGCTATTCTCTCTTTTGTATCTCTGCCCTTTTCTTGACCCAAAAACACAACTTTGTATCCTTTAAAATTTGCTAAACCAACAATTATAGCAGGATCATCACCGAATATGCGATCACCGAATAATTCAACCCTGTCTTCCATGAGAGTATTAATGTAGTCTGAAGATCGAGGACGCTGTGAATTGTTAGAAATAAGGACTTTTTGCCATGGTGTAAGTTTCGAGTATAAAAGCTTCTTTTCCTTCAGTAATTGCTTTTCTATTGCCCTTATCTCAGGGGATAGATCAGTATTAAATGAAGAAGCTATTTCTTTCAGTTCAGCTAGCTTGTTCTCAAATTCCAGTATCCTTTTTTCAAATTCTAGTTCTTTATCATTCATTCTGTCACCTGCATATAAAGTATGAAGGATGAAAATGGATTTGAAGATTCTAATCGTTATTCATCCCTCATCCTTCATACTTATGTTTCTATCAAGAGAAGAAATCTAGCAAGTTAGCAAGTTTTGTTTTCAAGTCTTTCCTCTGTATTATCATGTCAATCATTCCTCTTTCTACCATAAATTCTGCTGTCTGGAATCCATTTGGGAGACTTTGTTTGACACTGGCTCTACCTCGCTCTCCTGTAAATCCGACTCTCGTACCGGGTTCTGCAATGATAATATGTCCCAACGTAGCGAAACTTGCCATAACACCCGCAAATGATTGATAGGATAAAACGTCAACGTAAAGTAATCCTGCTTGATGCAGTCTCATACATGCGGCACTTGTCTTTACCATCTGCATGAGTGAGATTAAACCTTCCTGCATCCTTGCTCCACCACCCGAACTTGAAACTATTATCATCGGTAACCGCTTCTCTAAGGCACGTTCAGCGCACCTTGTGACCTTCTCGCCAAATACCGAAGCCATGCTTCCCATCCTGAACCTGTAATCTGTAATTCCAATGGTAGTGGGACGACCGCAAATAAGCCCTTCACCTGTTATAACAGCCTCTTTAAGCCCGGTCAGCTTTTTATCCTTGATCAGTTTATCTTCATATTCAGGGAAATTCAGAGGGTTAGATGATTCCATTTCGCTATCATATTCAACAAATGTCCCTTCATCTATGAGAAATCTGATACGTTCGTCCGCACCTATGGGGTAATGGTAGTTACAATTTAGACAAACTTTGTAAGTATATACAAGCTTTTCAACTTCTATTTCTATACCACAACCCGGGCAAACACTCTTTTTAATTTCATCTGTCATATAGGCATCCTGTTTGGTATGGTTTATGGATAAGGATTGAAGATTCAAAATTGAAGATTAAAGATTAAATGCAAGGCTTATATCAGATTTCCTAATCTTCAATCTTCAATCTTCAATCCTCAATCCTTTAGACCAATCGCTCACCATTGCGTATATATTGCTTCATCTTGCGATGGTAAATATTATATCAATAAAGCAACCTGTGTTCAAGCAAAATAATTTTTTCATGAGATGTTTCTATTGACAATATCCATATTGAGTGCTATCATAAATCGTGCAAGAGGCTTGTTTATATTATACATTCAAAACTCAAAAAGGAAAGAATATTTGAAACTGCTGGTATCTACATTATTGCTTTTTTTGTGTACGTTTGCATTTGGAGTCGAAAATCCATCTTCTAAAGCAAAATCTTCACAATCCGAGAATGCTGTTCATATACAAGATTATCATCTGGATATAGTAAAGAGTGAATTTTCGTTATACCTCAAGAAAGGCGATACGCTAGTCAAGAAATATCCAATAGCAATCGGCAAGAACCCCGGTGATAAGCAAAAATCAGGTGACTGCCGAACTCCAGAAGGCGATTTTTACATCAACAGAATACAAAACTCAAAAAACTGGGTTCATGATTTCAAAGATGGAAAGGGACCAATCAAGGGAGCTTATGGACCATGGTTTTTGGGTCTTTATACTGGTTCCAACAAAACTAAGTCAGGCAAATCATGGAAAGGAATTGGTATTCATGGAACTCATGACCCTTCTTCTATCGGTAAAATGGTTAGCGAAGGGTGTATAAGGATGCATAATGAAGATATTATGGAATTAAAAGAATACGTCAAGATTGGAACGCCAGTTTCAATTATATAGAAAGGAATAAGATAATGTCGGTAGGAAATAGATTCGGATTCTCACAAGGAACAATACCTATACAAACGCCCAAACCACTACCACAACAAGCCGTTATACCAGAACCAATAATGATTAATGCGCCGATGCCTCTGCCTGATTCGTTTATTGTGCCATCAGCGACTATTCTGGACTTCACGTTTGAAGAAGGTAATATGATCGGATGGACCCCGGTTGACGAATCACCAGCTTCTCTTAACGATATAGGTCCTTCAAGATGGAGTGTTGTGGATGGACCTATATCTGGAAAAGCATTATTACAATCCAGTATCATCTGGGGTGATAAGGCTAATGCTACACCTCTCGGAACTTCTTTGGTCTACGATCTTCAGGAATGGACTGACTTTAATATGGAATTCGATATGCTTACGAGTAGCATTTATTACAATGGCTTTGGCATTGTTTGGGGATGGAAAAACAGAGTATTTCATTACAGGTTTCTGACAGTTATTGATCCAAGAAACCCAACTGGTGCGCCACCAGAACAAAGAGCCCCGCTCTCGATGATACAAAGACGTATAAATGACGTTCCACCATACTATCAAACTATTGCTTTCAAAAAAGAATCTTCTTATATACATGATGCAATTGTACGCTATAAGCTCGAAGTAAAGGGAAACGCCTTTAAAGTTTACTGGAATAATTTACTCATAATTCAGGCAAGCGATCCATTTTATCAGGGAGGTAAGGTTGGCTTTACGCTTTATGGTCAAAACGGTGTATATTTCGATAACATAAAAATCGAAACTGTGATTCCTGACGTCACTAATCAGATGGACAGATTTGTTTTACCCCCAAAGTAGTGCTTAACCAGATTAATTATTTATTAATTGAAGTGGAGCAAACTGCTAGTTTGCTAAAAATGGCAATCTGGCAGATTACCCCACAACATTTATTGACCAGATTATTTATTTTATTTGAAGGAGGCACTAACGTGTCAGCAGGAAATAGATTTGGATTCTCGCAGGGAACAATACCAATACAAACGCCCAAACCATTACCACAACCATCCGTCATACCAGAGCCAATAATGATTAATGCGCCGATGCCTTTGCCTGATCCGTTTATTGTTCCATCAGCGACTGTTATAAACTTCACATTTGAAGATGGCAATATGATCGGATGGACGCCAATTGATGAACCCCCTGCATTACTCGGCGGTGAAGGTCCATCAAGGTGGGGAGTTGATGAGGGACCTATCTCTGGCAAAGCATTAGTGCAAACCAGCAATATCTGGGGTGATAAACCCGACGTTATAGCTCTTGGAACTTTTCTTATCTACGATCTTCAGGAATTTACAGACTTTGTTATGGAATTTGATATGTACGCTATGGATAATGACGGTATTGGATTTGTCTGGGGATGGAAGAACAGAACGTTCCATTACAGATTCTTTACCATGATTGACCCCACTAATCCCGCAGGCGCCCCCCCGGATCAAAGGGCTCCGTTTACAATGATCCAGAGAAGAATGGGTGATATTTCTCCATATTATCAGACTCTTGCGATGAAGAAGGAAGCATCATTCTTAGATTTTCAAATTGCACATTACAAATTAGAGGTAAGTGGAACAACCTCTAAGGTCTATTGGAACAACGTTCTTACAATGCAGGCAAGCGATCCATTATATCAGGGAGGGAAAATCGGATTTATGCTTTACGCACACAGCGGTGTGTATTTTGATAACATAAGGATTGAATCTGTACTTCCTCCCATCACGAACCAGATGGAAAGATTCATGACACCTGCAAGGTAACTTTAACCATAACTTATAATAGGAGGAGAAAGTGAAGCATAGTATTGTCTTGATATTGGTTTTGGGCTTATGTATTTGCGCATGCGGATCAAAAACTCGTAATATTGATCCTTATGCAGTTGATCAAAAGAAGTCTTCAGAAAGAATTACTGTGGCAGTTATGGATTTTGTGCCAAACTCCAATTTAAATGACCTGAAGCCATTCTGTGCTGGTCTGACCGATATGTTTATTAGTAATCTAAAAGAGCTTTTGCCAGAAACCAATATAGTTGAACGTTCAAGACTAGAAACAATAATGAGCGAATTCAAACTCGCAGAAACAGGGGCTATTGATCCTGAAACAATTCAGAAAATTGGCAGGATGCTTGGAGCTCAAACTCTATATTATGGTGGAGTCACAACATTGGGCAATCAAATGCGTTTGGATGGACGACTTGTTAGAGTGGAAACCACAGAGGTATTGTCTGCCGGTAATAGTGTATGCGACATCAAAGGTAAGGACGCTTTTAAGGCAGTTGAGAAAGTAGCAAAGCTGGCTGCTGACAGGACAAGAGCCAACTATAAGGTTCTGGTCGCTGATGTTTACTACTCCAAAGGCAGAACATCCGAAGAGAATGGTGATAAAGATGGGGCAATAAGATTTTATCAGCAATCGTTGCAGTTTTCATCAGATCATAAATTAAGTCAAAAAGCGTTGGAAAGGCTCAAACCATAAAAACTTAACACAGAAAGGAATGTAGTATGAACAAATGGTTTTTCATCTTGATTCTGGGACTTACTGTTATGGGATGTGCTGTCCGTTCAGACTATTATCAGGGACAGCGCAGCCTTGAGAGTGGTAACTATGATGCGGCAATCTCTCTTTTTCAGTATGCACTCACGAAATCCCCAAATGATCCCAAAATACTCACAAGTCTTGGATACGCTTACTTTAAGAAAGATGATCTGCCAAAGGCAATTCAATATCTTGAAAAAGCAAAATCAGCGGATCCGACTTATGGAAAGGCATATATTAACTTGGGAATGGTCTACGAAAAGCAAGAAGATCTGCCAAAAGCCATACAGGAATATAACTCCTACTATAAGCAGTTCCCTCTGACGCCTACGGGGCAGAAGCTAAAAGCACGGATAGGTGTATTGATGCGGAACCAGATAGCTAAGGAGGTTCAAGATGCGGTTCAAAAGGAGAAGGAGATTTCTGTTGATAGCATACCAGAGAATACAATCGCTGTCTATTACTTTGCTAACCTTACAGGCAATCCTGAGTTAGACACGCTACAAAAAGGATTGACCGACATGTTGATCACTGATCTGGCACAGGTAAGTTCGTTGAAAGTTCTTGAGCGAACACGCATTCAACTACTCATGGATGAGCTAAAACTGAGTGAAACAGGGGCAATCGATCAGGATACAACGCCAAGAGTTGGACGATTACTTGGTGCGAAAAGGATCATCAGTGGTGGTTTTGCCGCACCATCGCAGGACAACCTTAGAATAGATTCTACTGCTACAAACGTGGCGACTTCAGAAACTGATGCACAGGCAAGCGTCTCAGGCAATCAGAATGGTTTTTTCACACTGGAAAAACAACTGGTTTTCGGGATATTAGGCGACCTGAATGTTCCGCTAACGCAGGAAGAAAGGGATGCTATCCAGAAGGTTCCTACAGAATCATTCCTTGCATTCCTTGCCTATAGTCGAGGGTTGGATTACGAGGATAGAGGGATGTACCGAGAAGCCGGTCAGGAATTCAATAAAGCAACCCAACTCGATCCAAACTTTATAAAAGCAAACGAAAAATCTCAAGAGGTAAAGATACTTAGCGAAACGCCTATGACAGGGGCGCCCGGTGAAGTAGCTCAGTTGGAACAGTCCGAAAAACAGGAAACACCAACAAAAACCGAATCAGGTCCGGCTATGGGAAATGTTCTTTCATCAATGGATAGGCTTGAACCTATTGTTGAAAATATCGGTGATGGTTTCATTCCCCAAACTGGTACAAAAACAGAAGAACAACGCACTCCATCTCAGGTACAGACGACAAGCATTCTGAACCTGACAATTGAGTGGTAGGAGAAAAATAATGAAAAAAACTTATTTACTATTAAGTGTTCTCTTGGTTCTTTTGCTTGTGGGTTCCTCATACGCTCAGACCGAAGTTCCGAGAAAGCTATTCTCACCCACATTCTTATCCATCGTCGAATATCGTTCGTGGGAGAAAGATACTAATGGTGCAAAACAGGCAATCTCCCAAATCAGTTCGCCAACAGTCATCAAACTGCCATTATCAAGCAATCTTGCCTTTGATGTAGCTGGATCATATATTTTGTCATCTGTTGCGGATAGTGATCTCAAAGGGCTAACCGACGTCAGGGCAAGGGCTGTTGCGTTGATGTTTAGAGACAGTATCATGCTCAGTGCGGGAGTCAACGTTCCAAACGGTAAAAGCGATCTTAATGCCGGTGAAACCGCTGTTTCCGCAATTCTATCTGACAAGTCGCTAGGCTTCAAATATAACAAACTTGGTGAAGGACTTGACTTTAATGCCGGTGGCGGATTCGCTTACGCTTTCGGTCCAGTAGCTTTTGGTATAGGTGCTGGATACATAGTCAAAGGTGAATATACCTTCGCCGATGAAAAAAAGTATAAACCCGGTGATCAGCTTAACGTAACGGGTGGGTTTGACCTTAATTTCGCTCCCTTGATTCTGAGAACTGACGTAACTTATGCGACTTATAAACCCGATAAGAGTGAAGGAAAAGAGATTTTCAAGGAAGGTATAAGACTTTCTGCGGAGGAATCGGTCATTGTTTCAACTAATAATCTCGGTCTAATATTGTCAGGAAGGTATATTACTCACGGAAAAAGTGAGATTACATCAATTAAACCAGACGCTATATCTGTACTTTTTGGTGTTCCCGGTGTATCTACAAAAGAAAGCAAAAAACTCTTTGGCGATCAGATCGTTGCTGATGCCGCAATGAGCTTGAACCTGACAAAATGGTTCAGCCTGAAACTGCTTGGAGAAAGCACCATCATTGCAAAGAACGAAGATGATAATAATAATGATGCTGTTGTTTTTGGTTTCGGTGGTGGTATGACTTTCAAATCTAAGCGCGGTTCATTCTTTGACCTAACAGGTAAATATTATCTTGGCAGTTCAAACAGCGGGGATACTGACCTGAAAGGTTATTCAGCAATGACAGCCATCAGATTAATTTTTTAGGAAATCATTATTGCGATTTCTTTGTTATAAATAGGTAATCGTTAAAAAATAGGGTTTACCGTAGGGGCGAAGCATTTTTATGTTAATATAAATTAGCTATAAATCTTGATCTAGCTAAAAATGCTTCGCCCCTACTTTCTGCGATAGAAATTGAATGTGAAAAGGAGATTACTAATATGAGTAAGTCAAAGATTTTTATTTACATTGAGTAAAAACGAGGATAAGTATACTGTTGAACTCGTGGGATTCGGTTCAGGGGCAAAAACTCGTCTCCAGTCTTACCAATAGATTCATGATGCAAGATGCAGGATATTGTTTTTATCCTGCATCTTGTATATTTTCTTCAAAATGTTGGAGAGGTATTATTATATTCTCTTGACTTTGCAGTTAATGGTTAGGAAAGGATGTATTAATTTGGAAAATACTCTCTATTATGGTGATAATTTAGATATTCTCAGAAAATATATTCCTGATGATTTCGTAGACTTTATCTATCTTGATCCGCCTTTTAATTCAAAAGCTAACTATAATATACTTTATAAAGAGCCTTCTGGTAATTTCTCTGATGCCCAGATTACTGCTTTTGAAGATACGTGGCATTGGGCAGAAAAAGCAGAAACAACCTTTAAAGAGATCATTGATATTGCTTCAGCAAATGTCGTAGATATGATGAGGGCTTTTAGATCATTTATTGGTAATAATGATATGATGGCTTATCTTACAATGATGTGCATAAGATTAATTGAGCTAAAACGAGTCTTAAAAGATACAGGCTCTATCTATCTACATTGTGATCCAACTGCAAGTCACTACTTAAAGATAATGATGGATACAATTTTTGATAAGAAAAACTTTAGAAATGAGATAGTCTGGCATTATAGGACAGGAAACATATCAAAAAATCAATTCCAGAGAAAGCATGATATTATACTTTTTTACTCAAAATCAGAAAAGAATGTTTTTAACCCACAAGAAATAAAAGAGTATTACTCCCAAATATACGGACCTCATTTTAAACCTTCTTTCAAAGGACGTAAACATAATGAAGATGAATTAGGGGAATACCGTATGACCTTCGCTGATGACGTATGGGATATTTCTGCTGTATTCACTCTGAGTAAAGAGCATCTTGATTATCCTACTCAGAAGCCATTAAAGCTTTTGGAACGCATAATTAGTGCTTCTTCTAATGAAGGAGATATAGTTTTAGATCCATTTTGTGGATGTGGAACTTCCATTATGGAATCACAAAGACTTAATCGTAACTGGATAGGTATTGACATAACTCATCTTGCAATAAATATTATCAAATTAAGATTAAAAGGCATGTTTGACTCAGAACCAAAGAAGGATTATAAAGTCGTAGGAGAACCAGAGGACTTATCTTCTGCAATTGAACTTGCTAATCAGAATCGCTATCAATTCCAATGGTGGGCTACTTCCCTGATAAACGCAAGACCCTATGGTGATAAAAAGAAGGGAAAAGATACGGGTATTGACGGATTTGTCTATTTTGGGGATAAAGAAGGAAATAAAAATCTTGAATTCAAAAAAGGTATTGTATCGGTAAAAAGTGGTAAGGTATCCCCAAAAGACATAAGAGAATTGGGTCAGGTATTGGATAGAGAAAATGCAGAAATTGGCATTTTTATTACTTTGCAAGAACCAACAAGGGATATGGTAACAGAAGCTGTATCAAAGGGATTTTATAGATCACAAATTTTAGGAAAAGATTATCCAAGAATACAGATTCTAACAATTGAGGATTTGTTAAAAGGCACAAAGCCTCAAATTCCATATCAAATATCTACATTCAAAAAAGCTGGTCCAAATGAAGCAGAACAATTGAATTTAACGAAAGATAATGAATAAAGGATACAAGAAACCAAAGGTGGATAGAAATGAAATTTACTGCTATAATCACAAAAGAAGAAAAATGGTACGTTGCTCATTGCATTGAATTGGATGTTGTGAGTCAGGGAAAGACAATAGAAGAAGCACAAATGAACCTAAAGGAAGCAGTAGAACTATACTTGGAGGATTTTGAAGAGGATGAGATACCCCAAAATGTTGGAGAGGTATTATTATATTCTCTTGAAGTTGCAGTTAATGTCTAAACTTCCTGTTCTATCTGGTGCTGAACTCATAAGTATTCTTAGAAAAAACGGATTCCGAGTAGTAAGACAGAGAGGCAGTCATGTACGATTGCGAAAGGGAATTTATAAAACTGTTGTGCCTCTCCATGACGAACTCTCAAAAGGAACACTCTTAGGTATATTGAAGCAATGCGGTTTATCAAAAGATGATATTATTGAACTTATGAATAGTTGATTTTGGAGTAAGTCTTTATGGAAATTCTAAGTCCAGAACAGAGGAAAGATATAACTGTCTGTGAGCTTGCACGGCATATCTTTCGTATAATCAAAGAAAGAGGTATAGCCCAGATCATAGAAGATAATGATAGATTCGCATTTAGTCATGAGGATATTCGGACTCTACTTAAAAGATTCTGTGAAAAAAAAGAGCATCATTATAATGGGATTAGAGTAATTGATGATCCAGATGATATTTTTTACGTAAAGTTCTCTGAAGCAATAGCATTGCTAAAATGTCGTGGATTACTGATGGAAATGATTAACCTTAGTGATACAAGCCGACGACATTTCCGTCTAACTTCAGTAGGAATAAATTCTGATTTTAACGATGGCATATTGATTATTATGGATGATACACAAGAGATTGTGAACTCTCTTAAAAGTAAAATTCCTAATCTCGATCCTATTGTTGAACAATATTATCTTGAGAGTTTAAGGGCTTGTCAGGAAGGTCTTTATATTTCTTCAGTGATTAGTTTGGGTGCTGCATCAGAAAGAGCTGTAGGCTGTTTGAAAGAAGCTATTGTCAAACACGACTCAACTCACAGCAACCTTGAAAAGAAATGGGTATCAGATTCTGTTAAATATATTCTGGATAATATCAAGGTTTTCAATACAGTATTGGGTACCCAGCTCAAAGATGATCTTAAAGAACAATTAGAACTAATAGAGAGAATATACAGATTAAATCGGAATGAAGCTGGTCATCCTAGAGCCATTTCTATGAGTATAACAAGATGTGAGCAAGAAAATTATTTGAATTCATTCCGTAGATATGCGATAACAATATTTAAGGCAGTAGAAATGTTAGGTTCTGCTTCCATAACGGAAACAGAATAACCGTAAACATAAGGATGTTCCAGATTATTACAGATAAATTACCTTTGCTGATGATTACTCATTACCAGAATAGAGGCATTCCCATTTTTACGTTGATAGAAACAGGCTTTTCTATAAAGTCTTGTAAGGACAATCGAAAATAGCCCAGTAATTTATTGCTGGGAAAACCAACGCAAACTAAACCAAGTCCCGTAGGGACGAATGAAGTAAACACTATTCAATCGTCCTTACAGGACTTGGTTTGTTGTTTATTTCGATACCCAACGATAAATCGCTGGGCTAATATCATAAGTTCCTACGGAACAATTTAAACTTAACTTTACCAAAGTTTTTGCAAGAAAATATAATACTCGCTTTTAACTAAATGGAGGTTTAATCAATGGACAAAGTGCGTTTTGGTGTTGTTGGAACAGGTGGAATGGGGTCTGGTCACGTTGATTCTATTCAGAAGGTCGAAGAAGCCCAGTTAATGGCTGTTTGTGATGCTGATGAGAGTGCTGTAAAACCACATGCTGAAAAACTCGGCATAAAATGGTTTACTGACTACAAAGAACTTATAGACAGTGGGCTTGTTGACGCTGTCACAGTGGCTACTCCGCATTATTACCATCCACCTGTCGCTATCTATGCGATGAAAAAAGGTCTGGCTGTTCTTTCAGAGAAACCTATGGCTGTCACAGTGAAAGCGGCTGATGAGATGATTAAAACTGCTAAAGAAACAGGCGTGCCTTTCACTATCATGTTTCAGTCAAGGGCATCTGGAATATACAGAACAGCGCATAAGATAATATCTGAAGGCAAACTCGGTGAGCTTTATCGTACCTGCATGTTTGCAAGCGGATTCCGTAGTCAGGCTTATTATAACTCAGCCGAATGGCGTGGAACGTGGAAGGGCGAAGGTGGTGGAGTATTGATTAATCAGGCTCCGCATGATATTGATATGTTCACCTGGCTAGGTGGGTTACCGTCAAAGGTCACTGCCCGAACTGCTACGAGACGACACATAATGGAGGGTGAAGACGAGGCATCCGCAATGCTGGAATATCCCAACGGCGCAATCGGATTTATGCACGCCTCAACGACAGAGGCTCCGGGAACGAGTATGATGGAGTTCTGTGGTGAAAAGGGTAAGCTAACCATTTATGGCGGAAAATTAATATTCAATGAGCTTGAGATGCCACTTCAGGAGTTCAACGATACAAACCCGAATATGTGGGGGAGCCCAAAATCCACAAATGTTCCAGTCGAGATCGAACAGCGTGAAGGCGGACACATCGCCATAATACGCAATCTAGCAAGGCATATCTTGAATGGTGAACCGTTACTCATGCCCGGTGAAGAAGGCATAAACAGCATAGAACTGATAAACGCTGTAATACTATCTGGCAAAAAAGGTAAACCAGTCAATATCCCGGTGGACAGAGAAGAATACGAGGAATTCATTGAAGGACTCAAGAAAACCTCACAATCGAAGTCAGTCCTTGCAGCGCAGAGGATTACTGATCCTCAACATGTAAAATAGCAACGAGCAACGTATGACAGGTAAAGAACTAAGTTGACAAATAATAATTAGCCACGGATATATACTGGGTACAGGACTATGATGTTGTTTTATTCTCCTGCATCCAGTATCTTTTCTTTATCTATGAAAATCCGTGTTAATCAGTGGCTAAATATCCGATAAAGAGCATATATTAAGGAGATTTATTGAATGTATAAAATTGCATTTTTGCCGGGTGATGGCATTGGACCAGAAGTTGCAAACGAAGGTCTCAAAGTCATAAGAGCTACCGCAGAAAAAACAGGATTTGACTATGAAACCATACCTTATGACTTTGGCGGAGAAAGATACCTCGAAAAAGGTGGAGACCCGTTGCCAGATTCAGCTTTATCGGAATTCAAAGAGATGGACGCTATATATCTAGGCGCTGTCGGACATCCTGATGTGCCTCCCGGTGTATTGGAACATGGTATTTTATTAAAACTCAGGTTTGCGCTTGACCTTTACATCAATCTCAGACCCATAAAACTCTATCCGGGAGTATGGACACCAATAAAAGATAAGGGACCTGAAGATATTGATTTCGTAGTTGTAAGAGAGAACACCGAAGATTTGTATGCTGGCATGGGTGGATTCTTCAAGAAAGGCACTCCAGATGAGGTGGCAATACAACAGTCAATAAATACACGCAAGGGTGTTGAACGCTGTATTAGATTCGCTTATGAATTAACAATGCAAAGGAAGCGAAAAAAGCTCACTCTCTGCGATAAAGCTAATGTCTTGACTTATGCTCACGATCTTTGGAGACGTGTGTTTAATGAAGTCGGTAACGAGTATCCAGACGTTCAGAAAGATTTTGCCTTTGTTGATGCTACAACCATGTGGATGGTCAAGAATCCAGAATGGTTTGACGTGATAGTAACGTGCAATATGTTCGGCGACATAATCACAGATTTAGGTGCTATGATTCAGGGCGGTATGGGCATCGCCGCTTCGGGAAATATCAATCCTCAGTCCGTATCAATGTTCGAGCCGATCCACGGTTCAGCGCCAAAATATAAGGGTAAAAACATCGCTAACCCATTGGCAGCGATCTGTGCCGCAGGAATGATGTTAGATTATCTTGGTGAGAAAAAAGCGAGTGAACTTATTGATAACGCAGTATCAAAAGCACTTTCTAGTGGGAAGATCAAGGACCTTTCTGCTGGTAATATGGGGATGACTACAAGCGAGGTTGGTGATTTTGTAGTCAGTCTGCTCTGATTCGTTGATGATATTTTGTCATTCCAAGCGAAATTTGGAGACTAGAATGAAGCGTGTTCGATAAAAACTGGATTCCTGCCTTCGCGGGGATGACATAATTTTCACGATCTCCTCTTCGAGATAACCCCTTGCAAGAAGGGCTTCTGTAATTTTTGGCATTTTTGATACATCCTCAAGTCCTTTTGGAGGTATGATCCTGCCATCGAAGTCTGATCCCAATCCAACCGCATCAATCCCGCCTACTTTAATCACGTGTTCTATATGGTCTATGACTTTGGTGAAAGATGGTGGTTCTGGATTTTTCTTCTTATCATATTCGTTTTTGAATTTCTGGTCGAGATGAAGTGCATAGAAATTAACGCAAATAACTCCCCCCGAATGTGCAATGTCCTTTATAAGTTTGTCGCTAAGATTTCGAGGATGATCGCATATAGCCTTTGCGCAGGAATGTGATGCGATGATAGAATCATTGCTAGTTTTCAATACGTCCATGACAGTCTTGTCAGCAGAATGGGATACGCCAATAATCATTCCTAACTTATTCATCTCTTTTACCACGCTTCTTCCAAAATCGGTAAGACCGTTATGTTTCATTTTTTCTTGAGACGCATCCGCCCATTCGGTGCTTTTCCACGTAAGAGTCATGATACGTACGCCTTGATTATAGAAGGTATGAAGTTTGTTAATATCATTCTCAATAGCCTGACCACTCTCTATGGCAAGCATTGCAGTGATTTTACCATTTTGATTAATCCTATGTAAGTCACTTAATTTCAAAGCCAATTCAATAGATTTTGAGTGTTTATTGAACTGCTGATGGAGCGTATTGAGCTTTTTCTTTGCCAGTTGTGAGTAAAATTCAGGTGATTTGCCCGATTTGTCAATACAACATGCAAATACCTGCAATTCAACACCCCCTTCAATTAGTCGAGGAATATCTACTTGTCCTTTTACTGACTTTGTGCCAAGATCAACACCTTTCATCAGTCTGTCAACGGTATCGCAATGTGCATCACACACAGTTATAACTTTGTGGATTTTATTTAGGTCGCTTTGTATCATATTCAGTTGTATTCCAAAATCATGTGTTATCTTTTCATCTTAGAACTAATATGAACCAACTTTTTTATATTATCTCAAATAACACAGAAGACAAATAAATCAATATCTTCGTAAACAGGTTCTCCTGTTTCATGTTTATCACAATATTTCTTAAAGCTATTCAGACCATCCTGAAACTTATCATCTGAGATCGCTGATAGATCAGATAATCCTCTAAGGCTTATCTTTTCAAAGTACTTTTGTAAGTTATCGGCTGTTATCTGGTGAATGATAGAGTGTCCCTTTAAAACAAATCTATTGCTTTGTAGAAATTCAATTATATTTTTTCTCGATGGAAGTTTCTCTATATTGATCTGACGTGCATCCGGGAAGAAATTAAGATAAAGGTATGAATCCAGACTATCTGTTGTTGACGTTCGGATACCCAGAACCCCATTTTTCTTCAAAACTCTTGCAATCTCATTTATCGCAAGACTTTTATTTTTAATATGATGGTAGACCATAGAGAGAAATATCAGATCAGCCGTTCTGTCAGTTAAAGGGATGTTTTCAGCCAATCCCTGTATATACTTAATCAAATGTGATATAACAGATTGATTAGCCGTTGACAGCATCTTCCATGAAGAATCTATCCCATAAACCTTCGCTGAAAACTGATCAGAAAGTCCTTTAGTAAATCTTCCAGTGCCACAACCTAGATCAATAATAGTTTTTACGAAACTTAGAGGTATATAACTGGCAAGTGTTTCTAACCACAACTTCATTGTTTCTTCAGGAAGTATTCTGGATTTTTCATAACGTAAGTGCATGTCTGTCTGATCATATTTGAATTCACTCATTTTGACTCACCTTTTTGATAGATAAATTACAGGAGGAATGGAATAAAGCTATTATCTCATATTTGAATTGTCTTTTTCAATGAATAAGATCGGGATTTCTATTCTATTTTCTTGACAACTGAATCTAAGTATCATAACATAGTTATGATACTTAGTTCTATGACCCCATAAGTCTAATTATCTGTGTTTCATTTGTGACTAAATTCCTGATTCAATAGTGTTATTTAAATTCTGAACCATACTAAAATTTGCAGAATTTTTTAAGAAGGAGAAAACAAAAATGGAAAGCTCCCAGATTAAATCTGTTGGTATAATTGGCGCTGGAACTATGGGCGCCGGAATAGCCGAAGCTTTTGCTGAAAGTGGATACAAAGTAATATGGTATAACAGGTCGGAAAGCGGAATGGAACGAGGGATGAACCTTATTCACTTGAATCAAGAGACGCTTATAAAAAATGATGTTCTTACGATTGATCAAGCAAAATCAGCTATCGAAAGCATTGATCCCACTTTTAAGTTAGAAGACCTTGCTGAAGTTGATTTTATATCCGAATCTGTGGCAGAAAATATAAACGCAAAACAGGATATATTCTCCCAAATAGACAAAATTTGCCGAAATGATTCCATACTTACCACTAATACATCTGGTCTGAGTATAACAACAATAGCCTCATCTGTATCAAATAAAGGGCGATTCGTCGGTATGCACTGGTGGAACCCTCCACATATAATGCCCTTAGTCGAGGTTATAAAAGGTAATGAATCTTCTGAAGAAGCCTGTATGACTGTTATGGATGTTTGCAGGAAGCTTGGTAGAAAACCCGTTTTTGTGAAAAAAGATGTTCCCGGTTTTATAGGCAACAGGATACAGATGGCTTTGCAAAGAGAAGTTCTTAATATACTAGAGCAGGGCATTGCAAATCCAGAGGATATAGATGCTGTAATGAAATACGGTCCGGGCGCCAGATGGGCTTTGTATGGTCCTTGTGAAGTTGCAGATCTGGCGGGATTAGACATAATGAAGTCAGTTTGTAGTTATCTTTTTAAAGACTTGAGCAATGTGCAGGATGTACCAAATATATTGTCTGAGAAGATTTCAAAAGATGAGTTTGGTGCAAAAACAGGGAAAGGATTTTACCAATATACAAAAGAGCAACTTGAAAAGATCATAAAAAGTCGTGATAAAAGGCTACTAAAGATATTCGATCTTCAGAAACAGTGAAGGAAATATTAATGGGTGAGATTTACATAAATAAAGACGTTGAAACAAGGATTATAAAGTCAATAGATCATATAGAACCTGACAGAGTACCAATCTGGGAAGCATTAGAAAGTCCAATTCTCTATAACCATTTTGCACCGAATGAAAAGAATTTTTTGAAAGCCGCTTCTATATCATGTGAAGCATTAGGAATAGATATGACTTATGGTTGTATGTTCCCCCCGTCTCCAGACGAAGAATATGATACACCAAATGTGCATGTTTCTTGTCAGACACATTGGTCAAAGCATCCACAGTTTTCAAGTGTTAATGACATAATTAATTACAAACCCAGAATAGTAAAACGCACTCAAGAATTTGTTGATAGGTATATGGAAAGTTTTTATCAGTTAAAAGAAGCTTATGCTCCTCATACAATGTACGTAAGTCAAGGTGCTGGTTTTGATTTTCTGGGTATTGCGCACGGCACTGGAATCGGTTGGGATGTATTCACAACGCTTCTTTATGAGGCACCGCATCTTTTAGAAAAGATATGGGATGAACGAGTGGATTATGCTGTTATGCGCAACTCAATATATGCAGAATATCAACTAGGTCCTGTAATGCAATTTTGTGAGGATCTTGCATATAAAGGTGGTTTACTAATTTCACCAGAACACATAAGAAAGTATTTTATTCCCAGATTGAAAAGAACTATTCAACCATTAAAAGATGCTGGTATAAAGCTGATTTTCCACTGTGACGGTAATCTCATGGATGTTCTGGAAGATTTGATAGAAACAGGAATTGATGGACTTAACCCGATTGATCCATCAGCAGGAATGGATATTGGTTTTATTAAACAAAAATATGGGCATAAATTGATTCTGGTAGGAAATGTAGATGGTTCAAGGATATTGCCCTTTGGAACTCCTGAAGAAGTAAGAGAGGAAGTCGCTTCTTGCATAAGTAAAGCATCATACGGTGGAGGGCATTTGATACAATGCAGTTGCGGTGAGTTGATGCCTGATGTGCCATTGGAGAATGCACTTGCCTATTTTGATGCAGTAAGAGAATTTGGCAAATACCCTATAAAGCTCTAGAAATTATTATAGGTGATTGCAAGTATTGACACCACATGGTTGTTGTATTATAATACTAAATAGAATATCAAAGTTTTATAAAAAGTTAGACTTATAACTCATTATTTTTGTATCGGCAGACAAGGAGGAGATTCAATGACTGGAAAATTTTACTTCGATTTCAGAGACATTTTTCGAGCCGGGCGAATGGGATTTAAGGGTAAAAAGATGTTTATGCATTTCCTTGGTCTCATTTTCGGTTACATTGTATATGAAGTTTTGACCTACGTAAGTTTAATCAATAGTGACGTAATAAGTAGCTTCTGGCGAACTTATGGTCTTTGTCCTGTGTTTTTAATTTCGTGGAAGTCATCTATTATACTACCATTACCAACGATAATCATGATGATTATTGGTGCTATTGTGTGGATTATTATATACCTATTATTTAATACGGCAGTCTCGAAGGTCGCTATCGAGGAACTCCGTGGTGATGATTTTTATTCAATGAGGAGCGCTTTTAAGTATACTATCAAAAATGCAAAGAGCATATACGTTACAATTTTAGGATTGATCGGAATATTCCTTTTCTGTCTGCTTTTGCCATCACTGGTAGGTATTTTTGATCTGATCCCAAAGATAGAGTTAGTAGCAAAGCATTTCGGTACTCCCTTAACAGCTTTTCTGACGATAATCGTCTATTTTCTTGGATTATTTATGGTTTTAACCATTGTTGCGTGCCTTTTGGGGTTATTATTGATCCCGGCTATTATTGCAGTAACCGGAGAGGATACCTTTGAGACGATATATCAGTTATATTCAACGATCTGGAACCAGCCATGGCGATTGTTTATATACAACAAATTAGTCTGGTTTGTTGCTATACTTGGATTTTCGATATTTGCTGTTATCAGCATCGCCGGATTATACATGGCGTATCTGCCTTCTATGGTATTGGCAAAACAGGATACCTTTTATTTTGCAGACGTGATCGCCAGAGCATTAAGAGTAATTAATGCTGATTATCTTATATCCATAATACCCGGAACAAGTTCAGTCATCAATCCTATGCCATGGACTTTAGACCTTGCAACCTTTTTCTTATTTGTTTCGTTTATAATGATAGTATCCATAATAATCGCATATCCTCTGTCAGTAATGTCCTCTGGTTATACGATCATTTACGTTATTCTACGCAAAAAAACCACAGATGAGAACATGCTTGTGTCAAATCAAGAAGAATCTGCCGAAGATCAAGCAACTCCGTCGGGTGAACAAAAAGCAGAGGAGTCTACTGAAAATAAATCCTAGTAGTCAACCAAATTAACGATTTGTGCTAATTCTTTTTGTAGCCCAAGATTCTATCTTATTTTTAAAGCCTACAAATACACGAAGACACAAAGATTAGTGGCAAGTGACGAGTAACAGATGACAAATATGTTTTACTTTAATAACCGTTACCCATCACTTTTTTCCTATCAGGTGATGATTAAATGTTACAGACAGTTTTGTCAAAAGTTTTTGGTAATAAACATGATAGAGATACAAAAAAGATACAGCCTTTTGTTGTAGAGATCAATGCTCTGGAACCATCTATGAAGGCTTTGACAGATGAGCAATTGCGTGCAAAGACTGACGAGTTTAAAGCCCGCTTTCAAAAAGGTGAAACACTGGATGATCTAATGATGGAAGCTTATGCAGTCGTCAGAGAAGCGGCTATCAGAGTATTGGGACAACGCCATTATGACGTTCAGTTAATCGGCGGAATTGTTCTTCATCAGGGCAAAATAGCGGAAATGAAAACTGGCGAGGGTAAAACCCTTGTGTCTACGCTACCAGCATATTTAAATGGGCTTACAGGCAAGGGAGTCCACGTCATTACTCCAAACTACTATCTAGCTCAACGTGACAGCGAATGGATGGGCGGAATACACAGGTTTCTGGGTCTGGAAGTTGGTTTGAACTTAAACGATATGAGTTTAGAGGATAAAAAGAAAGCATATAATTCTGACATAACTTATGGCGTCAATGATGCCTTTGGGTTTGACTACTTACGTGATAATCTGGCAATACATCCCGACCATCGTGTTCAGAGAGAACTAAACTTTGCCATAGTAGATGAAGTTGACTTTATACTCATAGATGAAGCTAGAACCCCGCTTATAATCTCTGGTAGATCGGATAAATCCGCAGAATTATATTACACTGTCAATCGTATCGTTCCACGACTTATACGTGATGTTCACTATACAATAGATGACCGAAATACATCCAAAGGCACTGTTGTGCTTACAGAAGATGGTGTTACTCACGTTGAGAAACTACTCAATGTGAGTAATCTCTATGATCCAGCTAATATAGGATTGGTTCACCACGTTCAACAGGCTTTAGCCGCTCATACACTCTATAAGCGTGACGTTGATTACGTTGTTGAGCAAGGCAAGATCGTGATAGTTGACGAATTCACTGGAAGGCTTCAACCGGGCAGACGATGGAGCGATGGTTTGCATCAGGCAGTTGAAGCAAAAGAAGGCGTAAAGATAGAAGAAGAAAACCTATCAACTGCTAGAATAACTTATCAGAACTATTTCCGTTTATACAGTAAGCTTGCAGGTATGACAGGTACTGCAGAAACAGAATCCGCAGAATTTGGTGAAATATACAAACTAGACGTTGCAGTTATCCCAACTAATAAAACTATGTGTCGTATAGACTATCCTGACGTGATCTACAAGACAGAGAAAGAGAAGTTTGATGCTATCATAGACGAGATTGTAGAAATGCAAAAGGTTGGGAGACCGGTTCTTGTTGGAACAAGGTCTATTGATACTTCAGAGCGATTATCAAGGCACTTGAAGCAGCAACACGTCATGCACCACGTCCTTAATGCAAAATATCACGATAAAGAAGCAGAGATAATATTACACGCAGGTGAATTGAAAGCTGTAGTTATCGCTACCAATATGGCTGGTCGTGGTGTGGATATTGCTCTTGGTGAAGGAGTCAAGGAATTAGAAGGTCTGCATATAATAGGTACTGAACGCCACGAATCACGGCGTATTGATAACCAGTTGAGAGGTCGTTGTGGTCGTCAGGGTGATCCGGGATCATCTCGTTTCTATCTCTCATTGGAAGATGAATTGATGCAGAGATTCGGCTCTGAAAGGCTTGCAAGCACTATGGATTGGCTAGGTGTTCAAGAAGGCACACCCATAGAACATCCATGGATTTCTAAAGCTATTGAAAACGCCCAAAAGAAGGTCGAAGAGCATAACTTTGAGATGCGAAAACATATTATTAAATACGACGACGTAAGAAATATCCAGCGTACAGTGATATATGAAGAACGTAATAAGGTGCTGAATGGTCAGAATCTTAAAGAAGAAATCCTTGAGATGCTTGATGATGTTGTCAGCGATAAACTAAATACTTACATAGGTGAAAGACTCGATAGAAGCGACTGGGACATTCCCGGACTGATTGATTGGGTACGAAAGTCGTTTCTCGTTGATATATCACGTTGGACGCCAAAACCAGATGATATGTCTTATGATGAAATAGTGGAAAAGCTTCTGAAAACACTTCACGAAATATATGAAGAACGAGAAAATCAAATGGGTCCTGAGATAATGCGTCAACTTGAGCGTCTTGTCATGCTTGACCGTATTGACGATCACTGGATCGAAAATCTTTACGATATGGACTATCTTGAAGATGGTATCGGTTTTGTTGCTTATGGTCAAAAGGACCCGCTTGTTGAATTCAAACGAGAGAGCCATGCGATGTTCTCGGATATGATTCAGGCAATCAAGGATGAAGTTGTTGAGTATATGTTCAAGGTTCGTCTTGCATCTGAATCAGATCAACAACAGCAACAACCTCGTAGCAGATCGCAAGGACATCGAAAGTCCGGTGGTGATGCTGAACCTGTCAATGAGCCTATTCATAAACCCGACAAACCCGGGAGAAATGACCTTTGCCCGTGTGGCAGTGGTAAAAAATATAAGAAATGTCATGGGAGGAATGAACAATGATTAATAAAGAACTTCTTGAAATCTTAGCTTGTCCTGCTGATAAAGGCGATATAGTATATGATGAAGAAAATCAAAAGCTGATATGCCAGAAATGCGGTAGGCGTTATCCAATCCGTGAAGGTATCCCCGTCATGCTTATTGATGAGGCGGAGATGCCTGAGAAGAAGAAAGAATGAGTAGAAAATATTCTGTATATCTCGATACGACGATTCCAAGCTATTACTATGATGAGCGATCAGAGCTAAAATTGCATTGAGATATAACAAGACGATGGTGGGATGAAGAAAAACCGCATTATGATGTCTATATTTCAGGTATTGTTTTGACAGAATTAAATCGTGGGAACTATCCGCATAAGGCTGATGTTCTTCGGTTAGTTGAGGAACTTTCTATTCTTGATATACCAAGTGATATAGGCAAAATCGTTCAAATTTACGTTGAACGAAATATAATGCCAAAGAATGATGTAGGAGATGCTTTTCACTTGGTATTAACATCATATTATAAGATTGATTTTCTTTTGACGTGGAATTGCAGAAATCTTGCTAATGCTAGAAAATTCTATCACATTAGATTAGTTAATACGCAATTAGGACTATTTGTTCCACAAATTATTACACCAGAACAACTATTGAGGGTGTTAAAAAATGGGGTGATGGATGCAATAAGTCAACTGGTGGAACATTAAGATGAAGGGAGAGAATTGACAGTTTGATATTTTCACATAAAAGCATCAATTTTTCATAGTCGTTGGACATAG
>Ga0315279_10001819_pt1 | contig 34076 bp, 31 predicted proteins | sample YL17G06_20_MG_FD_203694 | JGI IMG/M metagenome (GOLD analysis project Ga0315279, IMG submission 203694) | Sediment microbial communities from Yellowstone Lake, YNP, Wyoming, USA - YL17G06_20 | ecosystem: Environmental > Aquatic > Freshwater > Lake > Sediment | place: USA: Wyoming | collected...
CTGGAGAGCTTCTCAGGATAGTCAACTGTGAATTTCACCGGAGAATCTATCATCTTATCTCCCCTCCTCTTTTGTTTTTTTACCGCCGCTTCGCCTAAATAACAATAGTAGGTCGGGCTGTCCGCAGGACTGCCCGACAAAATATATTTAACCATGTGTGTCGGGTAGCTCTCCCGCCTTTGGCGGGACCGCAACCCGACCTACGATTTTATTCAAAATTTAATTTTTCCAAGTCCTCAATTTCCTTATGCCCCCATCCAATCTCATATGCTCCTTTTTCTACCCATTCCAAATACGTTGAATGTCTCCAGGCTTCAGGTTTTGTCACATAACCGTGTTTCACTGGATTGTAATGAATGTAATCTAAATGTATCTTGAAATCTTTGTCGTTCCGAATCACGTGATCCCAAAATCTACCTTGCCAGAAATTGAAATTTGTTAAAATTCCATTTCTTTTCTTAAAATTATCTGTAAACCGTTTCTTGAAAGAAAGCACAACTTCAGAAAAAGTAGAATTGATTGGTTTCATCAGGAGATGAAAATGATCTGGTACGATTACCAAAGATAGTAATTCAAATGGATATTTTTCGCTTGTTTTTCTGAGCATCAATCGGAAAAGTTCGATATTTTCTTCATTGGCAAAATAAAGATTACGATTCTTGGTTACCCCGACAATAAACACCGTCGCATCCGGAATATAATAACGTCTATAATTCATTCTTTGGGACTCTCTTTATTGTCGGGTATTCCGCCTACGGCGGAAAACTTTTCGTAGGTCGGGCTGTCCGAAGGACTGCCCGACAAAATATTTTGAAGATGTCGGGTAGCTCGCCTACGGCTCGCAACCCGACCTACTACAAACCTCTCCCCCAGGGAAGATAATTTTATTAACCCATAAATTTCCCCAATAATTTCAAAAACTCCTCCCGGCAATTTACACAAATAAGCCCATGACGTTTCAGATAACCCTGTTCCTCCAATTCCTTTTCTGACATCTCTTCTGTTTCTTTTATTGTCTTCCCGATTTTTTTCTCCAAATAATCTTGAGGCTTTTTGGAAAAATCTTCGATGTATCCATCAAAGTCAGAGATCACTTCGATATTGATACGGTATCTGGTTTGTCCCTTTTTGAAACGCTTGCCACAGACATAACAACGAAGTTTTTGTTTTGGAGGTGAGGATTTTGAATTCATAGTAATCAAAAAGGTTGTTGTTAAAACAATGTAAAGAGCTTAAAGAGAATGATTCCGGATAAAAAACCACCCACATGAGCAAACCAGGCTACGCCGCCGGTGGTCGAGCCGATCGATGGGAGAGCATAAAGAAGCTGAAGTATAAACCAGAAGCCTAAGACAAGTAATGCGGGTATCCTGGCAATGCGGATGAAGAATCCAAAGAAGACCAAAGTCAAAATTCTGGCATTGGGAAAGTTTATAATATAAGCCCCCAAGACCCCGGCGATGGCACCGGATGCTCCTATCATGGGGACTTGTGACTGGGGGCTGGTGAGAATATATAAAAGGCTTGCCGCCAAACCAGAGAGGATATAGAAAACAAAAAACTTAACATGACCCAGCCGATCCTCCACATTATCGCCAAAAATCCAGAGATAAAGCATGTTCCCCGCCAGATGAAGAAAACCCCCGTGCATGAACATGGAAGAGAAAAGGGATAAAGGTATGAAAAAAGCCAACTGGGGAGTTAACTCCTCCCCATGAGTTATCTCAAAAGGAATCGCTCCCCACTTGAACAAAGCATTTTGAAATTCCTTACCCCAGGACAAAAGATAAAAAAAGACTAGGCAGTTGACCGAAATTAGCCCTACTGTAACAATCGGTCGTCTGGAGGAAGGTATATCGTCCTTTAATGGTATCATACAATTTAGTTCGCTTTAGAGTGTACGTCAGGAGTAAGTTCCTGGCGCAGCAAAAATTCATTGGGCATCTTTGGGTAATTAAAGGAGATTTTCTATTCTTGGCAAGGAAATTTTCTATTGAGTTGGACTGGAGAAAGTTCCGCCGGAGTGTCAAGCTTCAGCTTGACCACTATTTCCTAAACCCAAAGACTATTATAATGGTTCGCCTGAAGGGACTGTTGAAAAAGTGGTTTTGGAGTGCGAAAGCTTGCTTTCGCGATTTTTAAGTTGGTTCGGGAATTGGATTTCCCGGACCATTCTTCGTGCGGGAATTCCAATTCCCACACGAACGAGGAGGTTTTTCAACGCGCCCTGAAGGCAAACACTCCAAATCACACTTGAAATCAACTACAATCAAAACAGATCTTCTTTTCTTTTTTCTTCTCTTATTACCTTATAAAAATTTTTGGCTTCCTCTTTTTTCACGTTTTTGGATGGAATCTCTAAGATTTTCACCTCTAAGGTTCTGTTGGTAAAATTTATGGTGACGATCTGCCCTACCTTCACCTCTTTGCCTGGTTTTGCCACCACCCCATCCACTAAGACGATTTTGTTTTCACAGGCTATTTTAGCTTGAGTGCGCCTCTTTATCAGGCGAACCTCGGAAAGGAAGCTATCTAAACGCATGTTAATACAAATGGGCGGACTAAATTTACATACCCCTCACCCTATCCCTGCTATGCATTTCGCTTCGTTTAATCTCCCACAAGGGGAGAGGGCATAATATATTAAATATTATTTATGTCGGATAGCTCGCCTATGGCTCTCGTCCTAAAATACGCATGGTCAGGGGTTAGGGTTCACCCTGACCAACATTAACAAGTTTATTTTTGTCGGCGGACAGTGGACGGCGGACTGCGGACGTTCTATAATCTTATCTCCACATAGGTTTCTTGGCGCATTTTTTCCACCCATTTTGTCACCTCTTGGTTGGTCTTTTTGCGACGTGCCATCTCCTTTATGACGTCCCAATCATCTTCCAGGGTTAATTCTCTTTGCTCTTTTCTATCCAAGACTTTGAAAATATGGATTCCGAACTGGCTTGGCGAGGGTCTACTTATTTCACCGACCTTTAGGTCCTTTACCGCCTCTTTGAACTCCGGGTCAATCTGTTCCACCGGAAACCACCCCAACTCCCCTCCCATCTTTCTGGAATCCTCATCCGAGGAATATTTCTTCGCCAGTTCGCCAAAATCCTCTCCCCCCAAAATCCTTTGGCAAAGGCTGTCGGCAAAAGTTTTCACCCTGAGGGTATCCTCTTCTGATGGTCGGATTAGAATGAGTATGTGTCGGGCGTGAATCTCATCGTCCTTTTTCTCTTCGACTTTTATTATGTGATAACCGAATTCAGTCTCCACCAGATCACTTATTTCTCCCGGATTTAAAGCAAAGGCGACTTTTTCGAACTTTTCAATCATCTCCCCCTTTTTGAAAAATCCCAAATCCCCTCCTTCCTGACCACTCGGATCGTCCGAGTATTTTAAAGCCAGGGTAGCAAAATCTTCCCCTTTTTTAGCTAAGTCCAAGACCGTTTCTGCCTTCCTCTTCAAGGAATCCAAGGTATTCTGGCTTGGTTTTATCTCCAGAAGGATATGGCTTAATTTGATGGATTGGGGCTGATCGGGTATGCTGTCTTTATACGTCTGGTAGAAATCCTTCACCTCTTTGGTTGAGACCGAGACCCGAGAGAGTTTTTTGGAGGAGAGTCTATCGATGAGCATTTGCCTTTTTATCTGCTCTTTGTATTTTTTCTTTAGCTCATTCTCGGTCAAACCCTCGGCTTTAAGCTGATTTTGGAATGCTTCCTCTGAAGCGAACTGGGATTTCACCTTTTTCAGTTGTTCCTCCACTGCAGTTTCCACCTCCTTAGGGGTCACCTGAATAGTGGTGTCCTTTTCCGCCTGGATCAGAAGCAAATTGTCATTGACCATCTGCTCCAAAAGCTCTTTTTCAAGTCCCTTTTGTTTTTCCTCATCTTTCAGGTCAACCCCGAACTGGGTGGCATACAAGGTTAATTGGGTTTTAAGCTCGGACTCCAAGATGATCTGGTTTCCCACCACCGCCACGATTCGATCCAGAACCTCCTGGGCAGATGATAAGCCCGAAAGAAGATGAAAAGAAAAAATAAGGAGAAGGAGTGCCCTTCCTAAAGAAATCAAAAGTTTTAGTTTATGAGTCTTCATTTTCATAATAGAATTTTTTAAAGGATTTTTCGATAGACATGTCCTGATATACGAAAGGGTTGACAACTCTTTTCTTCAAGCGCCCTAAGGGATGCTTGACCTTCAAGACCTGTTGAGAAACTAGAAATTGGAGAGAGTAATACAAATACTTGTTTGAGTTATCTGTACCAGAGGATCCCCCCATCGATGTTCAGTGCTTGCGGGTTCAGCTAAGTGTCCTATTTTATTGGGGAAAGACTCCGCTGGCCCAGCCGAAGGTCTCGACTTTGGCAGATTTTTTTAGCTCGTTGAAGAGATTTTCCAGCTCCTTCTCCCTTTTAGTGAGGGTCAAAGAATCGGTTATCTCTTCTTTTACCTGTTCATATTCTTTTATGCTATCCTTTTCTTTTCTGTCGGTAAGCATTATTATGACAAATCCATAATCTGTTTGGATGGGTGTGGAGAGCTCTCCTATTTTCAATTTGGTAACTGCCTCATAAAATGGAGGAGGAATATTGGAAAGCGGAACGTATCCTATATCCCCTCCCTTTTCTTTGGTCACTTCATCTAAGCTCATTTGTTTGGCGACCTGGTCAAAACTCTCGCCCCCTTGCATTCTCACCCCGACCAATCCTGCTTCCGCAATGTTTTTCACCAGAATACGGCTGAGCCTCACCTCGTCTTGCTCCCGTTTAAACATATTCTTGTTTTCCTGGTAAGTCCGTTTTATCTCTTCTTCTAACACAGCTACCCGGGCTTGAAGCTCCTTTTCCAAAAAGCCCTCTATAATTATGTTCCGAACGGCTTGATCTATTCGCCATTTGATATTCTCATCTTGGTCTATTCTTTTCTTTTTGGCCTCCTGGTACAGAATTTGGTTTTCAATCCATCTTCTCACATAATCTCTTTTTTGCTCCAGAGAAATCGAACTCTTCTGGGCAGAGGGGAGGATGGCCTCCAAGTCTTTTTCAGCCAAAACCTCTTCATTCACCCGGGCTATCACTTCCCCCTCCTTCTGTGGTGTTCCCAATTGGCCCGACTTTTGGATCTGCTCCTTCCTCTTACAGCCCCCAAAGGCTAAAAAGATTGCCAAAATCAAGAGAACGAAAAAAGCAAGTTTTTTATACATTGTGCAGATGATGGAACCGTAGCCTAAGCATTTCTCTCATGGGTTCACTTAGAAAGGTTGCGGTTACGTATCGTTTATCGTAACTCGTCATGGTCTATCCCGCCTTTGATGGGACAAACGAAACCAACACCCGAAACCGATACGTAGCCGACTTGTAATGAGCTTGCGGTTCGACTTCGCTCGGGACGGTGAGCCTGTCGAACCGTCAAAAGGTCGAACTAAACCGTAACCGATAGACGCTAAATAGACTTAAGCAACAGCCCCTAATTTAATTCTCCCTGTTCAGGAAAAATTCTATCCTCTTACCATTTTTATCCAGTCAAATGTTTTAACCTTTACCCTCAGTTTTTTCTTCTTTTTCCACCCCTTCCTTCACCGTCGATTTTAAAACCTCCTCATTGATTTCTATGGGGATCTTGGCTTTTTGCTCTTCTATCCATTGGTTAGAGACTTGATTATTTTTTTCGCTTTTTGCCTGAGTAGCGACTTGAGTTTTAACCTCATCCAGAGGGGCTTTTTGCGCTTCCTTTTTTTCTATGAGTTTTATCACCGCATAGCTTTCGCCAAATTGTCGATCCATGATTTTTATCGGCCCTTTAAGCTCTCCTGCTTTCATGGGAAGGGCGGCATCAAAAAGTTCAGGATATCGGGGGCGATTAAAAGACCCTAAATCTCCACCCTGATTTTTCACATAGGTTCTGATGGTCTTCTCCTGCGCCAGCTTATCAAAATCAGCCTTTTTCTTCAGTTGTTTCAAAATGTCTGAAGCCTCCGGTTCGGTTTTAACCAAAATCTCCTTTATATGAACCTCGGCCGGCTTTTCATACCGTTCCGGGTGCCTATCATAATAACTTTGTATGTCTTCGTCTGTGGCAACCACGTCCTTTAGAATCACCTCAGATCTCATCTTTTCTGCCATTTTCTGCTCCAAAAACTTCTGCCAATTCTCCTTGAAATCCTTGGTTTTTTCCAACTTCTGGTCGCGTGCTTCCTTCATCGCAATCTCCGGAACTATGCTTTGGAAGGCTACCTTCTCTAGTTCTTCCTTGTCCTCTAATCTGGGACGGTACATGGGGGGCATGTCATTGAACTGATCTATGAAAACTCCCACTGTAGTCTGGCCACCTTTATAGGTGAACATACTCATGTCCTTCTCCTCATTCGTGAATTTATCCAGGTCGAATTGGTATTCCGTTCTTTTCAAGCCCAAGGTATCCGGGGAGGCCTCTGTCTTTTTGGACATCAAAAGATCCAATGCCTTTTCATTTAGCTTGAAGTTCACCTTCTTCTTCAACTCCTCGAAATATTCCGTAACCCTTTTTTGGCTTTTTTCTCGCTCTAATTGTGCTTGAATCTTATCTTTGGCTTCCTCATAAGGCGGTAACTTCGCCTCTCTTCGTTCCACCAATTTGATGACATGCCAGCCATACGTGGTCTTCACGGGCCGGGATATCTCCCCATCCTTTAGTTTAAAAGCCACCTCTTGGAACTCCGGGATCATCCTCCCCCAGCCAAAAAAACCTAAATCGCCCGCATTAGTTTTAGCTGAAGGATCAATGCTTTTTTCTTTAGCCAGCTCCGCAAAATCCGCCCCCTCCTTTAACTTTTGGTATATGCTGTCTGCCTGTTCTTTAGTCTCCACCAGGATGTGCCAGGCATGGATCTCCTCTTTCGTTTTATCGTACTGACTCTTTATCTCCTGCTCGGAAACTTTGGATTTGTCAACAATCTCCTTTTTACCTAACACATTCAACAATATCTGATCTTTTTGTTTCTGTATGGTGGTGTCGCTTTCCACCTCCTTATCCAACCCTTCCTTATAAGCTCCTATAATCACCACCTGATCCCGAATCAGCTTATTCAAAGCATCCCTTCTGCGATCCAGTTCAGATCTACCTTGGATGATTAATCTCGATTCCTGTCTATATTCATTTTCTAAGTCCTCCACGGTAATTTTTCTGTCTCCCACCTTGGCCACTATTTTCACCTCTTTTTTCGCACAACCAAAGGCCAAAGCGAAAAAGAGAACCCCCAGACCCAAAAGCAGGCTTACCCTTTTCATTCTTCCATTCCTCCTTCTGTTAAAAATTTATTGTTTTCACATAACCTTTAATTTTCAAACTATCCCAAATATTTTTTCTAATATAAGACCCTCTTACAATTTTAGCAAGAAGTTTTTGACAAATTCGGCTTTTTTTTCCAAAGCCACCCCTTCGAGCTTCACATATACCTTAAGCGATTGATCTACCTTAAATTCGAAGGGCAACTCAATCTTTTGGGACAGATTTTCTATCTCTTTTTTTCCCATTTTCTTATCCGGCGGAAACTCAAGCATCAAGACGTCCTTTTTCAAAGATAGTCGGGAGATCCCTTTCATGGAGGCAGTGATTTTGGCACAGGTAAACTCCAGAAGGTCTTTGACCTCTTTTTTCGGTTTTCCAAACCGGTCCAAAAGTTCCGCTTTAATCATATCCACCTCTTCTACAGAAGAAGCCTCAGAAAGTTTCCTATAAATTTCCACCCTTTGCTGGCTATCCGGGATATAGGATTCTGGAATATATATGTCCAGGTCGAACTCCATCTTCACCTCTTTTAGCTTTTCGATCTTTTCCCCTTTCAATTCCCGGACCGCTTCATCCAAGAGCCGACAGTAAAGATCAAAACCGACCTCCTCGATGAACCCATGTTGTTGGGGACCCAAAAGGTTGCCCGCCCCTCTGATCTCTAAATCTCTTAAAGCTAAATGAAAGCCGGAGCCCAGCTGGGTGAACTGTTCTAAAGCTTTCAGCCTTTTTCGCGCGGTGGGGGAGAGCAATTTCACCTTCGGTATCAAAAGATAGGCATAGGCTTTGGTGCCAGATCTTCCCACCCGCCCTCTTAGTTGATAAAGCTGGGCCAGTCCGAATTTATCGGCTCTATTTATGATAATGGTGTTGACCGTGGGAATATCGATGCCCGACTCGATGATGGAGGTGACCAAAAGACAGTCATATTGATGGTCCAGAAATTCTAACATCACCTTTTCCAAAAGGCGTTCATCCATCTGCCCGTGCGCGATGGCAATCCTGGTCTCTGGAACTAAATCTTTCAAAAATCCATACATGGCCTCTATGGTTTGCACCCGATTATGAACAAAGTAGACTTGCCCTCCTCTGTCGACTTCTCTGAGAATGGCTTCGGCCATAAGCTCCTTATCAAATTCCACGATCTCGGTATGGATGGGAAGCCGGTCCTTGGGAGGAGTGTTGATGATGGACATATCCCTGGCTCCGAACAGTGAGAGTTGCAAGGTGCGAGGGATGGGGGTGGCGGTCAGGGTTAAAACGTCCACCAACCGGCGCAATTTTTTTAATTTCTCCTTGTGTGTCACCCCGAATCTCTGTTCCTCATCTATTATCACCAATCCTAAGTCTTTAAATTTAATATCATTCGAGAGCAAACGATGAGTCCCTATCACCACATCCACCCTTCCCTCTTTAAGAGCTAAAACGATTTCTTTCTGTTCTTTTCGGCTTTTGAATCGGGAAAGCATTTCAATTCTAACCGGATATTCTCTCAATCTTTCGGTGAAGGTGGTGAAGTGCTGAAAAGCCAAGATGGTGGTGGGAACCAAGACCGCCACTTGCTTTCCATCCATCACGGATTTAAATGCGGCTCTTATGGCCACCTCGGTTTTCCCATATCCCACGTCTCCACAGATCAATCGATCCGCTGGAATTTCTTTCTGCATATCCTGTTTTATAGCCTCGATGGCGGAGAGCTGATCCGGGGTTTCCTCATAGATAAAGGAAGCTTCCAGCTCTTTTTGCCAGGGGGAATCTGGAGAAAAGGCAAAGCCCAGCTTGGCTTTCCTTTCCGCATAAAGTTCGATCAGCTCCCTGGCCATATCCTGAATAGCTTTTTTGGTCCTCCTCTTCAGTTTTTCCCATGAAGTTCCTCCCAGTTTAGACAAAGCCGGAGCTCCCTCCTTCCCCACAAACCTGTGCACCCGATTGAATTCCTCAATGGGAACATACAATTTGTCCCCTCCCTGATAAAAGAGCTTCAGGCACTCCCGTTTCTTTTGGTCCACCAAAAGGCTTTCCAGCCCCCCATATTTGCCTATTCCAAAATCTATGTGCACCACAAAATCCCCTAAAGATAAAGCCGAATAAGAGGATAAAGCGATTCCCTCATTGAATCTTCTTTTGCGTCTGCGCCTGAAATATCTGGAAAAGATTTGATGGTCGGTCAAAGTGACCAAACCGATCTCTGGAAATGAAAAACCGGAATTAAGAAGTCCCACCTCTAAGCTCACTCCCTCTCTTTCATGATCCAGAAGTTCCGAAAGTCTATCCTTCTGACCTGGGTTATCACAGAAGACGTAGATCTTTTGCCTTTGAGTTTTGTAATTTCTAATGGCACCTCTTAATAAATCTAAGCTTCCCCCAAATCCCTCAGGTTCCATCATTCCCAAATTTATGCTTTCCCTTTTTTCTCCCAAAAGGAGATTTTCGATCACTTGAAATTGGTGGATTTGATTAAGAAAAGCTTCCTTGTCATCAAATAAAACTTTTGGTTCAGGCACAGCCTCCTCTCTTTTTTCCGCCTCGTCAAAAAGACGCTCCGTCTCGGTTTGAATTTGATCCCATTCATTTTGAATAAAAGAAGACTCATCCAGAAAGAGGATGGAATCTGGGGGGAGATAATCAAGGATTGTGGCTTGGGGAAGCTCAAATAAAGATGCCCGCCATTCCAATCCCGGAACTTCCTCATAAAATCTGATCTTCTCCCTTAAGTTCTCAGCCTGTTGAGGTTTTAGTTTTGAAAGGCACTCCTCCAATTTCGCATCACTGATCAAAACTTCTCTGGAGGGGAGAATCAGGGCAGAGTCTATCTTCTGGATGTATCTTTGATCCAAGACTGCAAACTTCCTTATGGATTCGATCTGGTCTCCGAAGAACTCAATCCGGATGGGATCAGAATAGGAATGAGGAAAGACGTCCACGATCCCTCCTCTTATGCTGTAGGCGCCCACCTCCTCCACTTGCGGAAAACGCTTGAAGCCTAAATCAAAAAGCTGTTGAGACAAATATTCGATATCTCTGCTTTCTCCGACTTTGAGGCTTATGATTTTTTTCTCCAAATCCCCAGGAAGCATGGTCTTCTCCAGGCAGGACCTGACCGTGGCTATGGCGATGATGTTTTCCTTTAGCGCTAAATCATACAAGGTCTCCAGCCTTCTCCCGATGACCTCCGAGTCGGGAATTTTCATCTCATAGGGAAGGATCTCCCAGGCAGGAAAAAGTCTGGTTTTCTCTTGACCTAAAAATGAGACCAAATCATCATAAATCTTTAAAGCCTCTTCAGGTTTTGGGGTTATCACCAGAAAAGGAAGAGTGAAATTCTTTTTAAGGTGAGCCAAAAGCAGAGCCTTTCCGGAGCCAGCCATACCTGAGATATAGATGGCTTTTTCTCTTCGGACAAGAGCCTCTTTTATTTTGGAGAAACTTAAAGAAGAATCAGCTAATTTTAATATTCCAGATAAAGGCATATGAATTGCTAAACGGCTTTCAAAATCGAAGAAAGTATCGTGTGTTGCTTTCGTTTTTAACGAAAAATAATACGCTTGAGAAATCCCAAAATTATAGAGTCTTTTTTGGTATTAGCTTTTGGTGGTAAGTTCTTAGTGAATTCCAAAACTTAGGTTTTTCGGGAAATTAAAATCATGCGAGGAGAATCCAGAGAGTATTCTCTGAAATCGAAATCTCCGTAAACCGATTCTAAAATGAATCCGGATTTTTTTAACAAACTCAAAATCTCGGTAAAACTATACATCCGCAAAGAGAAGGAATTCTCTTTTTTTCTACCATTCTCAAAAATAAGGGTGCGGGTAAGCTCCCACCTGCTGGTGAAAAGATCGAAAAAGTTATCCTCCAGCATAATGAAATCTTCCTGTTGGCGCCATCTTCTCCTCTGAAAATTCCGGATCAAATACTCCCGGTTCTTTAAGTCTAAAAGAAAAAGCCCACCTTTTTTAAGAGCACGGGACACCCCCTTGGTCACCTTAAAATCATCTGCTTCCTTGTCGAAAAAGCCGAAGGAGGTGAAGATGTTGACCACCGCATCGAACTCTTTGTCAAAAGGGAGCTTTCTCATGTCTCCCTTCACAAATTCGATTTCCAGACCCAAATCCACAGCATCCTTTTTAGCTTTTTCGATGAAAAAATCGGAAAGGTCGTATCCGGTCACCTTGAAGCCTCTCTGGACAAGCTCAATCGAATGTCTTCCATAGCCGCAACAAAGATCCAAAATCTTGGCTTTCGGCTTCAAATCCATCATCCTAATGATGGCTTCCACCTCTCTGGAGGTCTCCTTCTCCAACTCTTTATAGACCTTCAGATAATGCTCATCAAAAAATTTCTGCCACCAATACATGCGCTTCGCTAAATTAAAAGTTTAAAATTAAAAATGCAAAATTAAAACCCAAAAGAACCCATAAATCAGTTACTCCAAAATCAATTTTGAATTTTGCTTTTTGAATTTTTAATTTGTATCACCTTCGAGTTTTTCGTTCTTTGTAAACTATGTAACCTATGATTTTGTAAATCAGCCTTGCTGCCAAAAAATCGGGTGCCACCAAACCGGGGATAGGACAAAGCTCCACACAATCGAAGCTCACTATGTTTTTGTTGTCTGCCACTTTTTTCAAAAGATCCAAAGTTTGATACCAAAGAAGCCCACCCGGTTCCGGCGTTCCCACCGAAGGCATAATTGACGGATCCAAAAAATCCAAATCCATGGTTAAATAAACATTCTCCGAAAGTTTGGTTAAGACCTGGTCTATCCATCCATCGTCCTTAATTAAGTCTTTCGCAAAAAACAAATCAACCTTTTTTTTCTGAGCGAACCTGTGCTCTTCTAAACTTAGATTTCTTATTCCCACGCCCACAAAAGGAGCAATCTCTCCTATCCTCCGCATCGTGCAGGCATGGCTGTATTTGGATTCCTGATAGCTGTCTCTTAAATCGGCATGGGCATCCAGCTGCAAAACCGAAAGGTTTTCATATTTCTCACTTTCCGCTTTGACCAAACCAATGCTTACGGTATGTTCTCCCCCTAGAAGCACCACCCTTTTATTCATATCGACCAACTCTTTGGCTATTTTATAAACTTTTTCCACCATCTTTTCCGGTCCCCTCATAGTTACCTCCATTTCCTCTAAGGTGTGTATCCCCACTTTAAAGGGCTCCAGCTTCAGCTCTTCATCGAAAGTCTCCACCTCTTTGGAGGCATGGATGATGGCTTGTGGACCTTCTTTGGTGCCCGTCTTGAATGTGGTGGTCTGTTCATATGGAACCGGAAGAATCACAAATTCAGAACTTTCAAATTCTGAAAACTTTTGAGGAAGACCTAAAAAATTATGGGGTCGAAAAACAGTTTTATCCAAATTTGGAGTGCGTGCTTAAGTTTGTTTTGCGTCTGTCGGTTTAGGTTTCGGACACGTATCGGCTTCGTATTATGGTCTGGTTTGTCGTCTCTCCTTCAGACTGTCCATTCATAACCTTTCTTTACGACCAACGATGAACGATACCTAACCGCAACCCAAACCTTTTTCAGCGAAACCATGAAAAATAGTTCGGTAACAGACCCTTCAGTTATCCAAAAATTTTTAAAGGGTTTCAAACTGCCACGAAAATGGCGGCCGCCACCACGGAGGTCCACAGTCCGTTTTTATCACCTTCTGCGGTCTGGGTAATGTTGGTGGTGCGAACGATCTCACCGGAGATTTTCCAGATTTCCTTTCTTTCATCATAGCTTTTGTCCACGTCAAAGTCGATGCCCAAAGTGGTGGCTAACATAGTTGCCGCTAAGTCCTCGGCATAGTCTCCGGCTTTCTTCTGTGTCTGCCCAAATGCTTTATGTTCAGCCAAATATCCATATTTGGTTCTATCATTCGGAATTGCCATCCCCACTGAGGCGGAGACCAATCGGTTCGGTTCATTGGTAGCATTGGAGCTCATCACGGTGAAAACCACCTGACCGTCTTTCAAGAGCCGCAACCCCAGTTTCGGGGCAATCAGCTTGCAACCCGGAGGAAAAATGCTGGATACTCTAACCAAGTTGAAATTTGCAATTCCTGCATCGCGCAAAGCTAACTCGAAGCTGGAGAGTTGCTCCCGGTGTTTGCCCACCCCTTTGGTTAAAAACATCCTTTCGGGAATAATGACCATCTTTCCTCCTTTCATGAAAAGGATGACCACTTCACTTTTTGGTGTGAAAAAATAAATAATTCAAAATCAAAAATCAATACTTAAATAAAAATTTTTGAAAAAATTTTCCCTTCAATTTTTGACTGTTTGATAGTATAATTATATGGAAGTTAGAAATTTTTGAACATAATTTTTCTTTTTAAGGGGAAAATTGTTCGAAGTCGCAAAATTAAAGACCAAAGAGAAAGCCATCTTAGTAGGGGTTAGGCTTCCTTCCATCAATAGATTTTATGTAGAGGAATCTTTAGGGGAGCTAAAGCTTCTTGCCGAAACCGCTGGAGCAGAGGTGTTGGATACGGTGATTCAGGAGCGCCAGAAGCTTGATCCGGCTTTCTTCATAGGAAAAGGAAAGGCAGACCAGATTGGTGACCTCTCCCGAAGAAAAGGGGCAAACGTCCTCATATTCGACGACGATCTATCTCCGGCTCAGGTTTATAATCTGGAAAAAAAACTTGATATTAAAGTGATAGATCGAAGCACCTTGATCCTGGATATATTTGCCAAAAGGGCAAAGACCAAAGAAGCCAAAATACAGGTGGAGCTGGCACAGCTTTTGTATCTTTTGCCCAGATTGACCCGGGGATGGACCCACCTTTCCAGACAAGAGGGGGGTATTGGAACAAAGGGTCCGGGCGAGACCCAATTGGAGGTGGATCGAAGAAGGCTAAGAAAAAAAATCTTGGACTTGGAAAAGAGCCTTATCAAAATTGACAAAGAGAGAACGGTTCAAAGAAAAAGAAGAGAAAATATGTTTTCCGAAGGATCTGCCTCGGGTGGAAAGGTCACTTTAGTGGGCTATACCAATGCGGGCAAATCCACACTTTTCAATCAGCTGACCAAAGCCTCCGCCAAAGTGGAGGATAAATTGTTTTCCACCTTGGACTCCACCACCAGATTGATCAAATTCGCAGAAGTCGGAGGCCCATCTGGGGACGGCAAACATTTTGGCGATCTCAAGATAGTTTTAACTGACACCATCGGCTTCATAAGGAAACTTCCCCATCATCTGGTGGCATCCTTCAAGTCCACCTTAGACGAGGTGAGATTGGCGGATCTCTTGTTGCACGTGGTGGACGTAAGCCATCCCGACTTTGCTCAACATATAGACAAAGTCAATCAGGTTCTTTCCGAGTTGGATTCTCTGGATAAACCCACCATCATGGTGTATAATAAAATCGATAGATTAGATGGAAAGTATCCTCCATTCACCCGTCCCCTTATTCCCGATTCAGACCAGAAAGAAAATCGTCAAGATGTTGTCAAGACGCTTCGCGCTTCGCATGAAATCTTCATCTCTGCAGAAAAGGGAATCGGAATAACCGATCTTATTGCAAAAATAAAGGAGTATCTGAAAGGACTTTCCCTTGCGGCTCATCCCGAAGGAAACTTAAGTGAGGCCTGGTTTTTTCTAGACAATGCCAACTTAAATTTGTTACCCTCTTTTTATAAGATGGGAGTGGTTACTGAAAGTAGATTCGAGGGAGACGGGATCAGACTTAAGATCAGAGGGAAAATGAAGGATTTGGAAAAGATAAGAAAGCTAAATGGAAAGGTAAAACTAAAATTAATCTAAGGATGAAGATTCATATTAATTAAACCGATAAAAAATAAGGATTCATCTTGAGGGAGAAACTTATAACTAATACAGATGCAAGAAAATTTGCTAGATTTTACTTGATTCCCCTCACCTCGAAGATGCATACGCATTTCCCTCTCCCCTCGTGGGAGAGGGGGCAGAATCGGAGCAGAAACAATTAAGCTTGCATGAGTTTTGCATTTTGAATTTTTCATTTTAAATTTCTATGAGCCGAACCAACCAGATCTTGATCGTAGAAGATAATCCTCACATGTCCAGTCTTCTGGCGGACACTCTGGAGTTTTTCGACTACAAGGGAGTCTCAGCCAAAGATGGGGAAGAGGCTTTACGCAAGTTAGAAGAGGATTCATTCGATATGGTGATCACCGACCTGAGGATGCCCAAAATGGGGGGGATGGATCTTTTGCGAACCATCAAAGACAAATTCCCCAATCTTCCGGTGGTGGTGATCACCGGGTTTGGCACCGACTCTTCCAAAAGCGACGCACTTTCTGCCCATGCCGACGATTTTCTATCTAAGCCCTTCAAGGTTGACGAAATCCAAGAGCTTTTACAAAAGCATTTAGGTTATAAAGAATAGCCTTCCGCCCCAAAGAACCAAATTTAAGTTTACATGTTGAGGAAAAGGTTTAACCTGCCCCAGCGGGAAGTCAACTGACCTTTCCATCCGTTAAGCGGTTTTTTTATCCTCTATTTCTTTGGGCAACTTCCTCATTTTAAGACCCACGCAAAGACAATATTTCCTGTTCTGTCAAAAGCTACTCCTGACGGTGGTGTAAAATATGTTTTTTTTGAAGGTAAGGATTCATTGTCAAGACCAGATGCGACTCCCTTTTACCACACAAATGATAGAAGGTTTTTACTAAACGGATAACCGTCCAACTTGATCAATGTTTGAACAGCTCTCCGAATTCGATCAAGCAAGAATCAGTTTTGGCATTGACAAAATTGGAATTATTGTTATTATGTGAATAAAAGGACCTAAGAAGCTTTATAATAGAGAAGTTGTATCTTCGCATACTAGAGAAGTGAAGTCTTGCTTTTCTCAATTATAAATGCAGGGTAACTCTTGCCTTAATACGAAGTGTATTTGCCGAGGATTGAGACAAAAGGAATCAAAAAACCATAGTGAGATGGAAAATCAATATCACAAAAGCTTAGACAACGGAGGAGATTATGTGATCAAAGATTTTTGCAGAGCGATTCAAGTTTACCCATATACTCTATAATTGTGGGGGCAAACGAAGGAGGCAGTGAAAATGAAGACGAGATTGTTCTTAATGGGAATGGGGCTGGTGCTTGTTCTATTTTGTTATTCTTCAGCCCAGGTGCCACAAATGATGAATTATCAAGGGAAGCTAACCACAACGGCTGGTGCACCTGTGAATGCTACTGTCCAGATGGTTTTCTCCATCTATGCAGATGCAGGTGGGACTACTCTTCTCTGGAGAGAGACCCAAACTGCAGTAGTAGTAGACAAGGGGGTGTTCAATGTTCTTTTAGGAAGTGTTGACCCAGTAAATAACCCAATCCCCTATTCAATCTTTGATGGCTCTACCAGATATTTGGGGGTGAAAGTAGGAGGTGATCCGGACGAGATATTACCCAGAAAGCCGATAGTAAGCGTGGCTTATGCTTATAAGTCTTTCGAGGCGGACACAGCTGATTTTGCTCGCTCAGGAGGAGGTGGCAATGATTGGATAATTGATGCAAGTGATGGCGATACCACGCTTTTCACCGGCGGTGCATGGGGTATTGCACGGTATGGGAATATCCTTTATGGCAATGCGGATTCAACCCATGTAAACCTCGGGGTAGCTTGCACCACTGGGACAAGCGGGCAGAACTATAATTATTGCACCGTGGGAGGTGGATTTCGCAACGCCGCCAGTGGTTATGCCGCAACCGTGGGAGGTGGAGATGACAACACCGCCAGCAGCTGGAGTGCAACGGCAGGAGGCGGACACCTCAATACCGCCAGCGGAAGCCACGCAACGGTGGGAGGTGGAGAGCACAACGCCGCCAGCGGAGACCATGCAACCGTGGGAGGTGGAGATGACAACACCGCCAGTGGAGCGGATGCAGCCGTAGGAGGTGGAGAATCCAACAGCGCCAGCGGCTGGCTGGCAACGGTGGGAGGTGGATATTACGATACAGCCAGCGGCTATACTTCAACCATAGGAGGCGGATACTACAATACAGTCACCAACTCTCAGGGAACAATAGCAGGAGGAGGTCATAACTACGCCAGCGGTGGGGCAGCAACCATAGCAGGTGGATACTATAATACCGCTGGCCCTTACCATTACTCAACCGTAGGAGGTGGAGAACGTAACACAGCCAGCGCCTATTATTCAACTGTACCGGGGGGTTATGGGGACACCGCTTCCGGCTACTGCTCATTCGCCGCTGGGTATCAAGTGAAGGTAAGCGCTGATTATACTTTGGCCTTCGGTTACAATCTCACCACCTCAACTCCCCACGCAGTTATATTCCACGATACAGGCACTCCGATTAAGGTCGGCATCGGAACCACAAGTCCAACTGAAAGACTGGATGTTGCAGGAACAGCCCAGATGACCGGATTCAAGATGCCTACAGGTGCATCCAACGGTTACGTTTTAACCTCGGATGCTTCTGGTGTGGGGACTTGGCAGTCAGCAGTAGGAGGTGACAATGATTGGATAATTGACGCAAGTGATGGCGACACCACCCTTTTCACCGGCGGTGCGTGGGGCATTGCCCGATATGGCAATACCCTTTACGGCAATGCGGACTCAACTCATGTGAACCTTGGAGTAGCCTCCACCACCGGCTCTTATGGACTAGAGAACTATAAATATTGCACCGTCAGTGGAGGAGTAAACAACCGGGCCACTCATCAATGGACAACCGTAGGCGGAGGCGAAGGCAACCAAGCCACTGGCAAATATGGGACAGTAGCTGGTGGACAAGGTAACGTTGCTTCTGGTGGATATCATGCCACAGTAGGTGGCGGAGTAGGTAATACCGCTGGCTGGGCGGCGACGGTAGGGGGAGGAGGTTACAACGCTGCCAATGGCCTTTCTTCCACCGTTGGCGGAGGACTCTACGACACTGCCAATGGCGAGTATGCGACAGTCCCTGGGGGTTATAAGAATACTGCTGGCGGAGATTACTCATTCGCCGTCGGGAGAGAAGTGAAAGTTACTTCCACCGCTACCTACACCTTTGCTTTCGGCAACAACTTCACCACCTCGGCTTCTCACGCGGTCATATTCCACGATACGGAGACTCCGATTAAGGTTGGCATCGGAACGACGAATCCCCAGAGAGCTTTACATATCTCTGATGTGATGCGACTTGAGCCTCGTGCTTCGGCACCTGCCAGTCCGTCAGAAGGGGACATTTATGTGAACTCGACCGATCATCACATATATTGTTATCTCAATGGTGTCTGGAAGCAACTGGATAACTGATGTGTCCGCAGTTTTACTGTCTTGTCAGGAGCTACTCCTGACAGAGGAAGAACCCTCCCTCTTTTTTAAAGGGGGAATTAAAGGGGGATTAAAAAGAGGTAAAGATGAAAAACAAAAAACTTTTGTTCGCAGGTTTGTTGTCATTACTGTTCCTGGTTTATGCACTCTCTTATAGCGCCAATTACAAAATGATCTGTGACGACTTAGACCAAACAGGTGGGAAGGGAAGCTCCACCAATTACAAATTGATGGTCTCAGCCGGGGGACAGTCCTCGCCCATTGGGAGTGGAAGCTCCACCAATTACAAACTGATGGCGGGCTATGTAGGTGCTACCTTTGTTCAGCGTGGCGATGTCAATGCAGACGGGATCGTAAATGTAAATGATGTGGTCTATTTGATTAACTACCTGTTCGTACCAGCGAGCCCCCCACCCGTTCCATTGGAGGCAGGAGATGCAACCTGCGATGGAATAATCAATGTAAACGATGTGGTCTATTTGATAAACTATCTATTCGTCCCTGGTTCGCCGCCACCTTGCGACCCATAAGACGCCTCGCCCTCTTAGTCCCCCTCTCCACACTCGTGGAGAGGAGGATATAGGGGGAGAGGTAAACGCTTCTGGTTCATGAAAAGGGTATCCTGAACCAACTGTGAACGAAACTGCGAATGCATTGGTCGGTCTGTTACCTTTGACTTGATTCCCCCGCACCCGCCTCTGGCAGGATTTTCACCCTACCCTCCCCCCCAGGGGAGAGGGGATACCCTTGCATTAGTTCATAGTGGACAGTTCATGGTTCCTACCCCACCAACCACCTATAATTAACTCAGTCTCAGTCTCCATCTCAGTCTTAGATTTTCTGGTATTTCTTCACTCCCTCCTGGTAAAGATTTCCGCCGTGGCAGTCCTGAACCACGATGGCAGGAAAATCCTTGACCGTGTATTTTCGGATTGCCTCTGCACCCAATTCCTCCCAGGCGACCAGTTCATTTCCCACTATAGACTTGGCAATCAATGCGGCGGCACCGCCAACTGCGGCAAAATATACACCCGTGTGTTTCTTCAACGCCTCCTGAACCGCAGAACCCATCACTCCCTTCCCGATCATTCCCTTTGATCCGGCTTCCAGTATCCGGGGGGCATACCTATTCATTCGACCCGAAGTGGTGGGACCAGCGGAGCCGATCACCTTGCCAGGTCTGGAAGGCGATGGTCCTACATAATAAATAAGGTTCCCTTTGATATCAAAGGGAAGCTTCTCGCCTTTGTCTAAAAGCTCAACCATCCTTTTATGAGCTGCATCCCTTGCCGTGTAAATGTCGCCGGTGATCAACACATCGTCACCAATCTTTAAATCCTTTACCGCCTCATTGGTGAGAGGGGTCTTTATCCTTTTCTGTGCCATTTTTTATCCTCCAAATTCAGTCTTTTTCTCTTGTGTCTTTAATTTGCGTAGCCAAGGGTTCGTCCCTTGGCGTCCCGCCTTAGGCGGGGCTACGCAAGTCACTTTTTTTAAATCTTGCAAAAAGAATTCAACTGTTGAATATCGCGTAGCGAAGGGTTCACCCCTTCGCCCAGACGGTCGTCCGACTGCAGAGCCATAAAGGCTCTGCTACATGAGAAGAGATTCCGGTTACAACACTGCTTCTTTATGTCTTGCCACGTGGCAGTTTATGTTCACTGCCGCTGGGAAACTGGCGATATGACAAGGATGGGTCTCGACGTGCACTGCCAATGCGGTCTGAGTCCCTCCAAAGCCTTGTGGTCCGATCCCCAGTTTATTTACCTTCTCCAAAAGTTCCGCCTCTAAATTTGCGTAGAAGGGATTGGGATGCTTGGAGCCGATCGGTCTCAAAAGAGCTCTTTTGGCCATCTCGGCACATTTCTCAAAAGAGCCTCCTATTCCCACTCCCACTATGACTGGTGGACAGGGATTGCTTCCTGCCCTTTTCACCATGTCCAGGACAAAATTCTTAACCCCTTCTACCCCATCTGCCGGAGCCATCATCTTGACCTCAGACATGTTCTCGCTTCCCCCACCTTTGGGTGCCACCACGATCTTCAACTTGTCACCCTTGACGATATCCAGATGAATAACCGCCGGGGTATTATCCCCCGTATTCTTCCTCTCGATGGGATCAGAGAGAATAGATTTTCTCAAATAACCGTCCTTATAACCCTGCCTAACACCTTCGTTGATGGCTTCAAACAAGTTGCCATCCTTGATGCAGATTTGGTCTCCCATATCTACGAAGACCACCGCGGTGCCGGTATCCTGACACATGGGGAATTCACCCTGTTTTGAGATCTCGACGTTCTCAAGAATTTGCGACAAGGTAGCCTTCCCCACTGGAGACTCCTCCTTTTCATACGCCCTTCGGAGAGCATCCTCCACGTCCTTGCCCAAATAGTAATTGGCGTCGATGCACAAATCCCTTACCGCCTTAATTATATCTTTTGTGGATATTTCACGCATGACTCCTCCTGTTATGAGTTAATTTGATGAAATCTAACACGCCACTAACCAAATTTTCTGTCGCGAAAGCTATTTCGATAATTTTCAGTTTCAATAAACTTGCCGGGGTGGAGACAACCTTATGCTCCGAGTCCACCACCGCTTCAGTCCCCCTGGATATGACATGCACTGCCCCCAGTTCCTCTATTTGCCTTATCAGTTTAGGATCCTTTCCTATGGTCAAGGTCAAAGGTGTCTCCAGAATGTCTCTTAAGGCCGAAGCCACAATCAAGGAGGCAAGTCCACAAGCCCCGATCGGTTTCTTTCTGCGATAAACCTCCCTTAAAATCCTTTTAACGTCTGGATTCACCTTTAAGAAATTTTCTTCGCCTAAAGAATCAGCCAGGTTGTTAATCGCTCCTCCTCCACCCGGCAAAATCAAACCATCCACATCCTTTCCGTAGAGATCTTTTATTTCTTTGATCTTACCAAAAACCATGCGGGCGGATTCGCTTAAAACATTTCTCTTATCTGAAAGGCTGGCTTGATTCAGATGATCGATTACCTCTTTTTGCTCGATATTGGGAGCGAAAAAGATCGGGTTTCCTCCTCTATTTTCCAGTTGATAGGAAATTAAAACCACTTCCCAGATGTCAGAACCATCGTAAGTTCCGCAGCCACTCAAAATAAGAGCTATGTTGTTCATAACGTAAAGAGGCTTTATTTAGTTTTCAAAGAACAGTCCGAATTTCCGAAGTCTGGATCCATAGGACTGAATCCGAGGACAGTAAAAGAAATTCCGCGATGCTTGTTCCCTTGAGCATTAGCATTTCCTAATGCTGATATGCCGGGAGAAACAAATAGGGTCTTTTAGAAAATGTTCCACGGTTTGGGTTTCTTCTGGCTTAAGTCTCGACTTCCGTGTATGATAGTTAAAATCGAAATATTTTCCGTTTCCACGCGATAAATAATTCGATAGTTCTGAAAAAGCAATTCTCTGATATTTTTCTCTTCAGCTTCGGGGACTGATCGTCCTCTCAAAGGTAAATCCTGAAGTCCATCTATGGCTTCGATAACTTTCTCCACAAATCGGATGGCATAATATTCTGAATCCTTAGCAATATAGGCTTTAATATTTTCCAAATCTTGAATGGCCGGTACAGTCCAAATAATCTTCATTTCGCAAGGAATCTTTTTTTAACTTCCTCGTGGGAGACAATACGACCTTCTTCTGCGGCTTTGATCCCGGTTGCGATTTTTTTCTTTACGTAAAATTCATATATGATGTCATCCCACGTTACCTCATCGGGTAGTCGGTCAATCAGTTTTTTTGCCTGTTCTTTCACAGTGCTCATCTTTTATGATCTCCTTCAACATTTCTTAGGTGTCTGATACCAATGGAAGCAAAGGTTTTTGGACAATTACCTGAAGCTTACCAAAAGGGGAATTTATATGGAGGGTAAGCTGAAACTTCTCACAGAATCAATAAACGCTGACCACCTTTTTATCTTTTCCCTTGGGTTCAAACTTGACCACTCCATCCGACAAGGCAAAAAGTGTATCATCCTTCCCTATCCCTACGTTCGATCCCGGATGGATTTTTGTTCCCCTTTGTCTCACCAGAATGGTGCCAGCTAAAACCGCCTCCCCTCCAAATCTTTTCACTCCCAATCTCTGTCCGTGGGAATCCCTGCCGTTTCTGGAGCTCCCTACTCCTTTTTTATGTGCCATTTTTCATCATCCTTTCTATGCCCATTATTTAAGCATTAACTTTCTGAACGTCTTTTTAATCTCCTGAAACTCCTATATCGTTGAGCGGTTGTCGATGCTCGTTTCAAAGCTCGACTTTCCCGCCAAAGGTGGGATACTCGAAATCCTTACTTATGCTACATTTCCCAGCTTCGATCACCGCGCTTCAAGCATCGAAACCAGCATCGCCAGCGATAAACCAGCTTCGAATGTTTTACCAATCTCCATTGAGCAAAACTAAACCCAAATATTGCTTTCGCTTTAGCGTTTGCAACTTTGGGTTTAATAAAGATAATAAACTTTACTTATCTATGCAAGTGAAATTTTTCTCTAAGTCAAAGATTTTTCTTTGGTGGTCTCGCTTTTTTCCCTCCCTCTTACATTGATGACAAAGGAAAGCTTCTCCTCCCCTTCTTTCCAATCCACGGTCACGTCACAATCGCCGGCAAACTGCCCTCTCAAAATCTCCTCAGCCAAAGGGTCTTCTAAGTATTTCTGGATAGCTCTCTTTAAGGGGCGCGCCCCAAAAGTGGGATTGTAACCCTTTTCCGCTAAAAATTGCTTTGCCTCCAAGGTCAGGCTGAAGGAGATGCCCCGGTCCGCTAATCTCTTAGCTACATCGAACAAAAGTATATCTATTATCTGCAAAATTTCCGGTATGCCCAAAGCCTGGAATACGATGATTTCATCAATTCGATTCAAGAACTCCGGATTAAATGTCTTTTTGGTTTCCTCCAGAAGCTTTTGTTTCATCTGGTCGTAGGATGATTTCAAATCATCCTTCTGAAAGCCTAAAGTTTTTCCTCCTTTGATCTCTCGGGCTCCTAAATTTGAGGTCATTATGACCACGGTATTTCTGAAATCGACCCTTCGGCCGAAGCTGTCAGTCAGGGATCCATCGTCAAACATCTGCAGAAGTATGTTGAAAACATCCGGATGAGCCTTTTCGATCTCGTCTAAAAGGACCACCGAATAAGGTTTCCTTCTCACTTTCTCGGTCAATTGTCCACCTTCCTCATAGCCCACATAACCAGGAGGGGCACCTATCAACCGAGAGACGGCGAACTTTTCCATATACTCTGACATATCAATTCGGACCAGAGAGTTTTCGTCCTCAAACAAAGAGGCGGATAAAGCCCGGGCTAATTCGGTCTTTCCTACTCCGGTGGGACCTAAGAAGATAAAAGAGCCGATGGGTCTTCGAGGATCACCCAACCCCGCTCTATTTCGCCGAATGGCTTTGGAAATGGAAGCTATAGCCTCTTGTTGCCCTACAATCCTTTTTCTCAACTCCTCTTCCATTCTTAAAAGTTTCTTAGACTCTCTTTCTTCCAATTTAAAGAGAGGAATGCCGGTCATCCGGGAGACCACCATAGCCACATCCTCCTCGGACAAGGTGACCGTCTCTCGACCTTTTCCCTCTTCCCAATCTCTTTTCGTCTGCTCCAGCTCTTGTCTTTTGAATTTCAACTCATCCCGCAATTGGGCGGCCTTTTCAAACTCTTGATTTTTGACGGCTTTATCCTTATTGGTTTGTATCCGGGCTATCTCCTGTTCGAGCTTGTCAAATATCTCCGGGCGACTGCAGGTGGCTAAATGTGCCCGAGAGCCAGCCTCGTCTATCACGTCGATGGCTTTGTCCGGCTGAAACTTGCCGGTAATATATCTATCCGACAATTTCACCGCAGACTCAATGGCCTCATCCGAGATCTTTATCTTGTGATGTTCCTCGTATCTGCCTCTCAACCCGAAAAGAATCTTTATGGTATCCTCCGTCGAAGGCGGATTAATCATGATCGTCTGGAAACGCCGCTCCAGCGCCCCATCTTTTTCAACATATTTCCGGTATTCATTCAAAGTGGTGGCACCGATACACTGAATTTCCCCTCGGGAAAGTGAAGGTTTAAATATGTTGGAGGCATCCAAAGACCCTTCTGCTCCTCCGGCACCGACGATGGTGTGTAATTCATCGATGAAGAGAATAACGTCTTTTGAGTTTATGATCTCATTCATCACCGCCTTCATCCTCTCCTCGAACTGCCCTCTATATTTGGTTCCCGCCACCAGGGAAGCCATATCCAGACAGACGATCCTCCTGTTCTGCAAGGTCTGGGGAATCTTACCCGCCACTATCCTCTGCGCCAAGCCCTCGGCAATGGCAGTTTTGCCCACCCCGGGTTCGCCGATTAAAACTGGATTGTTCTTCTTTCTCCGGGAAAGGATCTGGGAGACTCTTTCCATCTCATTATCCCTTCCAATGATGGGATCCAGTTTTCCTCTTCGAGCCAGCTCAGTCAAATCCCGACCGAAGTGATCCAAAGCCGGGGTTTTACTTTTCTTCCTTTTTCTGGCATAGGAGGACGGTCTTCCGGTTTGAATGTTCTTAAGCTCCTCATAAACTTCCTTATAGTCGACATCATACATGGATAAGACCTGGGCGGCCACTCCTTCCTCGTCCCTCAACATCGACAAAAGGATATGCTCGGTATCGATTTCTTTGGATCTTAAACTTCTGGCTTCCTGTCCGGAAACCTCCAGAAGCTTCTTTGCTCGGGCAGTAAGGGGAAGCTGACCCATGGTTAGGGTCCCCCCCGATGGGGGCACCACATCCTCGATGGCCTGCCTCAGTTCGTTTAAGTCTATTCCGATATTGGTCAAAATCTCTATGGCTTTCCCTTCGCCTAAGCGTAACAGACCCAATAAGAGATGTTCCGTGCCGACATAATCATGTCTGAGTCTGAGCGCCTCATCCCGTGCATATTCGATGGCTTTTCGGGCTTTCTCTGTGAACATCTCATTCATTTAAAACCTCCGTTCTATTTTCCTAAGTGAAAAGACCAATCTTCCCACTCCACAAATCGGACTAAAACATGGCACGATGTAAATCAACATGATACTCCTCCTCCCTAGTGCTCCGTCTACAAAATAAGATGCGTATGCACTCATACGAGTTTCTATGTTTATCGCCATGGGTTTTGGTTTCGGCCACGTATCGTGGAGCGTCTTTCGGTTTCGTCTATCCCGCCTTTGGCGGGACTGACGATGACTTTTTTAGACGATACCTAACCGAAACCGTAACCTTTTAAAACGAAACCCAAAATGCGTCTCGCACTTTGCGGGACGAGGATGCAATGTTATCTAATTGACAAAACACTAGCACCTGACTTCTCTTATAAATTACGCAACAAACCCCAAAAAGTCAAAGGTTATTTGGATAGTCAGCAGAAGATACACCTTTTGTCTTTCTAAAGCAAACCAATTTTACACACAAATAGAGTCTGTTGCTTAACTCTGTTTATGCGCATGCACTCATGAGTCGTTTATCGGTTTAGGTTTCGGTCACGTATCGGTTTCGTCTGCCATAGGCAGATCCGCCTCTGGCGGAGATGTCGGTTTCGTCTTTTGTCTTGATACCATAAACGACAAACACTTTACGATAAACGATACGTAACCACAATCCAGACCTTTTTGACGAAACCGTTAAGAGAAATATGCGTATGCACTCATACGAGCTTGGGCAACAGCCCCAATATTTACGTCACCCCTTATTCTTCATTAAACTCTACCCACTTTACCCGCCTAATTTTGACCTAACCAGCTCCGCCCTCACCCTGTCTCTTTCACCCGGGTCCATTTTTCTGTTGAAATATTTCTGAAGATGACCAGGTTGGGTTAAAGCCAAAATTTCGTTTATCTGAGATAAGGTAACCATTTTTATGGTCTGGGTCCCAATCCCCAATCGAATGGCAGAAAGGAGATTCAATACTTCTTCGGAGGTTAAGACCCGGGCGAATTTTAAAATTCCATAAGCCCGCCAGATTTTATCTTCGATTTCGTCTTTAGCATCTTTGAAAAGCCGGCTGCGGGCATTTTCCTCGTATTCTATTATCTGTTGGGTGACTCTCTCCAAGCTTTCCATGATATCCTCTTCGGAGCGACCCAGAGTGGTCTGATTGGAGACCTGGAAGAGGCTTCCCAGAACGTCTGAACCCTCTCCATAAAATCCCCTTACTGCTAACCCTAACTTGGTTATCTGAGAGATCACATTCTCAATCTCTCTGGTCAGAGCCAATCCGGGTAGATGGATCAGAACCGAAGCCCGCATCCCGGTCCCCACATTGGTGGGACAAGAAGTGAGATAACCGAAGTCCGGATCAAAAGCAAACTCCAACGATTTTGCCAACTCCTCATCGATCTTATCCGCTGTCCGGCAAGCGCCTCTTATATCCAGACCCGACTGTAAGGCTTGAACTCTTAGGTGATCCTCCTCGTTGATCATGATGCTTACCCGCTCCCCTTCGCCGATAAAAAGGGCTGAAGAGTCTCGGCAATGTGCAAATTCAAGGCTAATCAGGTGTCTTTCCAATAAAAAATTTCTGTCCAGATCATCCAGTTGGCTGCATTTTACAAACAGACCTGAATTTAGGATCGGGCTTTTATCTATGGCAGATTTAATGAAGGCTAAGACCTTTTCTCGGCTGTCGGTGTCTGCTCTTGAAGGGAAGGGACAGGCGGATATGTTTCGAGCCAATCTGATTCTGGAGGAGAGGACGATCTGTGAGGCATGACCCTCCCCAGAAAGCCAAACCGCCGGCGTTTTCACCATATCCTCAAACATAGATTCATTCCCTAATTCAGTAAACAAAACCCAAACCCTTAGAGACCATCAAAGAAAGAGGCAAATTCAAACACATGAATTAAAAAATTATTCTGTCCCAAAATCCTTTTGTGCTTCTGCTACGTTGTTGATCCAAATTTGAGATTTTGTAACTGTGCACCGAAGATGGAGACAATTTTACGTTTATTGCCCCCTGTGGCATTCATTTCTTATTGCTTAAAGCCTTAATCCGATCTCTCAATCCAGCCGCTTTTTCGAAATCCTCCTCGTCTATAGCTTTCTTCAATTCCTCGTGCAGTTTTCTTTCCTCTCTTAGGGGTTTCATCACATCGCCGGGCATGTAGGGAACTTTGCCCCGATGCTGAGTGGAGCCATGAATTTTTCTCAAAAGATCGTTAAACTGGACTCTGAAGGTGGCGTAACAGTTTCCGCACCCCAGACGTCCGGTCTTGCTGAAATCGGAAAAATACATCCCGCAGGTAGGGCATTTCGTATCGGAAACCTTGCCGGGTTTTTTAATCAGGCTTTGGTCCAGCATGCTGGCTAAAAACTCAGCCAAAGGGAAGGGAACCCCTTCAAAGGGGGTATGAAATCTCCTCTTCTCTGCGCATTCCCGACACAGATGCAGTTCCACCTTCTCATCATTGACGACTTGAGTCAGGTGAACTGTGGCTTCTTTTTTTCCGCAATCTTGACACAACATAAAAGTTAAAAATGCAAAAAGAAAAGTTTAAAATTTCAATTAAAAAATACAGACTATTCTGTTGCCATCAAATTTTGGATTTTGAACGGTAATTTTTATTTTTGCTTTTTAAATTTTGAATTTATTATGAATACGGCATCGTTTTCCCCTCGACCAAAGCTATAATTCTATGCGCCCTTTGAGCCAGAAGCTGATTATGGGTGGCGATGATAAAAGTTTGTTCCTTTTTTTGATTAAGCAGGCTAATCAGGTTATGCAACTCCTCCCCGGTGGCTTTATCCAGATTACCCGAAGGCTCATCCGCTATCACCACCTGTGGATCATTTATCAGGGCGCGTGCTACCGCCACCCTCTGCTGTTCTCCTCCAGACAGCTCTCCCGGTTTGTGATCCGCTCGATCCAAAAGCCCTACCTCTGAAAGGAGCTCTTTCGCTTTCTTTTTAATCGAGTTTTCCTCCTCACCGGCGATAAGCTTGGGCATCATCACGTTCTCCAAAGCCGAAAACTCCGGCAGAAGATGATGAAACTGAAACACAAATCCAATGGTCTTGTTTCTGAAGTGTGCCAGCTTTTTATCGCTTAAGGAGAAGATATCGGTCGAATTCAAATTCACCTTTCCCTTGGTGGGTCTATCCAAAGCTCCCAGAATATGAAGAAGAGTGCTTTTTCCCACGCCGGAAGCACCCACCACTGCCACAATCTCGCCTTTTTTCACCCCGATGTCTACCCCCTTTAATACGTGGAGCGTCCCCGCACCAGTTGGAAAGCTCTTGTGAATGTCCACGCCTTCTAATATTATATCTTTATCGGTCAAATTATCTTTTCAACCTATGACTATATATCTATTTTCGCCAATTTCCCTAATTTGTTTACCATCCTTTGCAAACATTCCCACACGAGCAGGCGCCTATCCCTACGGGCGCCCTCCCGTTTGGAGACTCCATGAGTAACGGACGGAGTGTCCTTCAGTGCCAAACTTTCAGGACAAATCCGTTACCACCAAGAGAAGCAAAATAAATAATGTTCAATACAGCCTTTTTTCCTCTCATCTAAAGATGGTTTCTAAGCTAATCCCAAACCTATAGGAGGCGGAAGCATTTTTACCGGTCAGGGGTAAATCAAGCGTAAAATCCAGCTTCCCATGTTTTTGGGGTGACAAATTGCCTAAAGAAAGTTGTAAAAGCAGATTGAACAAGTCGCTATCGGGAGTCACCAGTTCTTTATTCAGTTTGGTGCCTTGCCAAAAGTCATACTGCAAGGCTCCTCCAAATCCCATATTTTTAAAATTCTTGACAAATCCCACGTCCAGGCCAAGCGAGTTTCCTAATTTTTCATCGACCAATTCCCCACCCTCGTATCTGTAGGTCCTTTGAAATTGATACACAAAGCGAGTGTCTAATTTGATGAAGCTTTCCTCGGTTAATAGAATATCCCCATTTAAAGCCAGATTCAAATCTGTCTGTCCATCGCCTGTGGCCGCTTCTTTGGAGGAGACTTTGTTGTGAGGTATGCCCGTAGGTAAAGTAGCCCCCGCTTGGCTTGCCAAAGACCAGAAATATTTATCTATGAGATGATATTTTACCCAGAGCTGAACGTCCCCAAAATTTGAGGCGCCTGAGATCACTTTGATGTTTGTTCCAAACATGCCGCTGTCTACTTTCTGATCCAGCATAAACGGAATAAAAATACCCAGACTAAAATTATTAGAGAGTCCATAAATCAATCTGGCACCTAAAATATAGGCGGTGGAGTCGCGTCCTCCGGGAAAATCCAGCTCTTTACCCGCCGAAAAATAACTTTCACCGTGAACGTATATGAATTCAAAAGTGGGATACCAGAACCCTTTGGGAAGGGTAGCACTGCTCCATTCTATCATGCCCCAGGCAGGCTCCTCTAAGGTCTGCCCAAATTCGTTTCTCGAAGATCCTACCGGAGACGGGGAAGGATACGCATCTGTCCAAAAGCAAATTAGGATAAAAGTTACAATTAAGAAAAATATTGTTTTCTTCATCTTATCGATCCTCACCGCTAAGCATTTTGACATATCTTTTTTTAGATGTATACGCATTCATATGAATAATTAACCACAAAATAAATTTAATGAAATCAAGACAGGAGTCAACAAAAAAGATGCTTAATGCGGGATAAAAAGAACGCATGGAACTGGCAAAGGCGGTGAGTTTTTGCATAGTCGAAGTTTTTTCCGCCGAAGGCGGCTCCGCCTATGGCGGAAAAGAACGCCCTTACACAAAAGAAAAACCCCCGAGCTTGTGGTTCGTTTCTCACCATAAAATGCTCAGGGGCTCTTTTGCAATTCAATGGTATCCCCCGCCGAAGGCGGGGATTTGCAACTATTTCTTCTTAGTGGTCTTTGTGCCACTACCCTTTTTGGATCCCTTAGGATGGGGTGACCCACAAGGCATTGATCTCACCTCCTATGGTTGAAAATCCCGCCGCAGGCGGGGAGGTTAAATTGTTAAAAGACACATTTTTCGCCCAGTTAATCACGGAGACCCCCCATACGGGAGTGTCTGCTCGTCTGGGAAAAACTGACTGTCTTTAGTCTTGAGGGTTAACAAATGCTATTTTTCTTCCTCTTCTTCTTCCTCTTCTTCCTCAAACGGTCCCATATCCGCACATTCCTCTGAGCAGTATGGCTCATCGTCTTTCCATACGGGATCGCCTTTTATTTTTTCTCCGCAGGAAGCGCACTTCATTTTTCCTACCTCCTCCCCCCCGCCAAGGCGGGGGATTTACAACTAACTAAATTTGTTAATAATAAAGAATAAAATATCTTCCCTCACTTCTATGTAAAAACACCCCGGCCGCAGGCGGGATTTCCAAAAACTACCCGCCAAATTTTGGCAACTCAATATATATTCCCCCTTTTTCTTGTCAAGAAAAATTTTTGAGACTGCCTCATATTTTCTGCAAAGGTGGAAGAGGTGGTAAATAAATTTTTTTAAAAGATGGCTTTTTAAGTGATAGAGTTTCTCTTTGAGGCTCGCCAACGGCGAGAGGAAAGGAAAGATTCTATCATGGAAGACAAAATTTTTGAGACGAAAATAATTAAGGCTCAAGTTCCCAACACATGTGTTTACACCCCATCCGTCCAGATGGACGTCGGTCCGGGACTTTTTATCCGTTGGTATGAATCATGTAGTTCGTGTCGTTTACTTTATGGTTTTCATGCCTTGGCGGGCGCTGGTTGAAAAGTCAGAGAAGAGGGATGGAAACCTTTGTGCTTAAAATAATAAGTCTCTATCAAAGATAAGATGTTGAATACCGTCCAATACAAGGTTAGTCCCGCAGGAAATTTGAAGAAGAAAAAGAAAAACATGATGGGCATGAGATAGACTAATGCGGCTTGCTTGGGATCTTTTATGGTGATCTTCTGCTGCCAGAACATGGTGGCGGCCATCACTATGGGGAGAACATAGTAGGGATCCATTTGAGAAAGGTCTTTAAGCCAAAAGACAAATTTCGCCCCCCTCAACTCGAGGGTGCTACGAAAGACCACAAAAAGAGCATAAAATATCGGCATCTGTAAAAGAAGGGGGAGACATCCGCCCAAAGGATTCACTCCACCTTGCTTATAAAGCTTCATGGTCTCCTGATTCAATCGGGCGGAATCCTTTTTATATTTTTCCTTCAATGCCGCCATTTTCGGCTGAAGCTCCTGCATTTTCATCATGGATTTGGTGCTTTTATGAGTCAAAGGATGAAAAGCGATTTTTATTAAGATGGTGAAAAGAATAATTACCACCCCATAATTGGGAATGCCCTTATGCAAGTTCACAAAAAGCCATAAGATAGCTATGGAGAAAGGACGAATGATCTTCCAGCCCAAATTGACGATGTTCTCCAGTCCGATTTTGTAACTTTTCAGTGTATGATAATCAATAGGACCTATATAGATCATGAATTTGTCCTTCAAAGAGGTCGCCTTCTCTGTTGGCATCTCCAAAGAAACGCTTATGTTCTTTGTCTCAAATCTCTCCTTGCCCTTAAGTTCAACCCATCTTTGACCAGAGGCAATAAATCCGGAACCACTTCTTGAGATGGGCACTAAGGCGACGACAAAATATTTTGTTCTTTCAGCCACCCATTTAGTTTCCCCTGAGCCAGATTCTTGCATGATCCCCACTTCGGCACCCTTTGGCTGCTGGAAACTCTTCGTTTCAGCCAACTCTGTTCCCATCATAGAATAAGCAGAAAAATAGGACAAATCTTCAGATCTGTTTTTCTCTGTCGATCTGAGTCCGGAGGACCAGACAAAAAGATACTTCCTTCCTAAGTCTAATTGGCTCAGATTAGTGATCTCAAACTCCAGATCAAAATTATATCGGTCATTATAGAACCTATATCTCTTTATAATCTGAGACCCTGATGCGGTGTTTAGAGTGAAGTCTATTGCTCCGGTTGAGGTAGCTTCATCAAGAAGAAGTGCATCTTTGTTCACCTCGAAGTTAAATGCGGACAAACTGAGAGCACTATCCGGGAAACTTAAATTCAAAGAAGGAGGAGTGTCAGAAGGCAAAAGCTCGATTTCTCCCCCATCAGAGTATTGATATTTTTTCAGAACGAAGCTTTTAAGCTCCCCACCTTTGGTGGTGAACTTTGCGGTATACAATTTTGTATCAACGGTTACGATCTTTTCCGTTAAGGTTGTATCTACGGGCACCAAAACTCCAGCCTTTCCCTCAAATTTTTCTGGGGATGTAATCTTCTTTTCTTCAACTAAAGGTGGAGTAATCTGTTGAGTGGTATCTGCCATCTTTCCCTGCTCAACTGGTGGTCTTTGCGCTTTTTTGCCACCGGTTATTAAATCCATATACTTCGGATAAAAGATGATGATCAGCGCTATCAATATAAAACCTATGATGGTTCTTTTGTCCACAAACTTCTCCTTAGTCTCTGGAAAGTCGTTTTTGCGGGGCTGGGAGCCCCGCCTACGCAGGACAAATGGTTCAAAACCCCAAACTGCGTAGGGCGGGCTCTTAGCCCGCCATATTTTGATACTTTTTCAGAACCCTCCTCCTGCTATTTGACTGGATCATACCCGCCTGGATTAAAGGGATGGCATCTTAAAAGTCTTCTCACGGATAGCCATCCTCCTTTGAAAAAACCGTGCCGTTCTAAAGCTTGAATTGAATATTCAGAGCAAGATGGATAAAACCTGCAAGCTTGAGGAAAAACAAATCCTAACGTGTTCTGATATATTTTTATTAAAAAAATTGCAAAATATCGTAGGGAGAGCACTTGCCTGGCACAATCTGTCCTGAACTCAGCCGAAGCACCGAGGCTCGGCATAAGATGTGGCTCTCCTTTGATTTCATCCGACTTTATCTGGGAGACAACATTTTTAGCCAACCTGTAGAAGCCTCCCTTCATTTTCCAGATACCGTGCAAAGGGATCTGGGCTATCTAAGTTCACCAGATCAACGGAGTGGTCTAATGCCAAAAGAAGTTTGCCTAAAAGAGAGTAAAACTTGCCTTTTGGACATCCCTGAATCGCGATATCGATATCCGATTTCTCTCTGATCTTTCCTTCCCCAAGAGAGCCGTAAAGAAAAATAGCTGTGCATCCAGATTCTTTTAGTATCCCTATAGCTCGACTGACATCTCTCTGAAACGCCACTGGAAGTTCAAGTTGCACATTCTTCACTTTTTGTTTTCTCCCTTTGATATGATTGTCTTGAATAACCGCTTAGATTTTAACCATAGATACCGTCACGAATAGCATTTAAGAATTGCACTCATTTCAATCTTTTACTATAGAGCTGGCGTTTTCCGCTAACTCGTATGTCCACGAAATAGATCCGTATTTAGTGCCCAAATAGGGGTGTATACATTTTTTTAGGATCCTTTAGTTGACCCTTCGACCTCGCTCAGGGTAAATCAAGTTCTCCAGTTCCTCCTTTAATCTGTCAAAATCTATCTCTTGGGTGTGAACCTTACGGTTCATAACTTTGGTTGGCGATTTGACCAACACCACCACTTTTTCGTTGGGATCAAATCTCTCTTTATTCTTTCTCA
>Ga0315279_10001821_pt1 | contig 34017 bp, 33 predicted proteins | sample YL17G06_20_MG_FD_203694 | JGI IMG/M metagenome (GOLD analysis project Ga0315279, IMG submission 203694) | Sediment microbial communities from Yellowstone Lake, YNP, Wyoming, USA - YL17G06_20 | ecosystem: Environmental > Aquatic > Freshwater > Lake > Sediment | place: USA: Wyoming | collected...
CTGTAGGGCCAGCCCTGGGGCCGGCTTGGCCGGGGCAAGCCCCGGCCCTACCCCGAATCCCGAACCCCGAGTCCCGAGCCCCGTTAGTTTTGCCAAACCGAAATCCAGAATCTTCGCTTGGGCCGTCCCGCCTCGCGGGATGACGAAAATGTTTGCCGGCTTGATGTCGCGGTGAAGGATGCCCCCTTGGTGCGCGGCGTCCAGCGCGTCCGCGATTTGAATGGCCAAGTCGAGCAGTTCATCGATCTGTAGGCCGACCCTTGGGTCGGCCTGGCCGGGGCAAGCCCCGGCCCTACCAGCCGCTGCTTGAGCGTCTCCCCTTCCAGAAATTCCATCACGATGAAGGGCCGGCTTTCATACTCATCAAAGTCGTGAATGGTGCAGATATGGGGATGATTGAGCGCCGAGGCGGCACGCGCTTCACGCTGAAAACGCTCCAGCGCCTGGCGATCCTTCGCCAGCTCTTCGGGCAGAAACTTCAGCGCCACCAGACGACGTAGCCTGGTGTCTTCCGCCTTGAACACCACGCCCATCCCGCCGCCCCCCAGCTTCTCCAGCACGCGATAATGGGAAACCGTCTGGCCCACCAGGCGCGCAGCGGCCTCGTCGGACCGAGTCGCGCCCGTGTCACTCACAGCGAGCGATCGAGCCGCCTCTTCCAGCGCCGGGGCTTCCAGGAACTTCTCGGCGGGCTTTTGATAAGCCAGCAGAGATTCCACTTCGCCCCGCAACGCGGGATCGCCCGCACAGGCCTGCGCGAGCAAAGCGGCCCGCTCCCCCTCCGGGCGCTCCAGCGCCGCGTGATACAGCGCCTCGATTTGTCGCCAGCGTTCAGGCTCCATCGTGTGTCATTCGTAGCGCCGGGCGGAACCTGTCCCGATGAAATCGGGAGCCCGGCACTTCTTCTGCCGCCCTAAAGGGCGGCGCTACGGTGATCTCCCGCTCAATTCGCGCAGCAGCCAGGCCTTGGCCAGTTTCCAATCCCGCATCACCGTCTCAGGCGAAACTTTCAGCACCTCAGCCGTTTCCTCCACACTCAGTCCCCCGAAGTAACGAAGCTCCACCACGCGACTCTTCCTTTCCTCCAGGGCGGCCAGCCGGTTGAGGGCGTCATCCCGCGCCACGAGATCGGCGCGCGGCTCGCGCGAAACTTCCGGAGCTTCATCGAGAGATACCGCTTGGGCTCCGCCGCCTCGCTTGGCGTAATGGCGGGCCCGCGCGTAATCGGTCAAGATGCGGCGCATCATCTGCGCGGAGACGGCGAAGAAGTGAACGCGGTCCTGCCAGCGCATCTCCCGCGCCTTTGCCAGCCGCAGGTAAACTTCGTTGACGAGAGCTGTGGTCTGAAGGGTGTGGCCGCGCCGTTCGCGCGCCATGTAACGATGTGCCGCTTGGCGCAACTCCGAGTAGACCAAGGGCATCAGCTTGTCAAGTGCCGCTTGATTCCCCTCGCCCCAGGCGCGGAGCAGTTGCGTGATGTGGTTCGCTGACGGCGGCGCCTTTTTGTCCTCTGAGCCGCCCCCCTTTCCATCCTATTGACGTGAATGTTATCACACCCGTCTGGCAGTTGCCACCGACTAAACCCTGGGGTAGTGACTCATTTTGATGTAGCGCCGCCCTTCCCCGGCCCGTTCCCGGCACGAGCCGGGGCGGGCAGGGCGGCACATGCCGGGCTCCCGATTTCATCGGGACAGGTTCCGCCCGGCGCTACAAAACCAAAATGCGTCACCACCAACCCTGGGAGAGAAGTTTCTTTTGCGGCCTTTGCAGTTTTGGCGAGTGGCTCTCGCTTTTACAAGTAGAGGCGGAAAGATGCCACAACGGCAATCCGCCAATTCAATGTGGAGGTGAGTTATGAACTCGACTCGAAGTTTCAACTCGGTGAGAATTCTGCTCTTGGCGGTGCTGGTGGCCGGACTCAGCCCCAGCTTGGCCAGCGCGCAGGAATTCCACGGCACATTCACACTGCCTTTCGAGGCCCGCTGGCGACTCGCGACGCTGCCCGCGGGAGAGTACTCGTTAATTCTGGACCACCGGGAGTTGAAGGCCATGGTGTTGGTCAGCGGCAAGGGGCAGAGTCCGATTTTTGTTCCGCAGATCATCGAGCGCCGCGACCTCCCGGGCAACAGCGCGCTCATTGTGGTACGCCAGAACGGCAAATGTCAGGTGCGGGCTCTGTACATCGCGCCGATGGGCCTCTTACTCGATTACTACACGCCGGAGGGCGGGGAGAGGTTGGCGGCCCAGGGGCCGGTGCTGATCCAGCGCATTCCGGTCGCAAGGGCCGGGGAGTGAGTAAGTCCCGGTTCTCCCTGCGGAGGCGAGGCCTGGCCCGCGCACACCGGCGCTCTCGGGCGGGCCTCGCGTCCCAGCAAGCGTAGCGCGGACCTGTCTTGTAGGTCCGCGGCTTTTCACCCCCGCCAGCGCTCGTGCCGTTCCAACTTGATTCACCTATGCATTACAGCTACGTTCTGCTCAGTTCCAACGACGCAGAGGGGGGCGATTCCTCCGTCCCATGTGGGCAAAACCTGGCGGACGCAATTTAGCCAAGAAAAGTTGGAACGGCACTCGCCCGCTCCGTTCTTTGTTGCCTCGGACCCACACCGCGGGTAGATTGACCGCATGTCCAGGTTGTGGCGTCCCTTCCTTTACCCCGCTCCCGAAGCAGGAAGCCGGGTTGGGCCCCCAGCCCGTGAATTTCTAAAAACATACGAGCATGTGATTCAGAGCGATTTCAGCTTCGGCGAGGTTGGCCATTCGCAACGCAACGAGCTCATTGGAAGAGATTTAGACGCACTCGCCCACTCGCAACTTCGGGATCGGGGTTTATGGCCGCTACATGTTCGTGACCGTGGATTTGCTGAGATCGAGGGGCAAGCTGGAGGAACGGGATTACGCGCGGTTGGCGAGGGCTCCGGCGGGGCTGCGGCAAAAGCAGCGATTTGCGCTGACGGCTCTACGCTGGGAAATTCATGCGGGGTGGTAGGGGAGCCCTCCCCTACGGCGGGAAATTCATGCGGCGTGGTAGGAAGGCCCTCCCCTACCAAGAACTTCAGCGCCACAGAGCGGCCCGGGGTCAGCGACCTCGCAGCACCTTTCCTGCCCGGCGCAGTGCCGCCTGGATCATCAGGAATTCCCCCACGTTATCCATGGTGAGCATGCCGACCAGTTGACCGCCGTGGACCACCGGCAACGAACGGCATTTGCGGCCTTGCAACAGCGCCAGTGCCTTTTCCAGCATGTCGTGGGAATCGGCCGTTAGAAAATCCCGGGTCATGGCGTCACGGACGAGCACATTAGATCCGCGCTCGGCGACGGCCCGCAAAAGGTCCTCGCGCGTGAGGACGCCCAAGACGTGGTCGCCGAACACCACCGGGAAATCCTGCTGCCACCCGGCCATGATGTGCTCGATGGCAGTGGCCAGCGTGTCGTCAGGTTGGAGGGTGCGAAAATTGGTGAGCATGGCCCGCTGCACGGGAATGCCTCCCAGCGAACTGTGGACCTGCACCATCGCTGCCTCTTGCTCGGCGCCCATCCAGACAAAGAGGGCAATGAAAAGCAGGAAGGGATCGGTGAATAGGCCGACCAGTCCGAACAGCCACGCTATGCCTTGGCCGATGCGCGCGGCGAGCACCGTGGCCCGAGTGTATTCCAGGCGCGTGGCCAATAAGGCGCGCAGCACCCGCCCTCCGTCCATGGGGAATGCCGGAATCAAGTTGAAGGCCAGCAGCCAGAAGTTCACGGCGATCAATTTGTTCGCGACACCCCCACCCGCCCAGCGCAAGGGCTCGAGCTTGGGGGACACTCCAACGAGAACTTCTGCCACAAACAACGCGCCGACAAGGACAGCATTGACGGCAGGCCCTGCCAGCGCCACCCAGAGCTCTTGGATGGGCACATCGGGCATGCGCTCCAGCCGGGCCAACCCGCCGATGGGCAGCAAGGTGATGTCGCGCGTGCGGATGCCGTATCTCCGCGCCGCCAGCGCGTGGCCTAGCTCGTGCAAGACGATGCACGCAAAGATCAGCAGGATGAAGAGAACGCCGCCAAGGGCAGTGGTCAGGCTTTTGCCCTGTCGCCAGTTCATCAACAAAATGAACACGATGAGGAGCAAGAACGTGGCGTGCATGTATACGCCAATTCCCGCAATACTGCCGATTCTCCAGGACCAGCGCATGAAATTCCTCCCTCCCAGGGGGACTCGCTCGCAAGGCTACTCGCCCCGGTCCCGAAGTTGACCTTGACCGCGCGTTCTTAGCCCGAGTCTCTTGAACATGATCCGGGGTGGTTCCAGCCGACGTTGCGCCAACAAGCCTATTCGGCGAAGTTCGATCCCGCACGGCGGGACAGGCCAACTTCCTGATGTCAAAAGAGAAAGCATTCGTCAAAACCCCTCAACTTCACGGTCGGGACCCGCAGCCCAAATCAGTGCCAAGTTACCACCCCTTCTCGCCTGGCCGCAAGCTAAGGGTACGGGCGTTTGTTCCATTTTGCCTTTAGAAGAAAGTGGGGTGAAGGTCTTGTTGACGGGCTTTCCCTTTTCGCCGCAAGTGGAGTAAGATGGGCAGCGCTGTGCCCGGACAGAAACGACTATTTGTGGCCTCTTCGTGGCCGCACCGCTCGGTCTGGATTTTTGAGCAGCGTTAAGGCATAGTTCGTGCGAGGGCCACACACTGCCATGCGAGGATGCTGGCCCTGTGGGGAATTTCCACCATCAGGCAATTTATCCGAGTTTTTGTCCGCACCGCGGAGTTTCGGGTAGGGCCAATCATCCAAGCAAATGCCATCATTAACTATTTGACACAGTCCTTGGAGGAAACTTATGGAGATTCGTAAGCAAGATGCCCTCGATTATCACAGCATGGGCCGCAAAGGAAAAATTGAAGTTGTCCCGACCAAGCCTTGCCGGACGCAATGGGACCTGAGCCTAGCGTATACGCCGGGCGTGGCAGATCCCTGTCTGGAGATCGAAAAGCAACCTGATCTGGCTTTTGAATACACAGCGCGCGGAAACTTGGTGGCTGTAGTGTCGAACGGCACCGCAGTCTTGGGTCTCGGCAACATCGGCGCGCTAGCGGGCAAGCCCGTCATGGAAGGCAAAGGTGTGCTTTTCAAGCGCTTTGCCGATATTGATGTCTTTGACCTGGAACTCAACACGGAGGATTCGGAACTGATCATAAAGGTCTGCCAGGTCCTGGAGCCGACCTTTGGGGGCATTAACCTGGAAGACATCAAAGCCCCAGAGTGCTTCCACATTGAAGAGGCGCTGCGCGCGACGATGTCAATCCCCGTTTTCCACGATGACCAGCACGGGACGGCCATCATATCGGGTGCGGCGCTTCTGAACGCCCTGGAGCTGGCCGGCAAGGAGATCAGCAAAGTCAAAGTGGTGTTCAACGGCGCCGGAGCCTCGGGGATTGCCTGCGCGGAGCACTACATCCGGTTGGGGGTGAAGCGCGAGAATATCATCCTCTGCGACACCAAGGGGGTGATCTGCGAAGGGCGCACGGCAGGCATGAACCCGTACAAAGCGCGCTTCGCCGTGAAGACTGACAAGCGCACCCTGGCGGACGCCATGAAGGGCGCTGATGTCTTCGTGGGGCTCTCCATTGCCGACTGTGTCACGAAAGAGATGGTGCGCTCGATGGCCGACCGGCCCGTTGTGTTTGCCATGGCGAACCCGGTACCGGAGATCAGCTATGAAGCGGCGAAAGCCGCACGCCCGGACGTCATCATGGCCACGGGGCGTTCCGACCGCCCGAACCAAGTCAACAACGTCTTGGGATTTCCGTTCATCTTCCGTGGCGCACTCGACGTGCGCGCTCGCGCCATCAATGAAGAGATGAAGCTGGCCGCGACGCGCGCCCTGGCCGCCCTGACCAAGGAGGACGTGCCCGATTCCGTCCTGAGGGCTTACGGCGTGAGTCGCCTGCAGTTCGGTCCGGACTACATCATCCCCAAGCCTTTCGACCCGCGCGTGCTGATCTGGGAGGCGACGGCCGTGGCCGAAGCCGCGATGAAGAGTGGTGTAGCGCAGTTGCAGATCGATTTAGAGGAGTACCGCGAACAACTCCGCCGGCGCCTGGGACGCACCTACGAGGTGATGCAGAACATCCACCAGAGAGCCAAGGCTGAGCCCAAGCGTATCGTGTTTTCGGAGGGCGAACATGAAAAGATCCTCCGCGCCAGCTTGCGCTTGAGCCAGGAGAAAATCGCGCAGCCGATCCTGCTGGGACGCCCGACGGTGATCGAAAACAAGTTGCGGGAACTCGGACTCGGCAAGCTGACGGCGGAGATCATCGAACCGGCGCGCTCGCCGCGCTTTGCGGCCTATGTGGAAGAGTTCTTCGGCCTCCGCCAGCGCTATGGCATCACGCGCACCGAGGCGCGCGAGTGGATGCTCAACAACAATTACTTCGGGGCCATGATGGTCCGCATGGGCGACGCGGACGGCTTCATCGCCGGCGTCAGCCAGCACTACCCGGATACCATCCGGCCGTCGCTCCAGATCATCAGCACGCGGCAAGGCGTGCAGCGCGTCTCGGGGCTTTACATCATCGCGACGAAGAAAGACGTCTATTTCTTTGCCGACACCACGGTGAACATCGAGCCCACCGCCGAGCAGTTGGCAGAGATCGCTATCCTGTCGGCGGAAGTGGCGCGGAGGTTCAACGTCGAACCGCGCGTGGCCATGCTGTCGTTCTCGAATTTCGGCAGCACGCGGCACCGGCTCTCCGACAAGGTGCGGGAAGCCACGCGGCTGGTGAAGGAAAGAGCGCCGGACCTGATGGTGGACGGGGAAATGCAAGCCGACACGGCCCTGGTCCCCGAGCTTATCGGGGAGGACTACCCGTTCTCGGCGATCAAGGCCGGCGCCAACGTGCTTGTCTTCCCAAGCCTGGAGGCCGGCAACATCGCCTATAAGCTGATGATGCGCATCGGAGGAGCGGAGGCCCTCGGGCCCATTTTGATGGGCATGGAGAAGCCCGTCCACGTGCTTGAGCGCGGCGCAGAGGTGGAAGAGATCGTCAACATGGCCGCCATCGCCGTGGTGCACGCCCAGGTCGGCGTCCTGGGCTTACAGCAGCCGCAGCCGAACGCCGCCGAGTCCCCGGCCGCTTGAAGCTGTCGCGGCAGCCACTCCCTGCTTCGGCCCCAGAGGGGCAGTCGCCGGCAACCGGTGAGTGCTCGCGAGACGCGCCCGCACCTCGCCGGTCATTTGTCGACTCTGTCACGACCCCTGGCCCCGAGCAGGGGTGGCCAACCTGTGGAGTGTTTTTATCTCGCTGGAAAGATCCGGGCTCCTCAAGAAAAAGCAGTAAGGACTTTTGCCGGCCTGACCGTCACGGTGCCCCAGGCCGGATTATTCATGAAACATCCGGGGCCAACAGGCACCCGATTCGTGAATGATCCGGGCTGGTGTGTTCATCGCCATGCACGAGCAGGCAGGGAAAGCTTACAATACATCCCTAAGTCGCCGCCTGCGGCCGCGGATATGCCGGGCGAAGAGGAGATGACATGGAGATTCGCAAGCGAGACGCGCTCGACTATCACCGCCAGGAGCCTAAGGGCAAGATCGAGGTGACGCCCACCAAGCCCTGCCGAACGCAATGGGACTTGAGTCTGGCCTACACGCCTGGCGTGGCGGAGCCCTGCCGGGAAATCCACAACGACCCCGAGCGATCGTTTGAATACACGGCGCGTGGCAACTTGGTGGCCGTGGTGTCGAATGGCACCGCGGTGCTGGGTCTGGGCAATATCGGCCCGCACGCAGCCAAGCCCGTGATGGAAGGCAAGGCAGTGCTCTTCAAGCGCTTCGCTGACATCGATGTCTTTGATTTGGAGATCGGTTCCACTGAGCCCGACGACGCGATCAAGTTCTGCCAGCTCCTGGAGCCCACCTGCGGCGGCATCAATTTGGAAGACATCAAGGCCCCGGAGTGCTTTTACATCGAGGAGACGCTACGGCAAACGATGTCGATTCCGGTTTTCCACGACGATCAGCATGGCACGGCAATCATTTCCGGCGCCGCCCTGCTCAATGCCCTGGAGGTCGTTGACAAGGAGATCGGCGCGGTGCGGGTGGTGTTCAACGGCGCCGGGGCGGCAGGGCTGGCCACCGCCCAGCATTATGTCCGCCTGGGTGTGCGCCGCGAGAACATCATCATGTGCGACATCCACGGCGTCATCTACGAAGGTCGCGAGAAAGGCATGAATCCTTACAACGCCCGCTTCGCCGTCAGGACCGCCAAGCGGAAGCTGGCGGAAGTGATGGAAGGCGCCGACGTCTTCGTCGGCCTCTCCGTAGGCAAGTGCGTCACCCAGGACATGGTGCGGCTGATGGCTGACCAGCCTATTGTCTTTGCCATGGCCAATCCCATTCCTGAGATCAGTTATGAGGAGGCGAAGGCCGCGCGCCCGGATGCCGTCGTCGCCACAGGCCGTTCCGATTACCCCAACCAGGTGAATAACGTTCTGGGCTTCCCTTCCATCTTCCGCGGGGCGCTGGATGTGCGCGCTCGCGCCATCAATGAAGAGATGAAGCTGGCCGCGACGCGCGCCCTGGCCGCGTTGGCCAAGGAGGATGTCCCCGACGCGGTCCTGCGCGCTTATGGCGTTGGCCGGTTGCGCTTCGGCCCGGAATACATCCTCCCCAAGCCTTTCGACCCACGCGTGCTGATTTGGGAATCCTCTGCCGTGGCCGAAGCCGCCATGAAGAGCGGCGTCGCCCAGCTAAAGATCGATCTGGGTCGCTACCGTGAGGAGCTCGCCCGGCGCATGGGGCGCACGAACGAGGTGATGACGACCGTGCGGCAGAGGGCCCGGTCCGCACCCAAGCGCATCGTCTTCTCGGAAGGGGAGCATGACAAGGTGCTCCGCGCCAGCTACCAGCTTGTGGAAGAGAAAATGGCCCACCCCATCCTCCTGGGCCGCCCCGGAGTGATCCAGAGCAAGCTCCGGGAGTTGGGTTTCCGCAAGCTGGACGCGGAGATCATAGAGCCCGCGCGCTCGCCGCGCCTGGAGGTCTACGTGGAGGAATTCTATCGCCTCCGCCGGCGGCGCGGCGTCACCCTCAGCGAAGCGCGCGATTGGATGCTCAACCTCAACTACTTCGGCGCCATGATGGTCCACATGCGCGACGCGGACGGGTTCGTCGCGGGCGTCTCCCAACACTACCCGGACACCATTCGTCCGGCGCTGCAAATCATCAAGACCCGGCCTAACGTCCACCGTGTGGCCGCACTCTTCGTCATCATGACGAAAAAAGAAGCCTACTTCTTCGCCGATACGAGCGTGAACATCGAGCCCACCGCCGAAGATTTGGCGGAAATCGCCCTGCTGGCCGCAGAGGTGGCGCGGGGGTTTAGTTTTGAGCCCCGGGTGGCGATGCTCTCGTTTTCAAACTTCGGCAGCACGCGGCATGCGCTCGCCGAAAAGATGCAACGCGCCACGGAGCTCGTCGAACAGAAAGATCCCGAGCTAATCGTGGATGGCGAGATGATGGCCGACACGGCGCTGGTCCCCGAGCTCCTCGAGGAAGAGTATCGCTTCTCAAAGCTCAAGGGCGGCGCCAATGTGCTCATCTTCCCGGACCTCGGGGCTGCCAACATCGCTTACAAGCTCATGATGCGCATGGGCGGAGCCGAAGCCTTGGGGCCCATCCTGATGGGGATGTCCAAGCCTGTGCACGTGCTTCAACGAGGCGCGACGGTGGAGGAGATCGTCAATATGGCCGCCATCGCCGTGGCAGACGCCCAGAAGCTGGACGCACAGATGGACTCCATGCCTTCGCGACTACCTGCCGCCTGAGCGGGGAGCGGAGCACCTGAAAGATCCCGACCTCCACCTGGCACTGAAGGTGAATGGGCGACATCAGTCCGTCAGCCGACGGATTGGGTCTGCGGCTCTGAGGAAGGTTTCAAAAGGATAAGCCGGGGACGCACCAAGCGTGCCCGCGCCACTAGGCGATGCGGCCTCGGGTAGCTTCTGCTACCTCGGCTGTCGGAGGGACTTCCCCTCTCTCCTGCTTACTTTCTTTCCCTTTCACGGGCTCCTGAAGCCTCCGGACCGCAGCCTCAATCCGCTTGGTGGCAAGCTCTATTTCCTCCAAGTGCTCAGGAGACACAGCTTCCCGATGGGCGAGGCGAAAGGCTATCAGGTTTGCCCGGATGGCATTGACGGCGTTGATTGCCTCGTAGCCGAGCGATCCCAGGGCATCGTGCAAGCCGTTCGATTCGAACCTCCACGCCCGGGCTCTGAATTTCCACCTCTGCCGCAACCAAAAAGCCACGCTGGCCACAAGCACCGGGAATAGCGGGGCCAGGAATGCCCGCATCCATGGAGACGCCTGCAGCGTGTACAGGGCAACCGCGCAACTCGCCAGGTACAAAAGAAGGAAGAAACCCAATACCGGCAGCCACCGGGTCGTCCGCGGCGCTTCTGATGCGCGGCCGATGGCTTTGCCCGCTGCCATCGAGATATCCCCAATCGTGGAAAGCGTGACCTGCGCCACGTTTCGTTTCGCCGCCCCGCCCTGGCGGGATGAAGGAACTTTAATGGAATCCGCGCAAGGGAGGGCGACTTGAAGGGGACGTTTCTGCTTCCTCGCCTGAGGGGAAAGAGCCTCAGCGTCGCCGGATTTGGCCGGGTCGCGTTGGCCCATGACTCTTGTTACCTCCCCTGCCGAGAGCGCGCCACAGCCTCGACAAATCAGTTCGGAGGCGTGAAAAGCGACTTCAAACGTCCTGCAAGGCCCTCCACGTCGCGAACCTCTTCTTCCGACATGCCCGCGAGTTGCCCGGACTTCGCGGCAGCCCCCAGCACTCCGGAAGCCACCAGTTGCACAAGCTGCTCAGCCTGGCGGGTCACCGAGGCGGGTTCAGCAACACCCTCTCCGCCATCTTCAGTCAGTTCCTGCCACAGATGATAGTTATAAATGCAGCCCGGGTCGCCCGCCTGGATATCACCTGTGTAAGCGAAGGCACGAGCGCGGCACCCGCCGCAGTAGTGGCGGTAGTCGCACACGCCGCAGTGGTCGCCGCGGTCCTCGCGATCCGCGAGCGTGGCGAACAGGGGATTATTCCAGATTTGTGCCAGCTTCTGCCGTCGAAGGTCCCCCACCTTCTCGCTCGGGACGTAAACGCACGGCGTGATCACGCCATTCGGTTGGATCGCGCAGTAGCAGCGGCCCGTGCCGCAGCCGCCGATGTAGCGGGACAGGACCATGGTCTTCTTCCCTGGCCCCCGGCCCGCATGCCCGGTGGCAAAGAGTCCTTCCTCAGACCCATAAATGATGCACGAGCGGCCAAACTGCGGCGCCGTCGAGACCACAGTAATTTTCCCTTCCACAAGATGGCGGTGGAGCTTGCGCAGGAGAAGCTCACGCTGGCCCGGTGTCATATCCTCGTCAATGATTTCTCTCCCGCGACCGACGGGAACGAAATTGAAATGCGAAAACGTGTGGCAGCCAAGGTCGATGGCAAATTTCACCACGTCGTCCACGGTGTGCGCCGTATAGCGAGTGAAGCAGCAGGCTATGCCGGTGCGGACGCCCGCCGCCACCGAGTTGCGGATGCCCTGGATGGTCCTTGCCCAGGCGCCGTGCATCCCGCGAAACTCGTCGTGCTCTTCGGGCCGGATGCTGTCCAGGCTCACTTCAACATACTTCACGTTCGCGGCTTTGAGCCGCTGGCAGACTTCGGGAGTCAACATCGTGCCGTTGGTGGCGAGCGTGACGTGAATGCCGCGTCTGGCACAGCGTTCCAGGACTTTCCAGAGGTCGCGCGCAACCAGGGGCTCGCCGCCGGCGAAGGCCACGAAGGGCACGTACTCTTCTCCCATCTGGTCAATCAGGTCCAGCTTCTCATCGGTGGTAAGCTCGTCCGGGTCCGGCTTGTGCCGCGCGTTCTGGTAGCAGTGCTTGCAGAAGAGATTGCAGGCTTGTGTGATGTTCCACACGGGGAACAGCGGAGCGGTGTACCGCTGCGGCAGCGTCAGACCATATGTGCCGATACTCTTGGCGGTGAGTGCCAGGGCCTTGACGGTGGGTAGGTGGTGGAACAAGCGCTGCTTCATGGTTTCCTTGTCCAACCCGGCCTTCCACAGGCCCAAGTCAATGGCCCAGTTTGGCAAAGACCACTTCAGCCGCGTCCAGAAGTCCGCTTGGGAATTATCATAGTTCTCGCACAACCGCATGAAAAAGCATTTGCCGTCGGGCTCCGGACGCGTCATCCAGAGGAACGCCTTGCGGACGGTGGGCTTCGAGAGAATATCCTCCAGGATATGATGGGATTGTGGAAGACTCGCTGTGCGCTTGGTGACTCGCGACCGCTGATAAGTCATGACCCTGCGGTTCGAGTTATCAACGTACATTCCCGGTCCTCCTTGGGCTCTCGCGCCAGCTCAACTGCGTCTCACCTAAATTACTCAGACACACAAGAGACTGAAGGGGTTGCACCGAACAAAACGCACGGCGAGAACAAGATGTCCGTATCCGCCCGTTACAGGCAGCGGCCCGTCTCTACTCATCCACAGGCCAATACATTAGCATTTTTGTTTCCCTTGACATTCTCGCTTCCAGACATTGGCAAAGAGCAGTTTTTTCGGATAAAAAGGGCATTCTTCCAGCGAGATGGCTCGGGGGGTGTGAGGAAAATGCTGCGCGGAGCGAGAATTCCCCCAAGTGCAAAATGGCCGCTAAATTCCGGTTCAGCCGGTTGCTGAATAACACCTGAGATGTCATGCTGATCCGGCAGCCGACGGAGAAGCATCTCAGCCGTTACTGACATGGCATAAACCGCCTTTCAGCACCCTGTTAGGCGCGGGCACCACGTTTAAGCCAAGCTGGCCCAGGCGCTTGCCGGATGGTCGGGAGGCCTAGTCCCTGATCGCGCCAGTCAGCGGAATGGTGCAGGGGCCGGCAGGGCACGGGTTCCAACTCGGCAGCCTGAGGGCTCGGCGCAAAGGGGGCTGCGTAATAACGCGGTTTGCAGCAACAGCAGCGGCTGAATCCGCGAGAGCGCCCATTAAAAATGGGCGGCTTACGGCATGCCCTGCCCTGGCACCAGGTGGTGCAGGGCCTGCACCGCCCCGTAGCATCTGGTGCGAGGCACCAGACGGTGCCAGGGCACGGTTGAAACCGTGCCCTTTCGCAAGGAGCGGGTTTTCACACAGACGCTAAAGCCCCGTCCACCCTGGGGCGAGTTTAATTACGCCCATTCTTGCAACTAAGTGCCGGCCACAAATGGTGGGCGAGAACTCGCAGTCTTTGCCCCGGTTGTCCCCTGCCCCCTCCGCTGCTAGAATGTCGCCGGTCCTCTGGCACGCTTGAACCTTCTCGGGCTCTATCCTTTCAGGAGATGAACAGATGAAAAGGCGCCACGGTATACTGGTTCTCACTGCATTGCTCGCGATCCTGCAGGGGTCACACACTGCTTCAGGACAAGGTAAGGTCCGCGCGCGCGATCTTGGGATTCCCTTCGAAGGAAGGCCCGGTCCGCTCAACGCCCTCACCGACGTGAAGGGTGTGGAGGTCGGACATACCACGCTCATCTCGGGCAGGGGGAAACTGGAGGTGGGAAAGGGTCCCGTCAGGACGGGAGTCACTGCTGTGCTGCCGCGCGGCAAGGCGTCCAGGGACCCGGTTTTCGCCGGTTGGTTTTCTCTCAACGGGAATGGCGAGATGACCGGAACTACCTGGGTGGAGGAATCGGGTTTCCTTGAGGGGCCTGTCATGATCACCAATACGCACAGCGTTGGCACCGTGCGTGACGCCATCGTGGAATGGAGGGTTAATCATGGGCCGCCGGACGAATCCGGCTACTGGTGGTCGTTGCCTGTTGTCGCCGAAACCTACGACGGGTTCTTGAATGATGTGAATGGGTTCCACGTGAAGAGAGAGCACGTTTTCGAGGCTCTCCAAAAGGCCGCTTCGGGTCCAGTGGCCGAAGGAAATGTGGGCGGCGGGACGGGAATGATTTGCTACGAATTTAAGGGTGGCATTGGAACCGCCTCGCGAAAATTAGGCGAAAACCAGGGTGGCTACACGATGGGCGTTTTGGTGCAGTGCAATTGCGGAGCCCGGCAGCAACTGCGCATAGCCGGGGTCCCCGTGGGTCTGGAAATTTCGGAGAAGCCCGTCACCGGGCAAGACACCGGCTCCATCATTATCGTCATTGCCACCGATGCTCCGCTCCTGCCTCACCAGTTGAAGCGCCTGGCGCGCCGCGCCGCGTTGGGCCTGGCAAGGACCGGGAGCGTCTCTGGTAACGGCTCGGGAGACATCTTCATTGCCTTCTCCACCGCCAATCCCGGCGCCGCGAAATCCTCAGGCATCGCCCAACTCCATATGGTTCCCAATGACCAAATGAACCCGCTTTTCGAAGCGACCGTCGAGGCTACCGAAGAGGCGATTGTCAACGCGCTCGTCGCCGCCGAGACCATGACCGGCGCTGACAACCACACCGTTCTTGCCCTCCCTCACGGCCGTCTACGAGAGGCGCTGAAAAAATACAACCACTTGGCGGAATCCAAGTAGCGTGAATGCCGCAGAGCGCGATCCGGGGCCAACAGCGGCTCTGGCTGATTCTTGCTGACACCATTTGGCTGGTTCGGCATCCGACACCTCATCGGTAAACTGTCGAAGCACTGGGCTCTGCATAGGCGAGCATTGCACGCCCCACCCCGGTCAACCAAACCGGTGTCAGGTCTGGACATTGGCCTGCCTCCAGACTATGCTGGCTGGGCTTTGCCGCCTGCGGTGCGGGCGTTACGAAGGCGGCGGAGGAGAGGGTGAGGATGGGGACAACTGCACATAAACCGCTTCGGTTGGCAGAGAAAATGTCCCGCCTGGGGACGGAGAGCGCCTTCGAAGTCCTGGTGAGGGCTCGGGACCTGGAGGCGCGCGGAAGACAAATCATCCACCTGGAAATTGGCGAGCCCGACTTCGCCACCCCGGCGAACATTGTGGAGGCCGCAACGCGCGCATTGCGCCAGGGCTGGACGCATTACGGGCCTCCTGCGGGGCTCCCTCAGCTCCGCGAAGCCGTAGCCGAGTGCACCGCCAGCCAGCTTGCAATCCCCGTGGACCCAGCCGAAGTCGTCATCACCCCGGGCGGGAAGCCCATCATGTTCTTTACCATCCTGGCACTGGTGAACGAAGGTGAGGAAGTCCTTTATCCCAACCCAGGCTTCCCTATCTACGAGTCGATGATTGAATTCGTCGGCGGGCGGGCCGTACCCTACGGTTTGCACGAAGACCGCGACTTCGACGTGGACGCCGGGGAAATCGTTGCGAAGATTACGGACCGCACGCGCCTGATCATCCTCAACTCGCCGCACAACCCCACCGGCGGCGTGATGAGCCGCGGCGTACTCGCGGGCCTCGCCCAAGCCCTCGTGGGCCGGGAAATCTTCGTGCTCTCCGATGAAATTTACAGCCGCCTTATTTACGAAGGCGACCACACCAGCCTGGCGCAGTTCCCCGGCATGAAGGAATGGACCATCATCCTGAACGGGTTCTCGAAGACATACGCCATGACGGGATGGCGAATGGGTTATGGCGTGATGCGTTCCGACCTCGCGCGCCAGGTGGCCCTGCTGATGACGAACTCGAACTCCTGTACCGCGAGCTTCAGCCAAATCGCGTGCGTGGAGGCACTGCGCGGCCCCCAGGACTCGGTGGACCGCATGCGCGAGGAGCTCCGCCGACGGCGTTCGGTCATCGTCGAGGGTCTGAACCACCTTCCCGGCTTCAGTTGTTGCCAACCCCACGGAGCTTTTTATGTTTTCCCCAATATCCAGGCGACGAAGAAGAACTCTCGGGCCTTGGCGGACGCGCTCCTGAACGAAGCTGGGGTGGCGTGCCTTGCCGGAACGGCCTTCGGGAAATGGGGGGAAGGTTACTTGCGGTTCTCTTTTGCCAATTCCGTCGAGAACATCCAGAAGGCGCTCGAGCGGATTGCCACGTGGGTAGACTCCCACCGCTAGGGGAACTCTTGCGACAAGGAACTACCGTATCGAGACCGAGTTTTGCCAACCCGCTCGATTGGTGTATTCTCTATCTATGAATCGGGCGGATTTTAGACAATTGGCCCTGTTGCGCTTAGAAGAGTCCCAGGTCCTTTTGAGGAACCGGAAATTCTCTGGAGCATACTACCTAGCTGGCTATTCCATCGAATGCGCCCTCAAAGCCCGCTTGGCCAAGCAAACGAAACGGTACGATTTCCCTCCTGAGCTGAATTTTGTCAGGGATATTTAAAGTCACAACCTTGCACAACTCTTGGATAAGGCCAATCTCCACAAAGCATTCGATCGAGAAATGGCGCGCGATCCGCAATTTGGAGTGAATTGGACTATCATTAAGGACTGGACCGCGAAGAGTCGCTATGAACTGCAAAGCCAGAGGATGGCGCGGGCTATCGTGAAAGCAGTTTCCGATCCCCAGCATGGAGTACTCCGATGTATAAGACGGCTTTGGTAGAACAGCAAATTGACGACGGTCGGAAATTGCTCGAACAGCTTGACGCTCTACCGTTTCCGGGGCGGTTTCCGGTGCCCGCAGCCCTATGGTATTACTGGCCTGAGGCAGCAAGATGGAGACTTGTGATCGTTTCCCCAATAGCTGACACAAAAGGCCCCCATTACGGCTATACTCGCATCCAAGAAGCACTGGGCAAAGCGAAAACAACCAGCCTCTCATTGGACGATATTACGTTGGTAGGCAGGCGAGACCCCGCGTTCATCGAACTGAAGATCGCGGTGGGTACTCCATGGCCGGAATCCTTGGAAGGTCGAGCCAGACCTGTGCGCCCATTCGAGGATTCCTATGTTTACCGATGGGCTCTTTGACCTCCGACTTGCGAACTGTTTGGGCTTTCCCTATTACTTATCGATTTTTGAACTGAAGAGAGCGGGGCTTTCATACGCCGGCTGAATCCGCTCAGCAAGAGCAAAGCAAAATCAAGCTGGAGGGAAATTGGCTAAACCACCGAAGCTCATCCGCGTTTTCGCCACCTGCGATATCGGCAAGGAAGCACTCGACCTCCTGCGCCAGCGCGGCTATGAAGTGGAAGTCTATCCCGAAGTGGAGCCACCGCCGAAGAGCTTGATTATTGAGAAAGTGCAGTCCGGCATCGACGGGCTCATCACCACACTCCGCGATCCCATCGACGCGGAGGTTTTTGAAGCCGGACGCGGTACGCTGAAGGTAGTGGCCCAGGACGCGGTCGGCTTCGACAATATCAATCGCGCCGACGCCAACCGCTACAGGATTCCCTTCACCAACACCGCCGACGTCCTCACCGAAGCCACCGCGGAGTTTACCCTGCTTATCCTTGGCAACGTGGCGCGCAAGCTCTGCCCCAGCGAACGCCTGGTGCGCGACAATAAGTGGGGGACCTGGCATCCCTACCTGCCTTTCCTCGGCGATGAGGTCACGGGTAAAACCGTCGCAGTCATCGGCACGGGCCGCATCGGTCAGGCGTTCATCAAGAAAGCGGTCAGCTTTGACGTCGATTTCCTCTGCTTCGACCCGTTCCAGCAGGCCCACGACTTCGTCAAGAAGATCCAGGACACTATGGACCTCCGGTTCCAAAACAACTTCTGCCAGGAACATCACACCATTCGCTACGTCAGTTTCGAGGAAGCCCTGGCGGGCGGGGACTTCGTCAGCCTCCATGTTCCCCTGCTCCGCGAGGGTGAGAGCGGATTCCCCACCTACCACCTGATCAACGAAAAGACGCTTCGGCTGATGAAGCCCACGGCGTTCCTCGTCAACACGTCGCGCGGACCGGTAGTGGACGAGCAGGCTTTGGTGGCCGCACTCCACACGGGTGTGATTGCCGGCGCGGCCCTGGACGTCTTTGAGAAGGAGCCGCTGCCCGCGGACTCTCCCCTGCTTGATCCCAAGCTCGAGAACCGCGTCCGGCTGTTCTCCCACTTCGCCAGCGCGGGGCGCGTCACACGGCTCTCGACCAATCCCCATAAAGGCATGGCGGGCCGCTGCGTCCAGGCTCTCATCGATGTTCTGGAAGGTAACTACGGCGGGAACCCCGCCCACATGCCTTACGTGGTGAACAAAGAGGCGTTCCAGTAGAGACGTTCCAGAGGAGGCTCTATGCCCACCACCAAAAAGAAGCAGGAAAAGTCGCTCTATCACCGCTTGGGCGGGTACGACGTGATCGCCGCGGTTATCGATGAGGGTTCCGCCATGCTCCGGGCAGATCCCCGCTTTGCACGCTTCGGCGCCGGGCGGAGTCTGAACTCACGCAACCGTGCCCGCCAGTTGACGGTGGACCAGGTCTGCGCGCTAGCAGGCGGCCCGTGCGTTTACTTCGGGCACGACATGAAGACTGCCCACGCCGGGCTCGGTATCACAGAAAGCGAATGGAAGATCAATATGGAATATACGGCAGCGGCTCTCGACAAATTCCAGGTGCCTCCTAAAGAAAAGGAAGAATTCCTGGAGCTGTTCGCGCGCTACAAGAACGAGATCGTCGAAGACCCCAACCGCTGAGCCGTGCCAGGGGATAGTGACAGGGCTTGCCCTGCTCGCTCGCCGTTCCTCACAGACCAGCGAGTATTACTCTGTGAGCTTCGACTTCCTACCCCGTGAGGCGAGCCTCAGCAAGCTGCTAAGGGGCGGTCGCGCACAGCGGGATTGCCCACAGCGTGAGCCGTCGGCGAGCGTGTCCCTGCAGATTGAATCGGACCACCACAGGGGATACTCACCTCGGGGAAATGAAGGGATTGATTGCGCGTACTGTGCCGTAGAACCGATTGTGCTCGAAATCCTCGGAGAGCAGTTCCGGAACACCGTAATACTCCGCATACGCCCAGAGGTGTGCATCCCACCAAGCAAGCTGATAGGCAGCAGCGCCACGCAAAGCCATGCGAACCATGGCGTCGTTCGGGTAGAGCACCTCGAACTCACTGAGCAGCTCTTCGGCTTCCCAACGAGCCTGCTCGGGGGAAAGTAGGGCGCCGCCGCCTTTCTGCGGGCGAGTTACAGCCGCCACAAACTCGACAATGACTTGATGGGGTATCCGCACCGTATCCTCAGCGAGGCCGCGGCGCAAAAGCTCAATCGCGACCTGTTGCTTGCTGAGAAAGCGAAAGTCAAAACGGTAGACAAGAATGTTGGTGTCGACCAACGCAAGGGGCATAACTCGTTCGCTCGGGATGATCTAAAGTGGCGGAAAGCATGGCAAGCAGCAAGCGTGCAACAACCATCCTGATTTTGTTCTATGGACACCTGTAACGTCTGGTTCAGCTACCGTCCTCGGGAACGCCCACGGTCATACAGCTCCGCGCGGGTCCAACCACGGTCCGAAGGCTCTTTCTCCTTGCGTCGCTCTCTTTGGCGACGGCGCTGGCGCTCTGTGGCCTGATCAAACAGGCGCAGGCGGGTCTCCAGGTCCAGCTTAGGAGCTCGACCGGAAGGAGGGATTACGCGGATCGCCTCGCCGGCGGGAACCCATTCGATCTCATCGCCGGGGTGGATCCCGTATTGGTCGGCAATCAGCTTAGGGAGCGTCACCTGGAGTTTGCTGGTAACTTTGGCCATGTCCTTACTATAGCAAGGATGCTTTCCTTGTCAAGGCACTCCCCGCGAGGAAAGGCCCATGAGAAGCAAAGGGTAGAGGGCGAACCGCAGCGTCCCTTACAATCATGCCGCCTTGGCGCGCCGGCGTGCCTCCTGGAGCCGCAAAACGCGCTCGGCGATGTGCTCGGCGCTCAACCCAAACGTTTGCACCAGTTCCCACGGCTTGCCTGACAGGCCGAAGCGGTCCTGGACTCCCACCATATCGAATTGCAGCGGCGACCCAGAATCGCTCCGGTGTTGGAGAATGGCTCCTGCGACGATATTTCCGAACCCGCCGACCTGGTGCTCTTCGGCCGTGACGACCAGGTGCGTCTCGTCCGCCGCGCGGACCAAGGCAGCAACGTCCAGGGGTTTCACTGTATGCACGTTCACGACGCGCGTCTCCAGGCCGTAGTCCTCTTTCAGCAGCCACGCGGCGCGCATGGCTTCAGGCACCATCGGCCCGCAGGCCACGATAGCAGCGTGCTCGCCTTCGCTGGCGTAATCGTTGGAGAGGCAGGTCTCAAAGGCGTCAAGAAAGCGGGGGCGCACGCCCCGGTAGCGGATAATATTGGCGACGCCAAATTTGTACGGGGTCGAGGGAGTGGTGACCACCGGCGTGGCCTCGCGCGCAAAACGGATGTAGGCCGGACCGACCACTTCCAACAGGGAATGGACGGTGGCGCGTTCCGTCTCGAGCGAATCGCAGGGGACAATCACATGCATGTTCGGCAGGATGGCCATCAGGGAGATCTCTTCGAGGCCCTGATGGGTGGCCCCGTCGGCGCCCACCGAAACGCCCCCGTGCGCCCCGGCGATTTTCACGTTCAGGTTCGAGTAGCAGACCGTAGTGCGAAGCTGATCCCAGCAGCGGCCTGAAGCAAATACGCCATAAGTCCCCGTGACCGGAATGAGCCCTTCTTTGGCCAGGCCAGCCGCCACTCCCATCATGTTCTGCTCGGCGATCCCCACGCTGAACACCCGTTTCTTGCGCTCGGGGTGTTTGGCCTCAAAGTCGGTGATGCGGATGGAGCCGGAAATATCCGCATGAATCGTCACTACGCGCTCGTCGGCTCCGGCCCTTTCGAGTCCCCGGCCAAAGCCCATGCGTGTCGGATCCATATCGACTTTCATCGTCTCCTGCATGTTCCACCAGTAGTCGCAGCGAAACTTCGGAAGCTCCTCCTTGGTCTTGCGCTCCACTCCCTTGGCGTTTTCCGCCGCCCTCGCCAGCAACGCCTGCGTGCGCTCCGGCGGCACGGAGGGTGTGGCCAAGTCTACGATGGCCTTCTCAAACTGCTCACGGTTCGGTGCGACGCCGTGCCACCCCGCGACGTTCTCCATGAAGGAGACGCCCTTGCCCTTGATCGTATGGGCAATAAGGAGTGTCGGCCGCCCCGCGTTTCCCCGCGCGCGCTCGAAGGCGTCCACGATTTGCTGCATGTCGTGCCCATCGATTTCCAGCGCGTTCCAGTTGAAGGCCTCGTACTTCTCTTTGAGCGGGTCGACGTTCATGACCTCGCGGACCCAGCCGTCAATCTGTAGATCGTTCTTGTCCACGATTCCGCAGAGGTTATCCAGACGATAATGCCCCGCCGCCATAGCTGCTTCCCAGATGTTGCCTTCCTGCTGCTCGCCGTCACCCATGATGCAGTACACGCGGTAGGGCCGGCCCAGTAACTTGCCTGCCAAGGCGTTGCCCACCGCCACGCCAAGCCCCTGACCCAGCGAGCCGCTCGAGACTTCCACGCCGGGGAGTTTGAGCCAGTTTGGATGGCCTTCAAAGCCCGAGCCGAGTTGACGCAGCATGACAGTGTCTTCCAGCGGGAAGTAGCCCGCTTTGCCCAAAGCCACATAAAGCGCGGGAGCTTTGTGGCCAGTAGACCAGAAAACGCGGTCGCGCTCGGGCCAGTTGGGATTTTTCGGATCGTGGTTCAGCACCCGAAGGTAGAGTGCCGCGGCAATATCCATGATGGAGAGCGTCCCGCCGGGGTGGCCTGAGCCTGCGGCAAAAATGTCGATCAGGTCGATGGCCCGCATTTCGGCGGCAGCGTCTCGCAATTCCTCCACGGACAGCCTCGGGCCGCGTTGCTCGATGGGTGAAGTCATAGCAAGAACCTCCTGACAGCAGGAAGTGGCACGGCCGTCCCGGTCGTGTCACCTCCCGTTAAGAATCGGGCGCAAACCCCCAGTGGTGCGAGGATTGGCGCGCCTGGGAACGACAGAAGGCGAAACGATTCGGGTGCAGCCAGCCCCGGTCTCATGTCAAAACCCTTAACTAAGGCCTTTGAGTTCAAGGGGATAGCCGCAAAGGTGGGAATCCCGTTGTCACCTCCCACGTCATCAGCCCCGTCGCAGATCAAGCGCAAACCTCGCACGCGTCAAGTCACCACTGCAGAATACCCGCCGAGAAGGGCAATGTTGGGCGAGCGCGACCGCGCCTCCAGACGGTGTGAATGGGCAAATTTCGGGTACCTGCGTCGCCGCGGCAAAGTCTGCCCACGGTTCCAACAGGGGCTGCAAAGCCCTATTAGTTTGAGTTGGAGAGGGTCAGCAAATCCTCACCTTGCAGGTGAGCAAGGAGCACAGAGTCGTTTTGGAAGCCTGCCCTGAACCATACGGTTCGGGGCTCTGCTCTGTGCCACACGCTGCAGGGCTGCACGGGTCTTAGTGCCAACGGGAGAAAAAGCCGCAGTCCGTCGGTTGACGGACTGCGCTACCCCCTCCAGAGCATTGGCTCCCCATGCGACTTACTCGTAACAGTCCCAAAAGGTGGGAAGAGTACTACTTCTTGCGGGCAAACCGGAACACGTGGGTCCTCGTTTTCCCTTTTTCCTTCCAAGTCCACGCCTGCGTGAAGTGGTCTTTGTCCTGTAGCGTGACCACCAGATGGTCCATGTGCCCCGCGTCCGCGCTCGCCAAATTCGTCGCGCGCACGAAGGCAAACGAAAGCTCCTTTGTTTCTCCTGTGATAGGCGCCGTGCGCATCTGCGGCTGGTTACCGGCGTTGCAGTAGTGTGTCACGGCGACGCGGTTGCCGTCCGCCGTGTACACCGTGACCATCTCCGACCCGTTGCCCCCCTGCAGCCGCTCGAGTAGTGCCGTCCCGCCCGAAACAAGCTCGTAGGAGACATGCGCGGTGACGCCTTCACTCGTCGTGCCCTCCCAATTGCCCGCGAGTGTCTTCAACTGCTCGAACCCGCCCACGGGTTTTGTCTGCGCGCTGGCGAGTCCAGCGGAAAGCGCGAATGCTATCGTGATATACAACACGTGTCTTGTCCTCATCTGCATCCTCCGTCCGGAATTTACTTTGGGCCCTAACTTCACAAGACCCGGTCTAATGTGTCGAAGCAGCCGTTCCAGCCGCTGTGGTGACGGTCGCGGACCTCGGCGGTCGCGAACCCTTCCTGCGTCAAGACGACCTCGGTCCCCTCTCCGCGCGCGAAGAATTCCACGGTGACGAGCGTATCGCCGGTCTCCGACGGCTCCCCTCCCCGCGCCGGGGTCTTCATCCATTGCCACGTGAAGACCAGCTTTTCCGGCGGCCGAATCTCCTGGTACACACCGTGCAAACTGTTGCTCCCAGAACTCGCGATAGCGCTCAATCCATGCCGCGGCCTCCTGCATAGGCGCGGCAGCCAGCCGACAGCGATGCACGCGACCGTCGATTTCGCGCTTCAGAAGACCCGCCGACTCGAGCACACAGAGGTGCTTCGATATCGCCGACAGCGATACGTCGAAGGGTTCTGCCAGCTTCGTCACGAACGCTTCGCCCTGACCCAGCCGCGCGACAATGGCGCGGCACGATGGTTTAATATTACGACACAGCCTCCCTTTGTCAAGCGAAGAATTCCTAGCGCAGACCTGTTTTAGAGGGCTCGGAATTGCCGATTGTCGATTGAAAGAAGGGCATGGTCCGTTGTCCGTCGTCCGTTGTCAGTAGTCACCTGTCAGCAGCCAGTTAAATCGGACTACGGGCAGAATCCAGCTCCGACTTTCGAATTTCGATTTTCCATTTTCCAATTTCCATTTTCGAGTTCCTATGCCCTGATAGCTGCGGGCTGCAAGCTGATAGCTGTTAGAATACTTCCGGCTGGTCACGCGTGGAGGTGTGCATGAAAGTTGCGGCAGTTCAGATGGACGTGGAGATTCTCGACAAGGAACGCAACTTGGCCAGGGTTCTTGCCAACCTTGAAAAGGCGGCGCGCGCGGGCGCCAAGCTGGTGGTTTTCCCCGAATGCGTCCTGACCGGCTACTGCTTCCGCAGCCGCGAGGAAGCGGGACCCGTGGCAGAGGAAGTTCCTGGTCCCTCCACCGAGGAAATTGCGGCGGCAGTGAGGTCCCTCGACTGCACAGCCATTTTAGGCCTGCTCGAGCGCTCCGCGGACCGGATTTACAACGCCGCGGCGGTGGTTGGCCCCGAGGGAATCCTGGGCACGTACCGGAAACTTCACCTGCCCTGCCTCGGCATCGATCATTCATTTTGCCACGCCCGGCGACCGGCCTTTCCCTGTGTTTGCCACGTCGCACGGCCGCGTAGGTATCACCATCTGCTACGATGTAAGCATTCCGGAAGCCCCGCGCATATTGAAGCTGAAGGGCGCGCAACTCCTCGCTGTGCCCACCAACTGGCCTGCCGGTTCCGATACCTGGCAACATACCCCGGCGGTCCGCGCCACGGAAAATCATCTCCACGTGGTCGCTGCGAACCGCGTGGGTGAGGAGCGCGGGTTCCGTTTTGCCGGCCACTCGCAGATTGTGGATTTCACCGGGCAGGTCCACGCCGAGGCCGGTGAAAGCGAAGAAACGATCCTTTACGCTGAGCTCGATCTGGCCGCCGCAGATTCCAACCGCGTCGTTCGCATCCCCGGCCAGTGGGAATTCGACCGCATTGCGGCGCGACGGCCCGAATTGTACGGCCCCCTCATTGCCCCCTCTGCTGGTGCCGCCTTCCACTCCTGAGGCAACCCGCGGGCTGGCGCGGAACGTCCACTCTGCGACTATGGGAGGAGACCAAGCGGCTGGAAAGACGGAATCACCCGGACAACGATCCCGGATATGAAGTCGCGGGCCGATCCTCGCCTGGCAAACGCACAGCCCGGGCTCTGCGCCGGCGAGCGTTCACAGCGATTTCAACACATCCTCTTTTCGTTTTCCTTTATGCGAGGCCACGGCGCGCAGGATGGCATTCAGCGTACCGACGCGGAGAGATGGGTGTGCCGGTACCGCAAGGCGCTGATGTGACGGCTCCTCGGTCTCAAGAACGATGTGGCTTCCTTCCTGGTGGACGACCCGATAATTCCAGTCACGGCACAGGGCCCTGACCAGATCATTCCCGCTCAAATCGCGCGGAATCTTCATGGGAGCGTCACGACTTCATCGCGCACAAGGTGGAGTCGAATCGCAGAGGGTTTCTGTGGCTGGTCGAAGAAGTAGGCAGCGACCGCCTCTTGAACGCTCTTTCGGACTTCCGGCCACGTATCGGCCTGAGTGATGATGGCTTCTGTCAGGCACTCCGCCACGTAGCCACCATCGGCCTCTTGCGTCACTTCAAAGACGATCTCGCTCATGTCGGTTAGTTTACGGCAGCGTGAGCGTCACGGCAAGCGGCTTCCGCCGGTAGCTCAAGCCGTCGACTGGCACAGCTCCGGCCCCGGTCAGGGCGTTGGGGCCAAGGCTCCGCGCCAGCCAGCGAAGGATTTCTGTCACACGGCACCAGGATTTGAACGCCAAAAGCCGCAGACCTCAGGAACGAGGCTACGCTCCGGGCTCCTTATGTCTTATCCTGTCAGGCGGCTTTCAGGCCCACGGCCCGCGCTAACTTCTTCTGCCGCTGGTCGAAGGTCCAGAAGCGCTCGGCCTTCAGCTCGAGTGCCGAGGCGACGTGCAAGGTGTCGAGGGTCCGCAGGCCCAGACGCGCTCCGTGACGGCGGGCCAGTTGGGCGCAAACATCAAATGCTGATTCCGGCAGGGGCACTTCCATCCACAAGCCGCTTTCCCGGTGTTGCTGAAAGCGCTCGTGTAACCGGTCCGCCTCGCTTCGAGACACCAGCCTCCGAAAGACGTGCTGTTCGAGGGCATGAGTCCACTCGGCCACGTGAAACGACGTCAGCCACACGACCGGACGGGAAGCCATTCGGCGCTCGGCCACTGGTGAGTGCCTGTCGGTTAGATAGAGCGAAACCAGGAAGCTCGCGTCGGCGTAGGTGCTCAATAGCGCGCTCGCTCTCGCTCTTCGATGAGCAGGTCCGCTCCGGGAAGGATGCGGTCGCCGATGATCTCCCGGCGCATGGCGGCAAAATCTGGATACTTGCGGAGTTTTGCAGGCGAGGCCACCGGAACAATGCGGGCGATAGGCCGGTCTCGCTCCCGGAGCTCCACCGTTTTGCCGGCGCGCAGCCAGGCCTTCAGCCGCCGCGTGTCCCGGAGTTGGCGAATGTTCACATTAGGCATGAGGCCATCGTGACACATTTTGTGTCACATTGTCAATCGGCAAGCGCGTAGATTGATCGGGCCTTTTTGCCCGTCGAGGAAGCGTGGTAGCGCAGGTCCCGCTCGTCGGACCTGCGGCTCTTCAAGGTCTTTTCTCGGACCCGGCGGATGGCCACAACGCCGCCAGGGCAAATCTGGAAGAGCCGCAACTCCAAAAAGCGGGAGTTGCGCTACAAGTGCGTCGCCTTGTCGGCGTAAGCCGCCGCGATCTCGTGTGTCATCCCCGCCGCTTACTTCTCGTCTTTCGAGAGTCCAGCCATTTCTTCAGAGATTGAGGGCTCTCTCCCGAGCGCTGCCCCGCCAACAGGCCCGCAACGGTCAGATCTTCGTCCAGATTGGGCCAATGGATGTAGGCGCCGTCTCCGAAGATTTCGAAATGATTGCGCTCCTGCGGCGTCCCATGCCAAAGACGGGGGAACCAGGCCAGAGGCGCCATAATGGTCCGGCCATCCACCAGATCAACCGTCAACCCTTCGTTGCTCACCTTTACCGATTTAGCCCGTGGCTCCTGTACTTCAACGGCCAAAGAACTCATACCAACTCCTCAGTAGTCGCTCCCGATGCGCATCAACGAGCTTCAAAATTACATTCAGTTCCACCCGGCTAAAGCCCCGGCACGTTCAAGCGCCACGGGTTCAAGCCAGAATTTCGCCTCGCTGTTCTCGCGTCGCACGTGAATGTGCGGCGGTTCGCTCCTATCCAACGAAACGAAGAAAAACCGCTAGGAACGCATTCTGAGAACCGTAGGCATTCGCCTCTAATTCTATCCCTATGATTGTGATTTGCGCGAGCGAAAGCTAGCAGGGCAGTCCCGCACTGCGGGACTGCGGCCCTTCAACGTCTTTTCGCGGCCCCCATTGGTGCCTGCAACCTCGCCAGAACGGATTTGGCAAAGCCGCAATCCCGTCCCGCCCTGCGGGAGGACGGGAGTTGCGCCACATACTCCTAACTCCCGCCTGTGGAAAAGGCCCAGTCCGTCGGTTGACGGGCGGCGCTACTTCCTCAAGCGTTGCTCGGCGTCCTCATCGGCGTAGGCAGCGACGATCTCCCCAAAGTAGATGCGGTGGAAATCGCTGCCAGCGTAGAACTCGTCGCGCACCGCTTGCACCAGCGCGCCGGGCGCCACGTCATTCCGGTGCAGCGTCCGGCACTCATAGTGCACCACGCATTCCTGGATAATGGGTGGGCGCACCTCACGGCTGGGAATCGGCGTCAAGTGCATCTCTTGGAACTTGTCGTGATCTCTCCCTGAAACCGTCCCGCAATGGCTCACGGCCGCGGCCAGTTCCCGCGGAGGCACATTGACGGTGAAATCAGCGACCTGCTCCAGCCGGCTGTAGGTGTGGCGCGAGGGCCTCACCAGCACGATGAAGACAGGCCGCGCCCAAATTGTGCCCATCGTTGCCCAGCCAATCGTCATGACGTTCGCTTTCCCGCCCGCGCCCATGGTGACCAGCAGCAATCCGTCCTCCCGCATCCGCTGCATCGTCTGGGCAAAATAATCCGTGTGCCGCACTTGTACTTTGGCCATTTCAGTGTCACCTCAGCAGACTACTCATTTTGGACCGCCGGTAATGTACACCCTGCCTCATCCTGGTGGCAAACCTCCGAAGCGCGATTTCGCCACCGGACGGTTCAGCATTGCCCTTCTCGGTCGACACCGCCGCGAGAGGCGTGCACAAGCGCCGGGCGACCAAATGTCTCTAGACAAGGCGGCGAGGCTACGCTAGCCTATAGCATCGGCTATCCAGCTCCGCTGGAGCCAGCCTGGCCGGATCGCTTGCCCGGCGCCAGCCCCGATTTCACTCTGATGGCCCAGCCTGCAAACGCCAACCGGCTAAATTAATACAAACGCACAAAGCAAAGTTAAATCCCGGAACTGCCTGTCATAACCGCCTCCTCACCCGGTCCGACCCGTCGGGCCACCCTCTCCCCTGGGGAGAGGGCGTTATACCTAGATCAACTCTCCCCTCTGTCCGTCAGTTGACGGACAGAGGGGCTGGGGGTGAGGGGTTTAGTGCGATGTTTTCGAAAGGCAGTAGGTCACATTAGTTTTCGCGTTTGTACCAGATCGACGGAGTCGAGTTCCCTACTTCCCGCCGCGCTCAGTTTTCGCGAAGTTCAGAGCAGCCGAATTGATGCAATAGCGCAAATGGGTGGGCTTTGGGCCGTCATCGAAGACGTGTCCGAGGTGCGCATCGCACCTCGCGCACAACACCTCGACGCGCAACATACCGCAGTTCGTGTCCGTCTCGGTCCGGATGACCTGTTCGTCCATCGGCGCCCAAAAGCTCGGCCAGCCTGTGCCCGAATCGAATTTTGTCTCCGCGCTGAACAGTGCATTGCCGCAGCAAATGCACTGGTAGATCCCTGAGGCGTGCGAATCCCAATACTCGCCGGAGAAAGCCGGCTCAGTTCCCTTCCTGCGGGTGACCGCGAATTGTTCGGGAGTCAAGATCTGCTTCCACTCGGCGTCAGTTTTGGTCACTTTCTCGGCCATCACAATTCCTTCTCTCTTCTCGCGGTCGGCGAGTTCCACGCAGGATGCCCGAGAATGCTGCTTTTGTGGACCCTGCTATTGGCAAGCGTTCCAGACGCCGCCGACGCGGCGGCGCCATCCCGCAATTGTAGCGCAGGTCCCGCTTTTCGGACCTGCGGCTCTTCAATGATTTTACGGACGCCATGGACGCGCCTAATCCCACGGCAAGAGATGTGGAAAAGCCGCAATCCCGCAAGGCGGGACGGGAGTTGCGCTACCCGCCGTGCGAATCCTCAGCTTCGAGAATAGGGACAACGCTGCCGGTGTTGCTGTGCGAGCTGCGCCGCAGCATTGCCGACGGAGTCCCTCAGGCGTATATTGCCAGCCGGTCGGAGAACCAAAGTGGGAATAATGGTCCCACAGATGCCAGGAGCAAGGCGAGAAGTCAACGCAATGGCGGGATACCACTATGCGGATCCAAGCCAAGTTGAACGCCGGAGGATACAATGCGAGACCAAAGGAACGGGAAGTCCAAGCTGCGATCGCCGAAGACGGAAACCGCCGCAATGCTGACAAGCCGCCGATGTTTCTTCCGAAACCTCGGCGCTTCCCTCGGAACGTCAATGCTCGTTCCTGCCCTTCACGGTTCCGTCGCCGAAGCCGCGTACCCGCAACTCGCACAACTTCGAGCGGAGCATCAGAAAAAAGGGGTCATCTCTCCTGCCAAGACCTACCGGACCATGGAATGGTCGATTCACATCCCTCCCGAGGGCAGGTTTGATATCGATCTGGCTCCGGCCATGGCTCTGGCGCGCGACACAGGCGCTGAAACGATGCTGCTCTACGCGCAGGACCACTGGGGTTACGCCCTTTACACCAGTGACGTGGGGGTGCGCCATCCGAATCTCGACCGTGACTTTTTCGGAACCGAGGTGTCGCTGGCGCACAAACATGGCATGTCAGTAATTTGCTATTACAGCCTGCAGTTTAACACTCAGATTGTCTTGAGCCATCCGGACTATGCCTGGGTCAACGAGCAAGGGGAACGGCAGCGCTGGGATGGGCGTTGGTACATTCCTTGTTTGGACACTCCCTACCGCCAGTATGTGCTCGGCATGATTGATGAGATCTTTTCGCGATATGAAGTGGATGAATTGTTTTTGGATATCTTTGGCATCCAATTCGTCGGGTTCCACGGTAGCGGCAGAAGCCCGTTTTGCTTCTGCAAGTACACAGAGGAAGCCTGGAACAAGGAGCACCCCGGAGATCCCTACCGTGAAGGATTTCAGACGCGTGAGGGCTGGGAGCGTCGATATCGCTGGCTCCAGAAACGGACGATGACGGACATGCTCGACGAGATCATGACGGCCGCCCGCAAGCATCGGCCTAACGCTTTGATCGGGCTGAATGGCGGCCCGGAAGTTTTCCCCGACGAAGTTCAGCAACGGGTGAGCTTTCTCTATGCCGAGCCGATTCCCTCTACCACCGGGATTGCGCTCGGCACCATCCTGTTGAGAGGCTGGGGACGACCCGATTACCAAGCGGGCGTTTGGAACTGGTACGACTATGTGGACCTAAACCGGGGGTCAACGGCGCGAGTCCGAGCCGATGCGCTCCTGGTGCAAAATGCGCGCACGTTCTTTATCGGCGAGGCACCACTGGTCAGTGGGCTGGATGGCGGCCAGGGTTACGCGGAACGCTGGTTCAAAGTGGCGAAAGAGGCCTGGCACGACGTGCGTAATACCGACTGCCTGCTGGAGGGCGCCGAACCCGTTTTGAGCTCCGCAGTGCTTTACAGCCAAGCCACCCAGGATGAACTGGCGGCACAGAAACGCCCAATCGACTTCCGGCAGTCAATGCTGGGAGCGCTTGAGCTGCTAACGTATACCGGCCGGCCAGTTGAGAGTATTCCCGAATTCCGGCTGACCCCCGATCTGCTCAGTAAATTCGACACGCTGGTACTGCCTGAGGTGGAGGCGCTCTCGAATGCTCATGCTGAGCTGATCCGGGCCTGGGTGGATAAAGGCGGGACGCTGATGGCGAGCGGGAAATGCGGCTTGCGAGATGAAAAGCATCAGGAACGCTCGAATTTTGCCTTGGCAGATGTATTCGGGGTTGACTACGTTGGGGAAGAACGGAAGTACGCCTATGACTCGGACGGGAAGCTAAGAGAAAAATTCATTTCGACCTACATCGAATCGGCCGGGCACCCACTGGCTGCCTTCTTTGGCAAAGGCACAGTCGGTCTGCCAGGTTCTTTCCTCGAGGTGAAAACGCGAACTGCACAGGAGGTCATGCGATACCGTCTGCCTTACATGGTCGAGGATTTGGTTCACTTCAAATGGTACAACTGGTCGTCACCGCCCCCGGGCAAAGACGTAGGAGGAAGTGCGGTCACTTACCACAAGTTTGGAAAAGGCCAGGCCATGTATCTCGGCGTCCCCATTTTCCGCGCTCTAAGCAACTGGCCGTCATACATTTCCAGTTTTCAGTATCGCGGCCCCTACTGGATATGGGACTGGGTGCCAGCCGTTGTCCGCCGACTGGTACCCAATCCCGTTGTTGAACTGCGGCCCGAGCCTTTTTCCGAATACATCCACGGGACCTTCTTCTGGGATAAGAGCAAGCGCTTCGTCCTCGTCCAAGTCCTCAATACAATACAACTGGCAACCCAAGACGAACTGTGGAAGGCGCCGAGCGTGCGCATCAGCACGGACTCGCGGCGGCTGCGCGTGGCGGGCGCGCGGACGGTCTGGCCAAGTGAGCGAGACCTGGCGGTCGAACGGAAGCAAGCCCCCGTACCGTACGGTACGGGGCAAGGCAGGGATCAAGTCCTATTGGCTGATCCGGGAATTTATACGGCACTCTACCTAAAGCTGGCCTGAGCATCCGCTGCTGATCAACAGGTTTCGCGATGACTGCTTTGCACCCAGCAGGTTGCTGAAAGACACCCGAGATGTCATGCTCATCCCGCTCTCCGGAGATCCAGCGTTTGAACCGGGCGGTGGACGAAGTCCCGAGTCCACTCCGCCCATCCGTCACCTGACGGACCTTAGGTAGGTGGCTGCGGACGCTTCCGTAAATCATCCCGCAGAGGCGGGACGGGCACGGGATTAGGAACCGGCGCTGGCCGCGGTACGAATTCTTGGAGGTCAACAAAATGCCCTTAAATCGCAGAGAGTTCATGCAAGCTTCAGCGGCATCTTACTTCCTCTCCTTCGCCGCGAACCAGGGTACGCAAACCCCACCGGCCTATGTGAAAGCCGAGCCCGACAAAAAGAGCTGGGTGATTGGGAACGGACTCGTCGAGCGCCAAGTCCAGTTTGACACCCAGATTGGCCTCTTTACACCGGCGTGGCGACACAAGTTGACAGGAACGGACTTCATCAAGCAGGTGCCGGCCAGCAATAGCCGAGGCGCAGAGTTTTACTTCCAGGCCGACGGCGATCGGCTAGCAGGCTCGGAAGGCGCCTTCGATTTGATCGGTGCCGAGACCCATGACCTTCCGCCCCGCGGCAAGGTATTGGAGATCAAGTTGAAGGCCCGAACGAAGCCGCTCGAGGTTTCAGTCTTCTATGGCGTGTACGAAGGGCATCCGGCGGTCCGGAAGTGGATTGCGATCACCAATCGCAGCGCCAAACCCTTCACCTTGTCTCATTTGAGCTTCGAGGCGGTCCCCGTGCTCGCCGGCAACCCCTCCGAAATTCAGGTGTCGGCTTTCTACGGCGTCCAGCCTCGCGAGATATGTTTCACCGGCCGCGCAGAGGATGCGGCGATTGTTCAACGCAATTCGCTGACCGGCGAAGGATACATTGTCATGAACGAAGCGCCGGGCTACATAAAGCGCACCGAGATATCCGGTTGGGGACTCGGCATCGAGGTGATGTACGACACGGACATTTTCCCCTTCGAGCGGAGTGTCGCCCCAGGGGAGACGTTCACCAGCGCCAAGAGTTCGGTGGCGTTTTTTGCTGAGCGGCAGGGCTTCGCCGACCCCCGCTGGGTAATGCCGTCTTACACTTCGCAGGTGCTCATGAGGAAGGGTGCGGACTTCAAACCTCCGTGGATCTACAACGCCTATTCACCCTTTCACGAGCACATCAACCAAGACATTGTGCGCGGATTGATTCCCGTTGCGGGACGCATGGGGTTCGACATTTTTACGATTGACGCGGGATGGGAGAAGGTGCGGGGTGAAAATGAAATTTCTCCGGAGAGGTTCGCGGGGGAACTCGATTCCATTCAAAGGGAGGTCGAACGTCAAAGGATGCGGTTGGCGCTATGGGTGCCCATGGCACTCGTCAGCCCGGAGACCCAGGCTTATCGCGAGCATCCAGAGTGGGTGTGCAAGGACTCGCGCGGACAGCCCAAGACGTCGTTGACCGACCAGGGGCAAACGCCAGTGATGTGCCTGGCGTCACCCTACCGCGACGTGGCCGCTCGCCAGATCAGCGATCTGATATCCCGGTACAACCTGGCCTATGTCAAGATCGACCAAACTACAGTCTTCAATGTGTATGGTGAAGCGCCGGGGTGTTATGCCGAAGGGCACTATCATCACAATTGGGCTGAGTCCTTGGAAGGGATTTACGAAGGAATGCAGTATGTCACGGAGCAGATCTATCGCCAGCACCCGGACGTGCTGCTCGACCTCACTTTTGAGCTTTGGGGCCAGAAGCACATAATCGACTACGGTTTGATAGAGGCGGGGGATCTGGACTGGCTAAGCAATGTGGCTGATTGGACGCCGGAATCCGCCGGGCCCCGCCAGATCAGGACCTTGCTCTATCATCGTTCCCTGGCGATTCCCGTGGAAACCATGTTAATCGGCAACTTCCGGGCGAATGTCCTGCCGATCGAAGAACGCTTCGCGACCACGATAGGCTCGGGACCGCTGCTCTTGGGGGACTTGCGCCTGCTTACGCCTCAACAACAAGACTGGTACGGGGAACGAATTCGGTGGTTTAAGAACTTCCGCAAAGAGGTCGCCATCAACGAGGGATTTTTCCCGCTGGGAGCATGGTTCCAGCCCAGCGCCGCGAGCCCGGACGGTTTCATGCGGCTCAATCGTGAAGGCGAAGGGCTGATCGTTATCTTCAGAAATGAATCGAAGGAGGACAAGCTCAAGGTGGAAATGCCCGTCTTCCCGGATGGCACATTCCATATCCGCTCAAAGATCACGGGAGTGTCTCTAGGATCGTTCTCTGGCGCACAAATGCGGCAGGGAATCCAGTTTCAAGTACCCGGCGGGCATAAAGTTGAGGTGCTGGAGATCCGCAAGTAAAACCAGGAGCGACGGGGCTTGCCCTGCCGGATCAGGGCGATGCCAGCATCGGCGCTAGCCCGGATTTCTCACCAGTTCTCGGACCTGACCCTTGAAGGCCATCATCCTTAATCCCCAGCGGCGGTGCTGCCCCTTCAGTGTCGCTGGAGCGCCTGTGGATGGATGGGGCAGACTAGTGGC
>Ga0315279_10001822_pt1 | contig 34015 bp, 29 predicted proteins | sample YL17G06_20_MG_FD_203694 | JGI IMG/M metagenome (GOLD analysis project Ga0315279, IMG submission 203694) | Sediment microbial communities from Yellowstone Lake, YNP, Wyoming, USA - YL17G06_20 | ecosystem: Environmental > Aquatic > Freshwater > Lake > Sediment | place: USA: Wyoming | collected...
GGACGACAAGGCGCTTGTAGGGATTCTAACAAAGACAGACCTCTTGAAGGGGATAGGCAGGTTGGCTTTACAATGAGGGTAAACCAGATAATGAGCGTCCCGGCCATCACCGTGGACAAGGACGTGGAACTCTCAGGCGCGATCGACCAGATGAGGCGCAGTGAGGTGTCCCGCATGGTGGCCACCCACGGGGGGCGGATAGTGGGCATCTTGACGGAGAAGGACATGGTCCGAGAGCTGGGATCCACCCACGCCTACCGTATGCCTCCAAGCAGGCTTCACGTTTCAAATGTAATGACCGCCGACCCAATCACAGTGGAGCCGGACGTCACTGCAAAGAGGGCCGCGGAACTCATGCTCGAGAGGGACATAAGCGGTCTTCCGGTCGTTCAGGGGCCGAACCTCGTCGGGATCGTCACCAAACTGGACTTCGCAAAGATCTGCCTGGGTTACGACGACATTTACGTTGGAGAGGTGATGCAGGCCGACCCGACCACGGTTTCACCGCAGGACCGTCTGATCCACGCGAGGAAACTTCTGCTCGACGAGGACCTGCTCGTGCTCCCAGTAATGGAGGGCAGGGAGTTGGTCGGTATCCTGACGATGAGGGACGTTGCCATGAAGCTGGCAGACTTTCAGGAAGTCGTCCCGGACAGGTTCAAGAGCGAGCGCATACGGAACCTTCTCGTGGAGGACGTGATGGCTCAGCCCCCCGTCACCACTCGCACGGACGCAAAGATGTCAGAAGTTGCCGGGCTAATGCTTCAGAAGAGGTTCTCCGGCCTTCCCGTTCTTAACCTTGAAGGCGCGCTCGTCGGGCTGATCACAAAGACAGAGCTTGCAGAGGTCGCTCGAGAGAGGCTTTAAGTTTTTGCAGGGGAGTAGTTCTCGGGCGGCGGTGGTCCAGCTTGGTAAGACTCAGGCTTCCCAAGCCTGCAACGCGGGTCCAAATCCCGCCCGCCGCACCACTTCATTTTTAACGCATTCTTGAGCAGTCGGGCGCTCGGAGGACTCGGGGCAATCACCGCCTTTAAGCCGCTCTAACGCCTGTTTTAAGGCATTTTCTGCAACCCGTGAAATGTTCAGACCCGCATCCTTCGCCTCCTTCAAGACGGCAGGCTCAAGGGTGATTGCGGTCATCCGGCGTTTCCGGTTAGGTCGTTTCATGTATATACACTCCTATGCACTTTTGGCCCCTTTTCCCTTCAACCGGGCAATCGCGTCTTTGAGGGCGTTCTCGGAGATTTTGGAAACGTTCAGCCCAAGTTCCTTCGCTTCGTTATAGAGCGCCGCATTGATACGGATGCTCGTTATTTTTGTTTTTGCCATCGCCGCACACCTACATTAATGTATTACAAATGTTATTTATAAGTATTCTCCCCACAAGATTCTAAGGAGGGAAATAACGGAAAAATACAGGCATTATACGCTTTTTGAAAACGCCGCTATTTTTAGCGAAGCAATCCTCAAACAAAGGCTAAATCGGGTTTTAAAAATGACGGCGCCAGAAGAGGCGAATGCAGGAGTGTTTGAATAGCGGCGCTTTTGCACGCTTTAGCAGGCTTATGGGGTGCGGCATGGTTTCACGCCCTCTCACCCGGTCCCTCCGATTGTTCCTCTTTATCGGTAATTTAGGATGAACCTCGGCACCCCCCATTAGCGTGCTAAAGCCTGCTAATGTGGCGCTATTGGTCGGCGTCCACTATTCCCAAGGTGCGGACATCCGGCGCCGTTATCTGGAAAGCCCGCAAAATCCCCAAAACGGAAAAATTGATGGCAAAAATACCGGCGAATCGGGAACGCCGTTAGTTGCCGATATTTCTGACGCAAAAAAAGGCACAGTTCCCGGCCTTGCTAAAGCCTGCTAACCCGCTCTCTCATGGCACTATCCACCCCCCCCGGGGGGGTCAAGCCTTCTTTTTTGGTGGTTTGTGTTAGGGCGGTTTCGGATTTGCCCGCCTTTAACGCCTTTTTTCATCGCATAAATAAAACTTGTTTAGAGAGTTTCAATGGTGGGTAGCGAACCACTCACGCCCCGCGTGTGAGGTGCGCGGGACACGGAGCATGGTTCGCTACTTACTGCGGTGCTCGGGACTGGACTTGCACCCGCCCCGAGCGCCATTATATTTATGCATATATTCGCACGTTATTAAATAATCGCAAGATAATGATTGTCATAGCGGATTTAGAGGAGATATCAAACATGCCACGTCGTGCACGCAAACGAACGAGGGGAGGAACAGAGCAAATATCGAAATCGGAAAAGGAAAGATTAAACCAAATCATGGATGGTTACGACCTCATATTTCGGACTCTGATAATGCCCGCGACGTTTCTCAGCACGCTTACGTGGGGTTTCTATTTCTTCATTGGCGCGCTTTTTGGACCAAGCGACCTTATAGCAACCCAGAATACGGTTCGCAATTTTTATATTCCGTATATTGCCGCCCATTTGATTCTCATTGCTGGTTCTGCCATTGTCTGGCTCGTTAGTGTATTTGCGAGAGTCGGTGAACGGGAAGCGAGATTTTGGAAGTGGCAAACGCATAACCAAAGCGCGACAAGATTTTTAAAACGCCTTTCTTTGGGTTTTCTAATTTCTGCTCTGTTGATAAACCCCGCCTTGATTATTGTCTTAGCCATGCAGCCATTAGTTGGCCCGGATGCACCCAGTTACTATTTCTTAATAGTATATCTCATAGTGATGTTCATTCTCAGTTTCATGCCCATAGAAAGAATCAAGAAAAAACAAAAAAGAAAACGCTCCTAACCGGGTGCTCCTGACAGGGACCGTTCGCCTTCGGGCTTGGAGTGCTCACCGGCATCCTTTGTTGAGCGACTATTTTAAAGGGAGTTTTTGGCAAGGCGATGATGTTATGCAAGGTCAAGCATCGGCGCTAGGTACTTCTAACTTTTGTCTAATTAATTTTATACGATTAGAAATTTTATCTCTGTCAGATACGCAGTATGTTATGATGGCAATTATTACAATTGAAGCCAAAATAACATCATCATTGTTTCTCGTTGGGAACGTAAATGTTACTAAAAATGCTATTAGGAAGGCCGCGAAAAACGCAGATACAAACAAGATTACATCCTTCCGTTTCATATTCTCACCTCAATTCTTCTTATGTCAATGTAACCTCTTGGCAATCTAACACCGCCACTCCCTCTGAAATGCGGACAATTCCAATTACCTTGTAGATTGGGCCAAAAGCAACTCCAGCACTACGCGGAATGTTGTCAATTGTTATGTAACTTGAACCAACGTAAAGCGTTCCTATCTGCCTATTCTCGTTCTCCATGTGATAGTAACCGCCGTAAATCTTTCCGCTCACTGTCACTATTCTTCCTTCATACGTGGCTGGATGATTTTTTATATCCTCAATGGAAACTTGGGAGATGTTTTGTAATGCTATCCCGCCAATAATCAATCCCGCTACCACCACTATCACAACAGCGACAATCCAGCCTCTCACCCTCATCCGCCTCCTTCCATACCACTTTAGTTTTCAGTCTTAAATTCTGCGGAACGAGGAATAATTGCGCCCCATGCCATTCTGAGAGTAGAGGTAGAACACGTGCCCCTTCATCCCAGCACCCTCAACCCCGCGCCGTCGTAAATCCGCTTCAACCGCTCCGGCGAGAAGTCCGTGTAATGTCTCGCAAGCACGCTTCTCGGAATCCGCCCACAGAAGGCGTCCACGTATCTATCCGCCACGCCCAACTCGCCCATCTCACACGCGAACCACTCCCTCAGCACTTGCGGCGATATGTGGACTCCCGATGCATCGCTCGCTCGCTTGAAGACGCAGTTGACTTGTTTGGCCCCGTTGGAGAACAGGGGCGCTGCGGGCTCTGAACTTGCGCACTCGGTCAAGTATTCGCCCAGCGCATCGGCTGCCTCTCGGTTGAAGAAGGCAACCCAACGGCGCTTGGTCGTGGTGCAGCCCACGCTCGGAATTATCACGCGCTGTTCAAGGTTCACGTCTTGGCGCTTTAGAGACAAGACCTCATCACGTCTGAGTCCCGATGTCGCGTAAATCAAGAACAGGGCACGGTCACGAGGGAGTTTGAGCGCTGCATAAAATCGCTTCAACTCCTCTCGCGTGGGCACCGTTTTTGGCTTGAACTCTTGGCGCGGCAACTTGAACGTCGAAACGAGTTCGCCGTGCTCCAAGAAATCGCGGAAGAACCTGCGAAGCGCCTTAAGCACGTTTGCCCTCGTTGGGGCCGCCTTTTCCTTGATGGTATCCAGATAGTCTCGGATGCTCTCCCTCGAAATCTCGCGGCCATCCATCCATCTTAAAAAGGGCTTGATTTGGCGAAGATGGTCATATGCGGTTGTCTCGGACAGCGATAGGTCGATAGTGCAAAACTTCTTGAAATCGGTCAGGCGCGCTTCCCAAGCCTGCAACGCGGGTCCAAATCCCGCCCGCCGCACCACCCGCCAGCAGATGTGGGGGTTTAAAGCCAGTGAAGTCTATTAATTTTGGAAAGGAGGAAACCGGAGGGATGTTATGTTGGGTAAAGGGAAAAAGCAAAAGCGTCCGGCATTGGAGATAAACTTGAACCTCATCCCCCTCTTGGAGAGCATGGGCATGGGGAAGATTTTAGAACAGGCGGCAGAAGCCGTCCAGAAGGGCAAGACTGGTGTCGTTGAAAAAATCGCGACCCAGCTCCAGCAGGGCCAGATGGAAGTTTTGGTCAACGCCGGCGGGAAAAAGAAAAAGGTTCCCATCAGCTTCGTGGTGAGGCTGAAGAAGGCGAAAGACTAGAGTGGTTCAATGCCGAAGCGCAGGGCTAGGCTGATCCTTTGTAGTGGCAAGGGAGGCGTGGGGAAAAGCACAGTTGCCTCCGCCATAGCCACATATTTCGCCGAGAGCGAGAAGAAGACCCTTCTGGTGTCGAGCGACCCCGTGCAGGCGCTCTCGAGGATATTCAACAAAAAGATTGGTAACAGGGTCACAAAGATAAGCAAGAATTTGGACGCCATGGAAATAGATGTAGAACAAATAGCTCTCAAGGTCGAGAGCGAGTACAAGCAGGTTCTGACGGACGCCCTCGCTTCCTGGCTGGACGAGGAGACAGCCAAGAGCCTCCCATTGAGCATCCTCAGCGGCGCCGACGAACTTCTGGCCTTGGACAAGATCCGCCGGATGGTGGACGGAGATTATGATGTGGTCGTCTGGGATACAAGCCCGACCACCCACACCCTGCGGCTTCTCGGTCTTTCGAAAAAACTTAGTGAGGCATTCGCGGGGAAGTTCGCGGCATTGTTCAAGCTCGTCCACCCCATCCAGACCATCAGAGCCGCTTTCGGTGGCAAAAAACCGAAGCTGTTAAGTGCCGTCGAAAATCTGGGAACAACCGTGGAAAAGGTGGAAAAAATGCTGGCTGACTCCCGCACCGAGCTTGTCCTCGTGATAAACCCAGAAAAACTCTCAATCTACGAGGGCAAGCAGCTCCGCGAAGCCGCTGAAACTCACAACATACCGGTCAAGCGGGCCGTCGTCAACAAGATGCTCCTACCGTGCAAGTGCAAGTTCTGCGTCATGAAGCGGAAGGAACAGGAAGAGAACCTTCAGCTGATCAAGAAAGAATACAATGACCTCAAGCTTTTGGTGATGCCATACATGCCGTACGAAATCCTGCGCGAGAAGCGGATAAAAGAATACGCCAAGCAGCTATTCGGAGACTAGTTCAGCAGCTTGAGCATCTCCCGGTAGTTCTCGGGAGCGAAGTGTGAAACAAACCTAGAGTATCCGCGCACAAGCGGGTACCTCCGGTAGAGCTGGTAAAAGGTAAGCCCCATGCGCAGTTTTTGCGTGAAGCTGAACATCGTTCATACCCCCAATTCCGTAGTTATTGAGATTTTTCAGCATTAATAAATGTCGGTATATTCGGCAAATGTCGATAATTCTGGGCTAAAAACACCCCATATTAGCTAAATCTCCATTAAAAAACCTTATTTCAAAAGCTTCTTGAGACTCTTCGGCATCTCCTTCTCGGCCTTCATCTCTTCCACGGCCTTGTAAGACACGGTGACCGCGCCCACCGGTGGCTTTCCAGAGTCTGTCCCACCGACCTGAATCAAATCATACTTCTTTGCCAAAGCCTGAAAGCGCTTGACATCAGCAGCATCATGATAAGGGTGATAAACCTCGATCGCCCGCATGCCATTCTTCACCAGCTCGGGGATCATGTTTTCGGCTCCACCGAACTTCGGGTGAGCCAGAGCGGCGACGCCTCCGGCCTTTATGATGAGCCCTATCAGCTCTGATGTCGGAAGCTGGAACTTGGCCACATAGGCTGACTTTCCAGGAGCCAGGTAGCGGTCGAAGGCTTCTCTAGTTGACTTGACCGCGCCTGATTTCACCAGAGCATCGGCTATGTGGGTCCTGCCCATGACGGCAGCGTGGCCAGCTATTTTCAAAACATCGTTGTATGTAACTCTCAATCCCATTTCTTGGAGTTTTTCTATAGTCCCCTTGATTCTCCAGGCCCGCGAAACTTGTGACCTGCTTATCTCGGACAGCAGTGCCTGGCTTCTCCAGTCGATGAAGTATCCTATGAGGTGGGCCTCGCCTCCTTCTCCTTCATAAGCTATTTCCACGCTCGGAATCACTTCGATGTTGTAAGAGTGCCCCGCTTCCACTGCTTCTGGCACTCCCTCTACAGTATCGTGGTCAACGATAGCTACGGCTGACAGGCCCTTTTCTTTCGCAAGTTTCACGGCTTCCGCCGGACGCACCTTGCCAGTCGTCACAGTCGTGCGCACGTGTAAATCAGCTTTCTTCGCCATTCACTCATCCAAACAAAAATTATTCCCAAATGATATGATAAATGTATGGGATAAAGCAAAAAAGCACACTTGTGGGCATTTTACATTTTTTCTATAGCTCTGGTCCACTTTCATGAAATAATCGGAATCACATCTTCAGTCACGTACTTCACAAATTCCCCGAGCTCCGACCTGCTGAACAGTGTCACGACACAACTCCTGGAAATCCCCACCACCAGCCCACGCTTCCCGAGCTCCAGCACCAAGTACCATATCTTTCCGTGCTCCAGGTACTCCTTGTAGAGCTTCGAGTTCGCTAGCGCGGAGCCAGCCAGCGCCAGCTTTTTCACTCCGGGGAAGTCTATGTCGTCAAACCAGATCAGCTTCCCGGCGCCAGGGTTGGACTCGTGCAGCTCCTGAAGGCTCTCGTGGGTGATTTTTGTCCCCACAATCCCCCCGGCCTTGATGAAGAGAATCTCGCTGAGCTTGTTCGCTACGTAGTCTGTGAGGAGCTTCTTCACTCCCCTCGCTTTGGAGGGAGCGAGCACCAAAAGAAAAGTTCGCTCTTTGTGGCCCTTCACCCAGAATGGAACTTCTTCTGTCACGATGGTCTCCACGGCCCCGCGCTTGTAGTATCGGCTCAGGACGAAGTCCCTGCTGAACACCCCGGAGATGGAGTCGCGCTCGTGCTTCAGGTCGAGGATTTCCGTGGTGAGCTTCGTCTTCTTGCCGCCCGCCCCCTCGTGAGGCTCCTCTTCCTTGAAGTCCTTGAGCTTCCTCGTCACCGTCGTCAGGTCGAGGTGCTCCTTGATCTCGAAGACCTTGGCAACCAGAACCATTCTACACCCGAAGGAACTGTAATCCGAGTATTTTAAATGTGAAGGAAGAACTTGATTGATTACTATGTCTCAGGATTCTGGTGTCCAGCTTAAGGAGATAATAATGGAAAACTTCATGAGTCACGAGTACTCCAGGGTCCCACTGAAGTCCGGCCTCAACGTGGTCTGCGGGCCCAACGGTGCCGGGAAGTCATCCATTCTTCTCGCGCTTTCCGTGGCTCTTGGCCAGACGTACACTGAGCGCTCGCGGAGGCTCGGCGACCTTATAAGGAGGGGAAAGGACGTCGGCCGGGTGAGCGTTGTTTTTGACAACTCTGCCCATGGCGGCAAGCGCCCGGTCCATAGCATAAACTCGGACTCGATAGTGATATCCCGCTACCTGAGCCAGGACGGGACATACTGGCACGAGATCAACAACAGGACAGTGATGAAGGGGGAAGTCCTCAGGATGCTCGAGCGGCTATCGATAAACCCGGACAACATGCTGATCATCATGCACCAGAACATGATTGACGTTTTCGGCGCGGTCGACTCTCGTGAGAAGCTGAAGCTTGTCGAGGAGGCGGTCGGGTTCAAGGGGTACAGGGAGAGCATCATAGAGGCGAGGGAGAAGCTTGGTCACGCTCTGAGCGAGGCGGAGTCCACGCGCAGCCTGCTCGAGAAGGCCAGGGAGACGCTCCGCTACTGGGAGGGGGAGTACCAGAGGTTCAAGCGGAGGCAGGAACTCGGGGAGAGAAAGAGGGAGCTGGAGCTCGAGCACGTATGGGCGAAGTATTCTAGGCAGGAGGAGGCGGTGGCTGGGCTCAAGTCAAAGCTGGAAGGGCTGAACTCTGAGCTCGGTGAGATATCGCGCGAGCTGGAGCAGTCTTCAAAGAAGGAGGCCGAGCTTGAGAAGGAACTGAAGGAGCTTGAGTTCGAGCAGGACTCCACATACCAGCGATTGATTGAGCAGGAGAGGACGCAGGCAGAGTGGGAGGCGCGCGCCCAGATTGTTGATGGCCTCGCCAAGTCCCTCCGTTCTGTTGCGGCGGCTGAAGATTTTCTGGAGCAAATGCAGGCGGAGGTTGTTCGCGGCAAGAAAATCTTGGGCGAGGCAGGAGAAAAGATAAAATCAGCAAAGTCGGTACTCGTTGAGACGAAAGATAAGCTCGGGCATGCGAGGGAAGGCTACATCAACTCCCGTGTCAGGATAGCCGTGCTTGGGTTGCGCAAGGAACTGATTGAGAAAGAAATCTCAGGGGTTCAGTCGGAGCTCAGGCGCGCAAGGAGAGAGCTTGAGCAACTTGAGGCGGAGGCCAAGGGAGTGGGGGAGAGAGTGGAAACAAAGCGGAAGTCCCAGGAGGTCATGGACGAGCTGAAGCTCGTGAACGCTCAGCTCATGACCTTGACTGACGTTTCGCCCGATGTCGAGCGGATGTACCAGAGCTACAAGGGCACGATAAAGGAGCTCGAAGCGAAGACGGCGGTCGCTGAGGTGAACAGGAAGAGGGCAATGGAAGAGCTTGACCTCCGGAGGCGCAGGTGGACGAGCGAGATGACCAAGCTTTTGAAGGACGTCAAGGAGACTTACACCCAGATTTTGAAGCGCGTGAACGCAGTCGGAGACATCAGCCTGAAGAACCCTCACGATGTCGACGAGGCCGGGCTGGAACTCCAGGTGGGTTTCAGAGGGGCGGAGCCCAGGGTTCTCGACTCGCACACACAGAGCGGGGGAGAGAGGACGACGGCGCTCATGTGTTTCCTGCTCTCCCTGCAGCAGCGCATAAAGTCCCCGCTCCGCGCAATCGACGAGTTCGAGGCCCACCTTGACCCACACAACCGCGAGGCGATATTTCAGGGAATAATCGAGTTCATGAAGGGCGAGGCGACGCAGTACATAGTGATAACTCCGGGCCAGCTCATGACGGTGGAGGGAGTCCCGAACGTGATTACCGTGCAGAACATCGCTGGCTCGTCGAAGGTGAAGGTGGCGGTCTGATGAAGGAACGCGAGGAGCTTTTGCTCAGGATTATCGATCTCTGCGAGTCTGTCAGGAAGAGCGGCGTCGACCCGTTCGACGTTCAGGTGAGAGAGTTCTTCGACAGGCTTGGCGAGATCCTTCCTAAGCTGAAAGAGTACGATGATTTGTACTTGGATATTCAGGCGGTGCTTGGCCTTTCCGACGTGGTCTTCCAGCAGGGAGAGTGGATAAAGCACAAGTCTTCCGTTCTCTACCTTGACCCGCTTCTGATAATGCTGAAGCTGCACGCACTTCAAGCTCAGGACTTGGCAGACGTGCTGGCGCGAGCCTGGCACCCAATAGTGGAGATGGAGACAATCTCACCTCACGGAATCAAGGAAGCGAGGGAGTACTGGACAGAGCTACCGCCGTTCGGGGAGAGATGGCAGGGCCCGGACGCGACGGAGGTCCTCACGGGGGAGGTGGCGAGGAGGGAGCTGGCGAGGATGGGGATACTGTCGGAGGAAGATTTCGTCTCGGTGCTGGACAAGGCCTGGAGGGAACTGAAGGATGCGGCAGGGGACAAGGGTGAGATTCAGTACTGGGAGTTCATAATGGAGAGAAGTTTCGAGAAGACGGTCATCAGGGCGTGGCTGGTGAGCTTCCTGGTGAGCTACGGGTACGCCACGCTTGAGCTCAAACCTTTGGAGGAGGAAATCCTGCTGAAGCCGATGCCGAAGCCGCAGAGGCTGGAGCACGCTCTGACTTTCTCCGTCCCGATTTCGATATCAAGAGAGGAATGGACCAGGAGGAGAAAGGGTGACTGAGGAGAAGCTCGTGGAGGTCAGGCAGAGGCTGGCGAGGGCCGCCCAGCTGCTATTCTACAGACATCACATGGAGCCCGGGGCCAAGAGGTGGGAACTCAAGAAGGCCCTGGGGAAGGACTACGAGCAGGTGCTGAAGGTTTTTGATGACGAGATATCCAAGCTTGGGCTGCAGCTGAAACAGGTGAGGGAAGGGGAGGAAGAGTCGGAGTCGGACAGGTTCTACGTCATCTTCAAGGGGTATCCCAGCCTCACCGATGTCAGGACTTTCGGATGGAGGATAGACGACATGGCGATGCTCACCGTCGCCCTCGCGCACATCCTTGCAAAAGGAGGGAAGGCGCCGCTGAAGGAGATCGAGCGGGTTCTTGAGGAGAAGTTCCCGAGGTGGAGGATGGAGTCGACGATTGACAGGTTCATACGGCGCGGCTATCTCTCAGAGGACGAGGAGGGATTGGTCTACATAGGGTGGCGGGCGAGGGCGGAGGTGGACCAGAAGACTCTGCTTGGGCTGCTGCTCGGAAAGGAGGAAGGAGAAAAATCCGGAGAGCCGAAGGAAGAGCAGACGGCCAAAACATCAAAAGAGAAAAAAGAATAACGCTTTTATCTTTCTTAGTTAAATTTGGTGCGGGGGGAAAACAATGCCTAGAAATGATGAAGAGTGCGAAATGCCTCAGGGGTTTGCATCCAAAATAGCTGTCAGCATCGCGGTTGGAGTTGGATGGCTGATATTTCTCGTGGTGTTCCTGTTCTTCTACGCGTCGAACTACACAATTTACCAGAACATTGCCATTTTCATCCTGTCAATCCTGGTGGTTTGCGTGATACTGGGCCCGATGTGGGCGTACTGGGCCATCAAGAACGCAAAAACTTGGAAGAAGATGGCGAAGAGAAAAAGGTAGTCGCCATCTTTTTACATTTTTATCTTTGGCCAGCGTGAGCAACATTTAAGCTTTTGAGATGATTTTCTACTGTGGGCCGGTAGATCAGCCTGGCATGATCGTTCGCTTGGCATGCGAAAGGTCGCGGGTTCAAATCCCGCCCGGTCCACCACCCAATTCTGTCAAGACTTGATGACCCGCTTCCAGCTTTCCTCAAGCATCGGGACGGTGTCGTAGAGCTTGAGCTCTTCCGGGAGTATCCACTTGCTTTCTACATTCTCCCAGTCCAATTGCACTTGGTCTGACTCAACGGCGAACATGTAAGGGTGAACCATCCAGACAATTCCAAGGTCCAAGTCGTAGAACTCGTAGGGCGTCCCTCGCGTGATGAGCCGGACGTCCTTCACCCCGACCTCCTCCCTCATCTCCTTGCGTGCGGTGTCGTCAGGGCTCTCTCCCTTCTCGATGTATCCCGCTACGGCGCTCCACTTCCCGCGGTAGGTCCCCACCTTTTCGCTTCTCTTGAGGACGAGTATCTTCCCGCCATGTTTGAGGAAACATGTCACGACTTTGCGCAAATCAACGTCTGCCATAAAACAAAATAGGCACACATTCATATGTAAATTGTGGGCCTGTGGTCTAGTGGTTATGACGTCGCCTTGACATGGCGAAGGTCGAGGGTTCGAATCCCTCCGGGCCCACCATTTTTAGCTTGGGAGACAAGTTCTATCTATGAAGCTAATCCTGGCGTCCGCGAGAGACGTAGCCGCGAGCAACATCCACTCTAAGCTTCTGGAGCTCTTCGACTTCAAGAAATCTCACCATCCGAACTCACACGTCTCCGGAGATGTCTTGCTGACCAGGGTTGATGGAGGAATTCTGGAGCTAGCGTCGCTCCCGCCTGAGACGAGCGAGGTGATAGTCGCATCCAGGCACGCGAGCAAGTCGGGCAGCAAATCACTGACGGCCCATGCGCCGGGAGAGCTCGAGGCCGGCAAGCTGGCCGTCGCTTCCCCGCCAACGGTGAAAGCCGCGTTGCTTGAGCTGGCAAAAATGAAGGAAGAGCTCGGGCTCCCGCACCAGGTTTCTCTAGAGGCCACCCATCACGGACCTGTCTCGCTCGATGTCCCCGTGACTTTCGTTGAAATAGGTAGTCTGCCAGAGCACTGGAAGGATGAGAGAGCGGGGGAAGCAGCGGCTCGGGCTATAATGACGGCAGCAGCAGGGAGGGGATGTCGCAGGGCGGTGGGCGTCGGCGGGACCCATTATGCACCGAGACACACCGAGGCAACGTTACGCACAGACGTCGGCGTCGGGCACGTCATCCCGAAGCACGTTGCGCTTACGGAAGAGCTCCTGGAAAAGGCTGTCCGGAGGACTCACGGGAATGCAGAAACTTTGCTCTTGGACTGGAAGGGCATGAGCGCGGAGCAGAGGGAAGTCTGCAAGACGGTCGCCGAGAAGCTGCATGTGGACTTGGAGAGGGCGAGAAGTGTCCTGCACGGCGGGAAATGAAAAACCGGCTTTAAAAAAGACTTAAATTTAACCTTGGTGAAGAAAAGGCGGAACGAAAGGGATATTATTGAAAGAACAAAACGCTGGTTTCCGACCCGAGACGGGTTTTGCCTTGAAGGCGGGGATAGCCCCAGTCCAGAAAAAGGCCGTGCAGACCCCGAGGGGTACGAGCACCGAGGAACTGGAGGACATGCTCCAGAGGTCGAAGGCCAGAATAATGGTGGTGGGGTGCGGCGGGGCAGGCTGCAACACCATCTCGAGGATAATGAGGGAGGGAATCCAGGGCGCGGAGACCATAGCGGTCAACACTGATGCGCAGGACCTCCTGTACGCTTCCGCTGACAGAAAAATTTTGATAGGCAGGGACGTCACCGGGGGTCTCGGCGCAGGGAACGATCCGGAGAAGGGGGAATCCGCTGCGAGAGCTGACGAGGCCGCGGTGAAAGATCACATCTATGGCTCCAACATGGTTTTTGTCACATGTGGGCTGGGTGGCGGGACCGGCACCGGCAGCGCGCCGATTGTCGCGGAGATTGCAAAGAGGATGGGCGCGCTCACTGTCGGCATCGTGACTCTCCCGTTCACGGTCGAGGGGAGCAGGAGGAAAGCGAACGCCGAGAAGGGGTTGGAAAGGCTCCGAGCAGCATCCGACAGCGTCATAGTCATCCCCAACGACAAGCTCCTCAAGCTCGCGCCTGACCTCTCCATAGGCGAGGCGTTTGAGGTCGCCGACAAGGTCCTCAACGACGGCATAAAGGGAATAACCGAGCTGATAACAAAGCCCGGCCTGGTCAACCTTGACTTCGCCGACGTGCGCGCGGTTCTCGAGAACGGCGGCATAGCGGCGATAGGGATAGGAGAGTCGGACTCCGACAAGAGGGCGGAGGAGGCGGTGGTTGATGCCTTGAACAGTCCTCTCTTGGATGTCGACGTGACTGGAGCGAGAGGGGCGTTGGTCAACATCACGAGCGCTGACATAACGATGGCGGAGGCCCAGAACATAGTTTCAAAAGTTTCTGAGGCTCTCGACCCGTCAGCCAAATTCAAGTGGGGAGCGCACCTTTCTCCGGACCTGAAAAGGGCAGTGAGGGTGCTCGTTGTGCTTGCGGGGGTTCACTCGCCATACGTGGGCCCGCCCGCTCCAAAGAAAGAGAAGATAGACCTGGGGTTGGACCTGATCTGATGAGGGAGTTCCTGCAGAACTGCAAGCGCACGCTGAGGGTTGCCAAGAAGCCGGCCGAGGACGAGTACTGGAAAGTGGCGAAGATAACAGGTCTGGGGATACTGCTCATAGGGTTCCTTGGCTTCGCCGTGATGCTGGTGGCATATTTCTTGGGAGCTTGAGGTGATTTCATGGAGGAAGCCGAGGTCCAGAAGCCGAAGGTCTTTGCAGTCCGGGCGACGGTTGGCCAGGAGAAAAGCACCGCGGACATGATTTTGGCGAGGACCAAGAACTTCAGCCTCCCGATAATAGCTGTCCTGGTCCCGCTCAGCATCCGGGGCTATGTTTTTGTTGAGACCACCGGCGGCAAGTCAAGCATCGAGAGGGCAAGGACGGGCATCAAGCACGCGAAGGGGATGGTCTCAGGGGAGGTGCCAATCACCCAGCTTGAGCAGTTCCTGTTGCCGAAGCCTTCAGTGACGGGAATGGAGGTCGGCGACATAGTCGAGGTCACATCCGGTCCGTTCAGGGGCGAGAGGGCGAAGATAATAAGGATTGACGAGGGCAAGGAGGAGATAACCGTGGAGCTCTTTGAGGCCACGGTGCCGATCCCGGTCACGGTCAGGGGAGACACTGTAAAGGTAATACAGAAGAAAGAGGAAAAGAAGTAAGATTTTTTTTAGGGCCGGCTAACGCTTTCGCTCAACTTCTCGGAGAGATTTTTCTAGGATGTTCATTCCAAGCTGCAGCTCCACCCTGTTCATGACAAGCGGCGGTGCGATCCTGATAGAAGAGCTACCCCCCCTGAAGACTATCAGGCCGTTGTTGAGGGTCTCGTGTATGAGCATCTCCCTCTCTTTGATGCCCCCCTCTTTTGTCTCTTTGTCTTTCACGAACTCCATGGCCAGCAGGAGCCCTTTGCCTCTAACCTCGCCCACAAAGTCGAACCTGTCCTCCATCTCCTTCATCCTCTTCAGCGCGAACTTCCCAAGCTTCTCCGCGTTTTTCACGAGCTTTTGGTCCTTAAGTATCTTGAGTGACTCGATGGCGGCGACACAGGCCACAAGGTTCCCGCCGAACGTCGAGGCGTGTGCCCCCGGCTGCCAGTTCATCACCTTTGCCCTGGCCACCGTCGCCCCTATTGGCGCCATCCCTCCCGCAAGCGCCTTCGCGATGCACGTGATGTCGGCGTTCACCCCCCAGTGCTCCATGGCGAACATCTTGCCCGAGCGCCCCAGGCCCGTCTGGATCTCGTCGGCTATGAAGAGCCAGCCGTGCTCGTCGCAGAGCTCCTTCAGCATCGGGTAGTACTCCGGCGGCGGGACGATGTACCCTGAGCTTCCTTGGATGGGCTCGGTTATCACCGCAGCCACCTCTTCTGGCGGTATTTCCTTCTTCAGGTATTCGCGGATGAACTGGATGCACAGGAAGTCGCAGCCAGGGTACTCCTGCTTGAACAGGCACCTGTAGCAGTATGGAAATGGCATGGAACTCACTCCAGGAACAAGTGGGAAGAAGTGGCGGTGGTGGAGCACGTTCGTGGACGAGAGGCTCATGGCCCCGAACGTGCGGCCGTGGAACGCCCCTGTGAATGAGATCATCCTCGGGCGGCGGGTGTGCCAGCGGGCGCACTTGAATGCCGCTTCGACGGCTTCAGCGCCGGAGTTCCCGAAGTATACGTGTTTGGAGAACTTTCCAGGGGTGAGTTTTACAAGCCTTTCAGCGAGTTCGATTTGGGCCTCGTAGTAGAAGTCGGTCCCGGCAAAGTGGGTGAGTTTGGGGATCTGTTTCTTCACGGCGTTCACGAGCCGCGGGTGGGAGTATCCATAGTTCAGGACGAACATCCCGGAAGAGAGGTCAAGAAAAACGTTGCCGTCGACGTCCTTGACGTAGCATCCCCATCCCTCGTCGGCGACTATCGGCTCCGCTCTGGTGTAAGAGGGGGACATGACACGCTTGTCCCTCACCATCAGCCTTTTCCCGAGAGGTCCGGGGATCGCTCTGACCATCCTCGGCCCTGCTTTGACCCATGCTGGTTTTGGCAGACAATCACCTCACAGTTTTACTGGTAGAAACTGCTTAAATATTGCGGCAGCAGTGGGTTTTTAACTCACAGTGGGCGTTTTCATTGGTGATGATCTCTATGCCAAAACCGGCAAGCTCTGCGATAACGGATGCAAAGGCCGTGGTCCCGAAGCGGAGGCCTTCGGAGTCCCACAAGGGAGACTTTGGCAGGCTGCTCGTGGTCGGCGGAGGCTCGCGCTATGTCGGGGCCCCGGCGCTTGTTGGCATGGCGGCGCTGCGTTCAGGGGTAGACCTAGCAATCATAGCGGTGACAGAAAGGGCTGCCTGGATAATAAACTCCTTCTCACCGGACTTGATCACCATCCCGCTCCCCGGCCTCGACCTGGAGCCGTCCGCGCTGGCTGAAATCTGGCCGGATTTGGAGCGCTCAACGGCAGTGGTGGTGGGGCCAGGGCTGGGCACGCGGCCGCTGACGCGTGACGCCGTAATAGAACTCGCGCGCACGCTCAGGGAAAAGCATCCGAAGCTCCCCGCACTTTTTGATGCCAATGGGCTGAAGGTGCTTGCGGCAGGACCGGGTCTGGCGAAAGGGATGCCATGGGTCATGACTCCCCACGCTGAAGAGTTCAGGATCCTGACGGGCGTCGAGCTTGATTCAGATATCCAGAAGCGCGCCGAGCAGGTCAGTCTGGCGGCGCAGAAGCTCGGCTGCACGATTCTTCTGACTGGGAACGTCGACATCATATCCTCCGCATCCGGGGAATTGAAGCTGAACCACACTGGGAACCCTGGCATGACCGTCGGCGGGACGGGGGACGTGCTCGCCGGGGTCGTCGGGGCCTTTCTCTCCCAAGGGGCGGAGCCTTTCAAGGCCGCGGTCGCCGGAGCCTGGGTTTGCGGGCGGGCGGGGGATTTGTGTTTCAAAGAGAGGAGCTACGAGTTCGTCGCGTCAGACTTGATCGACAAGCTGTCGGAAGTTTTCAAAGAAGTCAGGGAGGGGAGGTGAACAAATGGCGAAGTTTGAAGTTGCCGAGAAGCGCCTGTTCAACGTGAAGATTTGTATGAGGTGCAACGCTCGGAACCCGATAAGGTCGACCACGTGCAGGAAGTGCGGTTACTCTGGGCTCAGGCCGAAGTCAAAGGAGCCGCGGGCGTAACGGCGTTTAAAAATTGGCGGGCCCGGTGGGGTTCGAACCCACGACTGCCCGGTTTCTGCCAGCTTTCAAAGCTGTTAAGAGCCGGGCGCTCTACCAGACTGAGCCACGGGCCCACTAACTCATTTATGCTGCAATTTATAAATGGACAATGACATGCTGACGTTCGTTGGTTTGGGTCTGCACGGCGCAGGAGTTTCTCTCCAGGGGCTGGAGGAGGCGCGGGAAGCCGACGCCGTCTACGCGGAGTTCTACACGAGCGTGGTCCCCGGCCTCGACCTGAAGCACATGGAGGCGGAGGTGAAGAAACCAATCAAGGTGGTCGGGCGGGAGGTCGTGGAAGAGCATCCCGAGGAGATACTGGAAGCGGCCAAGCGGGGCAAGGTGGTATTTTTCGTGCCGGGGGACCCGATGGTTGCGACTACTCACGTCGACCTCCGTCTTCGGGCGGAGCGGGCGGGGATAAAGACAAGGGTCATTCCTGCTAGCTCTGTGATGTCGGCGGCTCCTGGGCTGGCCGGCCTTCAGAGCTACAAGTTTGGCCCATCGGCTACGGTCCCCTTTCAGGATAATCCATCTCCCCGGCCGTATGATGTCCTAGCGGAGAATTCCAAGAGAGGGCTCCATACATTGCTTCTGCTTGACATCCGTGCGGAACAGGACCGGGCGATGACGGCAAACGAGGCAATCGGGATTATGCTTGGCATAGAGAAAGAGAAAATGGAAGGGGTTTTCACTGAGGGAAGGCTTGTAGTGGTTGTCGCTAGGGCTGGCTCTGACGACTGTTTGGTGGCGGCAGACCGGGCAGAGGGCCTGCTCCCCCGTGATTTTGGGAAACCGCCCCACGTTCTTGTAGTCCCCGGCAGGCTGCACTTCATGGAGGCAGAGGCTTTGAGAGTTCTAGCCGGGGCGCCGAAGGAGGCTTTGGATGAGCTTGAAAGAAGAACTTGATGGAGAGATTAAAAAATGGACGGGGAAGCTGGACTCCGCGCTCCAGAATGTCAAGCCCGCTGACGGTCGAGGCGAGAAGCTTTTATTGAACATCAAAGCTTACAGGAAGGATTCCGGTCACTTTCTCGCGAAGGAAGACCTGGTGAAAAGTTTCGAGTGTTTGATTTGGGCCTGGGCGCTGCTCGAGATCGGAAAGGAACTAGGGCACCTGAAGTAAGTCATAGACATTTCATTTTGGTTAGGCCCCAAAAACCCGCCAGTCCTTCAGTCCTTCAGCTATTGCGTCAAGCTGCTGTTTGGCCAATTCATCTTTGTTGGCAGCGACGACCAAACCAGATTCGTTTTTGGAGCACAGGGCTGCGAGTTTTTTTATGAACTCAAGTGTTTTGTCCAGCCCGTTTGCCTCTATGATTTTGGAGATTCCCTCGAGTATCACCATGGCGCGAGATGTTCTTGAGAGATAGTTGGCCACGACATCGGTGGCCCTGTCCAACCCGTTCGGCGGCAGAGTGGCCTCCCCGGGGAACAACTCTGTGGTAAGGGACAGAATGGCCGTTCTGTGCAGGCCAAATTTTTCTTCCACTTTCTTGGGGTCCTGGTTCGTCAGCCACAGCCCCGGGATACCGTGCTCCACGGCGTCTTTGAATATTTCAAAAGACTGTTTCAAGCCGCTTTCAACGACCAGGCAGTTCACACAAGGTTTGTAACGTGGCTTTGTGAGCAGGCGGTCCTCTGGAGTCGGCATGAAGAACCTGACCATCGGGGGAAAATGGGCCAGCGACATTTTCTTTACCTCCTCTTCCTCTTGGCTTTGTGGGATTTTCTTGCCCGCCTCGCTCCCTTTCCACGCGGTTTTGCATGCTTGCGGGTCTTCATGTGAGATAGCAGCATCTGCGCGAGCCGCCTGTACTCCACGGCGGCGGGGGCGTTTGGGGCGTAGAGCACCACTGGCATCCCCCTGGTGATGCTTTCGGGGACCATGTCGTCTTCCGGGATCTCCACGAGGGTCGGCCAGCCAAGGGTCCTCCTGATGTCTGAGAGCGAGATCTCGTACCTCTTCTTCGTGATTCTTGTCAGGACCACCCCAAAGACGGGGAGCTTCAGGCGGTCGGCCGCGCGGAATGTCTGTAGGGTCCCAGCTATGGCGGGAACCTGGGGCTGGCAGCACACGAGTATTTCATCACAGACTTTCATCCCCGCGTAAACTTCAGGAGCAAAGCCCGGGGCCGTGTCAAGGATTATCACCTGGTACTTCTTCTTGAGCTCATCGACGATCGAGCTCAGGTCTATAGATCCGACCTCGTCAGTGAAGGCGACCGAGCCGGGGAGGACGTGCATCCCGTAATCGGTCTTTATCACAGCGTCCGAGACTTTGACGCGCCCGTACACCACGTCTTGGACGACGATAGGGGGGTCGAGGACTCCAAGGTGTAGACCCAGGTTGGACGCGGTCATGTTGGTCTCGGCCAGGAGGACCTTGTCCTTGAGCCTTTGAGCAATGGCTGCCCCAAGGTTGGCGACGGTGGTGGTCTTTCCGACGCCCCCCTTTGCGGAGAAGACACCAAGAACCATTCCCTTTCTTTTCTTCACCATGCCATTACCTCTTCTTGCGCGGCGGTTCCTCTATCTTGACCTTTCTGAGGCAGCGCGGGCACGTGGCGTAGAACCTTGATTTGCCGTGGTAGTCCCAGCTGTTCCCGCACCGCTTGCATTTTAATCTCATTTTATCTCCTGTTAGTAGTAGTTAGTAGTAGTATTTAAGCGCAATCATCCCGGCGTCAGTATCAGCTTGAGCATTTTCGAAGTCACTCTCTCCAAAACCTTGATCTTCGCGTTTATCTTGGCCAGCTCACTCTTGCTCTGAGTTTCAGACTGCTTGATCGCCTTGCCCACCTCAACCCTCAGCTTCTGGATTGCGTCCCCGCTCTCCGTCACCTGCTGGTGGTAGGTCTTTATCTCGTCAGAGATCCGCTTCATGGCCTCGATGTCCCCGGCCAGCTTGCTGAGTTCCGCCCTGGTGACGGCCTGTTTCATGAGCACGTCCAGCTGGTTCACGCTCTTCCCGATCGGTTTCATGCTTTCTTCAACTGAGGTCACCTTCAAGGAAAGGTCGGTCACATCCTTGAACCTGCGCTGGAACTCTAGGAAAGCCGCCATGACCTTGTCGGACATGACCTCGACCTGGTCCCTAAGCTGCTGGATCCTTATGATGTTCTTCCTCGCGTCGTCGGACATCCCCATCACCGCCTCCAGCCCCTTGAACTGCGACATCATGTTCCTGTACTCCCTCATTTCTCCCATGAGGTTCTTGATCATGTCGTCGGTGGAGGAGAGCTTCACCTTCATGGCCTCAACCTCGGCGTCCCTCTTGATTATCGCCGACCTGAACTCCTCGGGTTTCACCCCTTCTAGAGACATCAGCGCCTTCTCCGCCTTTGCCTTGGCGTCCGCGCCTTCCCTGGCTTGGGTGAGGACCATCGACCTGACTTCACCTATCTTCTCGCTGATCATGCTGAACCTGGTGTCGTAAGTCTCCCTGAGGCTCGAAAGTGCGCCGATCTGGGCGTCGTGCTGCTCAATCTTCCCCGCGATCGGCTTCAGGGCCGCCTTGACCGCCTCGTCGCTGCCCCCGCCGTCCTCCTTTTTAGCCATTTCTGCCACCCCTTATACTCTTCTTGGGTTTATTTTTCCCTTTCCCTGCCGCGGAAAGCGTGTCGTCGTACGTGTATCCCATGCCCATGAGCGACCTCTTGATAGATTCGGCCAAGGATTTCCCGGAAGCGTGGTTTGCTTTTGCGTGCTTCGAAATCTCCACTTTCGTCGTGGTCTGAGTTGTCCCCACGTGCATCAATATCCCACCGTCCGTCTTTGTCTTGTTCTTCTTCCCTGCCTTTGAAGGTGCGCCCTCGTTGTAAGTGTATCCCATGCCCGAGAGGGACCGCTTTATTGATTCTGCCAAGGAACTCCGAGGCGCAGTGGTCGCTTCCACCGGCCTCGAAATCCCGCCGTCCGTCTTTGTCTTTACCTGCTTCAATGTCCCTCCGTCCGTCTTCTTGCCCTTCGCAGCCTTCGCCGTCTTTGCAGGCGCCTTCTTCTCAGCCTTCTCAGCGGCCTTCTTCTCCACGTCTAGCGCCTTTTGGGCGTCCGGGTGCAGCGCTTCTCCCTCCTCGGCCTTCTCCTCAGCCTTCTTTCCCGCCTTTTCACCCTCTTTCGCGCCCTCCTTCGTGGCCTTCTCTCCTTCCTTCAGGGGCTTCACGAGCTCTCCGTGGGTTACCTCCTTCTTCGGGCCGAGTATCTCTCTATATGCATCGACTATCTCCGGAGTCTTCTTCGTCACCGCCATCTGTCTCTCCCTCTCCCTGATGGCCGCCATCTGCGCCTTCTTGATTTCGTCCTCTGGGACAAGCTCCATCACTCTCTTGAGGTCCTTGAGCTTGTGTCTCGCGCACATGTCGTCGACCCTTGGGTCCAGCGAGTCGAGGTATGCGTTGACCATGTCAAACGAGGCTTCCTCCAGCTTGCGCTGCGCCAGCCCGAGCTCGATGCGGAGGTCGAACACGTCGATGCCCTTCTCCTCGAGCTTCTTGAGCTTGAACTTGACGTTCTCGACGCGGTCGTCCACCTGGTAGTACTTGTCGAGCTCCTCAGGCGTGAGTCTCTGCGGTGAGTGGAGGATGGGCCTGAAGTTGACGTAGTAAGGCCGCCCCTTGTTGTAGTCGGGGTTGACGACCATGCCGAACCCTATCGGGGCCTTCGAGACGGACCTCACGTGCTCTTCACCGTATTTCGCGGATATCCTCGCGAGTTCGCTTTCCTCTCTGGTCCAGAACAGAATCTGCGTACGAGTGTTGGTCTTGATGGTCTCTGCGAAGTCGGCGATAGTCTGCGAGACCAGCATGACTCCCATACCCCACTTACGGAACTCTCTCACTGCACGCTCGAGCTGGATCTCACCAGCGCCCGAGCCTCCGAACTTCGGCAGCAGCCTGTGACACTCGTCGTATATTATCAGGGTCTTGAGGTCTGGGTACTCAAGCGGGCGCGAGGCGAATATCGACTGTATGGTGTTGGTGACGAAGATGTCCAAGTCACCAGGCTTGAGCCTCTCGATCACGAAGACGGTGATCTTTCCGCGGGTTTCCTCTCCCAGAAGCTCCTTCATGTCTATCTTCTGCCTCGGGTCGGTGATCATCTTGACGACTCCTGGGAAGCTCCTCGCGTCGCTGTTCTTCATCCCGAACTTCGGGTAGTGGGAGAGCATCTTCTCTGAGGTACACTTTCTCAGGAACCCTGTCCACTGGGCGGTCGGGTCGAAGACTATGACGTTCTTGCCCTGCAGCAGGGCTTCCTCTGCGATGACCATTGAGGAGATGGTCTTACCACCGCCGGTCGCTCCTGCAGTTATCATGTGCATCTTCACGTCGTCCAGCTTGAGGAAGGCGTCACGCTTGAGCTCGGCGAGGGACCCGAACTTGATCGTGTTCGGCCCCGCCTGAGGCAGTTCGTTCGCGAAGATGGTCGCCTCGAACCTGCGCTTTGACGACAGGCGCTTCTTGTAGTACTTCTGGGCGAACCTTCCTGTGACTCCGGCGGTGACTATGCCAATGACTATCGCGATCAACATCCAGAGCGGAATGCCCAGGATCCTGAGCTCCTCCGGCGACGTCCCGACATCAAGCTTGTCAGCTGCGGAAAGCGAGGTCGTCACGCCCTCCCTCTGGTAGGCCCCGTCTGCCGTCACAAGGTAACTGCCGTAGGGCGCGTTTTCCGGCACGTCGAACTCGAGGAGCCTTGTTATCGTTTCTCCCGCTAGAACCCCTATGTTGCCCGGGTTAATTGTGGCGATGATTTGTCCGTCCGGTCCGATGAGCCTGATGATAACATTCTCGGCTTCAGCATCCATCGATCCGAGGTTCTTGAGCTCCAAGTTGACATACAACTTCTTACCAGGGGCTATCATGCTCGTCAGAGGCAGGACTCTTATGTCGAAGAGGCCAGTCTCCCTCCGGAGCACTCTGACCGTGATTGGGACCCGCGCTTCAACCTCGTCGCTTATCGCGTTCTTGATTACTATTGTCCCGGTGTAGGAATTCACCCTAGCGTTTTCTGCGATGTCCACATTAACCGTTAGTTCCCCGTTCCCGTAGGAGTCAAGCACCAGAGAGCTCGCTCCAACGGGGTAGCCCATTGTAATGTACCCATAGTGTGCTATGTCGCCTTCCAAGCTTGCATTGAGCTCGAGCGGGATGAACAAGTTGTTTGTTACATTTATGCTGGTTGCAGTGTCCTCGTTCTGGAACAGAGTCAACGAGATTTCCGTGGGGTTAACGGTTATTGATTTAATCACGATGTTTTCTACACTAGCGTTGGTGTTTTCTACAAACGGTATGATATTCTCTTGCATCAGTCTAGCAGCGTTTTCCAGCGCGCTCTGGAGGTATGCGGCGACGGAGTTTTCATTCTCCGAGAGGACCCGGACCTGCTCTGCGAGGTCGTTGAACCCTGCTATGATGTTGTCGATTATCTGCTGGCTCGGCGTGTTGTCCAGCGTCCTCAGTTCATTCAGGTTTTCTATTATCGAGTCGAGCGTGCCCTGTATGGTGGTGGTCAGGTTCTCAATGCTCCCGCCAGTGGCCAGGTTCTCCAAAGACGAGCGCATGTTGTCGATGATGTCCTGGAGGGCGTTGAGGTTCTCCTGTGTGGCCAGACCCGCAATCTCGTTCTCCACACTGCTGACGACATCCCCAAGGGTCTGGGCGGCCGCGAGTATGTTCTCGGTGGCGCTTCCCATTATCGCAACGTTCTCCTGCAGGGACGTGGTGATGTTCTCCATAGTTTCCTGCATCTCCAAGAGCCCCCCGATGATTTCCTCAAGCGGGATCTTCTTCTCCTCGGCAAGCACGTAACAGACGGTCGGCGGCAGGATGCTTGTGTTGTCAGTCGAACCCACAACGTACGTGGCCGTGTTGATGGTGCCCAGGAGTTCCGTCCAGTTCTCGGCCACCTTCTGTCTGGTTGCATAGGTCCAGGTTGCGCGGTATATTCTCAGCTGCTGGAGATCCTTTGCCTGTCCAGTGTAGTTGTAGAAGTTTTCAGTAACCGTGAGCGTGTCGTAGTTTTCCGCAAATATCTGGTGGGGCGTAACGGCTATAACCCTGAAGACAGACTCGGTCGCCGGGATTGACGCGAACGCCGATGGCATGTTGTCGGCCTTTATGAAGTTCTCGATGTTCTCCCAGGCAACGAGCTCGCTCAAGTTCAGGTTGTCGAACTTCATCTTGAAGCCGAGGTTCGTCAGGGTGAATTCAAAGTCGAAGTAACCCGCGAAGGCCCACGCGTCGTAGTTGCCAGCGTTGTCGGTCGTGATGTCGCTGAAGGCCTTGGTCGTCGTGCCGGGGTTGTAGAAGCTCATGGTGGCGCTCAGCGGCTGCCCGTCCAGGTTCTTCAAGGTTCCAAAGAGTCTGAGCGGGGTACCGACGGTGAGGTTCATTGTGTTTTCAGCGGTTATGTTGTCGGCGTCTGTCAAGCTCACGAGGATTGTGAAGATCCCGCGCTCCGCGAATTGCAGGGTGTAACTCCAGTCGCCGTTGTCAATTGTCTGTGTAGTGTAAACGTTGTCCTGGATGTAAATCATGACATTTTCGTAGCTGGCTGCGACGTCGTCCGGCCAGCGTCTAGCGCTCCCGGAGAACGTGAAGTCAGTCAGCTCCTGGGCCACAGGCGCAGACCCCTGCAGTGACAAGGAGAGCGTTTTCACGTAGATGGTGGTTGAGCCGGTTTTTGTCAGTCCCCTGCTGTCCGTGACGCTGACATCGACAGCGTACGTGCCCATTGCGGACGGGATGGTCAACGGGGTCGAGTAGTTACCTTCCGAGTCGGTCGTGAGCCATGTGTCAACGCCATTGAACGTCACCTTCACGCTTTGGCCGTTGTCAGGGGTCCCGTCGGGCAGAAGGGTCAGTGTCCCAGACAAGGTGACTCCAGTCTGTCCTGGGCTGACCACGGAGTCGCTGGCGGATACCGTGAGCCCAAGGCTCTTGACGTAGTAAGTGAGGGTCCTGTTGGGGACCGCCGGCTCTTCTTTTACCCCGTATCCGCTCTGTCCTGAGACCGTCACCGTGTAGGAGTACTCTCCGGAACTTCCCGGCGCGGTGTAGGGTGTGATGGTGACGATCTTCCAGTACCCGTTCGTCACGTGTGAGAGAGTGTATGTCGGCCCGCCGATTCCTACCTGCATCCTGAGCGGATCCTCTGAGAGTGAGGCTGTCGCAGGGTAGAGATCCGTCCCGTTGTTCTCCATTATCCTGACGGCTGGCCAGATGTTGTCTCCTGGGTTAACCACGCTGTCGAGCTGTCCGGAGACATCGTATGTTCCGAACCAGGTGAACGTGAGGGCCCTGTGCTCGAAGTACTGTGTGTTCTCTCCGGTGATCCCTTCTGGGTCAGTTATGGTGACCGCCACGCTGTGCTTCTCTGGCTTGCCGCTCACGGAGTCGTAGGTGTAGAAGTAGGAGTAGTAGCCGTTCTCGTCTGTGGTCTCCGTCGTGAGGTCGGTGATGTCCCTGGTGATTTTGACGTCGGCGGTCGTGACCGGGGTGTTGTCTGGGAGGAGTACCGCAGTCCCGGACATCGTGAAGTTCTGCGTTAGTTGGACGATGTTGTCGTCGAAGCCCAGCGATATCCGCACAGTCTTGACATAGAACTTGGTCTGTCGTGCCCCGTTGAAGTCCCCGTAGGTTATGGCCACGGTCCCGTTGTAGTTGTCCAGTTTCGGCGGGGATATGAACGAAACCGAGTAGTACCCGTTCTCAGCCGTCGTTCCAGCAGCGCCGCCAACGACTTGCCCTGTGCTGTTTTCTATTATGAACGTTACTGTGGTGCTTGGGACCGGGGTGTTCTCATTGTCAGTCTGCAGGTAGGCGTAGCCCCACACAGTGTCGTTCTCTGATGGGTTGACTATGTTGTCGTCGTAGTTCATTGAGATGTTTACGGCCTTGATGGTGAGTCCGGTGGAGTTCTCTCCGGTGATGATGTCCGGGTAGTTCGTGATGTAAGCGGTGTAGGTGTGGGTCCCCAGCGTCTCCGGGGCAGTGATGTAAGTGGAATACTGCCCGTTGGCGTTGGTGTCGTCCTGCGCTTCCTTTGCTCCGGCCCGCCAGATTTCCACGTTCTCCCAGGGGATTGGTGTCTCTGTGGTCCCGTCAGCCAACAGGGCGGTCCCGGAAACCGTGATCAGCTCACTGGGGGACGCTTGGGTCTTTGACAGAGTAATGGAGATGTGGATGGTTTTGACAGTGAAGGACACGGTGTTTTCTTTAGTGATGGCGTCCGGGTTGCTCACTGCCACCCTCACCGTGTGGGCTCCGAGCGATGTCGGGACGAGCAAAGTGGTCGTGTAGTTGCCGCTCGTGTCAGAGTAGACTGTCTTTTGGTAGTTGTCTCCGAAGTAGACCTGGATGGTCGCGCCAGTTTCCAGTGCCTCGTCCGGCCACCTCGTGACGGTCCCGTAGACTGTCACATTTTCTCCAGGGTTGGTTACGTAGTCGTCAACGGTTGCGGGCTTGGTTTGCCTGTTGATGTAAACGGAGGCGGTCAGCGTCTTCACATAGAATGTGATGGTGTTTTCCTCTGTCACGTTGTCATTGTCAGTGGTCCTCACCAGGATAGTGTGAGTCCCGAGGGTCGAGTTGGAGTAAGCGTACGTGTATTCCCCGTTCTCGCTGGTCAGGACATTGTCGATCAGGCTGTTGTCCACGTAGATGTACACAGTATTGTTGTCCACTGAGAGGTTGTCAGGTTGCCAGCTGGCCCTTCCCGAGATGGTGAAGCTCTGGCCAGGGTTGACGGCGTTGTCAGAACGGTCTACGGAGATCGTGAGGTCGTTGACCCTCAGGGTGAAGTTCTCCGTCCAGTCTCCAGCGTTGCCAGCCCTGTCGACCGCTTGCACTCGCCAGTACCAAGTCCCGGTGGTGAGGGAGTTGTCTGCAGGGAGCGTGAACCAGTTCTCCTCTATGCCGGAGAAGACCTTTGGTGAGCCGAACGCCGCGTCGTCATCAATTTCTAAGGTGAAGTTCTCAAGCCCGCCGACGTCCGCGGTGATGTCTGTGTTGTCGGCGACATTCTCCCAGGTGAAGTACGGGGTGTTGTCGGTGGTGGTGCGGCTGTTGTCCGGCGCGAGCGGTGTCGAGGTGAGCGGCTTCACCGTGTCGATGACGAGTTCCCAAGTGTCGGACCACTCGCTTGGTCTCATCGCGCGATCAACTGCCTCCAGGTGCCAGTAGTATCTCTCGTTGTCCGGGAAGTCCACGTCCACGAACAGGCTCTTTATGTTATTTGGCGTCTCTGAGAACCCGCTTTCAAGTGGGGAGGTGAAGTTGCTGTCGTTGTCAACCTCGATTTCGTAGTGGTCTATTCCTGACGGGTCATATGTTGCGTACCACGAGAGGCGGACCGTCATGTTGTTTTCCGCAGAGTTGTTTTCCGGTCCGGACAGGTCTGGTGCCGGCGGTGCAATCGTGTCTATGATGAAGGTCCATGTTGGGCTCCACGCGCTGCTGTTCCCAGCGCTGTCCCAAGTTCGGACTTGGTAAGCGTAGTTTTCATCCGTGAAGCCGTTTGCAGGATATTGAGTGTCAACGTAGTTGAAGCGGTTGTCGGTGCTGTTGTCTTTGTATTCTGGGGAGCTGAAGTTGCTGTCGTTGTCAATCCATATCTCGTAGCACAGGACTCCGGCGGCTTCTCCGGTTGGGGAGTTGGAGGTGTCGGTTACATAGTTCCAGTGGACGTACGACTTGTTGTCACCGATTATGAGGCCGTCCCCGGCGTACCACTTCCCTTCGAACACATTTTCATACTGAGGCGAGGAGCTCGGGGCAGGAGGAGCCTTCGTGTCTATGAGCATTGTCCGGTTCTCCGAGAACTGGCCGGCTTTCCTGATGTTGTTCCAGTCCTTCCCGTCCCAGGCCCGTACCATCCAGGTATAGTTCTCGTCAGAGATTTCGAACGATGGTGTGTACGATGTGCTCGTCGTGTTCTCTATGATCAGTTTGCCACCGGCGTTGTCGAAGCTGGGCTCGTTGTCCATCCAGACCTCGTAAGTGACTCCTGTTACATCGTAAACGGAACCCCACTGGAGCGTCGGGGTGTTGTCGTTTGTCTTTGTTCCATTTGCGGGGGAGCTCAGTGACGGTGCCGCTGGCGGGTTGTTGTCGACGGTGAATCGCCACACAGTCTGGTAAGAGCTGGAGTTACCGACAGCGTCCCAAGCCACCACCTTCCAGTAGTACACCCCGTCGGACAGGGTCGTGGAGTACCAGGTGTTCGGTCCGAGGTAGTGGTTTTCTGCCGAGGCGAAGGTGTTGTCGTTGTCGACCCACATCTCATAGTTCTCCACCCCGGACATCTCACCGGTTGGTGAGCCCGAAATGTCGCCCGCCACGTCCCACGTCAGGTCCACGGTGGCGGTCGCAATGTTTTCGTTTTCAATCGGCGCGGACTTGCTTGGCTCTGCTGGGGAGGTAGTGTCCACCATCATCCACGCGACCGGCACACTGGCCCACGCGCGCATGTTGCCGGCATTGTCTTCCACGTTCACCCTCCAGTAGTATTTTTCATCCTTCGGTGCGGTGGTGAAAGTCTTTGAGTAGTAAGATTGCGTCCCGGGTCTCTGGGTGTCCGTCTTGTTGATGTGGGTGAGCGAGAAGTTGGGGTCGTTGTCAATCTGGATGTAGTAGTATCGGACGCCGCTCGGGTCAGTGGCGTCTGTCCAGTCGAAGACCACGCTGGACGTCGACTTGGTCATCCTCCCGTTTTCAAGCAAAGTTGGTGCTGCCGGAGCCGTGGTGTCCACATTTATTGCCCAAGGTGTCTGGTTCTCGCTGACGTTCCCGGCCCAGTCCCAAGCGCGAACGATCCACTTCCAGTTCCCTTCTGGGAGATCCAAGAAGATGTTGAGGTCCGCCGTGTTTTCGTTTTCTACATATGGTGGGGCGAAGTCGTCGTCCACGATTATCTCGTACCAGCGCAGGCCAGCGTTTTCTCCGGTCAGGGATTTGGAGTTATCGGTGGCTGCCTGCCACAGGAATTCCACAGTGGTGGAGTTGGTTGTCGTGTTTTCAGCTGGGTCGGTAATGCCGGTGTCCGGCAACACATCGAATTTTGAAGGAGTGCTGGGCTGCACAGTGTCCAATACGAAGGTTGAGTTGTCTGAGAAGCTCGAGACGTAAGTGAGCTTCCAGCCGCGGACTCTCCAGGTGTAGTTCTCGTCAGGGAGTTCGAACGATGGCGTGTACCAGTTATCCGCCGTGTTTTCTACTATCAGCTGTCCACCGGCGTTGTCGAAGCTCGGGGAGTTGTCCACCCAGATCTCCCAGTATTGTGCGACCCATGCGAGAATCTTGTTGTCAGTATTATCAAACATGCTAGTGTTGTCCCACTGGAATGTCGGGGTGTTGTCGTTCGTCTTGCCACCGTTGGACGGGGAGATGAGCGTTACTGGCGGACCGAGCGCCACCGCCTGTCCGCTCCGGCTCTCAATCGTGCGCCAGGCAGGAGTCACAGTAGACACAGTCCCGCTCCGGCTCTCAATCGTGCGCCAGGCAGGAGTCACAGTAGACACAGTCCCACTCCGGCTTTCTATTAATCTCCAAGCAACCGGCGTCGTGTTAACGGCCCCGCTCCGGCTCTCAATCGTGCGCCAGGCAGGAGTCACAGTAGACACTGTTCCAGCCCAGCTCTCAATCGTGCGCCAGGCAGGAGTCACAGTAGACACTGTTCCAGCCCAGCTCTCGATTGTTCTCCAGGCCACAGGCGCGGTGTTTACAGTCCCGCTCCGGCTCTCAATCGTGCGCCAGGCAGGAGTCACAGTAGACACAGTCCCAGTCCAGCTCTCAACGGTCCGCCAAGATACTGGCGCGCTAACGGCCCCGCTCCAGCTCTCAACAGTTCTCCAAGATACTGGCGCGCTAACGGTCCCGCTCCAGCCCTCGATCTTGTTCCACCTTCCTATCGCTATCAGCCGGTTGTCTGACCACTCGCCGTAGTTCCCGGCGTTGTCCCAGGCCCGCACGCGCCAGAAGTACGACCCTGTGGTTGAGACGGTGTAAGTGTAAGTGTTGTCGGTGAGGCCAATGTTCTCGTTCACGTAATAGGTGTTGTCAAAGCTGGACTCGTTATCTATCTGAATCGTGTAGTAGACGCCGGAGTTGTCTGCCAAGTTCTCCCACCTGAACACTACCGTATAGTTCTCGGCGGAGCAGTTGGCAGGAGGTGATGTGAGGGTGACCTTCGGCGGAGCCAGGGTGTCGACCCTGAAGTAGCGCGTGTCGGACACGGTGGAGTTGTCAGCGCCCAGAGTTCCCAGCTTGTCCTTCGCCACCACGCGCCAGTAGTAAACGTTGTCGGTCAGGGCAGGCATGATGTCCCACCAGTTGTTCTCCATCCAGCCGTTCTCCCTGACGATGTGCGTGAAGCCGGAGTCGGTCGCGACCCAAACGTAGTATGTCACAGGTTGCGACGGGTCTGCCAAGTTGTCCTCCCAGTACAGCAGAGTGGTGTTGTCGTTCGTGTTTTCGTTGTTTTCGGGCGAGTACAGCGCCGGCGCGCTGGGTGGCTGAGTGTCGACCAGGAACTTGCGCCACACGGAGTTCTCGCTCAGGTTCCCTGCGTTGTCAATGGCCTGCACGTGCCAGTAGTACCAGTTGTCGACTATCGCCGGCGAAATCGCCCAGGAGTTGTCCGTGATCCAGTAGTTGTCCCTCTCGATCAGGGTGAACAGTTCATCGCGGGCAACCGTGACCCTGTAGCGCACGGGCAGGGAGTTCTCAGCCACAGAAGTCCACTCAAGGGTTGCCGTGGGACCCACCTGGTCTTCGTTGTCCGGTGAGACAAGTGATGGAGTAGCAGGAGCCAAGGTGTCCACGCGGAACGAGCGGTTTTCAGAGTTCTCGCTCGTGTTCCCGCCGGCGTCTTTCGCAACAGCACGCCAGTAGTAGACATTGTCGGCCAGTGCGGGCGTAACTTCCCAAGTCTGGACGTCCGGGTTCTCAGGGTCGGCGTCGGTAATCCAGTCAGACTCGGCGACGAGGTTTTCGAACAGGTTGTCGCTGGACACCCAGACCTTGTACTGAAGTGGTTTCGAGTGCTCCGCCCCTCCGCCCGTTTGGCCAGTCACGTCGTCCCAGCTGAGCGTCGGGGTGTTGTCGTTGACGTTTTCACCGTCTACCGGCGAGACGAGGTCTGGATCCAATGGGGCTTTCGTGTCCACCCGGAACCAGATGTAATCAGTGTTTGACCCGACGTTCATGGCGTCGTCCCTCGCCTGCACCTGCCAGTAGTACTCGTCGTTAGCAAGCTCGCCCGTGTACTGCCGGTTTTCTTCAGTGCTCCAGCCGCTCTGCCAAATCGTGTTGTGCAAGATGTTGTACAGGGTGACCTTGTACATCAGGGGCAGGGAGTTTTCTGATGGCGCCGTCCATTGGAAGTTCGGCGAGTTGTCGTCCGTGTTGACGCCGTCGGGCCAGGTGACTGTCGGAGCTGCAGGGGCCAAGGTGTCGACGCGGAAACTGTGGTTATCGGAGTATCCGCTCAGGTTCAGGAAGTTGTCTCTCGCTCGGACACGCCAGTAGTAGACGTTGTCCGGCAGTTCTGGTGAGACCTCCCAAGATGTTGAGGAGTTCCAGCCGTTCTCCCTGACAACGTTCGTGAAGGCGTTGTCGGTAGCGACCCACATGTAGTAGACGACGGCGGTCAGGTCGAATGAAGCGGTCCACTGGAGCTTGGGAGTGTTGTCTTTGTTGACGCCCTCGTTCCCGATGTTCTCTCCGTCGGCCGGAGAAGACAGCGTAGGCGTGGTTGGTATTGTCGTGTCCACGGTGAACTGTCTGTTTTCAGAGTTCTCCCCGATGTTGCCAGCGTTGTCTTTCGCCATCACGCACCAGTACCAGACGCTGTCATTCAGCGCTGGAGTTATCCACCAGTTGTTCTCCATCCAGCCGGAGTTCTTGTTTTCATAGGGGAAGGCCTGGTTGTCACTGACGGCGGCGTAGTAGAGGACCGGCACGGACTGCTCCGTGGCGCCGGTGTTTTCGAGGGTCACGGCGTTCCAGTAAAGGGCGACGGTGTTGTCGTTGTTTTCGAACTCATCTACTGGAGAGGTCAGGGCTGGCTCGTCCGGGGCGTCAACGTCGACCCTGAACCAGCGGTTTTCAGAGTTCTCCCCGATGTTGCCAGCGTTGTCTTTTGCCATCACTTTCCAGTACCAGACGCCGGTCGTCCGTGTGGTTGTCCAGCTGGTGCTGGTAATCCAGCCGGAGCTGTCGTTTTCATATGGGAAGTTATCATTGTCGCTCACTGAGACATAGTAACAGACGGGCTTCGAGTTCTCGTTCACTGCTCCCCAGCTGAGCACGACGTCGGCTTGAGCGCTGGCGTATCCGCTGTAAGGTGATGTCAGCGATGGGGCCGCTGGTGCCAATGTGTCGATCCTGAAGAACCACTCTGAGCTCGGCCCGCTGGACCAGCCCGCGTTGTCGGTCGCGTAGACCTTCCAGTAGTACTTGTTGTCCGGAAGTGTTGGAGTTATCTCCCACTGGGTGTTTTCGCCGGTGCCCATGTCGTAGAGGGCCGTGCTTCTCACCCCAAGTTCTGTGCCGGCGTTGTAGATCAGGACGTCGTATTTCACAGGGTAAGAGTTCTCATCCACCGCTGTCCAGTCGAGCAACGGGGAGTTGTCGTTGACATTTTCCTCGTATACTGGGGAAATAAGGACAGGGGCCGCCGGAGCAGTTGTGTCCACGGTGAACTTCCAGTTATCTGACCATTCGCTGTTTTCATCGTTCCTGGTCTGGGACACGCGCCAGTAGTATTGGCCACTTCCGGGCAGCGTGTAGGTGTAATAGACGTCGACGAGGTTTTCGTTCTCATAGAATGGAGTGGCGAAGGTGATTTCGTCGTCAACCTGGAGCCGGTAGTTGTCCGCTGGCAGGATGTTTTCCCACATGAAGGTCGTTTCGGAAACTGGGCTTCCGGAGTTGTTGGCCGGGGATTGCAGAAGCGGGGCCGGTACTGGGGCGCCCACATCCGCGCTCCAACTCTCGATTGTTCGCCAAGTCAGAGCCACCGTTGACACAGCCCCACTCCAACTCTCGATTGTTCGCCAAGTCAGAGCCACCGTTGACACAGCCCCACTCCAACTCTCGATTGCTCGCCAGGTAACCGGCGTGGTGTTCACGGTTCCCGTCCAGCTCTCAATGCTTCTCCACAGCGTAGGAGTAACGTTGACAGTCCCACTCCGGCTCTCAATCGCGCGCCAGGCAGGAGTCACAGTAGATACCGTCCCGCTCCAGCTCTCGATGCTTCTCCAGCTCAGAGCGGTAGTGCTCACAGTTCCAGTCCAGCTCTCAATGGTCCTCCAAATAGATGATATTACCACGCGCGTTTCTGACCACGGTCCATCGTTCCCAGCCCTGTCGACCGCCAGGACGTGCCAGTAGTAAGTTCCGGGCGCCGTGAAGGTGTAGTTGTAGTCGTTGTCCGGGTCCGCCTGGTTCTCGTCCACGAGCGGTGAGCTGAAGTCAGAATCGTTGTCTATTTGGAACCAGTAATTCTCGGTTCCGGACGGCAGGTCAGTCGCCTTGTGCCACTCGAATTTCATAGCCACACCATTGTCAAAAGCGCAGAGGTTATCCGGAGAGTAGAGAGACACTTGGGGCGGCAGGGTTGCATCCACCCTGAACGCAGGGGCATCGCAGTAGGCGCTTTCGTTACCGGCGTTGTCCCTCGCCTTCACGCGCCAGTACCAGAGTCCTTGCGTGAGCACAGGAGAAACAACCCAGTTTTCGTCGTAGATCCAGGTCGACGTTTCCCTGGACTCGACACCCCAGTTCTCGGAAGAAATCTGGACGTAGTACATCACTCGGAGCGAGTTCTCGGCCACCGGCAGC
>Ga0315279_10001823_pt1 | contig 34007 bp, 28 predicted proteins | sample YL17G06_20_MG_FD_203694 | JGI IMG/M metagenome (GOLD analysis project Ga0315279, IMG submission 203694) | Sediment microbial communities from Yellowstone Lake, YNP, Wyoming, USA - YL17G06_20 | ecosystem: Environmental > Aquatic > Freshwater > Lake > Sediment | place: USA: Wyoming | collected...
CCGAACACATCGCGAGCGAATTCAAGCGCGAGCAGGGCATTGACCTGCACAACGACCGGCAGGCTTTGCAGCGGCTCAAGGAAGCCGCGGAAAAGGCCAAGATCGAGCTTTCGACGATGATGGAGACCGAAGTCAACCTGCCGTTCGTCACGGCGGACGCTTCCGGCCCCAAGCACCTGCAAATGAAGCTCACACGCGCCAAGCTCGAACAACTGAGCGCGCAGCTCGTTCAACGCTGCCGCGTGCCGTTCGAGGCCGCGCTGCGCGATGCCAAGCTCTCGCCGCGCGACCTGGACGAAGTGGTGCTGGTGGGCGGCGCGACGCGCATGCCGATGATTCAACAACTCGTGCGCGAGCTGACCGGTGGCAAAGAGCCGAACAAATCCGTCAACCCGGACGAGGTGGTGGCGGCGGGCGCGGCGATTCAGGCCGGCGTCTTGGGCGGCGAAGTGAAGGATGTGCTGCTGCTCGACGTGACGCCGCTCTCGCTGGGTGTGGAGACGCTGGGCCAGGTGATGACAACCCTCATCCCGCGCAACACGACCATCCCAACCCGGAAGAGCGAAACCTTTAGCACGGCGGCGGACGGGCAGACGGCCGTGGATGTCCACGTGCTGCAAGGCGAGCGCCCAATGGCGGCCGACAACATGACGCTGGGCACGTTCCGGCTGGAGGGCATCCCGCCCGCGCCGCGAGGAGTGCCACAGATCGAGGTGACGTTCGACATTGACGCCAACGGCATCTTGAACGTCGCCGCCAAGGACAAGGCCACGAGCCGCGAGCAAAAGATTACCATCACGGCCAGCACCAATCTGAACAAGGCTGATGTCGAGCGGATGGTACAGGAGGCGCAGCGCAACACGGCACAAGATAATCGCCGCAAGGAAACGATCCAGGCCCGCAACGAGGCCGACCAGATGATTTACCAGGCGGAGAAGTCGCTACGCGATCTGGGCGACAAAGTGTCTGCCTCAGATCGGAGCCAAATCGAGTCGCAGATCAACACGCTGAAAGAAACGATGAAGGGCGACGACGCCAGTCGCATCCGCGCGCAAATCTCGGAGTTGCAACAAGCGATGATGGTGTTGGGCCAGGCGATGTACGGTGCGCCTGGAGCCGGGCCAAGTGGCGCTGGCCGTCCTGGCGGCAACGGTCACGGCGAGCCTCATGGCGAGGACGTGGTCGAGGGAGAGTATCAGGCGATGTAACTCTGCCAGACCTCCGAGGTCGCGCCAACCTTCAGTTGGCGAAAGACCTCGGAGGTCTATGGCGGTCAGCGGTCAGAGAATTGGCCGGTTAGAGGATTGACAACAAACAATAAATCTGTTACCCTTCCAGCGTAGAACCGTAGGCTGGCATCCTTATGCCAGCCACTGGAGGTGTTGAGAATGTTCTTTTGGAATCCGACCTACTTTATCTTTGCGCTGCCCGCGCTGATCCTGGCATTCTATGCCCAGTGGCGCGTGAAAAGCGCATACAACAAGTGGCTGCGCGTCCGTAACACTCGTGGCCTGACCGGGTTGGACGCGGCCAAGATGTTGCTGCGGGCCAACAACCTGGGGCACGTCGGCATCGAGGGCACACCCGGCAGCCTCACCGACCATTACGACCCACGCACCCAAAAGATGCGCCTTTCGCCCGACGTGGCGAACTCGAACTCGGTCGCGGCCCTGGCGGTCGTGGCGCATGAGATCGGCCACGCGGTGCAGGACGCGGAAGCATACGCGCCGCTCAAGCTGCGCACCGCCATCGTGCCGGGAGTGCAGATTGGCTCATGGCTTGGGCCGATTCTGTTCTTCATCGGGTGGTTCCTGGCAGCGTATTTTCGCTCGTCGTTTGGCTATCAGATCGCGTGGCTCGGCGTGCTGTTCTTTGCGGGCGCGTTGGTCTTTGCGTTCGCTACGTTGCCCGTCGAGTTCAATGCCAGCGCCAGAGCCCGCGCCATGCTCACCAATGCCGGGTTGATCTACAGTGACGACGAGATGAAAGGTGTCCGTTCGGTGCTGGACGCGGCCGCGCTGACCTATGTGGCCGCTGCCGCGCAGGCGCTCTCCACGCTGCTCTACTATGTCTTCCTGCTGGGCGGATTCCGGCGACGAAACTAGTTCAAAGGGCACCGCAAGGGTCGGCCCTTGCTCATGACGAACGGCGGCACAGACCGACTTGGCCTGTGCCGCTTTTTCGCGCCAGAACGCAGGCACGGAAACTTTCCGACGCCCATCTAAACTGGGACTCACTGCCAGCCTGAACTCTAATAAATCTCTAACAAACCGCTGGCGTTATTCTAACACAACTGCGGTATAGTCATTCACGTAGACAACAAAATCAGGAGCGGCGTGATTCGCGTCAGGCCGCCCCAGCACTCACAGGAGGTAAAAATGGCTGACGAACTGCAAAGATGGGAACCGTTCCGTGACCTGGTGACGCTGCGAGAAGCCATGGATCGGCTGTTCGCCGGGAGCTTTGTCCGGCCCAGCACCGCCTTTCCCTCGTTTGGGATCGAAGGGCCCGCCGTAGACATGTACCAGACCCAAGACGACATCGTCGTGAAGGCCGCGATCCCTGGCGTCAAGCCGGAAGATATTAACATCTCTGTGACCGGCGACATCCTCACGATTCAGGGCGAGTTGAAGGAAGAGGAAAAGGTCGAAAAGGGCAATTACCTGCGCCAGGAACGCCGCTATGGCCAGTTCCGTCGCGAGTTCAGCTTGCCCACGCAAGTCAATGCCGACAAAGCCAAAGCCGAGTTTGAGCATGGCGTGCTGACGCTACGTCTGCCCAAGGCCGAAGCTGTCAAACCCAAGAGTATCACCGTCAAAGCCAAGTAGCCGTCGCGCGCTTCACGCCGTGCGACGATTCAAGAGAGGAGCAAAACCATGCCAGCGATTATTCGATGGAGTCCAGCGCGCGAATTGGTGCGCTTGAGCGACGCAATGGATCGGATGATGGAAGACAACTGGGTGCGGCCTTTCGTGGGACGCGGCGAGCGCGAGTTTCGCCTCCCGTTGGATGTGTACACCACACCCAGCGAAGTCGTGATTACAGCCAACGTCCCCGGCCTCAAGCCCGACGAAGTCGAGATCACCCTGGAAAACGACACGCTGTCCATTAACGGCGAATTCAAAGCCCCGATGGAGAACGTGGACTATATTTTCCAGGAGCGGCCCTATGGCAAGTTCAGCCGCGCGTTGACCATCAATGTGCCGGTAGACGCCGATAAGGTGGAGGCGACGTTTGAGAATGGTGTGCTGACGATCACGTTGCCCAAATCCGAAGCTGCACGCCCCAAGGTCATCAAGGTCGAAGCCAAAAAGTAGGGCATGCAGACCTTGAGGGTTTCAGAAACCCTCAAGGTCTGGGAGAGTGTTGTCCTATGCCGATGTATACATATCAGTGCGACAAGTGCGGCGTCCAGTTTGATCGCCTGCAGAGTTTTTCCGCCAGGCCGTTGACGCGCTGTCCGGAATGTAAAGGTCACGTCCATCGGCGGCTTCACCCCGTCGGCATCGTGTTCAAGGGCAGCGGCTGGTACAGCACCGATAGCAGAAAGAAACCGGCGTCCGAATCCAAAGCCGAAACCAAGACCGACTGATACCTGAACGACTCGGCAACGCTTCCCGAAGGGGAGGCGAAGCTGCGGCCCCACGCCACGTGTGCGTGGGGCTGTCCATTTTGCGTTGGGCAAGATGGCATCTTGCCCAACCTTGACGAGTCATCGAAACTGCGGTAAGATTACGCTGCCGGTGGGGGATCGTCTAGTGGTAGGACATGTGACTCTGGATCACAGTGCCGAGGTTCGAACCCTCGTCCCCCAGCTCGCACTATTCGGTTATTAATGTGCTGGCTGTCGCGTGTTCTCTTGCCGAGTGACGCGCGGCCGGCCCTGACGGGCCGAGTGGTGCGCGCCGTCAGTCCTTACGAGACTGACGGCGGTTTTTCTGCGAGTTGCTCCACTTGGACTCGCCCAAGTAGATAGGTGCTGGTGCGGCCTGGGAGTTTGCGCGTTGGCTCAAGTTTGTTGGCGTGGATCATCTGGAGTACTGCGCGTGGGGTGACTTGCAAGATTTCGGCGGCCTCTGCCGTCGTGATCTCGTCGGGTGGGTCTTGTCGTTTGACTGCCATACTGGGCGACCTCCTATAAGGCGGTCTTATTCTACTACGGAGCTAGGAAGATGCCAATAGGCAAAATCAGTACACGCGTTCTAGGGGTTTTACGCTGGCTCCTGGCTGGCTTGCTCGAGGTGTTGGTCGCGCCGTCACAATTCAACCGCTCGATGCGGCGCCGGGCGCAAACGGGCGCGGCGGAGTGGCCGCGTTCGTCGTCGCTTCGCGCGTCGTCGCTACGGGCTTCGGCCTAACGCGTCGGCAAGGGCGCAAAACCGGGCGCGGCGGGATGCCCTTGCGGGGCGCGCATAGCCAGAGAAGCCCTACCCCGCATCACCAACCCGACCACTCTCTTGCAAGATGCGCCGCACGCCGTCAGCGAAATCGCCGTTGCCGGCGGCCTCGATTGCAGGCAACCACGAAGGCGGGACACGGACATCCCGCCGGATCATAGCCTCCCCAAACTTCCGGGGCCGGCCCAAGAACTTGCCGGGGCCAGGCTGACGCGGGCCGCCGCTGTTAGCGCGAGCGCCGCCCCAGGTTGATTTCGGTTTCTGCTGTTTCCTCGCCATCGGATTCCTCCTGTAGCGCCGTTGTCCGCAACGCCTCAACGTATTGGTATTGCTGCTTATAGCACATACAGCGGACAAAAGCAAGGGCAGCAAGGAGTAAGCCGACACACCGTTGTCCACAACGCCACCACCCAGCACCTCTACCTCGACCGGCACCACTCACCGGAACGCGCTGGCCTGACATCACTGGGTGGTATCTCTAGGCTTTTAATGTGGGCAGGAATGTAAACGAAAGGCGGGCAGGCCGCGCGTGGCTATGCGCCGCCTTCCAGCACCACCACATCTTTGTCTTGCTGCACCGTGTTGTATGCCTCGACAATGACTGTCGTCAGGTCGGTCGTGGATCCAGCCAGTTGCTCTTCGACAAAAGGGGGAGTCAGGCACACAGGCGCCAGCACTTTTATCGGCTCGGTCAGGTTCAACACTTGCTTGGCAAACAACGCATCTTCATCGCAATACTGGCCCGCGCCGACTGGTCGTGGCTGCGTGCTCAACGGCTTGAAATACCCAACGCGGAAACCATCAGACTGCATTTGCCGGCCCAATCCCAGGCAAAGGGCTGTCTTGCCGGAAAAGGTTTGAATCGAGGTCACATATAAAGATCGCATGTCTCAATCCATCGAACAATGATCGCCCGCCACAAGGGCCGCCATTGTGATGGCCGCATCACGCTGGGCCTCGTGCCCGTAGTATACGCAACGACGCCGAGAGCGTCAAACCCCATGACGGCGTAGCAGCCGCGCCGCGCGATTTGCACATTCGGCAAGGCAGCGTAAACTACGGCGGCTGCAAGAATCGAGACCTTGAAGGACCGTTGGCATGAAACCACGCACCGCCATCAAATCATTCCTGGCGGCCTCGTTTTGGGGTGCTGCCGCGGCCTGGCTGTTGGCGCGCGAGTCATTCGGCGCGCTGTCGGTGATCCGCCGTGGCAACTTGGGCGGTCATCTTGCTGGACGTGTGGCTGGTGAACCGGCTCGCCGCGACAAGCGAGCGATCACAACCTGATATATAATACGCATTGCGCTCAGGGTGTATCCGTCCAAGCTACAAGGAAATTGGTTATGGATAAAGTTTCGATTAGGCCTATACGGCGCTCTCTCAGAATTGTGCTGATCTATGCGGTGGTGGGAGCGTTGTGGATTCTACTCTCTGACCGGCTGCTGTTTGCGCTGACCAGCGACCCAGCCACCTTGACTAACGTGGCAATCTTGAAGGGCTTGTTCTATGTGGCTGCGACAGCCGGGATGCTTTACTGGCTCATCCACCGCGATTTGGACGCTGTTCGACTCGCCGAAAACGCGTTGCGAGAAAGCGAAGAACACTATCGGACTCTGTTTGAGACAACCCCCGTGGGCCTTGGCGTAGCCGACGAGTCTGGAAATTTGCTGACCTGTAACCACGCCTTGCTTGGGCCGGGCAGCTACACCCGGCATGACATCGCCCACATCAAAAACCTGGCCAGGCTGTGCGCCAACCGGGACGAGGGCGAAACGATCCTGGCGACCACCCGGCAGCAAGGCTTCCTACACCAGCGAGAAGTGCAATTCAAGCGCAAAGACAACACGACCTACACCGTGCTCCTCAGCCTCACGCCCATACAAATGAAAGATCAGCTCGGCTGGCAAGTCGTGATTGAAGACATCACGCAGCGCAAGCTGGCAGAAGAAATACTGCGCGAGAGCGAAGAGCGCCTGAAACTGGTCCTGGAAGGAAGCAACGACGGCTTTTGGGATTGGACCGTTACGACCGGAGCGGTACAGTTCAGCCTGCGCTGGGCCGAAATGCTCGGCTATCGCTTGGACGAAATTGAGCCACACGTCCGCACATGGGAAAAACTGATACACCCCGACGACCAGCCCGCCATGATGCAGGCGCTCGACGACCACCTGGAAGGACGCACGCTGCAGTATGAAACCGAACACCGGCTGCTGACCCAATCCGGCGAGTGGAAGTGGATTTCGGATCGCGGCAAAGTGGTCACGCGAGATGAGCACGGCCAGCCACTGCGCATGACCGGCATGCACACCGACATCACCGAGCGCAAACGATCCGAAGAAGAAGCGCGCCGCCGCCTGCGCGAGATGGCGCTGCTTAATCGGGTCATTGCGACCACGACTTCCACCTTGGACGAGCGCACCGTGCTGCAAACGGTGTGTGAAGAGCTAGGCCATGCGTTCGAGGTGCCTCATTGCGCCGCCGGTCTGCCCACCGCGGACGGCTCGCAGGTAACCATCGTAGCCGAGTATCGGCTCCCGACTCGCCTCAGTGTCATAGGCGTCGTTTTCCCGGTGAAAGGCGCCGCCGCCGAGTATATCCTCGAACACCCAAAGCCACTGGCGGTTGCGGATGCCCGGACCGATCCACGGTTTTCCTTCATTGCTCCGCTGCTGGCGCAGCAGGGCGACGTCTCGTTACTCGTCGTCCCCATTTTGATGCGAGAACAGGCCATCGGCGCTATTGCTTTGATCACCACCGAGCACCGCAAGTTCAGCGAGGAAGAAATCGCCCTGGCGCAAAGCGTGACGGCCGCCGCCGGGCCGGCGCTGGAAAATGCGCGCCTCTTCCAGGCTGAGCATGAACAGCGCGAGCTGGCGGAGACACTGAGCGAGGTGGTCGCCGCGCTCGTTTCGACGCTGGACATGGACAATGTACTGGATCGTCTTCTGGAACAGGTCAGCCGCGTGGTGCCCAACGACGTTGCGAATGTCATGCTCATCGAGGATGACCATGTGCGCATCACTCGCTGGCGCGGCTACGACCGGTTCGGCATCGAAACGATTGCCACGGCGGCCTACCCGATTGCCGACATTCCGAACTTGAGCCAGATGATCGAAACCGGCCAGCCGGTCGTCGTCACCGACACGCAGGCTGACCCGCATTGGCTCCGTCGTTCCGAGGTGGGCTGGCGATCCTATGTCGGCGCGCCGATCCGTGTGCAGGGCCGGGTGATCGGTTTTCTGAATGTCCGCAGCGCCACACCAGGTTTTTTCACTCCCACCCATGCCGAACGCCTGCGCGCGTTCGCGGATCAAGCGGCCATCGCCTGGCAGAACGCCCAGTTGTATCGCCAGTTGTCCGAGTACGCTGCGGCGTTACAACCGTAACGGGTGATCAGTTGAAAGACACGACGGCCATGGCAGACCGGCAGCCGGACATTCCCCGTGCGGGGTCATACCTTGAGCTGGCGCATCTGCGCGGCACACTGATGGTGATCGGCGCGCCCGACGCCGGCAAAAGCACCTTCGCTCAATATCTCTACCGGCAGTTGTGCGCCGAGTCACGTTGCGTGGCGTACTTGGATGGCGATCCGGGTCAAAGCACGCTGGGGCCACCGACGACGATGTCGCTAGCCATCGGCACAAGCGGAGACACCGCTTTTCCTCCCCAGGGCAAAACCTGGCGGAGTTTTGTGGGGGCCGTGACGCCGCGCGGGCACATGCTGCCGGTGTTGGTCGGCGCAGCGCGGCTCGTGCAGGCGGCGCAGGCATACGGCGCAGACACCTTCATCTATGACACCAGCGGCCTGGTGAGCCCGACGGAGGGGGGCCTCAACCTCAAGCTGTCCAAGATTGATTTGCTGCGCCCCTCGGTCGTGTTTGCCATTCAGCGCGAGCAAGAACTGGAACCGCTGCTCACGCCGCTACGCCACCGCCTGCGCGTGCGCGTGGTTGACTTGCGCCCTTCTCCCTCTATCCAACCGCGCAACACGCTGACACGCCAGGCATACCGCGCGTCGCAGTTTGCCCGATACTTTTGTGCGGCCCGTCCGTTGACGGTGGATTGGGAACGGTTAGCCGTCGTGCCCTCGCCCGGTTTTGTCTTTCATCGGTTGGCGGCGTTGGAAGACGCAGATGGATTCACGCTCGGCCTGGGCATCGTCCAGGTAGCCGATTGGCGCAAGAAACAAGTCGAGCTGCTCACGCCGTTCAGGTCGTTGGATGGAGTAGACACATTGCGCCTGGGCGACCTGACGCTCGACCCGCAGACGTTTCGGGATCAGCCGTTAATGTGATGCGTGTTGCGGTATCTTGTCAAAAAGTAGGGGGATTTGAACCTTGCGAAGGTTTCCGCTCATTACGCAGCGAACTCGGACTAAACCTTCGCAAGGTTCTTCCCCCGAATTATTGAGATGATACGTGTTGCGCACTGCGTCACGCGGCACGCAGTACGTCCGCAACCGCTCAGTCAGCAGTTGAAACCGCTAGACGTCGGCTGCTCGTCCGCCGCGGACGAAGGCGCTTTGGACAATTATTTCTTTCCGATTCCCTAAAGAACAACAGGCCGTCTCTTTCGAGGCGGCCTGTTGAACATTACCGTTTACGCCAGTAGCTTTCGTCGGCTACAGTGCCATCCCTGTTCGATCGTCGTCGCCGCGCTGGCGCGCGACCTGAAATGAAACCTTGCGAAGGTTCTGCAACCTCGCAAGGTTTCGCTGTTTTCAAGCATCCCCAGGAAAAGGGTCTCTATTGCTTGATGATGACCGGCAGGTATATTTGCAAGAACACGGTGACATTGACCGTCGCCGTGGACTGTTGCCCATTAGCATCGGTGACGAGCAGGTAAATAATGTTGGGTTGCGGGTTGCCGCCATGCACGTCTGAGTGCAGACCCGGGATGGTTAGCGTCGGGCCGGTGCCCAACTCTCCATCTACGCTGGACGACCACTGGAAGGTCAAGGGCGCCAGACCGCCACTCACCGTGCCGGTCAGGATCAGGCTTTGGCCTGGCATGACCTTGGTCCCCGGCGTCGGGCTGACGATGGTAGCCTGCGGCGCAGCCGCCGACGCTGCCGAAGCCGGGAGATACAGTGAGACGTCGCTGGCGACCAGCGCGCTCACCGCCTGGGTGGATTGTATGCGCGCTTGGCCGGTCATAGTGTACAGATCAGCCACGAACACCCACACCGGGATCAATTCGGTCTGGGTGATGTTCGACGGCTGCTCATAGTAAGCCAGCGTTGGGAGAGGCTTGGTCTCGGTGATGTACAGGTTTGCCGCCGGAGGTTGTGCCAGGGCAATGTACGGGTTGGCCAGAAAATCGTTCCAGGCCTGATTGAATGGCTTGATGGGCACCGTCACCGCCGTGGTAGACTGCACGCCCAGGCCGGTCTGTGCCATCTGCCATACGCGCCAGCCGCCCTTGAGTCCGATGATATTGCCATTGTCGCCGATGAAAAAGTTTTGACGCGCGCCCGGGCCGACGACCGAAAGCGGTTGACCGCCGCCGTCGAGCGTGCGGGCATAGCTGAGCGAATAGTTCGCCGGGCTGGTTGGCCCGGTGGCTGCGATGGAAACGCTTGTGGTCAGGAGGCCGGTGGATGGCCCTTCCAGATGCACCGTTGGCGGGATTTGAGGATCGTACAACAAGATGCCAGGCAGCCGCCCGCCTTGCCCAGAGATGAAACTGCCCACGAAAGCCGCCGCCTCGCGGTCACTGGCAGGCAGCGTGTGCGTCATTTCCGGGTTGGTCCACAACTCGCCCAGGTTCTGGAAAAAGTAACCGCCGCTGGCCGTGTCCACCTGCAAGAGCTTGGTTGGGCTGACAACGGCGTTCGCTCGCAAGGTTGGGGGCGGGGATGGGGGCTGAGGAGCCGCGGCATCTACCATGTAGAACGTCGAGCCATCCTGGTGGATCAGGCTGGGATCATTCATGCCAAAGACGGTTCCGATCTGTTGGACATAGGAGGTGACAACCGTGCGCGGCACGATGGTGTAGACCGGCAGGCTTATGGGCGCCGCGGCGGTGAGTTGCAACGGAGCTGGCGTGCCCGACCAATGGTCCCAGTACCAGTAGCCGCCATTGTTGGGATAGTCGGGGCTCACATAGCCCTCGCCCCAGATATAGTCGTTGTAATTGTTCAGTTCCTCAGCCAAAACGCGCGCCTTTACGCCTGATGGCTGTTGGTTAGACACCGCGGCGAACCACGCCTGCGTCACGGTCTTGGCCGGATGCCACCAGCCTTTATAGCGCGCTTGGTCAGCAAAGACTCCACCATCGCCCGGGTAGACCACATACATGGTATTGGCAAAGCCCAGCATCAGGTGAAGATAGTTAAAGGTCTCGTGCCAGTACCACATGCTGTCATCGCGCAGCACGCTGCACGAATCAAAGATCAGCCATTCGAGGTCGTTCGTGCCGTAATAGCGACGCGCCTCGCCGGGGCTGAGGAACCAGTCGTTGTTGTTGCTGCTAAAGTAAACCGCGCTGAGATTCCGCTTGTAATAGGAATCGTAATAATACGTGCCGTGCGTGCCGATCATGGCAAGGTCAACCGAATCTGCCAGGCCCGTGCCGCCCGTCTTCCAATCTTTCTCCCAGGCATTGGTGTTGCCCCAGTTGAAACGACCGATCCAGCCACGACTGAGCAACTCGTTGTACAGATTGTTGGCCGAATAGTACCAATTGGCGCGGTCATCTTCGGTGCCCGGCCAGTCGGTGATCCATTCCACGCCCATCTCGGCTGTGCCACCGTCATCCTCGACCCGCGCCGGCCCGTTGGGCGGCTCGGGGCCATCGCGGTTGACGCCGGGCGCGTCTGGCTTGGGGGAAGACGACCCTACTGGCGCTGCGCTGACCGTTGGAAAGAGCGAGGTCGCCAGCACGACGACGAGAAACATTGCGAGGACCGACTTGCGTTTCATTTTTTCCTTTCTCCTTTTTGGGCTTCCGTCGCCCGTTTCACGCGGGCGTTGACGAAAGAATTGATGTGGCGCCCTTCCATCAGCGCAACTCGCATCAGTGAGACGGATAGGAACGCATGTGCATGCCACGTGCGCTGCCATGCAGGTGTGCCATGAATGGTCGGGAACATTGAGTGGGGGGCGGCAAAGAATTGTTATCCCATCGCCTTGGCTCAATGGTCGAGGATAACTGTCAATACTCTACTACAGGTTCAAACGGTTGTCAATCGTATTCTTGAACACCCCCTCGCGTTGGCTGATACCAAACTCACCGTATCGGTTCGGCGCACTGCCTGCGCTGATTATTAGCGTACCGAGGGTTGCTTTTCACATTGATGTCGGGCCATCGCTGTTCCGTCGTCGGGCTGCGCGCGCGCGCAGGCCAACCAATCGCTCTGTCCCTTCGCGCAACCGCTTGAGGTTGGGCCGCAAGGCCCAGACTACCGCCACCGAAGCGGCTATCGCATAAGCCACGTACCACCAGTTCGGATCCGCCTGCAGCGCTGCGCGCACGACGAATGTCACCAGCACCATCCCGGCGATGATGAGCGACGTCACCGAAGCGTAACCGATCAGATACAAGCCAAGCGGAACCATCGGCGCCAGGTACAATCCCGCCACAGGCCAGAAGGCGATAGCAGCGCCAATGTTCGGCGCTGTGCCGGCTCCACCTTTAAAGCCCAGGTACACCGACCAGTTGTGGCCGATCACTGCTCCCAGCCCGGCGACCACCGCGGCCAGAGTGCCCAGGGTCGTGGCCAACTCTGCTGGGCCAACAATGACCCGCGCCAACATGACAGCCGCATAGCCTTTGAGCGCATCTCCTATGGAAGTGAGCGCGCCCGCAATCGCGCCGCCTGCGCGCAATGCATTTGTCCCCCCGGTGCGGCCACTGCCATACTGGCGAATGTCTTCGCCCTTCACGGCCTTAACCACCAGGTACCCCATTGGGATAGACCCGATCAAGTAACCAATCGCCGCCGTCAGTAAAACCATCCACCACATCGTTACACTCCTTGGACTAGAGTTTCCCCGAATTCCAGCCGTGTGGAAAAACTCCAAGATTGGCTCTCTGGTTTTGAGCGGGGTCAATCTCAATCATACCACGGCTAATATGCGGTAAGCTTGCAGGATGCTTGCAAAAACATTGCGATACGATTAACATGCGCTATCGAACGCGATTCTTGCCTGCCTGTCGGGGACGGTTGTAACCCCGACACCGCTATAAATCCAAAAGAACCTCAAGATAAAACACCTTCGGGGCTGACTAGTTTCGCATCACGCCACCGAACGCAAACCGCAAAACACTTCATAGTCAATCAGTTGGTTAATCGTCGGGTGATCGCCACAGATTTCACAAGTACTGCGCCGCTTGACTTCAACCCGGTCGGCCTCCCCAGCCAAGCCATCCAAGATCAACAGCCGCCCGGCCATCGGCTCGCCGATGCCGGCCAGCAGCTTGATCACTTCCAGCGCTTGCCAGCACCCAACGATTCCGACGAGCGCGCCCAGCACGCCTGCCTCCGCGCACGTCGGCACGCTGCCCGGCGGCGGAGGCGCGGGGAAAATGCAACGATAACACGGCCCGCGCCGGGGCAGCGTCACCGACATTTGTCCGTCGAACTGGAACACCGCGCCCCACACCAATGGCTTGTCGGCAAGAACGCAGGCATCATTCGCCAGGTATTTGCTGGGAAAATTGTCGCTGCACTCGACCACCAGGTCATACCCGGCGACAAGCTCCATGGCATTGGCCGACGAAAACGTGACTTGATGCTGCACCACGTTCACGTCGGGATTGAGCGCGCGCAGTGCATCGGCCGCCGAGGCGACTTTGGGGCGTCCCACGTTCGCATTCCGATGGACGACCTGACGCTGCAAGTTGGACACGTCCACCACGTCGTTGTCCACCAGCCCCAGCGTCCCCACGCCGGCCGCAGCCAGGTACAGGCTAACGGGCGAGCCGAGTCCGCCCACTCCGACGATCAACACCCGCGAGTCGAGCAACTTGCGTTGCCCCTTGCCGCCCAGTTGCGGCAAGACGATGTGGCGCGCGTAGCGGTGAATTTGCTCTTCGGTGAATCCAAACATGTCGTTTGCCTCAGACCTGCGAGGTTTCAGAAACCTCGCAGGTCTCCTCGGTCACAGCGCCGTCCACGATGCGGAACGCTCGCACGCTCGGCGGCTCTTGCGCGAGGGAGAGGATGATATAGATCGCGTCAGGATAGAACGACTCGGCAATGTCTGTCGGCGAGGGAACGGGCGGCCCCAGGGGATGCGAATGGTAAATCGCCAGCGGCTCAAAATCGCAGGCCGCCATGGCATCAAAAAACTCTTGGCCGCCGCCCATGCTGTATCTCACATGGCTGCGCAACACGTTCGGCACAGGCAACACGCGCGTCGCGCGGCCATCGCGCCCGGCCAGCAATCCGCACGTCTCCAGCGGCGCGTCGGCGCGGGCCTGCGCAATCATCTGATCCAAGAACGCACGGGGAAGCCTCACCTCCTCACCTCAAGTGCGATGATGCTGTTCTATGTCGTCATCTTTCGCCGCGTTCCGCCAGGACCCGCTCTGAAAGAGGCCCAGCGGCAGCCAATGCCCTGGCGGCCGACTCGATCTGCGCCTCCGAGACCGGTTCGACAGGCTCTTCCGCCTGACGCGATCTGATGATGCCTGCATCCAGCAAGACCTGTCGCACGCGCTGACGGTCTTTAGCAGGTTCAGCGAGAATACAAATTTGGACACGGCTTCGCTCCGGCATGTGCAACGGCATCAGAGGACGCAGCACCCCATGTTCGTAGACGGCGGTAACAGTTTCATTTATGCTCTCACCTCAAACCCGATCCCGATTATACCTCAGGACACGCCGGGCAACAACGGCATGTCCGGTCGTGCGTAAGTGCAAGATGACACACCTGTTCCCACAGAAAAAAAGCCGTCTCTTGGGAGACGGCTTTGCTTCCAACGACTTATGGCTTTGATTTGGGCGGCTGGGTCTTGCCCGATACCGGGAAGCGTTTGTTCAAGTCAAGTTTCTCAGCCAGCTTGGCCTTGAGTTCGTCGGCCTTGTCTTGCGTCACGCGAAGCGTGCCGTTTTTCACCGCCTCGTCAATCCGCACGTTGACCGCAGCCAGCATCGCCGTCTTGAGTTTGTTCGGGTCAACGCCCTTTTGCTGCGCGATCTCGGCCAACGTCAGCCCGTCGCGCAGTTCGCCCAGCAGGTCGCGTGGACTCATGCCCAGCGTGTTGGCGGCTGCGTCCAACATCAGCTTGCCTGCCGCAGCAGCGATTTTTTGCTGCGAGGTCACCCCCTGGCGTGGCGAGATTGGGAGTGGCATGCCCTTGAGCGGCAGTTTGTCAATCCGCTGGTTGAGCTGGTCGGCCTGCGTCTGCGTGACGCGAAGCGTGCCGTCCTTGACGCGCTGCGCCACGACGGCTTTGGCTGCATCGCGGAAGGCCGCCTTGAGGTTATCTATGTTCGTGCCGAGCTTGGCCGCCAGCGCCGACCAGAACACGTCGCCAGGGGAGGGGGATGCGGCGGATTGGCTGCTCGGCGGGTTGGGCGGCGTGGGCGTTTGAGCGAGGGCGACCCCGCCCAATAACCCGCTGCCCAACAGCGCAACGGCCACGAGGGAAGCTATCAAGGTTTTTGTCCTGCGATTCATTGCGTACCTCCAGGGTTGAGCTTTACTATAGCCTGAGTTTATCCTGCAAATGTAAACGATGTGTCAACGCGCCGTAAAAACATGATGATTCAGGTTGACTTCATCCTGGCAAGATGTGCTATAATATTCCCACTTGTCAAGTGTCAAAGGGAAACGACGTATGCTCAAGAACTTTTTGAGCCGGGTGATGGGCGACACCTCCGAGCGCGAGGTGTCCCGGCTCAAACCTGTCGTAGAAGAAATCAACAACCTGGAGCCTGAATTCCAGGCGATGAGCGGCGCAGACCTGCGCGCGCTCACTGATGAGTTTCGCGCGCAAGTGGCCGACTCTGCGGTGAACGAGCGGCAGCGGTTGGCCGACCTGCGCGCCGAGATGTCTACCGAAGAAGACGCCGAGCGCCGCCGGCGTTTGGATTTTGACCTCAAGCAAGCGCAAACAGAACTGGACAAAGCCGAAGGCGCGCTCCTTTGGGAAATCCTCCCGCGCGCGTTCGCCGCCGTGCGCGAGGCGAGCCAGCGCACGATCGGCTTGCGCCATTTTGACGTGCAACTCATCGGCGGCATCATCCTCCACCAGGGCCGCATCGCCGAGATGAAGACGGGCGAAGGCAAAACGCTCGTCGCCACGCTGCCGCTCTATCTCAATGCCCTGACCGGGCACGGCGCGCACCTCGTCACGCCCAACGATTACCTCTCCAAAATCGGCGTGCAGTGGATGGGGCCGATTTATCACTTGCTGGGCATGAAGGTGGGCGTCATCCAGCATGAAAGCGCGTTCCTCTACGACCCGGACTTCAAGGCGGCCGACGACCGGTACGACCGGCTGCGCCCCGTTCCCCGCCGTGAGGTTTACGAAGCCGACATCACTTACGGCACCAACCACGAGTTCGGTTTTGACTATCTGCGCGACAACATGGTGTGGGAGCTGGCGCAGTGCGCCCAGCGCGAGCTGCACTATGCTATCGTGGACGAAGTGGACAATATCCTGATTGACGAGGCGCGCACGCCCCTCATCATCTCCGGCCCGGCGGAGGAATCGTCGGACTATTACACCAAATTCGCCCAGATCGTCCGCCAACTCCACCCGTCCACCTTTGAGCCGAAACCCAGCGAAGAGGCCGACGGCGATTACTATGTCGAAGAGAGAGTGCGCAACGCCGTGTTGACCGAGCGCGGCATCGAAAAGGTCGAGCGCACCCTGGGCATTGATAACTTGTTCAGCCCGGAACATTCGGATCTGACGCCCTACCTGGATAATGCGCTGCGCGCGCACGTGATCTTTAAGAAAGACAAAGACTATATCGTCAAGGGTGGCGAGGTCATCATCGTGGACGAGTTCACCGGGCGGCTGATGTATGGCCGCCGGTACAGCGAGGGACTGCACCAGGCGATTGAAGCCAAAGAAGGCGTCACCGTCCAGCGCGAATCGCTCACCTACGCCACCATCACCTTCCAGAACTATTTCCGCATGTACCGCAAGCTGGCCGGCATGACGGGCACGGCTAAGACCGAAGAAGAAGAGTTTCGCAAGATTTACAACCTGGAAGTGTTCGCCATCCCGACCCATCGGCCCATGGTCCGCCAGGATTTTCCCGACTCGGTGTACAAAAACGCCGAAGCCAAGTTCCGCGCCGTCGCCCGCGAGATCGAAGAGTGTTACAACGCACAGCGGCCGGTGCTCGTCGGCACGGTCGCCATTGAAACGTCCGAGATGCTCTCGGAGCGATTAAAGCGGCGCGGCGTCGAGCACCAGGTGCTCAATGCCAAGCAGCACGAAAAGGAGGCCGTCGTCATCACGCAGGCCGGGCGGTCCGGCATGGTGACGATTGCGACGAACATGGCCGGGCGCGGCGTGGACATTTTGCTGGGCGGCAATCCGGAAGGGCTGGCGCGCGAAAACCTCCGCAAGCAGGGCGTGGACCTCACCCAGGTCACGCCGGAGCAGTTCAAAGCTGCACTGGCCGAAGCCGGAAAGGGTTGCGCCGCCGACAAGGAAAAAGTCATCGCGTTGGGTGGACTGCACATCATCGGCACCGAGCGGCACGAGGCGCGCCGGATTGACAATCAACTGCGCGGGCGCGCCGGTCGCCAGGGCGACCCCGGCTCGTCGCGTTTCTACGTCTCGCTCGAAGATGACTTGATGCGCCGCTTTGGCGGCGACCGCGTCAAGGGCTTTATGGACTGGGCCCAGATGGACGAGGACGAGCCGCTGGAACACAACTTGCTATCCAAGACCATCGAGCAGTCGCAAGTGCGCGTCGAAGGCTACAACTTTGACATCCGCAAGCACGTGCTGGACTTTGACGACGTGGTGAACAAGCAGCGCACGGTCATCTACGACCAGCGCCGCCGCATCCTGACCGAGTCGAACCTCAAGCCCATCGTCTTTGAAATCATCGAGCAGAAAATCCGGGAGGCAGTCGCCGGGCACTGCGGGGCCTCGGACCGCGACCGCGAAGCGTGGGACCTGGCTGGGCTGATCAGCACGATGCGTGTGCTGATGCCGCTGCCGATCACGCTCCGACCGGACAAGTGGCAAGACCTGACGGTGGGCGAGATTGAAGACCAACTGATCGAGTTTGCCCAAGCCGCCTACGCAGAGAAAGAAAAGCAGCTCGGCGCGGACGTGATGCGCCAGGCGGAGCGCATCACGATGCTGCGCGCGATTGACGGCCTGTGGGTCCGTCACCTGACCGACCTGGACGGGCTGCGCGAAGGCATTGGCCTGCGCGCCTACGGCCAGCAAGACCCGCTGGTGGCCTACCGCAAGGAAGCCTTTGAGATGTACGAGGGCCTGTTGGAGGGTGTGCGCGAAATCGTGGCGCGCGATATTTTTCGCGTGCAGGTACACGCCGCCCCGCCGCCCCCAAGGGCCGCGCTGCGCACGAACTTGTCCGAAGGCGGAACCGGCCGTAGGCCGATCAAGACTGCCGCGTCGCAGGGCATCGGGCGGAACGATCCGTGTCCGTGTGGCAGCGGCAAGAAATACAAATATTGTCATGGCAAGCCCGGCGCGCCTGCTCTATCTGGCTTGGGGCAGGGCGTGCCAGTCCCCCAACCGGTGACGCCCGGCCCGACCATCCGTTCCACCACACCGAGCCGCGTCAAGCATCGTCGGTGAACAGGAGAATGACCGGAGGAGTGTATGGCTGCAATGGGAAGCAATGACCTGGCTGCGCGCCTGATGGGCGATATGGCCCCGCAGTTGCTCGAGTTCCTCAAGACCCGCGTCAACTCTTTTATAAAGTGGGATCTGGTACGGTTTTTCCACGAAAATCCCAACACGACCGACACGGCGGAAAACATCGCCCGTTATGCCGGCCGGGATGTTGCCATCATTGAAGGGGAACTCGACGAATTGGTGGGCGCAGGCGTTTTGGAGCGACAGCGCATCGGCGACTTGCAAGTGTACTCGCTGGTGGCCGATGTGGAGATGCGTTCGCTGGTCGAGCAATTCATCCGAGCCTGTGATGACCGGCAGTTTCGTGTCAAGGCCATCTACCACATCATTCGAGGCATGCGGTAGCGGTTGGAATACTTGTCGCGCAGCACGCCACACAAACTGGCGCGCCGCATTGCGTGAAAGGATGGAGGCACAGCATGGAGCGTGTAAAGACTGGCATCAAGGGATTGGATGATATGCTGGCCGGCGGATTCCTGGCCGAGACAGCCAATCTGGTCGAAGGAGCGCCCGGCACCGGCAAAACCACCCTGGGGATGCAGTTCATTTACAATGGCATCACCCAATTCAACGAGCCGGGCCTGATCATGACCTTTGAAGAATTTCCGCAGCAGTATTACCGCGACGCGGAAACCTTCGGGTGGGACTTTCGCGGCTTGGAACAAGCCGACAAATTGCGCGTGATCATGACCAGCCCGGAAGTCGGCAAGAGCGACCTGGAGCGCGTCGGAGGCCGCATCGAGGCCATGGCGCGTGAGATCGGCGCCAGGCGCATCCTGGTGGACAGCCTCTCGCATTTTGAGCGCCTCTCCGACGATCCTGTGGTATTGCGCGGTGTGCTCTTCGGGTTCATCAACGCGCTCAAACGCGAAGGACTGACGAGCGTGCTCACGCGCGAGTCGCTGGCGCTCATCGGCGAAAACTCGAGCGCCGAAGAAGAAATCGCCTTTGTGGCGGACTCTTATCTCATGCTCCGCTACGTGGAAATTGAAAGCGCCATCCGCAAGGCGCTGCTGGTGCTCAAATTGCGCGGCAGCGATCACGCCAAGGATATTCGCCAATTCGAAGTAACGCCGAGCGGCATCGAAGTGCGCAGCAAGTTTGAGGGCCGCGAAGGAATCATGAGCGGCAGCCCGCATCGCATGGCCGAGTCGTTCATCGAGGCTTTTGTCCGGCGGTAGTCGTATAGTCTTCTAGTCAGGCCAAGTGACTAGAAGACTGCCCGACTAGTTGACTGCATGGCTATCTGACCATACGATTACTTGACTATGGACTTGATCAGTCGTTTCCTGACCTTGATCGCCTGGAGCGGAGTCGGAGTATTGATCTTCCTCCTCTACCGCATCGCGCATTTTTACCAGGTCACGTCGGGGCAACCCACACGTTATCGGTTATTTGTGATCCCACTGGCGTTGTTGCTCCTGGGCGGGCTGCGTTATGCTGTGGTTGGTGACTGGAACGGCGATGTGATCGGCAACACGCTGCAACTGGCCGGAGGCGCGGCGCTGATCGCGATGGGTGTGTTCGTGTTGCGAATGATGACGGGAGGCCGCAGGTGAATGTGCTGGTCACGCCGTTGGGCGTCGTCGGGTTGATCGCAATCATGTACTTGCTGTTAATCTTTGCCAACCTCAGCCGGCGGTTGGGTGCGGTCACCAAGATGAAACCCTATTACCGTGGCTATTATGTGGCTCTCGCGTTCCTGAGTGTTTCCTTTGTGGCGCGCGTCGTGCTCAGCAGCCTGGCGCTCTCGCCTCCCTCGTCGCGCCTGGGCCTGTTGAGTAGCCCGTTCTTCTCGTTGGCTGCATACCATGCCCCGTTCGCAATCGCTATGGCGATCAGCGTGGGAGTCACCTGGCAGTATTGGAGTTGGCTGTTAAAGGAGAAATTGGCGTGAGCGGCACGGGGGCTAAAAACCGTTCTCCAGCGAGCCGAAAGGTTCGCGTTTCATCTCCTGCCCCACTGCCCACGCCCTCCTCCTCGCATCGCCCGACGGCGAGGGGACACAAAGTTGCCACACTTTCTGACACAGACTGGCCGGTAGCCCGCTGGCAGATGATGTTCGAGGGGCTGCACGATCCAGCTTACCTGGTTGATCAACTCGGCGTCATCTGCTGCGCCAATTCGGCTTCCGAACACTCCCCGTTGAATTACCCCCGCAACAAAATCCTGGGCCACGCGCTGTTAGAGTTCTTCCCGGTTGCTCAACTAGCATCGCTCAAGACCGCGTGGGCTGCGCTGCTCAAGAATGGACGGCCGGGCTACCTGGAAACCGAGGCGACTCGGCGCGACGGCAGTCTGACGCCCGTGGGTCTGTCGTTTTGGCGACTGGATCAATCCCCCCAGTACTGCCTTGTCATGCACGACATTTCTCAGCGGATGAGATTGGAAGATTCGCTGCGCCAGTGCCAAGCTGTGCCCGAGGCGGTCAACGCCGTGACGACGACGTTGATCAAGATGTCCGACCTGGATCAGGGCCTGCGGGCTGTGTTGTCTCACGCGTGCGATGTGCTGAAGGCAGACGGAGGCGCTATCGCGCTATTGGACGAGGGTCAGTTAACCTTGCGGACCACACAGGGCTGGCGTGCCGATCCTGCCGGCACACGGCTGCGCGCAGGCCAGGGCTTGATCGGGCAAGTGGCCGCCAACGATCAAAGACTCGCGGTTCCGCACACGGTTCGCCGCACTAGCCGGCGTATCAACGCGTCGGAATTTCGCGACGAAGATATTCAAGCGGTTGCACTGGCCCCGCTGGCCGGACAGGCTGGCGCGGTCGGCGTGTTGAGCGTGTTCCGCCGTGTCCTTCATCCATTCACGTCGGACGATTTGAGCGCTTTGTCAGCTCTGGCAGGCCCGCTGGGCCTGGCGGTGGAAAACATACGTCTCGCTCGGCGCGCGGAGGAGCGCTGCCAGGAACTGAGCACTCTCCTGCAGGTGGATCGGGCCTTTTCCGCGGGGCTGGAATTGAACGCTGTGCTGCAGGTGGCCGTGAATGAGGCCGTATGCGCGACAGGTGCCAGCCAGGGAGTGGTGTTCACAGCTAACCAGGACGCGGACCGTTTTGAGCCGCGCGTGATGCAGGGGCTGTCTGAAGGCGCTATGCGCCAAGTCCAAGCTGCGCCCTTGTTGCTCACACAAGGCATCAATGGCCGCGCTTACCGTTCGCGGCAAATTATTCGCGTGGATGATGTGTCGAGTGACCCGGACTATGTCGTCCTGCGGCGCGGCACGCGCGTCCGTTCCGAGATGGTGATTCCCCTGGTGCACGGCGAACGGGTGCTGGGCAACATTGACTTGGGCAGCTCCCGCCGGGCCGCCTTTGCCGACGCAGACCTTTCATTTTTGCAGACCCTGGCCGACCAGGCTGCCGCCGCCATTGAAAACGCGCGGCTGTATGAAGAGACCCTCCGCCGCGCCGAAGAGCTGGCTGCGCTCAACACCGTGGCCGCTACCGTCAGCCAATCCCTTGACTTGCAAGTCACGCTGGACGTGGCGTTGGACCAAGCGCTCGAGGTCATTGGTATGGAAGCCGGCGCCATCAGCCTGGTGGATGAAATGGCGGGCGAATTGGTGATGCGAGTTCACCGGGGCTGGCGGCATCAAGACCTGGCTGACGATATTCGCGTCAAACTGGGAACCGGCATTTCCGGTCAGGCCATCGCCACAGGCGAACCCATTGTCACGGGTGACGTGCGGGGCGATCCACGCCTGGCCGCGCCGGAATTTGGGTATGAGGGCTTCCAAGCCATGGCCTTGGTCCCGATGCGCGCGCGCGGCAAGGTCGTCGGTGTGCTCGGCGCGATGAGCTATCGGGCGCATACGTTCACGCCGCATGACGTCGCGGTGCTCACTGCCATCGCGGATCAGGTGGGCGTGGCGCTGGATAACGCCCGTTTATACGAAGTGGAAAGCCGCCGTAATGCTCACCTGGCGCTCATCAACGAGATCGCGCGCCAGGTCACGGCGACGCTCGACCTGGAGGACATGCTCGGCCGCACCGCGCAAGCGGTTCAGCAATCCTTCGGTTACTTTCACGTGGCGCTCTACCTGTTGGACGCGGCGCACGCGGAAGTCGTGCTCCACGCATTCGCCGGTGGTTATCCGGCCGCCCTGCTTATCGGCTATCGCCAGCCGGTGAATGTGGGTATGGTCGGTTACGCGGCTCAGCAGGGTGAAACTTTGCTCGCCAATGACGTTACTCAGGAGCCACGCTATTTCAACTTTTTGCCGGATCGCGAAAAGATCAGTTCAGAGTTATGCGTCCCCATTGCGCATGGACAACATGTCATCGGCGTGTTGGATGTGCAGCATGTGGAACGTGGCGCTTTCAGTCCGGACGACGTGCAAGCGATGGAAACGCTGGCGGTTCAGATCGGCATAGCCTTCCAAAATGCTGAACTGTTTGAAGAGACCCGCCAGCACGTGGCCGAGCTGACCGCATTGCAAGAGATCAGCTTGCAGATCAGTGCCTCGCTGGACATTTCGATTGTGCTGGAAACTATTGCGCAAAACGCGCTCAAGCTGGTGCGCGCAGACGACGCTCGCATCTTTTTGTACGATTCCGTCAAAGATGAGTTCATTTCGGGAGTGGCGCTCCAGAAGGATGGTCGCCACTCTCCGTCTGTCATACTGCCGCGCCGGGATGGATTGACGGCGCGCGCGCTTCACGGCAATGAGCCGTTGATCATCAACGACGCGCCGAATGACCCGTTGTACGCATCGTCCGACTACCGTCAATGGGGTGTGCAGGCTATTGCCGGGTTTCCGCTGCGCCGCGCCGATCGCTCGCTGGGCGTGTTGGTCATCGTCTTTCTCGCCCCGCATACCTTCACGCCGGAAGAACTGCGCGTGCTGAGGCTGTTGGCCGAGCAGGCTGCCACGGCGTTGGACAACGCGCGGCTGTATGAGGAGACGCGCCGCCAGTTGGACGAGTTGTCCGCGTTGCACGAGATCGCGCTGGCGGCCGCCTCCACGCTCAATCTGCCGGAAGTCGTGCAACGGATCGTCAATGCCTTGCAGCACAACGCGGGCCTCGAGCACCTGGGGTTGTTCCTTATCAACGAAGCGGACGGGTATGCTGATCTGTACGCTCATTCCGGCACGAAGGGCGACTATTCTCGCAACCTTCGCATCAAACTGGGCCAGGGTATCGTGGGGACGGCGGCTGCCTCGGGTGTGCCGCTGCGCGTGGGCAATGTGGGCGCCGACTCGCGTTATTTGCCCGATATCCCGGGTGTTTCTTCAGAGATGGCCGTGCCACTCAAGGCGGGCGAGCGCGTGGTGGGTGTGATTGACGCGCAAAGCCCCCGCTCTGACGCTTTCAACGCAGACGACGAGCGCGCGCTCGTCACGGCCGGTGGGCAGCTGGCCGTCATCATTGACAACGCGCAATTGTATGAGCGGGAGCGACAGCGCCGCCAGCATCTCGAAAGCTTGCAAGTGACGGCGGCCGGCATCAACGCCGAGCTGGACCTGGTTGTCTTGCTGCGTCTCATTGCGGATAAAGCGGCCCGGACGTTTGACGCGCAGGCATCCAGCCTGCTGATGTGGAGCGACGATGGCTCGCGCCTGATCGTCCGAGCCAGCCATGGCTTGTCGCCCGAATACGTGGAACGACAATACATTGTTCCAGAGCGCCTGGAGGCTGCGCACAAAGCTCAACCCACGATCGTTGAGGATTTGGCCCTTCGGCCCTTCGGCGATGTGGATCTGATCCGGCGAGAGGGGCTGTGCTCGATGCTGGCCGTGCCGCTGACGAGTGGCGGCCAGTTCAGCGGCACGCTTTGCATCTACAGCAAGGGTTCGCCGCGCAAGTTTACGGCCGAGGAAGTCGAACTGGCTCAAATCTTTGCCAGCCAAGCCGCCGTGGCCATCCAGAACGCGCACCTGTATGCGGAAACACGCCGCCGCCTGGATGAGCTCACGATCTTGTCCGAGGTGGCCCTGGCCGGGGCAGGCTCACTTGATTTGGCTCAGGTGCTGGAGCAAATGTTGGCCGCGATTCGCCGGACGTTGCGTTTTGAAACCTTTGAGTTTATCCTGCGGGATCCGGGCACGGGGGTGCTGCGCACCGAAGCCTCTTATGGGCTTCCGCCCAACGCCGCCGATCAGAATGTGAAGGAGGGCGAGGGCATCGTCGGCTGGGTGGCGCAGCAGAAGCAACCTTTGCTCGTGCCGGACGTGCAGCAAGACCCGCGCTACATCGCGGCGCTGCCCCACACCCGCAGCGAGTTAGCCGTCCCCTTGGTGGTGAGCGACCGGCTCATCGGCGTCATGAATGTGGAGAGCCTGCAGGTCAATCGCTTCACGGAAGACGATCAACGGCTTTTGTTGGCGCTGGGGGGGCAACTCGCCGTCATCATCGAAAACGCGCGGCTGCATCGAGAGATGCGGCGGCGGCTCGACGAGGTCTCCACGCTTTATTCATTTGCCCAGCAAATGAGCACCAGCCTGGATATGGCGGAAGTGATGCACTCGGTCGTGGGGTCGCTCAAGCGGGTGTTGGGCTGCCGAGGCGTCAACATCTGGCTGGTCGCTCCCGACGGACAGACGCTCGATATCTGCGCTGCCGCCGGGCTCCAAACCAGGTGGAAGGAAGCCGCCCGGCTCAAGTGGGGCGAAGGCATTGCCGGCCAGGTGGCCGCTACCGGCAAGCCGATCTACGTGTCAGACACGCACGCGATTGATTTTATCTTCTTTGATCCCATCGTCCGGTCGCTGCTCTGCATGCCACTCATCGTCCACGAGCGTGTCATCGGCGCGTTGACCATTGACCATGATATCCCGAACGCTTTCACCCGTGACGATGAGTGGCTGATCGCCATTGCCGCCGCGCAGGCCGCCGTGTCCATTGAGAATGCGCAATTGTTCAAAGACCTCAAGGAGCACGCCCAGCACCTGGAGCATGCCTACGCCGAATTGCAGGAAGTGGATCGGCTCAAGGATGAATTGGTGCAAAACGTCAGTCACGAACTGCGAACGCCGTTGACGTTCATCAAGGGGTATATCGAGTTGCTGACGGGCGGTGACCTGGGCCAGATGAACGAGCGCCAGCAAGACTGCCTGAAGATTGTGGCTGAAAAGACCAATCTTGTTACCCGGTTGGTGTCCGATATTGTTTTCTTGCAGCAGATTGAAAACGAGGTGCTGCAACTGGCCGATGTTGATTTGGCCCAAATGATACGGCGGGTCGTCCAGGTGACGCAGGTCACCGCAGCGGATCGGGTCACATTGCAGGCCGTCTTGCCACCCGACCTGCCGTTGGTGCGCGCCGACCAGGATCGGATCTTGCAGGTGTTTGACAATTTGATCGGCAACGCCATCAAGTTCAGCCCGAACGGCGGCGTCATCACCCTGCAAGCGCAGGAGGTCGGCGACATGGTGCGAGTGTCGGTGTCGGATACCGGCATCGGCATCCCAGCGGACCGTTTGGAGCGCATCTTTGAGCGATTCTACCAGGTGGATGGCTCCACTACGCGCAAGTTCGGCGGAGCGGGACTAGGGCTGGCGATCGTCAAGCGCATCGTGGAAGTGCATGGCGGACGCATTTGGGTGGAAAGCCAACTAGGCTCCGGTAGCACATTCTTGTTTACGCTGCCCAAGGCAAACCTCTCTAGATTATAGGAGGGCGATGACTATCTTGTCTGCTCCATACTCAACTCCCTCCAGTGCCACTATGAGCAATTTGCACTTGATCCTACGAGACATGCCCAAGGTTGACTTGCACCGTCACCTGGAAGGTAGCCTGCGCCTGGAGACCTTGGCGGGCATTGCTCACGAACACGGCGTGGACCTGCCCAGTTACGACCTGGACAAATTGCGTCCCTATGTTCAAGTGACCGAAGGGTACCAACCTGATTTCCACAACTTTTTAGAAAAGTTCAGGCTGTTGCGGCGCTTTTATCCCACCCGCGAAGCGATCGAGCGCATCACGTATGAGGCTATTGCCGACGCGGCCTCCGATAACATCAAATACTTGGAGCTGCGCTTCAATCCTGTGGCGTTGGCGCGCGCGCAGGGCTTTCGGTACGCGCAGGTGTTGGAGTGGGTGTGGGAAGCCGCTTGCAACGCCCAGGCCGACCACGATATCATCGTGCGGCTGATCATCTCGCTTTCGCGCCAGGAGCCGGCGATGGCGGATGAGGTCATGGAAGCTGCGCTGCAATGCCGGGAGTATGGCATCGTCGGACTTGACCTTTCGGGCGACGAAGTGAATTTTCCGCTCGCGCCATTTGTCCCGCTCTTCCGCCGCGCCCGGGAAGCCGGGCTGGGATTGGTCGTCCATGCCGGCGAGGCGGGCGGCGCGCAAAACGTGCGCGAAGCCATCGAACTCATTGACCCGCCACGCATCGGCCACGGCGTGCGGTGCATCGAAAACTCGGATGTCGTCCGGCTGGTGCGCGACCGCGGCGTGACACTGGAGATCTGCCCCACCAGCAACTTTCAGACGGGTGTGATGCGCATGATGGGACAACATCCTCTGCCTGACTTGTATCGCCTGGGCATCAAAGTCACCATCAACACGGACGACCCTAGTGTGTCGGACACAACATTGGCCGACGAGTATTACTTGGCTGTTTCGGCCATGGGTGTGCAGATGTCTGAGCTTAAGACGATGGTGATAATAGCCGCCGAATCGGCGTTCTTGCCGGCCGATGAAAAGGCAGCCCTCGTCGGGCGTTTGCGCAAAGAACTGGGAGTCTAGTCAGTCGTCTGGTAGTCGTATAGTCTGGTCCGCCGATCGGACTGTTCGATCAAAAGACCATAGGACTAGAAACGCGCATGAAAATCGGCGACATTGAGCTCATACCGATCAGTGACGGGACAGTGTGGTGGGATGGCGGGGGCGCGTTCGGACTGGTGCCCAAGACACGGTGGGAAAAGCTCTTGCCTCCCGATGCGCAGAACCGCGTCCCCTTGGCCTTGCGTTGCTTGCTCATCCGCGCGCCGGGCGCAACGATCCTGGTGGACACCGGGATGGGCGACAAGATCACGCCCGAAATAGCCGAGCAGCAGAGCTTTGCGCTGGAGCGCCCCAACGGTTGGCTGGTGGACGACCTGGCACGACAAGGCATTGCGCCTGAAGAAGTGGACCTTGTCGTGCTCACCCATCTGCACGCCGATCACTGCGGGGGCAGCACTCGCTGGCTCGATGGACGATTCGTCCCCACGTTCCCTCGCGCAGAGTATTGGGTGCAACAGCGCGAATGGGACGCCGCGCATCATCCTAACGAGCGGACGCGCGCGACCTATTACCATGTGAATTTCGATCCGCTGGAAGCGGCGGGGCAACTGTGTCTGTTGCGAGGCAATGCGCCGGTAACGGAGGGAGTCAGGGTAGCCGTTGCGCCGGGGCACACTGCGGGGATGCAATCCGTGATCGTCGAGCCGCCGGGGAGTGGGCACACGGTCGTCTTTTTGAGTGACCTGGCCTTTTTCCACTGGCAACTGGAGCGATTGGCCTGGGTGAGCGCCTATGACCTCGATCCGATGACGACGATAGAAACCAAACGGCGCTGGCAGCCCTGGCTGGTCGAGCGGCAAGCGACAATCTTTTTCCAGCATGATCCACTCGTGGCCGTCGGTGTGTTGAGGGAACAAGAGGGCCGCTACAGTGTGGATCCGGTTATGGCCCCGCCGTCTGCTCCCACGCCCGAATAGCTTTCTGAACCACATCGCGCACGGGGCCATCAGGCACGCTATCCGGCCAATGTAGTGATTGGCCTTCCACTTGCACTTGCAGACTGCCGTCCGGCGCGGTAACGATGTGGATGGACCATCCCCGCAGCGTCGGGTTGTCTGCCAACTGCTGCTGTAGAATCTGCTCGACTTGCCCGGCGATACCGATCGGCATGGGCGCCGGCTTGGGGGTCGGCGTGCGCAACGATTCTAGCAGAGAGTATGACTTGAGCGGCGCAGGCGCGGACGCAGCCGCGCTCAGTTGCTTCAAGAACTCGTCCGGTGCGGGCGTGGCTGGCTGGCTGGTTTGAGCCGGGACGCCAAGCCCCTGGGCAAACGCCGTCAACTCGCCAATCATCGCCAATACTTGGCGTCCGGATTCTTCGCTGGGCAGGTCGCTCAACCGGCGATAGCGCCGCCCATCCATCTCGATCACCAGCGCGCCGCCGGCCGGCGCATGTCCGATGCGCAGTTCGTCAGCCAACTCAAGGGCGGCTGGTCTTTGTGCCGTCGGCGTGATCCCCGCGAAACGCTGCATCCCCGCTACGGCTGCCTGCACGCGCGCGGCCAGCCGATTGTCCCCAATGTCATCCATCCGCCTAAAACGTTGCCCTTCGATCTCGAGGACGACATCGCCGTTGGGTTGGAGGTGCACGGCAATGGATTTGGCGAGGGATTCGGCGAGGGATTCGGCGGTGGAATCGGATGCCAACGGAGTAGACGCAACCTCGCCTGGCGGCATGCCGTCCACAGGTGTTTGTTGAGCTTGTCTGGCGCGAGTGTTGGCGAAAATGCCGACCAGCATCAATGCCAACGCGACGATGATAATGCCGAGTAGGATAAAGATAGGTAATACTTGTTCCACAGCAACTCCTACGCGCGCGGCCTTGGCCGTTGGCAGCGCGGGCAGAAATGCGTGCTGCGCTGGCCCACGACGATGCGCCGGATGGCAGAGCCGCAGCGTCGGCACGGCTCATCCGTTCGACCGTACACGCGAAAGTGATCTTGATAGTTGCCTTCCGGGTACACCCAGTCAATCGCCGCGCCCTCGTGCCGGATGCCATCGGAAAGCGCCTGGCGAAGGCCGCGGTACAGCGCGGCCACCTCGTCGGGCTTGAGTGAAGCGGCGCGGCGCAACGGGTGCAGCCTGGCTCGCCACAGCGCCTCGTCGGCGTAAATGTTGCCAATGCCGGCGATGAAGGTCTGATCGAGCAGGAGCGGTTTGAGCGCGCCGGACTTTTTTCCCATCAACTGCCGAAACACCTTGAGCGTGAACGCGGCCTCGAGCGGCTCCGGGCCTAGATCACCTGTGATTTCGGATGGATCGCTCACCAGGTATACCCGCCCGAATTTGCGCGCGTCGTTAAAGCGCAACTCGTAGCCATTGTCCAGCGCGAACGCAAAGTGAACGTGTTTGTCGCGTGGCGTCTCCGCCGTCAGCACATCCAGGCGACCACTCATTTTCAGATGAATGAGAAGGTAGGACACGCTCCGTGTGTCATCTTGTCCCACAGTGAACACGATGTATTTGCCGCGCCGACCGATGGATTCTATGCGGTGATTGGCAAGTTGTCGAATGAGGGCATCGGCAGAAGGGTAGGCGGCGCGCGGCCAATCCGTCCACACGCGCGTGATGGCATGGCCGACGGGCGGCGGGTAGGCAGGCAGGCCGCGCTCGACCGGCTCGCCGCGCAGCAATTTGCGGACAATCGTTTCGACTTCAGGTAGCTCGGGCATTGTAGATTTTAGATTTCAGATTTGATCCCATAAGCTTATTATACCATTCGCCTGCCGAAAGCCGCCAATGCAAAATGTCAAATCTCTAATTTCGGCACAGCCCGCGAGTACGCGAAATCCCAAATGGGGCCGAGGTGCTCGTTTGAGATTTGACATTTGGCCGGGCTGGCTTAAAACTTTTCGGATGCCCTTCCGCCTGTCAGCGTTGTGGTATATAATCCTCGCAGACGCCCAAGATGTTCCTCCTTGCAAGGTGATTGATTGGGCCGACATAGGGATGTCGGCCTACCTTGATGTCGGCCTGCAGCCCAATTGACCGATTGATCAACTGACAATGTGATGACGCAACTAGACGACTAACCATGGCCAACCCATTTGTCCACTTGCATGTACATACCGAATATTCGCTTCTCGACGGGCTGAGCAAGATTCCCAAGCTGGTCGCGCGCGCCAAAGAGTTGGGCCAGCCGGCGCTCGCCATCACCGATCACGGCGTCATGTTCGGCGTCATTGAGTTTTACAACGCAGCCAAGAAAGCCAGCGTCAAGCCCATCATCGGCATCGAGGCGTACCTGGCCCCACGTTCCCGTTTGGATCGCGACTCGCAGCACGACAAGAGCGCGTACCACCTGCTGCTGCTGGCGCAAAACAACACCGGCTACCAGAACTTGCTCAAGCTCGCCAGCCTGGCGCAGCTCGAAGGCTTTTACTACAAGCCTCGCGTGGACAAGGAGAGCGTGGCACAGTACAGCGAGGGTCTCATCTGCCTGAGCGGCTGCGGCTCGTCTGAAGTTCCCCGCCTGCTGCTTGAAGGTCAGGCCGATAAAGCGCGCAGTACGCTGGCATGGTACAAGGACACCTTCGGCCCGGAGCGGTTCTACGTCGAGTTACAGTGGCACGACAACATCCCCGGCCTGGACAAGGCCAACACTCAACTCATCCGCTTCGCCAAGGAATTTGGGCTGAGGACAGTAGCGACCAACGACGCCCACTATATCAATGCCGACGACTGGAGCGCGCAGGACGTGCTGCTGTGCATCGGAACCGGCAATCTGGTGAGCCAGCCCAACCGGATGCGGATGACGGATCACTCGTACTATTTAAAGTCGGACGAGGAAATGGCCGCGCTCTTTGGCGCGGAAGCGCCCGAATCGCTCGTCACGCCGCTGGCGATTGCCGAGATGTGCCACGTGGACCTGGATCCGAAGGGCTATCATTTGCCGGTGTATCCTGTGCCGGAAGGCTTTGCGGCGGAAACATTTCTGCGCAAGCTGTGCGAGGATGGGCTGCGCGAGCATTACGGCGCGCGAGCGGACGACCCGGAGGTCCGCCGGCGATTGGATCACGAGTTATCCATCATCCACCAGATGGGGTTCGACAACTATTTCCTCATCGTGTGGGACTTGACCCGCCACGCCAAAGAGCGCGACATCTGGTGGAACGTGCGCGGGTCGGGCGCCGGCTCGATGGTGGCGTACTGCACCGGCATCACGCGGCTCGACCCGCTGGCGCACGGCCTGATCTTTGAGCGGTTCCTCAACCCTGGCCGGGTCTCGATGCCCGATATTGACATGGACTTTCCCGACGACCGGCGCGGCGAGCTGATCGAGTACACCGTGGGCAAGTACGGCCAGGAAAACGTGGCGCAGATTATTGCCTTTGGGACGATGGGCGCGCGCGCCGCCGTGCGCGACGTGGGCCGCACGCTGGACATCCCGCTGGGCGAAGTGGATGCCGTCGCCAAGCTCATCCCGGCCATCCCCGGCAAACCTGTCTCGCTGGCCGAAGCGATTGAACAAGTGCCGGAGCTTGGAGAGAAATACAAGTCCACCGATTACATCCGCCAGTTGCTCGATACGGCGCAAAAGCTGGAGGGCGTGACGCGCCACGCCAGCACGCACGCGGCCGGCGTCATCATTTCCGATAGGCCGTTGGTCGAGTACGCGCCGCTGCACCGCCCGACCAAAGGCGCGGACGATTCCGGCCTGGGCATCGTCACGCAGTTCGAGATGAACACGTGCGAGGCCATTGGCCTGCTCAAGATAGACTTTCTCGGCCTGAGCACGCTGACGATCATGCGCCGAGCGTGCGATCTCATCAAGCAAAATCATGGCGTCGAATTCAACCTGGAAAACATTCCCGTTGACGACCCGGGCTTGTACGAGTTGCTCGCGCGCGGCGACGTGGCGGGCGTGTTCCAGGTGGAAGGCGCAGGGATGCGGCGCGTGTTGATGGACATGCGGCCCACCAAATTCGAGCACATCGTCGCCGCTATCTCGCTCTTCCGTCCCGGCCCGCTCGAATATATCCCGATGTATATCCGCCGGATGCACGGCGAAGAAAAGATCGAATACAAGCATCCCAAGCTCGAGCCGATCCTGTCCGAGACGTACGGCATCATCGTCTATCAAGAGCAGATCATCCGCATTGCGAGTGACCTGGCCGGCTACTCGCCCGGCGATGCGGATCAAATCCGCAAAGCCGTCGGCAAAAAGATCAAGGAAAAGATCGAGGAGCACCGCGCCCGGTTCATCAATGGCGCAGTGAAAAACGGGATCGCGCAAGAGATCGCGGCCTCTATCTACGACGACATCGAGTTCTTTGCGCGCTACGGCTTTAACAAGGCGCATGCCGCCGACTATGCCATCATTACCTGCCAGACGGCTTACCTCAAGGCGCATTATCCCATCGAGTATATGACGGCGCTCCTCACGGTGGAGCGTAACAACACGGAAAAGATCGGCTTCCTGGTGACCGAGTGCCGCCGGATGAACACCCCGGTCTTGCCGCTGGATATTAATCACAGCGAGATGGATTTTTCCATCGAAAGCTGCGAGACGAAAAACGGCAACTGCATCTCCGGCATCCGCTTTGGCCTGGGCGCGATCAAGAATGTGGGCGAAGGCCCGGTGCAGGTCATCCTCGAGGCGCGACGGAAAAGCGGCGTGTTCCGCACGTTGGACGATTTTTGCCGCCGCGTGGACTTGCGGCAGGTCAACCGCCGCGCGCTGGAAAGCCTCATCAAGGCGGGCGCGTTCGACGCGTTCGGCTATCGCGCTCAATTGCTCGCCATTGTGGATCGGATGTTGGGGCTTTCCACGCACGCCCATCGCGCTGCCGACGCCGGCCAGATGACGTTGTTTGGCGAAGCCGGCCCCGCCGCCGATACGTCGGTGCTGGCGCCGCTGCCCAACATCGAGGAAGCGCCAGCCAAAGAAAAGCTGGCATGGGAAAAGGAACTCGTCGGCATTTACACGTCCGAGCACCCCCTCACGCGCGTGATGGCCGACTTGCACGATACGGTGACGGCACTGTGCGGCCAGATCACCGAAGACATGGCGAACCAAAAGGTCGTCGTCGCCGGGGCGATTACTTACGTCCGGCGTTTGACGACGAAAAAGGGCGACCCGATGGCGTTCGCCGGGCTGGAAGATTTGCAGGGCACGACCGAGGTGGTGATTTTCCCGCGCACCTGGAAGCAGGTCGAACCGATCATCCAGCCGGACAAGATCGTAGTGGTGCGCGGCAAGGTGGACGCTTCCGGCAAGCAGGCCAAGATCATTGCCGACTCGATCACGGATCAACTCACGATCACGCAGGCCGCCGATGGACCTCGACCGAGCGCGCCTCAAGCGGTACGTGCGCCACAACCCACTCCCCGCACAGCAGAACCTAAGCCGGTATGGGACGTCGAGCCTGACATGCCACCCCCGCCCGACGATGTGTGGCCGGAAGATGCAATGCCTGCCAAGCCAGTTGCTTCGCCTCGCGAAGCGGTCAGCGCATCCCTCAAACCCAATGGTAAGGGCGCAGTGGCAGCCGACCGCCAGCCGACTCAGCCGGTTGTGTCGCCGGCTGCCGCTGTCCAACCCACTAACCACCTAACCACCAATTCCATACCACGTCTGCTCCGAATCACGCTGACGCGCAGCGGCGACCACGACAAAGACGTGTGGCTGTTAAGCCAGGCTCACCAACTGTTGACCCGCCATGACGGTCACGACCGGTTCGTGTTCCGGTTGACGGGCGGGGGCAACGGGCCGATTGAGATGGATTTTCCGAATCACTATACGCGCTACAGCCCCGACCTGGTGGGCGCGCTGGAAAAGATGCTCGGCTCCGGCACAGTGCGCGTCGAGATGCAGACGTGAGACGTGATGGGGAGTGCACCACGGAGGAACCTACGCGCAATGCCCTGTACGGGGATATTTTGCCGCGCCTTGCAGTCGAAACCCGAATGAAGCTGACCAGGTGCTAGGTAATCGTTGCCAGCACATCGTACACAAGCCGTGTATCCAGGACATCGTGTAATTCTACGCGAGTTATTGTCAGCTCATCGTGCAATGCGGCATACTTGCCTCCAGCAGGAGGTGGAGTATGGGACGC
>Ga0315279_10001824_pt1 | contig 34005 bp, 33 predicted proteins | sample YL17G06_20_MG_FD_203694 | JGI IMG/M metagenome (GOLD analysis project Ga0315279, IMG submission 203694) | Sediment microbial communities from Yellowstone Lake, YNP, Wyoming, USA - YL17G06_20 | ecosystem: Environmental > Aquatic > Freshwater > Lake > Sediment | place: USA: Wyoming | collected...
TTATGTTTGTGTTTATTTCTTTATACAGGATGTGCCTTTTTTTGTCACGTATTTTTTTTGTCAGCATTAGCATAGGTCATGCCATATTTGCGATATTTTCTACGCGGACGAGAAGTTTATGCTTGGACTGACCCAAGCATAAAGTTTTCATCCGCAGAAGTATAAAAGACACAAAGACTCAAAAAAAATGATTGAAGATTGAAGATCAGGAAATCTGATATAAGCCTTGCATTTAATCTTTTTGTGTTTTTCCCTTGATAAATGCCGTAGACAAGATTCTTATGCTTGGCAATCTTGCTTTTGGGTTGACAGAATAAACAAATAACGATATAATCTATCATGGTTGTGATGTTTTTTCAGGAGGGAAGTCATCATGTCTAAGAAAAAAGGTAAATCAAATAGCAAATCGAGTAGTACATCAAAGACAAAAATTAAAGTTTCTTCATCTAAAGCTAAGAATCCTAATATGTGGAAACACCAAGGTAGATAAAAAACTAATACACATTACAATCTTATATATACATAAGTGATTGAAGCTAGTGGTTGACCGAATTAATTATTAAGGTTAATAAGGTTAATTGGAGTGGAGCAAACTGCTAGTTTGCTAAAAATGGCAATCTGGCAGATTGCCCCACAACATAAAAAATTAATTCGGTTGACCACTAGACATTAAGCAGTTTACTTAGGAGGTTTTTATGGCAAATAGTAAAAGAGGACAAAAAAGACGAAGAGGTCAGATAAGGCAAAGGCAGAAACGACGTGAGAACACATTGAAAACAAGGGTGAAGTTATTAAAATCATCCGCAAAATCAGTAGCAAAGGCGTCAGCAGAAGCCTGATATTAAATATTAACTGTAACAAAATCCGGAAACTATGCACGGTGAAATAGCAGGAGATTTAGTTTGCGCGAAAACTTAGAAGCGAAAGATACTGATCTGGAATCTATCGAGTTCCTGAAGAAAGCCAGACAGGCACTTACACAAGAAATAGGTCAGGTTATAATCGGTCAACAAGAGGTAATAGAACAACTTCTAGTGGCTTTATTTTCAAAAGGGCATTGCCTGCTTATCGGAGTTCCCGGACTTGCGAAAACACTGCTGATTAGTACGCTTGCTAGAATTCTTGACCTTAAATTTAACAGGATTCAGTTTACTCCCGACCTAATGCCTTCTGATATTATTGGTACAGATATAATACAAGAAGATCGTAATACCAGCGAACGTAACTTTAGATTTCTGCCGGGACCCGTTTTTGCTAACGTAGTGCTTGCTGATGAGATAAACAGAACTCCACCCAAGACGCAAGCCGCTCTTCTTCAGGCAATGCAAGAATATAAGGTATCAGTCGGTGGAAAAACTTATGATCTCGATCTACCATTCTTTGTTTTGGCAACGCAAAATCCAATTGAGTTTGAAGGGACGTACCCACTCCCAGAAGCCCAACTAGACAGATTCATGTTTAATATACAGGTTGATTATCCCAAACCCGAAGAGGAGATCGAGATAGTTCTATCTACTACGTCTGCCCGTGAACCAGTATTAAAGTCTGTTATGTCTGGAGCCGACGTCCTCAAGATTCAGGATATTGTAAGGAAAGTGCCAGCCGCTGAACATATAGTCAGGTATGCAGTAGAATTAGTAAGAAGCACACGTCCCAACGACGCTAGTTGCCCTGACTCAATAAAAAAATGGGTAAGCTGGGGTGCCGGACCAAGGGCATCTCAATATCTTGTGCTTGGTGCAAAAGCTAGAGCAGTCATACAAGGTCGCTATCACATATCATGCGAAGACATAAAAGCTGTTGCAAAACCAGTACTGCGCCATAGAGTTTTGACAAGCTTCACAGCAGAAGCAGACGGTATCAACAGCCTGTATATAATAGACGAACTTCTCAAGCTCGTTAAAGTTCCAGAACCTTCTTGAAAACCCACCTCTTATGGCTTAAACTCCCCCTCTTGAAAGGAGTTAGGGATGTGTTAATCCTACATATTTCCTATGGAAACTAACATATTAGACGAAATCAAAAAAGGTAAAATATTACCAGTCTATCTACTCCACGGAGAAGAAACCTACCTGATCGGAAATACCATAACAGAACTAATAGAAGCACTTGTACCAAAAAGTGCCCGTGATTTCAATCTGGACATCTTCTCTACCCCTGACGTATCAGTTGACGAAGTAATAGCCATAGCTGACACTTACCCCGTCATGACAGAACGACGGGTGATCGTAGTCAAGAATCCGGGCTTTTTGGGCGCCAAGAAAGAGACTGATCTATTTAATGTGTTCCTTGAAAGCAGAGAGCTTCATCGAATCGGGAATTTGTCAAAATCTGCAGGACTTCTGGCAAAGGCTTTAGGTCTTACACCAGACGAATTTGCTGAGGGTGGCAATGAATTTACAAAAGCGTTAGCGGATTTTAAGGCAAAACATGAAGATAAATTATCACCTGATGATCTTGAATTCCTTGAAGATAATGCCCGAAGCTTAACAGCACAAGTTGACGTATTCTCTACACCATCAGGTACGAGTGGTCGAGATCGTCTTCTGGAGTGGCTAAAAGAGCAAACATCATCTAATAGCGTGCTTATAATCGCAGTTAATTCAACTCTGAATATAAATGACTCGTTAGTAAAAATAGCCTCGCAGATTGGGAGAGTTTTAAGTTTCAGTCGTTTGCGTCAGGCGTCTGACGTCAAATACGATCCTATGTATAAGCTCGTTTGCGATAAGCTGAAAAGTTATGGCAAAACAATATCACCTCTGGCTTTTGCTGAATTGCGTACCAAAACGGGAAACGACATGGGGCAGATATTTGACGAGTTGAATAAGATCGTCACTTTTATTGGAACAAGACAGCAGATTGAGAAAAACGACGTTGAGGATCTGGTAACAAAAAGCGACTTCGAGGATATCTTTGATCTAACTAGAGCAGTCAGTCAAAGATCACTTCCACTAGCATTGTCAACGCTGAAAAGCATAATGAAAAAAGTTGGTAAAAATGATAAGGATGGCAATCCTCCAATAAAGATTCATTTTATGTTGGCAAGGCAAATAAGACTTCTGTTACAAGCAAAGCTCTTAATAGAAAAGGGTTATCTAAAACCTGAATCTTCCTTGTCTAATTACGATAGCTTTCAACAACAAGTGTTAAAGAAACTATCACCACAATTGATTGATATGCTTCCCGAATCGAAACAGTCAAACTTATTGAAACAATCACCTTACCCGATGTATATCACCATCCAACAAGCAAAGAACTTTACGGTTAATGAGCTTATCAGAGCTATGGAACGCCTTTTGGAAGCAGACATACAGCTTAAATCAGGGTCACTTACACCTGAACTTGTGGTTGAGATGCTCGTTATAGACCTATGCTCACCATCCAAATAAAAAGAATAAAGTTAATCCCGACAGAATAATACAAACAACTCAAGAAAACTTCAAGGGATTGCCCCTACTTAAGTGATTGAATAGGTATTGGTTTATCAAAAGGTATTTTATCGGCAATATTGTTTTCTGGCGAGTAACGGGAATAGTCGCTTATACCTCCATGTGTCAAAGCATAAATCACAGTGTTTACACAAAACCTATATGCGGCAGGGGAGTAATGATTTACTTTTGAGGGTAATGACACAGTCTCCATAGAGCATAAATAATCCTTTCTGCTTACTAGAACACCAAGATGATCTCCTATTGTTATGCCTTCGAGGTAGTTGTAAAATGGGGGACGAGTTCCCAACCACCGATATATATCGTATCCCGTAGGTGGACCGCCCATACTGTAGTAGTTGTTATATATTTCGTGGTCACTGGGTATCCTCTCCACAACATTTTCTGGCAAAACATAGCGCAACTGTCCTACCATCACTGCTGTTAGTAACTGTGTAAAACCGCTGTCATCAAAGAAAAGAAATCCACCTTTCTCAATTAGATACTTTCTCAACCCCTCTCGCTCCTGTTCTGATAAATTCCCCTTTGTATGAATTGCTTGAGATTGAAGACTTCTAGCGTAAGCCGAATTTGGGTCATGCCCTGTAAAGAAAACAATTGGGGACTTCAATAGCTTTGGATCTGTCAATCGTATTGATCCACCCTCTACATTCATATCCGTTTTAATCTTAGTCTGTGTATTCATCCATTCTGCAAGTCCAGTAAGAGAACTTGGGTCTGTCCACCAGTCACTGAGTTCATGCTGTATCCTTGCAAATCGTAAAACTCCCTCTATATCTTTACCTCGACCTATAACATGACCGCCCGGTTCCCCTTTAAGTAATGGTGCTACTTTCTTTTTGCCAAGAATTACTGACTGAGATACATTTGCCAGTCCTGTATCAGCTATAATTGTCTCCTTTATCTCCTTAATCATGGATAAAACTGATGGCTTAAGCGAACCCTGGGCAGTTCTGATCTGCGATCCGGCAAATCCCCTTTTAATCAATGGCGCAGACCCGAAACCAGCAGACCAAAATCCTCCCCCACCTCCTGAAGCAGAAGGAGAAATCCCTCCCGGTGATGTGCTTGCAGGAATATTTGCGTAAGTGATAAATCCCTGCGTTATCTTAGGCTCATGAGCATTGGATGCCACAGAAATTCTAGCAGTTTTTACTGATGTTGTATTGTCAAACTCCAGTACCTCCCCGGCATCAACCATTGTAGGTGTTGATATGATAGCGATGGTTGTTACCCTTGGTGTAAGTTCTGTACTTGTAATGATCATTGGCTGTTCTGTTGGTATAGTTGGTTTAACTACAGGTTTAATGTTGTCCTGCCTCTTTTTTGGTTCATCTGATTTCAGAGTTTTCAGGAATACGTTGGAAATCCATTCCTTCACTGGTGGTGATTGAGTATAGACAAGATATGTTCCCAATATAAGTATAATTATTCCGTGAATGACTAACGATATAAGTAAAGATTGAGTCGTAATTCTACTGTGACGCATAATAAGCCTCCTTTTTCAGTTCCTTTCTGTACCTATTCAGGTACAGAAAGGAACTATCAAAATGAATGCCTTTTTTATTTCTTTATATAGACACGCCAATTTGCGTATATGATGCGCCAGTCGGTAAATAAAATCATTCAACTATGATTTTTGGAAAATGGTATTAGTGGAGTTTGCTTACGCATTTCTTTAGATAATTTACGAACTTCGGCATAGCTGTCATTGGGTCTTCTTCGCCCTCGTATTCGATTGAGAGACAGCCCTTGTATCCTGCTTTATTCAGTATTTTTGTTATCTTCTCGAAGTCCGCATCTTGTCTGCCTGAATTGTCCACATAGATGTCTGTCTTGGCATGAGTTGTAACAGCATAAGGCACTGCTTTTTCGATTTCTTTGTAAGGGTTGCCTCTGTAATTACCCAGATCAAGGTTTGTTCCAAGCCATCTTTCTTCAAGATAGCTCCCACTCACAGACTCAAGGATTAAATTAACCTGATCCGCTGTTGATGTAATCCCACCGTGATTCTCAAGGGCAATAATTACACCTTTTGGTTTTGCATAATCGAGACATTCTTCAAGGCACTGGACAGTCCATTTCATCGCTTCTTCAAAAGTACTACCCTCTGGAACACCGCCAGCGAATACTCTGATGCACGGCGCACCGAGTATGACTGAAATGTCTACCCACTTTTTAACCATCTGCACCGCTTCAGCCCTTTTCTCTGGTTGAGCATAAGTGAAACTGTTACCGACTGCCGTTCCAGTGATGTCTAGACCATTCAGGTAGGCGTATTTCTTTATGTGGTTGAGATATTCCGTATCCGTTGATTTGAAATAATACGCAGTAAGATCAACGCAATCCATCCCCAATTCTACTGCTTTATCCAGAAATCCCTCTAATGTCATTACACCTGATGTTAAATAAGTTCTATACGAATATGCTGTGCTTCCTACTTTCATCTCGATCTCCTTCTAATACCATTTTTCAATTGAAATCTAACATTGAAAGGACAACCACAAGGGATTGCCCCTACTTGGTTCGTCCTTACGATTTATAGTGTTGCAACACATTTTGATCTGTGTCCTATTGAATGGGTTCATAATATCACCTACAATATGGCATGTCAATGTAAATTTAGGGAAATTTATTTTTTTATTGACAAATGAAAAAAGTTCTGGTATAATCACTACAAAATAGAGTAAATTGGTAGTGATTATTCGTTATGTCTATAAATTAGGTGCAAAAAGGATTTATTATGAAACTCTCTACAAGAAGTAGATACGGTGTGAGGCTTATGTTTGAGTTAGCACTTAATTATGGGAAAGAACCTGTTTTATTAAGAAACATAGCCAAAAATCAAGAGATTTCAGAAAAATATTTAAGCAAAATCATTATCCCTCTAAAAGCGGCTGGATTTGTCAACTCATTAAGAGGCGCTCACGGCGGCTATGTTTTATCAAAGGAGCCAGTTAAAATATCTATTAAAGAGATCGTTGAAGTATTAGAGGGAGATATTTCCCCTGTTGATTGTATAAAAAATCCTTCGCTTTGTAAGCGAGTATCAGTTTGTCCTACTAGAGATGTTTGGTGTAAACTAAACAATCAAATTTCTGAAACATTAAAAAACATATCTCTAGAAGATATTGTTAAAAATTCTAAATCAAAAGAGGATGAACATTCTTTAACATACTGTATATAGAAAGTAAGGGGATAAAAAGAAAGGAGATCATAAATGGGAAGGATATTTGATGATATAACAAAGACCGTAGGCAATACGCCACTCGTTAAGCTTAATCGCATTACACAAGGCGCAGAGGCAACTGTATTGGCAAAACTAGAATCTTTTAATCCTATTGGGTGCGTGAAGGAACGGATAGGCGTCAGCATGATAGAGGATGCTGAATTAAACGGTCTTATAAATAAAGATACAGTTATAATTGAGCCAACAAGCGGGAATACCGGGATTGGTCTGGCGTTCGTATGTGCTGTTAAAGGTTATAGGCTTATACTAACTATGCCTGAAACTATGAGCATAGAGCGAAGAAAACTCATTGCGATATTCGGTGCTGAGATAGTTTTGACACCGGGTCAGGAAGGCATGTCAGGGGCAATTAGGAAAGCAGAGGAACTAGCAAGTCAAACACCCAACTCTTTCATACCTCAGCAATTTAATAATCCATCGAATCCTGAGATCCATAGGAGAACCACAGCCGAAGAAATTTGGCGTGATACTGATGGCAAGGTTGATATACTCGTTGCAGGAGTCGGAACAGGTGGAACGATAACAGGTGTTGCTGAAGTTATCAAATCAAGGAAACCATCTTTTCAAGCGATAGCTGTTGAGCCTACTGCATCACCAGTATTGTCGGGTGGTAAACCGGGACCGCATAAAATTCAAGGAATTGGCGCCGGATTTATTCCGGATGTTCTAAATAAAGAAATCATAAACGAGATTGTTCAGGTTAGTAATGATGATGCAATATTAACAGCACGCCGTCTTGCTAGAGAAGATGGTATATTGGCAGGCATATCATCAGGTGCGGTGACGTTTGCAGCAATTGAAGTTGCCAAAAGACCAGAAAACAAAGGCAAGCTTATCGTTGTAATCCTTCCCGATACTGGTGAAAGATACTTAAGTACAGCGATGTTTGAAGGTATAGGTTAAATGAATACTCTACATAGTGTAGCGGATATGATGCGTTATATGTACATGCGTTACCCTCTCGGTGTCGGGTGACTGTAGCATCATCATACTATGCTATAAACCCACTACCGAAGAGGGAATTTTACGGTTAGTGGGTTTTTTTATTTTTAAAATCTAGTGATTAAATGCTTTTCAGGTACGTTTTCAAATATGGAGGAATTAAAATGTCAGACGAAATTAAAGCGACTTTAGGATTAGAAACAATAGCGTTACATGCTGGACAAAGTCCAGACCCAACGACAGGTTCAAGGGCAGTACCGATATATCAGACTACATCTTATGTATTCAGAGATACAGATCACGCCGCGAACTTATTTGCATTGAAAGAATTGGGAAATATCTATACCCGTATGATGAATCCCACTACTGACGTTTTCGAGCAAAGAGTAGCACAGATCGAAGGTGGAAAAGCGGCACTTGCTGTATCAAGTGGTCAGTCCGCTACAACGTTCTCTATTCTTCCTATCACACAGGTAGGGGACGAGATCATATCAGCAGACAATTTGTACGGCGGAACGTACCAACTATTTCATTATACTTTTCCAAAGCTGGGTAGAACTGTGAAGTTTGTAAACTCTCGAAAACCAGAGGAGTTTGAAAAGGCGATCACGGATAAGACAAAGGCGATATATGCTGAAACTATCGGCAATCCCAAATTAGACGTGCCTGATTTTGAGGCGATTGCTAAAATAGCGCATAATGCAGGTATCCCATTCATTGTGGATAATACCGTAGGTGTTGGAATAGTAAAACCAATAGATTATGGTGCTGATATACTCGCAACGTCTGCAACAAAGTTCATCGGTGGACATGGAACATCAATCGGCGGTGTGATCGTTGATTCAGGCAATTTCCATTGGGATAATGGCAAATTTCCAGAATTTACCGAACCAGACCCCAGTTATCACGGTCTGATATTCTGGGATGTCTTTAAAGACTTTCCCGGATTAGGAAATGTAGCGTTCATATTCAAGGTAAGGGTTCAGTGGCTTCGAGATTTGGGCGCTTGCTTGAGTCCGTTTAATGCTTTCTTGTTCCTTCAGGGATTGGAAACTCTTCCTTTACGGCAGAATAAACACTGCGAAAACGCTTTTGAGATAGCTAAGTTCCTGAAAGATCATCCATTAGTAGAATGGGTTACTTATCCGGGTTTAGAGGACCATCCAACCCATAATCTAGCAGTAAAGTATCTAAAAGGTAAATATGGAGCGCTTGTGGGATTTGGTATCAAAGGTGGATTGGAAGCTGGAAAGAAATTTATCAATTCAGTGAAAATCCTCTCTCATTTAGCCAATATAGGAGACGCAAAGTCACTGGTTATTCATCCAGCATCAACAACCCATCAGCAATTAACTAAAGAAGAGCAAGAGGCTACCGGAGTGACTCAAGATTATATCAGGCTATCCATCGGTCTGGAAGACGTAGAAGATATAAAAGCTGATATTGATCAGGCTCTACGAAAGGCTGTTATTCAGTGATCAGTAATGAGTAAACAGTGATGAGTGATGGGTATTTTAATAATGAAAATCTACTCACATTACTGATCACTCATTACTCATTACTGCTAAAAATTGGAGGAAAGATAAATGCTATGGACAATAGTGTTGAAATAATCGAGACAAAGTATTATACTTTTGCATATCCACCTAATGAACTTATACTTGAGAGCGATGAGAAACTCGGTCCCATCACATTAGCTTATGAAACCTACGGAACGCTTAATAAGGACAAATCCAATGCTATCCTTATACTTCATGCGCTATCAGGTGATGCTCATGCGGCAGGATGGCATGAAGGTGCAAAAAAACCGGGTTGGTGGGATGATGCTATCGGTCCGGGAAAAGCGTTTGATACTGATCGGTATTATGTCATAAGCTCAAATGTTATAGGTGGTTGTATGGGATCAACAGGACCTTCTTCTATCAATCCAAAAACAGATAAGCCTTATGGTATTGATTTTCCCATAATATCAATTAAAGATATGGTGAAAGCACAAAAGCATTTGATTGACTATATGGGTATAGACAAGCTTCTGTGTGTAGCCGGTGGTTCAATGGGGGGAATGCAGGTATTAGAGTGGCTAACGACTTATCCCGAAAGGCTGTGGAGTGCCATACCTATTGCTACTGCAGTAAACCATTCACCACAACAGATAGCATTCAACGAGGTAGGACGTCAGGCGATTATGTCTGATCCGAACTGGAATAACGGTAACTACTATGGATCAGCGTTACCTGCAAAAGGACTTGCTCTCTCAAGAATGATCGGGCATATTACATTTATGAGCGATAAATCAATGGAAGAGAAGTTTGGAAGACAAAAAAAGGATGAAAAGCAACCATTCAAATTTACTGCCGAATTTGAGGTTGAGGGATATTTGCATTATCAAGGCGATAACTTCGTTAAAAGATTTGATGCCAACTCTTACCTTTATATCACTAAAGCTATGGACTGTCTCGACATTTCCAAAGGTAGACCTCTATACGAAGCGTTTAAAGGTATCGAAGCCAAAGTCCTCGTAATAGCATTTAAGTCAGACTGGTTATATCCTTCCTATCAATCTCAAGAGATCGTTAAAGCGTTTAAGTTAGCGGGAGTAGATGCTACCTATTGCGAAATAAACTCCACTTATGGACATGACGCATTTCTTTTGGAGATGGAAAGCGAAACACATTTGATTAAGCATTTCCTGAAGAAAGTATCTAATGGTTTTGAGGTTACAGATGAATACAAAATATAACTCTATTCGGTTGGATCATGAAGTGATTCTCAAAGTAATTCCACAAGGTTCCTCTGTGCTTGATCTCGGTTGTGGAGAAGGCGAACTATTGTCTATGCTTGTAAAAGAGAAAAATGTCAAAGCGCAGGGAATAGACATAGATGAGCAGGCAATATACAAATGCGTTGAGAAAGGATTAAGCGTTTTTCATGGTGATATAGATTCTGGATTAGCGGATTATCCTGATAAATCGTTCGATTATGTAATATTGAACCAGAGCTTACAGCAGGTCAGACATCTTGAGAGTGTTCTTAAAGATGCTTTAAGGGTAGGTGGAAAGGTTATCGTTGGCTTTCCTAACTTTGTTCATTACAAGGCACGTTTTCAGTTATTCTTTAATGGGAAAACACCGGTAACTCCTTCTTTGCCTTATGAGTGGTATGACACACCAAACCTTCATTTTCTGAGTATATCGGATTTTTTTGAATATTGCCGTAAGAGAAATATTAAGATTGAAAATACATATTTTATAAACAAGAAAAGAATAATAAAGATATATCCAAATCTGTTTGCACAAATAGGGATATTTCTTATATCATCAATGTAAGGAAAAGATTTATCATGATTGAACTATCCGAAATACAACGAAACAGGTATAGCAGGCATCTCATGCTGTCAGAGATAGGTGAAACTGGTCAAAAAAAGATTCTGGAAGCAAAGGTGCTTGTTGTTGGTCTGGGAGGATTGGGTTCACCAATCAGCTATTATCTTGCGGCGGCTGGAGTTGGAACACTAGGGTTAGTAGACTCAGACTTTGTTGACATAAGCAATCTGCAAAGACAAATCTTACATTCCACAAACACGATAGGTTTACCCAAAACTGTTTCTGCTAATGACACTATCGCAAAGCTAAATCCTGACGTTAAGGTTATCACTTATCAGGAAAGATTAACCTCTGATAATGCAATGGATATAATCTGTGATTATGACATAGTTGTTGATGGTTGTGATAACTTACCGACAAGATATGTGGTGAATGATGCCTGCATGACATCAGGTAAACCTTACGTTCATGGTAGCATATTCCAGTTTGAAGGCAGAGCAACCGTATTCCTTCCAGATAGGGGTCCATGCTATAGGTGTTTGTATCCAGAATTACCTCCAGCGGAACTATTACCGGGACCAAAAGATATAGGTTTATTGGGAGTTTTACCGGGAGTTATCGGTACTATAGAAGCAACAGAAACTGTCAAGCTTATACTTGGGATTGGTGAAATCCTTAATAAGCGTTTATTGTTATATGATGCTCTGAATATGGAATTTCAGGAGATTGAGGTACAGATAGACCCTGAATGTGCTATATGTAAGAAGAAATCATCATAATGAAAATAAAGAAATAACATTTTCCTCTATGATGTTAATGTAATAAAAGGGTTCTTATTTTATTTTCATTATTGCATTTTAAGGCGATGAGTCACTTTACTACAAACCTAAAGTATTAATTTGGTTAATCAGTAGGAGGAATTTTGTAATGGAAGAAAGGATATTAAAGACTGATGTTCTCGTCATCGGTGGTGCAGGGGCAGGCTTGCGATCTGCCATTGAAGCCCGATCAAACGGCGTAGACGTAATGCTTGCGTCAAAAATGCCAGCAGGTGGAGTAAGCTGTACGCAAGTCATAGCTGGATGGATAACCGGCGCTACTCCTGAGAACGGAGATCAGTTGTTTAAGCAGATGGTCTATACAGGCGGATACATAAACAATCAACGTCTTACCGAAACCTTTGTAAACGAAGCGATACACATAATACCGGGATTAAGAGATTTCGGTGTACCTCTGGAATGGCAACCGGGGGAGACACCTGATCTGCCGGGATATTATATATCGCCAAAGATCGGTAACAACCCGAAAGGTCATTCATTGCTTCAGCCGATGAGAGAGAAGGCAGAATCTATGGGCGTCAAGATGCTGGATAACGTTGTGATCTCAAGGCTGATAACATCAAATGATGCAATAGTAGGCGCAATTGGTGTTGATCTTGAGTCAAGACAACTGATGATCATATCTGCAAAGTCAATAGTAATAGCGACAGGTGGAGGTGCTTACGCATTTGAGCGAAGCGATAACCCGCCGGGAAGCACTGGTGATGGTTACTCGTTAGCTTATGGTGCAGGCGCAGAGCTTGTGGATATGGAATTCATATCGCTGAACGTGCCAAGAAACCTGATTCCAGAGATATTCGAGGTCAAGGGTGAACCGCCTGACTCCATAATTGGTCATGGAACAGCGCACTACTTTCTCGGAGGTATCAAGATTGACGAGGAAGGCAAAACTAACGTCAAAGGACTATTCGCAGGTGGTGAAGTTGCAGGAGGTATACTCGGCGCCGCAAGACTTGGCGGGTCAGCAGTTGCAGATGCCATAATCTTTGGTGCAATAGCAGGTCATAACGCAGGTCAATGGGCTAAGAGTGTTGATATGCCTGATCTAAACATGGAACAGGTTCAAGAGGAAAGGGAAAAATTCAGGCTAATAACTGAAGAAAACAAAGTACCAGCAAAGGAAGCACTTGCAAAACTCAAGTCCATCCTCTGGAGGTACATCGGCCCCGTAAAGTCTAATTACACCTTAAATAAAGCTTTAGAGATATTGTCAGACATGAAGCCTTTAAGCATCTGTGCTAATGATTCTGACGAACTACTTGCAGGTATCGAGGCATCGCACATTCTGGAACTCGGTAAAATAATTGCAACAGCTTCATTGATACGGCAGGAGACGAGAGGCAACTTCTGGCGTGCTGATTATCCACAGCCTGATAATAGCAAATGGATCAAGAATATAGTTTTATGGAAAGATAACGAGAATGTAGCGACAAGAATAGATGATGCGGTTATGACAAGACTGAAATCACCGGTTGAACCACCCATAGGCACAGGTTGTTTTTGGTACTCCCCACGAATAGAAATATATTAAAAGGCATTTTTGTGTTATAATATTCTAAGTATTAGTCGAATATTGATCTCATGGAACAATCGTACCCAGAAGGAGAAAGCCATGAAACCATTGGATATTCTCTCAGAAGTAGAAAAAAATCGTGTTCGGATTACTGCCATTAAGGCTATGCAAATGAAGAACACAGGTGGACAATCACTGATAAAGGTGGAAACTGATGCAGGTATATTTGGCATCGGTGAAGCTGGTGCATCTGGTCCCATGGTACGAGCGCAACTTCGTAACATGGAACCTTTACTCATAGGCAAAGACCCTTTAGACATTCAAGTGCTGTTTGACCGTATGATAAACCTCATGCACCCATACAGAGCAAATATCCCAACTATTAGCGGTGTGGATATAGCACTGTGGGATATAGCGGGTAAGATTCTGAATCGTCCAATATCAAAACTTCTTTCGGGCAGGTTCAGAGATGAAGTACCTCTATACATCAATACCGGTACAAACATGCTTGATAAATCTGCATGTAAAGACTGGGCGCAACGTCTTAGAGAATCACCCGAAGGCTGGCATACTGTGAAATTCGGATTTGAGGGAGTTTTAAATCATAAATCTCCAAAGAGAGAGCTTTACCCCGGTCGCCCATCACAGATGATGACTGCAACCGAACTGAACTTGATCCGTCAAGGATTTGAGAATTGTCGTGAAGCGTTAGGAAATGATATTGATTTCATTGTCCATTGCCATAACGAATGGGACTTACCGAGTGCAATAGGATTGGCACAGGCTGTTGCACCAAGTAATCCTTTATGGATAGAGGATGCTATGCCAGTGACTTATAATGATAGCTGGAAAGCTCTTAAACACGCATCACCGGTGCGTATCGAAACAGGTGAGAAACTAGAGTTAGCAAGGGAATTTCTGCCATTCATTGTAAACGAAGCGATTGACGTCATTCAACCTGATATTGTCTTTGCTGGCGGCTTCACTGGCTGTCAAAAGATCGCAGACCTTGCAGGATTATACTATATCCCACTTACAACGCATAACGTTGGTAGTCTCGTTCATAATATAGCTACTATTCATTTTGGTGCATCCACTCGAAACTTTGTCATGACAGAGACTCGCATCAGCCAACTGAAACTCATCCACGAGATGGGGCAAGAGGAAATAAACGTCCAGAATGGAAAAATCAAAGTGCCAGATGGACCGGGTCTTGGTATCACACTAATCGAGGACGTTTTGAAAGCCAACATGGAGAACGGAGAACCTTACTGGGATTGAGGGAAAACCCTGGTATATATGCTGCAAAATAGTAAGTATGTTGCTGTTCAAGGAAAGGAGTGTATCTGATTAAAATGGCTTCACCTAAAGAGATCATTGAACAGATTAGGCAAGAGTATACTGGTGAGAATCTTGGATTGACGATACAAGAAGAGAAAGAAAAGTTTGCTGATAAATATAAGGAAAGGCTTAATCAAGCACTTGAGATAATTTCCCATGATCTGTAATCGTTAAAAAAATGCCATTGTGACATGGTGTAGATTCTCTCATGAAAGTCAAGGGAAAAATGAATAGAACATTAACAAGATTGTCTTTATTGATATTGAGTCTGGTTGTTTTCAGTTTTATGATGGTTGATAAGAGTTACAGTAAGATTGATCCTGAGACTATCGTAGGTGTTTGGCTTCTCGATGACGCACAGGGCAAGACCGCTGTGGATTCTTCTAAAAACGCTTATGATGGAAAAATTACCGGCAGTCAATGGGTTGATGGTAAGTTTGGAAAAGCTCTGGAGTTCGATGGCAAAGCAGATAACGTTGAAGTGCCGGATGCGAAAGAGTTAGACGCAATCCCGCAGATAACTGTCGTCTGCTGGGTCAATTATGGCAAAGAGCCTCCCCAAAATTATGCTCCTGTCGGTAAAGAACCTCTATACAGGTTTATTATTGGAAAAGGCGGTTCTGGACACTTTGTAGTGGCAACTGCGGTCAATGGATGGTATTCTGCTGGAACCGTAGCTTCAGGCGCTAATGTCACACCGGGGGAATGGCATCATCTGGCAGGAACTTATGATGGGAACAAGGTAAGATTTTACGTTGACGGTAAACTCGCCGGAGAAGGTCCACAGAATATCGTAGGAGATATACTTGACAATGGCGCCGGGTTCACAATAGCAAAGACCACAGCAAATAATGTGGACTTTTTTGCAGGAGTAATTGACGATATTGCTGTCTTCAAAGTGGCTATCAGTGAAGAAGACATTAAAAACATTATGGCAATTGGTTTAGAGAAGACGATTGTTGGTAAATCTGCGGTTTCCGATCATGGTAAGTTGAGTGCTACATGGGCTTCAATCAAGCTTAAAGTTTTCTAAAACCATTTCTCATTTGAATTGAGAAATGGTATAAACTAAAAAACTATTATCATCTAATTGGAAAAAAGTATGAGTGAACTATGCCTACGAGCTAACGCAAAGATTAATCTGTTCCTTGAGGTACTTGATAAAAGACTTGATGGTTATCACAATATAGATACAATATTCCAGTCTATTGATCTTCATGACACACTTTTGTTCCGTGAAACTAAAGCAGGTGTTATCAAGCTCAGTTCGGATAATGAAGAACTGCCTCTGGATTCATCAAATCTTGTTTATAAGGCAAGCGAACTGTTGCTGAAAGAAAGTGGAAAGAATTATGGCGTAGAAATTCACATAAACAAAAGGATACCTTTAGGGGCAGGACTGGCAGGTGGAAGCACTGATGCGTCAGCGACTCTGATTGGGTTGAATGAATTATGGTCTTTAGGGTATACCACAGATGACTTGTTAATGCTTAGTAGTAGGCTTGGTGCGGATGTCTCGTTCTGCTTAATTGGAGGAACAGCAATTGGAAGGGGACGAGGTGATATTCTTACAAGGCTTAACCCTATTCCAAAACTCTACGTTGTCATAGCTAACCCCGGATTTCAGGTATCAACAGCATGGGCGTATAAGGGTTTATCGAAATTGGGGTTGACTAGAGAGAGAAAAAGTGATAATATATTAGTAGAAAAGATACAGAAAGGTGATCTTTCTGATATAGGAGAAAACCTTTTCAATGTCTTTGAATCAGTAGTCATGGAAGAATATCCTGAAATCCGTGAATTAAAAACACTTTTAACACAACCCGGAGTTCTTGGAGTTCTGATGACTGGAAGTGGTTCAACTGTCTTTGCTCTTACTCAAGATATTTCCAGCGCTGAGAAAATACAACAGCAAGCAAGACAGCACGTAGGCTACTGCGTAGTGACAGAGACATCTGACTTTTCAATCGCCAGAATTTGATGGGGGATCGCCAAGTGGTAAGGCACGGGCCTTTGGAGCCTGTATTCGGGGGTTCGAATCCCTTTCCCCCAGCCATCCTTTTTTGCTCGGTAATGTTGATCAGATAGTATCACGGGTACATGTAAAAGCATTCCCTAAGAATCCTTTTACTCCCCGAACTATACCCTGGGCTTCAGGGGAAAAACAATATTACCGAGCTTTATGATCATTCCTTCTTCTATGCCCTATTTAATTAAATTCTAATCAAACTAATCAATTCCAGCTTTTTTATGTATTGAGCGAAAGTCATGTATATCTTAGTAGTCGAAGATCAAGAAAAAGTGGCAAAATTCCTCGAAAAAGGACTTCGTGAAGAAGGGCATAATATAGATGTCGCTTTTAACGGTGAGGAAGGACTTACAATGGCATTGATAAATCACTATGACATTATCATTCTTGATATTATGTTACCAAAGAAAAATGGGATAGAAGTTCTCAAGGAATTACGAAATAAGAGAATATCCACACCGATCCTTATGCTTACCGCTAGAGACTCTCTGGAAGACAAGATACAGGGATTGGATAAAGGCGCTGACGATTATCTTACCAAACCTTTTGCTTTTGCTGAACTATTGGCACGGATTAGGGCGATTTTAAGACGAGGAAACTCCGAACGTTCAGTCGAACTGACAGCAGATGACCTGATACTTAATCCAGCAACCAGACAAGTGCATAGAGCAGGGGAAGAAATCCAACTGACTAATAAAGAATATTCCTTGTTGGAGTATTTTTTACGCAATAAAGGTCAGGTGCTGACCCGTTCCCTGATAAGCGAACATATCTGGGGGTATCAGTTTGATACTGGTACTAATATTGTCAACGTCTACGTCAATTACCTGCGAAATAAGATTGATAATAGCTTCGACAAAAAGCTAATACATACTGTCAGAGACGTTGGGTACATACTCAAGGAATAGCTTATGAACTTCAGTTTTAAGAGTATCCATTTCAGGCTTACTTTCTGGTACATGCTGGTCTTGATGATTGTCCTGCTGACTTTCAGTACTTTGGTCTACTTCAGTTTAGCTCACAGTCTTTATAGTACAATTGATGACTCTATACAAGCTCAAGCTGAATGGATTGCTGATATTCTGAGTGTGATGGAAGAGGAAGTTGACATTGATGAATTCAAGGCGGATCTATCTGAGCATGGTTATGGAAAGGAAAAAGATCAATACGTTCAGATTCGACAGGGCAATGGAGAAGTCATTTACAAATCTGAACAACTAAGCCACGTTATTCAGTCCAGCGAAGAATCGCTCCAACGGGCATTGATTAACGAAAGCTATCTTGAAACAGTAGCTGATCCGTTTTATGGAAACATGCGCATTGTGACATTGCCAATGGAAGATGAAGGTAAATTAATCTATTTTGTCCAAGTTGTAGCTTCATTTAAACAAACCCATCGGATTCTACATCGCCTTTTATTTATCCTTCTCAGTTCAGGTATAATTGCACTATCTGCATCAGTGATCGGAGGGCGGTTTCTGGCACAAAAAGCTCTAAAGCCAGTTGACGATATAATAGAAACCACCAAGAAAATTGAAGCAGAAAACCTTGGTCAGCGTTTGGATGTGCCTCCAACAAAAGATGAACTCAGCCGACTCGCATCTACTCTCAACGAGATGATAGACCGATTAGAGCATTCATTCCAACAAATCCGTCAATTTACCGCAGACGCATCACACGAACTTCGCACCCCTTTAACTGTTATGAGAGGACAATCAGAGGTTACTCTGAAAAGAGATCGTTCTGCCGAAGAATATCGGCAGGTATTAGAGAGCAATCTGGAAGAAATGGAGTGGATGTCGAGGATTATCGAGAATCTTCTGACGCTATCCAGAACAGATGCAGGTGAAATTCAACTCCAGATTAATTCGGTTCAATTGGAACAATTACTCAATGGTATTTATGAGGAATGTAGATTGCTTGCCAGTGCCAAAGGTATCGAGGTTTTCATAGATAAAATACAGGATGTTACTATTTTTGGGGATGAGATGCGCCTTTGGCAGATGCTATTAAACCTGATTGATAATGCAGTGAAATACACACCTGATGGAGGACAAATTCAATTGTCTCTGGAAGCGTATAGTGAATTTGCTAAGTTGCAGATAAAAGATACCGGTATCGGAATTTCTCAGGAAGATTTACCACACATTTTTAACCGTTTCTTTCGAGTAGATAAGGTACGCTCCCGTGAAATTGGTGGAAGCGGACTGGGACTGAGCATCGTTCAATGGATAGTCAATGCTCATCATGGGCGTATTGAAGTTACTAGCAAATTAGGTGAAGGAAGTTGTTTTACCGTAATGCTTCCGTTGAAAAATAAATAAAAATTAGAAAATTTTAATCTTGTTCTAATTGTTTTTTAATCTTGTTCTAATCATTCTTTAATTTTGATATGCTATAATTTTCTTTGTTATGTAATAGTTAAAAAATGCCATTCTGAAACAGTATTTTCAACGTATTTCACAACCCCCTTAATCCCTTTTGATGAGGGGGTTGTTTTTAGAATGTTTTATGTATTTTTTAACGATTAATGAAAAAATATTGTCTAAAATATTGTCTATTTAACAGTATCATTTCCAAAATAGGAGGTTCTTAAAATGCGTCACACGGCTTTAAGACTTATGATTGCTATAGTATTTACAATATTCAGTATCAGTATTCTAACAGTTGAAGCAAATTCAGCAACAACCGAAAAGGCTACGACAAAAGTAGCTACCGAAAAGGTTGCAAAAAAAGCAACTACCCAAAAAGTGGTTTTAAAAGATAGCTTTAATAAAGCTTATAATAGCTTTGTCAAGAAAGATACAAAAACTGCGGCGGTTGACGTTCGAAAGAATGCAGAATTCATGAGATTAATCGCAGAACATACGACAGATGCAAGCAGGGAAGCCCTTACGACATCTGCTAAGGAGTTAGATACACTCGCCAATAAAATAGAAAATGGCACTGTTACATCTGCCCAAACGTTGGGTGATGCATTTGCTAATGCAAGCATGGCACTTGCCAAGCATTATTCTCTGAAGATTAGCGAATCACTAGCTAATAAAGATGAAAAGAAAGCGGGCAAGGATTTTAAAGCAACAGCTAATTATCTTGATGCAAGTCTTGAATGGGCTGAAATTGAGCCAGATAAAGGTGCTACTGCCGTAATGAAAAGCGCACAAGAAATTGCCAAAAAAACAGCAAAAGGTACGAAAATAGAGGAAAGCGAAACAAGCAAGATCATAAATGATCTTAATGCAGAAATCAAGAAAGTTTCTGCTAAATTAGCAGTTCCAACAAAGGTTAAAGAAACTATGAAAACATCTAAAACCGAGCCTGCAAAAAAACCTGTTAGCGGAAAATAAATGAAGATTAGAAAATTTTAATCTTATTCTAATCGTTCTTTAATCTTGATATGATATAATAGCTTTTAATAGTTATGATTATCTGTTTAACTGTATCATTCTAAATAGGAGGCAATGAATATGTCACGGTCCAGATTGATTCTCATTATTTCTATCGCCACATTACTAATTGGTGGAAGTATTGCTCTATGGGCGGCAGTAAGTAACAATGATAACGATACAAAAGCCGTATCGTCTGATGTTTCCACAAAATCGCTGAGTGCCACGAGCCAAGCTGTAGTTGTTCCTGCCAAGATAGCGACAGATGTGAACGTTCCATTGTCCGAAGTTCCTGATAAATCGCTTAAAGTTGCAAAAAAAGCTGTCAGTACAGCAGAGAAAGTGTCAAATGACATTGAAAAAGACGACGAAGCCGATGGAGAAAAAGAAGACGATGACGACGTGAAAGATGGAGAAAAAGGCGATAAAGGAGACAAAGAGGTTGCTTTAGCCGATGTCCCTGATGATGTGATCAAGACTGCTAAAACTGCTGTCCCCGGTGCCGAGATAAAAAAAGTGGAGATGGAAAACGAAGACGGTAAAACGATCTACTGTGTGAAGACTACCGCAAAAGATGAAATCAAGGTTTCAACTGATGGTAAATTAATAAAAATTGAAAAAGATGACGGCGAGAAAGACAACGAAGGTCACGAAAAAGACAATGAAAAAGATGATGATAAAGATAAAGAAGATGGTGATGATAAAGATTGAGAGTCATCTTGCATAAGTCTTCATTACTAAACTGAATAAGTATCAGTTGTAAAACCGTACTTATGGATATTAGTATATAGGTACGGTTTTTTCTTGTCAGTAATCGTAAAAAAATAGCAGGAAGGAGAGCATTAAAAAACCGTCTCACAGCTTTCATTATTCTCCCTCAGCCTCCGCAGGTTGCGGGAGAATTCAAGGATATATAGAATTATGAACAAGAAAGTTATTTTAACTGCAATCTTGACTGTCGTTGCTCTTATTGTATTGACTTTGTTCTCCTTTGGACCATTGGCTGACAAAAGGGCAAGTGGCAAACACAATCCAGAATCCCTTCAGCCTCAAGTTACTGAACCGGTGCCTACTAGCAACCAGAAAATCCAATACAGTAGTTACCATAACAAAGATATGAAGGAAAACTACTATTCGGTCAAAATCCCGCAAGATTGGCAAGTAAGCGCAGGACAGAAGGCTGGTAGCTATGCACTGGGTTTCAAACAAGGTAATGGACAGGTCTTGCTTATGGACGTGCCTGATAACTCCACACTAGAATTGTATATATTGAGTCGAGAAGAACCTCGTTTGAAAAAGGTTATATCTGGATACAAGCGCATTGATTACAAAAAAACATCAATACAAGGTAACGAGGCTTACCAATTGACTTTTCAGAGCAATACCGGAACACTGAAGCAGATTTTTGCTACTTACATCGCCGGACCTGATCAAGCCGTGGTAATATTCTTCATTACCAATCAGGATAAGTTTACTCAACTTATGCCGATATTTACTGCCATTACCAACAGCTTTGCTTGGGAGAACAAATAACATGAAGCAGATATTTTTATTTATATCGCTTGCGGTTCTTGTCGCAGGGCTTTACATGAAATTTTTTTATGACGTGCCTGACAGTCAGGAAAACATCAACTTTTTTGTCAGTTGGTTTTTGATTATTATGAGCATCTCAAGTTTCCTCATTAACATCTTTTGGCAAACACCAACAAAATCTAGTAATAACTCAGAACAATGAACATAATTTTATCAGCCAAGCATCTCAGTAAATCCTTTGGGTCTACCATCGCAGTAGATGACCTAACGTTGGAAATTACCAGTGGCGAATTCTTTGGTTTTTTGGGACCGAATGGCGCTGGAAAAACTACTACTATTCGTATGCTGACAGGCATTATCCCTCCTGATAACGGAGAAATTATCATTGACGGATTCACTCAGGATAGAAAAGAAGAGATTGCCCGCATTATAGGTGTAGTTCCAGAAAGCCGAGGGTTTTATGATTGGATGACTGCCGTCGAATACCTCCAGTTTTTTGTCGATATATACAGAATTAAAAGCAAAGAGCAAACAGATATTATTGCATCTCTGTTATTACAGGTTGGCTTACTCGATAACAAGAGTATAAGAATGAGAATAAACGCCTACTCACGAGGCATGAAACAACGCTTGGGTATTGCACGGGCGCTCATCAATAACCCAAAAATTTTATTTTTAGACGAACCGACGCTAGGACTTGATCCGCAGGGACAAGAAGATATACAAGCACTCTTACAAAGCCTGAACCAACAAGGCGTGACGATCTTTTTTTCTTCACACTTGCTTGATGAAGTTGCTGAATTATGCTCTCGTGTGGCGATTATTAATTACGGAAAACTTGTTGCATCTGGTACAATTGCAGAATTGCAGAAACAGACAGACCGCAAGGACGATACCCTCAAAGACATTTTCCTGTCATTGACACAAAAATGATTAAATACATCTGGCTCAAAGAAATCAAAGGCGAACTCTATACGTGGAAAAGCACGGTATGGCTAATCATTGCTTCTCTGCTATTCAGCTTTACCAGCTATTTATTGCTAACTGATAAAGAATTAAGCCTGCTAGATCAGACTGAATTGCTATGGTTATTAAGCAAAATCATCATTGGTGTTGGGCTTCTCATTGTCACAATTGACGCATCCTCAGTGCTTACCAGCGAATTTGAAAAAGATACTGCGGAAAGCCTGTTCCTTGCACCAGTAACCTTGAATACAGTAATCTGGGGGAAATTGTTGGCTTCTGTTACTTTATGGCTGTTAATTTTTATAGTATCAGTGCCATACATTCTGGTGACTTCGGCAGGTAGTAACTTGGCGATAGCGTTTCTAGGGTATATCTTGTTGTTGGGAACGCTGGGTATCTTTGGATTGAGCATTATCATCTTTGCTATCTCATTGCTATTTCGCTCAAGTAAAAATACCCTTAGTACTTCATTGATAATTCTGCTTGCCCTGGCAGTGCCTGCACTATTTTCATCAACGCTGAAAAACAATGCAGTTGCTGGAATATTCGGCAGAATTAATCCAATTGAGAATATCTTTGCTTCACTAGACAATGTTCTAGTTGATTATCAGACGAATCTTCTGCAAAATTGGCAATTTATTATCCCGCTGATCATATTTTGTGCATTGGCTTATGGTATTCTGATAGCAAGCGTCTGGCAGTTTAAGAGGAAGGGAGTCCTCAAAGGCGAATAATATCGTAATCATTATGAATATAAAGCTTTTACCCATAGTCACAATATTCCTTCTGACCTTTGCGCAGGTAACGTTTGCGGATAGCATAGAGCCTGTTAGCATAACTATTCTATCTGCAAAAACACTCAGCGGAACTGCCGGGGATTACGTGATGATTAAAGGGCAGATTACGAATAATACAAAACAATCCATCAGTGATATTACTACGTACATGTCTTTGGTAGATACCCAAGATAAATTGCCGGTTGATCTTGAGGATTGGAGTGCAGAGAAAGGCTTGTTCATTGGCACTATTGAGTCAGGACAAACACTGCCTTTAACGTGGAAGATTCATTTTGTCAAAGCTGGCACGTATGCGTTAATCATAATTGCGGATATAGCCAATGATAATAGACCCGTAACAAGCACAATTACCAGATTCGTAGTCAATCCCAAGAAGAATCTCAATCCCGGTCAAGTCTTGCCAGTAGCATTAGGAACACCGATTCTACTGCTATTTATCATGTCTGCCATCCAATATCGGCGAAATGCAAAAGTTGTGAGATAGTGTTAATCATGTAATAATTAGAGAATTTTAATTTTGCTCTAATCTTTTTTAATATTTTTCGTCATAATAACATAATGGTATGTGGCATAACTTTATGGTATGTGGCATAACTTTCTAAAATTATGTAAAAAGACTATTTTATACCTCTTTCAGTTAGAAATGAGACTCATTCTTTTTGTCATTCTGAACAAAGTGAAGAATCTATTTATTGATGTTGTTTAGCCTATTTTCAACACCTATGAAAATCCTTCTTCACATTTACCCCACCATACCTCGATATATATATATATTAATGACAGTATAATCTCATTATCGTTTATTAGTAGGCTTATAAAAATCATAATAATGCCATTTCCCAATTGAAAAGCATCATAAGCAGAATGTCATGCTGAACGGAGTGAAGCATCTTCTTTTTGTTAAAAGATGAGATTCTTCGCTTCTCTCAGAATGACGGATTTGAATTGGGAAATGGTATAAATAATTAACGATTACTTTAACTAAATGGTTTTGAATTATTGTTTTTACAAGATTCATCAGCTATTAATTATTGTAAATGTAAATAACAAGCAAAAACCATTTACCCATCCTACTGTAAACCCATTTTTTAACGATTACAATATACAGAAATTCTCAAAGGAAGGTGGCAAAAATCTGACAATATCACTTTTCCCTTGACAATTAACATAAGAGGCTGGGTCGAGAAATGAGACCCAACCCATTGATATTTCAATCTCAAGAAAGCACTTTGAGGACTTCCACAGCGATTACTAGATGCCCAAAAAAGTTTGGATGCACAGGCTCAGGGCAGAAGGTGCTTGCATCCCTGTATTTTAGATGATTCTGGTACACATCATGAGTCTTGACCAGCTTTGTGCCATATTTTTCGCTCATTTTATGTACCGTGCCAATATATTTCGGCAATATACCGAGAACTTTACTCTCAAAACTCTGTTCAGAAGTATTCGTACTTATGTAGAATGGGTCAATGAGTAATATCTTGCAATCCAATATTTTCTTTGTCTCACCCAGCAGATAATCATAGAGTTCAGCGAATAATTCTGGACTCACGCCATTCGGATCACCGCCGAGATAGGAATGAAGGTCATTGATGCCTATCTTGATCGAAAGCCAATCGGGTTTATGATCCATAGCATCTTCCTTCCAACGACCCTTCAGATCAGTGATTCTATTTCCGCCGATGCCGGTATTCACGTATTCGATCTTTCTTTCGGGGTAATAAGCAGTGACAAGCTCAGAGAAAAAGTGAACGTAGCCATTTCCCAACGGTGCCGCAACGTCACGTCTCCCGCAATCCGTTATACTATCGCCAATAAACAGGATTTTCTGTCCGTTTTCTATACAAAGGTTGCCCATTTATGTCCTCCCTGAAATAAACCAATTTTTTTAATGTTTTTTAATAATTTCATTAAAGTAATCGTTAAAAAATGCCATTTTGGCACAATGGTAGGATGGGTAAAGGGTTTTTGATCAGTTATTTGAAACTTACAATTAATCAGTCATTGATTATGGTAGAAGCCAAGTCAATATAAGCGAAAACCCTTTACCCATCCTGCAAAAAAACTGTTAATCACTTCTTTTATCAGTATTTTGAATCAGACTCGTTTACACAAAATGCTTGACAGCACTCTTTGCTTGTGTTTGTATCAGTCTCAACCACCTTTTGCCATCTTCAGTGTTCAGGTCGCATCTAAGACAGCGTCTAGCTTCTTTTATTGCCATTTCTTCAGTGATGGTCAGTTCAACCTCTCTGAAGTTAGTAACTCTTTCATCAACAGGCAGATACGGTATCTTAACCCTCCTTGCAGTTTTTATTTCCTCTTCTGTTAATTCGACGGGGGGGACATAGATTGAGGGCCTGGTCAGCTTATATTCTCTGAACAGTTTTTCCCCTCGGATATACCTGTCAATCATCTCCGAGGCGATCTTCCCGGCACGTACAGCCTCTATTATAGTTTGGGGATGTGTCACCACGTCTCCACCAGCAAATACCCCATCAACATTTGTTACTAGCGTATCAGAGTCTACTGCTATTGCTTCTGTTTTGGTGAATCTTATGCAGTGATCCGTACCAAGGCAGGAAGGATCAGGCCCTTCTCCGATAGCAACTACTAGAGTATCTAGATCAATGACGAATTCTGAGCCTTCAATCGGAACAGGGCTTCTTCTGCCGCTCTCGTCCACTGGTCCCAGTTTCGTCCTTATACACTCCAGCCCTACAACCCTTCCGTCTTCAACCAATATTCTGGAAGGTGCCGCTAGGTACATCATCTCAATTTCTTCTTCAATGGCACCCTGAACTTCCTCTTCAAGTGCGGGCATCTCCCTTCTCGTTCTTCTGTAGATTATGGAGATTTTTTCACAATTACCAATTCTTTTCATAACCCGGGCTACATCAACTGCTGCATTTCCTCCGCCGATGATTCCGACCCTCTTACCTATGTTAATCTTCTCTCCAAGATTCACTCGCTTCAGGAAATCCAGAGCGTCGAAAACACCTTCGGCATCCTCATTGGGAATACATAACTTCTTAGGTTTATTTGCGCCGGCGGCGATGAATACTGCTTTATAGTTATTTCGGAGTTCATCGAAAGGTATATCTTTTCCGACTCTAACACCAGTCTTAATTTTTACCCCTGCTCTCTTAATATTCTCTATATCAAGATTGAGTATATCTCTGGGCAGTCTATATTCTGGCACGTAAGCGTACATCGCCCCGCCCGGAGCGTCCAATGCCTCAAAGATCGTAACGTCATATCCCTTTCTGGCAAGGTAGTAACCTGCTGTTAATCCTGCCGGTCCAGAACCAATTACTGCAACTTTTTCTTTATCAATTACCGGTTCTTCGGCTATATCGTATATCCCCGCTTCTCGTGCGTAGTCTGCAACAAATCTCTTAAGCGTTCTGACAGCGATGGATTCACCCCACCTGCCTGCCTGGCACTTGGATTCGCAGAAATGGTAACAAGCCCTACCGCAGATGGATGGAAGTGGATTATCCCTTCTGATTATATCCCATGCTTCCTCAAAATTCCCTTGAGCAATGAGAGCGATATAAACAGTTGCCTCCGTGTCTATTGGGCATGTATGCTGACAAGGCGAAGAGACAATTTCCTTACATACGACCGCAGGACATTCCTTGTATTTTATATGTCTTTCGTATTCGCCACGGAAGTAACGGATAGTTGTGAGTATAGGGTTTGGAGCAGTTTGACCGAGTCCGCAAAGGGAGGCTGACTTAACTAACTGAGCCGTTTCGGCAAGCAAGTCTATGTCCTCAAGCTTACCTTCTCCTTTGCTTATACCCAGAAGCATATCAAGCATCCGTCGAGTACCGATCCGGCACGGAACACATTTGCCACATGACTCCCTTTGAGTGAAGTCGAGGAAGTAACGAGCAATATCCACAATGCAGGTATCTTCGTTCATCACTACCATACCACCTGAACCCATTATGGAACCCGTAGCGGCTAGGGATTCGTAGTCAACAGGATGGTCCAAAAAACTTGCCGGAAGGCATCCACCTGATGGTCCACCAGTCTGGACTGCCTTGAGTCTCTTTCCAGCGGGGAGTCCACCACCTATCTCATATACAATCTCTCGCAGCGTCGTACCTAAAGCAACTTCAACGAGACCGGAGTTAGCAACGTGACCAGTAAGGGCAAAAACCGTGGTTCCCTTAGAGCGTTCTGTTCCGATACTTGCATACCAATCTGCTCCTTTAGCAATGATCACAGGAACACTGGCGAGAGTTTTAACGTTGTTTATCGTAGTGGGCTTGCCGTATAATCCAGATTGGGCTGGAAATGGCGGACGGTTGCGAGGTCTACCCGTCCTCCCCTCAATAGAAGCGATGAGGGCAGTTTCTTCACCGCATACAAAAGCTCCTGCTCCTTCCATTATATTCACGTTGAAGCTGAAGTCAGTTCCCAGAATGTTTTGACCGATGAATCCATTCTCCTGTGCTTGCTCTAAAGCAATATGAAGACGTTGAATAGCTAAAGGATATTCGGCGCGTACATACATATAGCCTTCATTGGCTCCTATTACATAGCCAGCAATAGTCAGACCCTCAATAACCTTATGAGGATCAGACTCAAGTATACCACGGTCCATAAAGGCTCCGGGGTCACCCTCGTCAGCATTGCATATCATATACTTTTCGTTTCCAGGAGATTTACAGCAGAATTCCCACTTCATTCCTGTGGGGAAGCCGGCTCCTCCTCTTCCTCTAAGACCAGAGAGTTTAATCTCCTCAATCACCTGCTCTGGCGTCATCTCTAAAAGGGCTTTTCGCAGAGCCTGATAACCGCCTACAGCTAGATAATCTTCTATATCTTCGGGATTGATAAAACCACAATTGGGCAAAATAACAATTCTTTGTTGCCTTTTGAAGAAGTTTATGTCACGATAATAAGGTACAGGTTCACCAGTCACAGGATCTTTATAGAAAAGTCGTTTCACTGGCTTACCGTTCAGTAAGTGGGATTGGACGATCTCACAGGCATCTTCCGGTTTCACTTCAGCGTAGAAGATCCCCTCTGGTTCAACAATCACTGTTGGTCCCCTCTGGCAAAAACCATGACACCCGGTGATCTTCAATTCAACCCCATCGTGATCACATTCTTTTGCTTTCACTTCAACATTATCAAGTCCCAACCTTTTTATCTCTCTCTCAATTGCTCTCGCTATTTTAGGTGCTCCTGCGGATACGCAAGCTGAGCCATGGCAAATCAATAAAGTTATTCTATCCGACATCATCTTCCTCCACTTCCATTGAACAGGCATCTCTGAGTACATCAGAAAGTATCCTTGTATTCAAACGCCCATAAGTATTTTTATTTATGACTAAATTTGGTCCAACCCCACATGCCCCAATACAGGCGACAGTTTCAAGTGAAAATTCTCTATCAGATGTGGTCTCACCTTCTTGGATACCCAACAGTTTCTCCATTTCCTCCAATATCCGTGTTGCCCCTCTGACATGGCAAGCAGTTCCACGGCATACCATTATGTGGTTTCTGCCTATAGGTATAAGACGGAATTGGGCATAAAACGTCACCACAGAGTAAATTCGACTAACAGGAATACCAAGAAATTTAGCTATTTCAGTCATGGTTTCTTCGGGAACATAGCCAAATTCCTCTTGGACTTCCTGCAAAATAGGGATCAATTCATTGTTTTTCCCTTTGTAACGAGAAAGAATCGCTTTCAGGTTTTCCTCCATAATCTCTTTCCTCCATATCTACCTTTTTCATTGTTTGATAACGTAGCGCTTAAAATTTCCCACCGCAAGTAAATAACAAACGATGTCCTAGCTCCTCCATATTCAAGCATGACGAAGCAGTTAAAAGTATAGCATAAAGATATTTAAATTTAAAGTTTTTTAAGATTTTCTGCTTTTTGCCTATTGACATTGTAATCCTTCAGAGTTATACTAAACTTACTATTTTTTAATAGAAAATATGGTATAGGTAAAGTTTTTTATAAAAAGTAAAAAATGGCTTTAATAACCATTAAATCGTAAATATGAAGTATTTAAGATAAAACAACCGGGCAACATCCCAGGAGGTGAAACGTTGGCAGAAATTTCATTGACTATAGATGGTAAGACAATAACTGCACAACAGGGAATGACTATATTCCAGGCGGCAGAATCGGCAGGAATCGAAATACCTCATCTCTGTTACCACGAGGCCCTGCCGCCAAGTGGTGCATGCAGGTTATGTCTCGTGGAGGTGGAAGGAGCCAGGGGGCTTGTTCCTTCATGCAGTTCAATTGCTAATAATGGAATGGTTGTAAAAACTAATACCGAACAACTGATGAAAGTCAGAAAAATGGTACTGGAGTTGCTTTTATCAGATCATCCATTAGACTGTATGACTTGCGAAAAATCGGGAAATTGCAAACTCCAGGATTACGCCTATATGTTCGGTATATCCAAATCACGGTTTGAAGGTGAACGGCATGAGTATCCCATAGACACGTCCAATCCTTTTATAGTCAGAGATCTTAACAAATGTATTCTCTGCGGAAGGTGCATTGCCGCATGTAATAACATACAGGTTTCGGAAGTTCTTGAATTTGCTAACCGAGGGTTTGCATCAAAACTGATAGCAGATAATGATAAGCTATTGCAGGATTCAACCTGCGTTTTCTGCGGAAGGTGCGTATCAGTTTGCCCTGTCGGAGCTCTTACTGAAAAGCAAGCTATCGGCAAGGGCCGCTCATGGGAGATGAAAAAGATCAAAACCATCTGTAACTATTGCGGGTGTGGATGTACCATCGAGTTAAACGTAAAAGATGGCAAGATCGTGAAAGTCACTTCCATAGAGGGTTCTCCCATTTCATCCGGGTCATTATGCGTTAAAGGTAGATTTGGTTGGGATTTTATCCACAGCGAAGAACGGCTGAAAAAACCATTAATCAAAAAAGATGGTGAGTTCCAGGAGGCTTCGTGGGACGAAGCTCTTGATCTGGTAGCATCTAAGTTCTCTGAAATTAAGAAAGAACAAGGAGGTGATGGGTTTGGTGTGCTGTCTTCTGCCAAGTGCAGCAATGAGGAGAATTACCTCATGCAGAAATTGGCCCGAGCGGTACTTGGTACGAAGAACCTTGACCACTGCGCCCGTCTCTGACACTCCACAACTGTGGCCGGTCTGGCCGCTTCTTTTGGCAGTGGAGCTATGACAAACTCAATTTCAGAGATCGAAAAATCTGAATTAATGCTGATTATAGGTTCCAATACTACTGAAGCACATCCTATTATAGGAAGTGCAATGAAAAGAGCAAAAAAACTCAACGGATCAAAGATGATCGTCATTGATCCACGACGTACCGAATTAGCAGGAAGGGCAGATATTCACCTGTCTCCAAGATTTGGTACTGACGTAGCCTATATCAATGGCTTAATGAATGTCATAATTAACGAAAATTTGTATGATAAGCAGTTTGTTGAAGAACGTACAGAAGGATTCGAGGATCTCAAAAAGGCTGTTGAGAAATATACACCCGAATATGTAGAAGAAATATCAGGCATCCCCGCCGAAAATTTACGAAAAGTAGCAAGAATGTATGCCAAAACTGAAAAGGCGATGATCTTCTACACAATGGGCATAACCCAACACACTACTGGTACAGATAATGTCATGTCCGTAGCTAATCTGGCTATGCTGACTGGTCACGTTGGAAAAGAATGCACAGGTGTTAATCCTCTTCGTGGTCAAAGCAACGTTCAGGGTGCCTGCGACATGGGTTGTCTGCCTAACTTCTATCCGGGTTATCAAAAAGTTGCTGATGAAGCAGTAAAAAGTAAGTTTGAGAAAGCATGGAACGTAAACTTACCTGAAGGCGCAGGATTGACACTGGTGGAAATAATGCACTCCGCTCACGAAGGCAAGATCAAGGGTATGTATATTATGGGTGAGAACCCGGTGCTTAGTGATCCGGATAGTAATTTTGTGATGGATGCACTCAAAAACCTCGATTTTCTCGTCGTACAAGATATATTCCTCTCAGAAACAGCGCAACTTGCTGACGTTGTGCTTCCAGCCGCAACTTTTGTCGAGAAAGACGGCTCACTTACCAATACCGAGCGCCGGGTTCAATTGTGGCACAAAGCAGTTGAGCCACCCGGAGAAGCACGCCCTGATTGGGAGATAATCTGTGATATATCAAACCACATGGGGTATGAGATGAAATACGAATCCCCGTCGCAAGTAATGAGCGAAGTCGCAGAATTGACTCCAATATATGGTGGAATGAGCCATGAACGTCTGGAAGGTAGTGGATTACAATGGCCCTGTCCGAATAAGGAGCATCCGGGAACTCAATTCCTTCATAAAGACAAGTTTTCTCGTGGATTGGGCAAATTTCACGCCATTGAATACCGTCCACCACACGAAATGCCAGATAAGGAATATCCGTTCCTGCTAAATACTGGTCGTATGCTGTATCATTTCCACACAGGCACTTTGAGTAGGAGATCCCCCGGTATCAATGAGCTTTATCCAGAAGGCACCGTAGAGATGAATCCTATAGATGCCTCCAAACTTGGATTTGACGAAGGAAATATGGCAAAAGTAACGTCACGTAGAGGTAGTTTAGTGGTAAAAGTGAAGGTTACAGAAAGATCACCAAAAGAAACGGTCTTTATGACCTTCCACTTCAAAGAAGCTGCTGCCAATCTATTAACCATCGCCGCACTTGATCCAGTAGCGAAGATTCCTGAATACAAAATATGTGCTGTGAAAGTTGAGCCAATTAGGGAATAATAGTTTTATCGCTAAATAACCCATGTTTTGAATTAATTTAACACACCCCTTAATCCCCTCTCAAGAGGGGAAATTGCCCAAACTCCCTTGAGAGGGGTCCGGGGGTGTGTTGATTATAATGTAGATCATTTAGCGAATAAACCAATTAGTAACCTTTATGATTTAAATGATTTGATACAATGTCTGATTTTGCCGAAAAAGCTGAAAACAGAAAAATAATCCGAATAGATAGGGATGGTCGGAGAGAAGAAGATGATCTGATCATCAAAGAACACGCTCTGACCATAACCCTCAGCGATGGTAAGTTTGTCAAAGACAGACCTTACGTGACAATGTTTTGTAGCCCATCAGACATTGAGTCGCTAGGACTGGGATTTTTACTATCAGAGGGGATTATAAATTCTATTGATGATGTGGAATCTTTATCTATATCAGATGATAGAAGCGAACTTAAAGTCTGTATGACGGACAATGTAAATCTTGCAGAAATCCTTCTTACAAAGAGAGATATAACTTCAGGCTGTGGGCGTAACTTGAATCCTTATGATTTTCTAAACAATCTCAGAATTCAGGAGTTATCATCAAACCTGAAAATCTCCGCAGATTCCATAATCCAGCGTTCCAGCGAGTTCCAATCAATGTCAATGCTCTACAAATCCACAGGAGGTACACATGCGTCCGCACTATGTGATGCGGATAGTATATTGATATTCAAAGAAGATATCGGAAGGCATAATGCGGTTGATAAGATTTTCGGAGAGTGTTTGCTCAAAAGTCTTGAACTCAAGGATAAATATATCCTTTCCAGTGGGCGCGTATCATCTGAAATTCTGTTAAAAGTCGCAAAACGCAGTATTCCTATTATCGTATCAAGATCAGCGCCTACGAGTATGGCATTACGATTCGCTGATCAAGCTGGTATAACCATTGTAGGGTTCGCTCGTGGAGGGAGGATGAACGTATATTCACACGATTACAGGATTCAGTAGCGAAAATTCATCTAATTCCTGTGATTATGCCGAAATTACTGGAGTGATTCTTGCTGGCGGGGCAAGTAAACGGATGGGTAATAAAAATAAAGCCTTTCTAAAGATCGGGGAAAAGAGTATCATAGAGCGTGTGCTAGATGCTATATCTGTTGTAGTACCACAGATTATTCTAATTACAAATTCACCGGAGCAATTTACTCGCCTTAACTGTCCTTTATATCAAGACATTCTTCCCGGAAATGGTCCTTTAGGGGGGATTTACACAGGATTAATAAATTCTACGACTAACTATGATCTTGTGGTTGCATGTGATATGCCATATATTCAATCACAACTCTTGAGACTTTTAATCAATTACAGTCAAGACTATGACATAGTGATCCCTTCAACACCTGATGGCTATCATCCTTTGTGTGCTATATACTCAAAGGCGTGTATAGACCCTATCGAAAAGCTAGTTAATAATGGCAGTTTGAAAGTGACTAACCTATTCAATTATGTAAAAGTTAAGGAGGTAAAGCTTATTGAAATTTATCCAGAGTTTGATCTAAATGTTCTTTTAAATATCAATACCGATCAGGATTACGAAAAAGCTCTTGCAATATCGAGTCAATACAACTAAGACTGATTGGTTATTGACATAAGTAACTGTTAATAAATATTTTGAACTTTTTTAATGATGAGCAATATTTACTGGATTCCCGTTTTCACGGGAATGACAGCACCGACCTTGTCATTCCAGCGAAAGACTTACAATGTCAACCCCCTAAAATAAATGCAGGTTGGTTGATGATATGATTAGCTATAGAAGCAAGGTGTTTGCTTTCATCATAAGGAGTCTTGCTTCGCCACATTGCATATGTTATCTTT
>Ga0315279_10001825_pt1 | contig 33996 bp, 32 predicted proteins | sample YL17G06_20_MG_FD_203694 | JGI IMG/M metagenome (GOLD analysis project Ga0315279, IMG submission 203694) | Sediment microbial communities from Yellowstone Lake, YNP, Wyoming, USA - YL17G06_20 | ecosystem: Environmental > Aquatic > Freshwater > Lake > Sediment | place: USA: Wyoming | collected...
CAACGCAAAGGTCAACACGATGGGCAGGCTCTCCGGTATCGTTGCCACGGCCAGGCTGAGCGTGTTGAGCGCCACGTCCACTGGCGGCTCGCGCAGAACGAACAGCAGGATCATTGCGACGACCGCGGCCAGCCCACCGACGATGAACGTCATCTGCCGCGCCATCTTTTGCACTTCGACTTGGAACGGCGTGGGCCGCTCGGCCATCTGTTCCAGCGTGGTGGCAATTTGACCGACTTCGGTCGTCATGCCGGTACGGACGGCCACAGCCGTTCCAGCGCCGTGTGTGATGTAGGTCGAGGCAAACACCATGCTCGCGCGCTCGGCCAGCGGCGCGTCTGACGCGACAGGTCCAGGCGATTTGTCCACGCCGACGCTTTCACCTGTGAGCGCGGATTCGTCGGCGCGCAGGCTATGCGCTTCCATGAGGCGCGCATCGGCCGGGACTTTATTTCCGTGGCTGAGCACCAGAATGTCGCCGGGGACGACCTCGTCGGCGTTCACCTGCCGCCGGATGCCGTCGCGGATCACGGCTGCTTTGAAGACGAGTAGCTTGTCCAGTGCTTCCAGTTCTTTTTGCGCGCGGTATTCCTCAAAGAAGCTCAAGATCACGCTCAGCGCGATGATGCCGAGGATAAAGAACGCCGTCAGGCGGCGGCCACTTTCGCCGGGCAAAAAGCTCACGGCGTAGGCGAGCGCCGCCGCGAACAAGAGCACTACGACAAAGAAACTGGCAAACTGTTTCAGAAACAGGCGCACGGGCGAGACGGGCTTGCGCCGCGTGATCTCGTTGCGGCCAAAGCGAGCCAATCGTTCGTTGGCCTCGACTGAGGTCAATCCCTCCGCGTGTGTATTCAGTTGTCTCAGCGTATCGTTAATTGAGAGCGTGTGCCACTGTGTTGCTTCCATGGCTGTGTTTCCGGTCCTCCTGCAATCTACCCTTGGCTGTGTGACAGGCCTCCGTCAACTTCTTTAGATGCAAACGTCGCTCGTTCGATTCATTCGCGTGATCAGGCGAGAAAAGGTGAGACCACAGATCATGATCTGTGGTCAACATGAAATCAGTTTCAAAAAATGGGAGCACAGATGCTTAGCCGGACTCGTCCGGCTTGAGCGTTGGGCGCTTGAGATGGCGGACAAGTAGCAACACTACTGCGATCACGATGAGCGCGACCGAGATGACCTGCGCAGTGGGGATATTGCCGATCCGCCAGGCATCAGGGCGCAATGCTTCAACCCACAATCGCCCCAGCGGATACCACACGAGGTAAGCCAAAAACAAATCGCCTTCTTTGAGTTTGCCGGCCAATTTGCGTCCTACAGCCAGGAGCAAGATAACGCCGACGAGGCTCCACAGCGATTCGTACAAGAAATCAGGTTGAAAGCGCGTGGAGAGTGGGTACCGAGTCAGGTCATCGAAAGGCGGGATGCGATGATATTGATCAATCGGAATGCCCCACGGCAGTGTGGTGGGCGGGCCATAGAGCTCCTGATTGGCCCAGTTGCCCCAACGCCCAATCGCCTGGCCGATGAGCAACGCCGGTGCGCCAATGTCGAGGTAGCGCAAGAGACTCAGCTTGTTGCGATGCGTGTAAAGCAAGATGCCGATCAAGCCGCCGACAATCGCACCATAGATGCCCAGGCCGCCGTCCCAGATAAAAAAGATGGCTTCGGGATGCACACGATAGTACGCCCAGCCGAGATTGCCACCCGCTGGGCTGGAAAAGACGTGATATAGCCGCGCGCCGACGATGCCCAACAGCACCACGACCATGAGCATGTTCCAAACATGGTCTTCGTTCTCGCCGCGACGCCGGGCTTCGAACGCGGCGACATAGCCGCCGACGAGCATCCCCGTCACCAGGATGATGCCATACCAGTAGACCGTCAACGGGCCAAGATGAAACGCAACGAGCGGGCCAGTCATGTTTTCCTCTTCAAACAAAACTTGTCGTCAAGGAACCTATTATACACCTGACAAGCCTGTTTGCCCTTGCGGTCACATAAAGATGGCCTTAAGACAAGCCTAAGCCGTCTATAGACAAGCTCGTCCTGGAGATAGTCAAGTGTCGAGACTGGACATCAGCCATGCAGCGCGGGGAGGAAAACAGTTGGATCGGTGACCAACAAGGGACTGTGGCTTTTGAACACTTCGGCATACGCCAGTCCGAACAGGCGGCCCATGTGCGCATCTTCGGCCTCATACAGTTCGAGCAGTTGGTCACCCTGCTCAACCTGGAAAAGAGAGGTGTACTCTGCGAGTGATTGTTTCTTGAGTGGGTAAGTTTCACTCACATCCACGGCAAAGGCAAAATCACCCCATGCCGGCTCCATCTTGCAGTGCGGGTAGAACAGTCGCTGAATCTCCCACGGCTGTGTGTCTGCCAAAGACTCGCCGCCTGGCACGCGCTGCCAGTTCTTCAAGCGAGCATAAAACACTGCTGCCGAGACCAGCGATTTGACCGCCGCATGATCGGGATGAATGCAAGCTTCGGTTGTGGCGAAAACCATCCGAGGGCGATGCTGGCGAATCAAGCGGGCCACGGTCAGGCGTGTGGAAATGTTGTCCGAGATAAAGCGATCCTGCTGGTCAAGAAGGAGCCGGTCCGCGCCGAGTATTTGCGCCGCGCGCATCGCCTGTTGGTGGCGAACGCCTGCCGGAGCATAGTCGGCGGGTTCGCCGTCGCAGAGATCAACGGTCAGCGCGCGCTATCCGGCCCGCGTGAGTTTCGCAATCGTCCCACCCATCTGCACTTCGGCATCGTCGGGGTGCGCCGTGACAATAAAGAAATCATACGCCCTCGCTGACACGTTCGTTTGCCTTTCTGCGTGAATTATCTGTCCCGCTCATTCCAAAAACATTCACGCGCTAGCCTCGACCAGATACGCATCGGCGTCATGCCAAGTCTCGTGCGCCTCAAGCCCTGCCGCACGCAGCCATGCCATCACTTGTTCCGGCGTCAGGCGATGCGCGCGCGGTGGCCCTTGATCGCTTTCCGCATCGGGATGCCACTCCAAAACGACCACGCGCGCGCCAGGACGCAGCACGCGCCGCAGTTCACTCGCCAAACGCTCCGGCGGTTCGACTTCGTGAAACACAAATGCCACCCATGCCAGATCCACCGTGGCGTCGGGCACATCAATGGCGGGCAATTCTGCGTGCGCCAATCGCACCTGCGGCGGTGGATTGCGCACAGCCAGTGCGTCAAGTAGTTCCTGGCTCACGTCCATTGCCCATACTTGCCCAGTCTCACCAACCAACTCGGCCAGCGGCAGCGTCCAAAAGCCAGGCCCGCAGCCCAGGTCCAGCACGGTCTGGCCGGGCTGCAACCCAAATCGCGCAAGAAAGTGCGGCGGATCCCAGTGAGCTTGTCGTTCTGGACTCATCAAGCGATGTAGGCGTTGTGGATCGAAACGTCGTTCGTCGTGTGACATGCTTCCTCCTGCCTGTTTAGATGCTGACCAGCGTCAAACGGTTCAGTCATTCCCGTCTGTTCCGACACCGGGGTGTGCTTCTCGGGACCGAGAGCTTGACAAACCTTGGGTGAAGTAGTAGAATGACATTCAGCGATTTGAATATGATAGAACGAAGGGGAACGAGATGGATACCGCACTTGAGGATTTGGGAGGTGTGTTCAAAGTGTTGATGCACCCCACTCGCCTAGCGATCCTGGAAATTCTTCGCGCGGGCGAGGAATGTGTCTGTCACATGGAAGCGACGTTAGGGCTGCGACAAGCCTACATCTCGCAGCAATTGTCTGTGCTGCGTGAGGCCGGGCTGGTCAGCATCCGACGCGACGGGTGGAATATTTTCTACCAAGTGACGCGGCCAGAAGTGTACGACGTCATAGGCGCGGCGCGGGCGTTACTGCCCAAGAGCAGCCAGAAGCGCCTGTCAATGTTTTTGGCAGCGCCCAAGTCGGGCGCGTGTGAGTGTCCCAAGTGCCAGGTTCGAGTGGCGGCATGACCGCGCTCTTTTTTTTGCAAAATCACATACGATAGTTTGAATATTTTCCGGCCTGGGCAGTCAGGCAGAGACAAGATATCGGGAGGAACAATGGTTAACATCAAGATTTTGGGATCGGGTTGCGCCAACTGCAAACGATTGGAGGCTGTTGTGCGGAATGTGGTCGCAGCGCAAGGTATGGAAGCAGAGATTGAAAAAGTGACCGAATATGCCGAGATCATGAAGTATCCGATCTTGAGCACGCCAGGGTTGGTGATCAACGGGAAGCTGATGTCTGCCGGGCGCATCCCGCCTGAGGCGGACATCGTAGGCTGGTTGGCGCAAGCAGCGGCCCAGGCATAACAAGAGATGAGTGAAGAGAGCTACCTGCGAAAGTTGGAGTGTTATCTATCTGAGGAGATGGAGAGATGGAGAATCAAGCTGTCAATCGTCGTTCGATGCTGAATCGTTTGGATGTATTGGTTTACCTCAAGCTAGCTGTGGTGACCGTTGTATGGTGGGCGGCGTACTCGGTCTTGCTGCCGGTGACGCAATGGCTGACGTATAATGTTCTTCGGCTGGCGCGCGGGTCGCACCTGGGCGAGTCGGTGGCGTTCTTTATCTACGACGTGCCCAAGATTCTGCTGCTGCTGTCGGGGATGATTTTCCTCATCAGCATCATCCGCACGTTCTTTAGCCCCGAGCGGACGCGGGCGCTGTTGGGCGGCAAGCGGCAAGGCATCGGCAATGTGCTGGCGGCGATGCTGGGCATCGTCACACCATTCTGCTCGTGCAGCGCCGTGCCGCTGTTCATCGGCTTTGTCGAAAGTGGCATTCCGCTGGGCGTGACGTTCTCGTTCCTCATCGCCGCGCCGACGATCAACGAGGTGGCGGTGGTAATGCTGTACGGCTTGTTCGGCTGGCACGTGGCGGGGCTGTACATCGTTTCGGGGCTGACCATTGCCATCCTCGCTGGATTTATCATCGGGCGGCTGCACCTGGAGCGCTATGTCGAAGATTTCGTCTGGCAATTGCAGGCGGCGCAGGCCAACTTTGAAGAAAGGCTCGCTTGGTCGGATCGCATCAGTCGTGCGTGGGGCAGTGTCAAGGACATTGTCGGCAAAGTATGGCTGTACGTCGTGATCGGCATCGCGGTGGGCGCGGGCATTCACGGCTACGTGCCGGAAAGCGCGCTGGCGGGCATCATGGGCAAGCAGGCGTGGTGGTCGGTGCCGGCGGTGGTGCTGCTGGGCATCCCACTCTACTCGAATGCAGCGGGCGTCATTCCGGTAGTGAGCGCGCTGATGGAAAAAGGCGCGTCGTTAGGCACGGTGCTGGCGTTCATGATGTCCGTCGTCGGGCTGAGCCTGCCGGAGACCATCATCTTGCGGCGCGTGCTCAAGCCGCAACTCATCGCAGTGTTCATCGGCGTTGTCGCGGTCGCCATCATCATCACCGGCTATTTGTTCAACTGGGTGATGTGAAACCGCATTTGATGAGGGGTAGGCATTTGTCGGCTGATAGGCACTGCGGGCGGTGCTACTCGTATGGGGATCAGATAATGGGCAATCGCTTGGCGCGCTGGGTTTCGGTCTTGTTCGATAGCTCCGTTTTGTCGGTGCCGATCTTTTTCGCGTTCGGCTGGATCGAGGCGCGAGCGGCGGGCCTGGCGTGGGCTACTTTGGCGCTGATGATTGTAACGGGCATCCCCTTGGCCTACCTGCTGCTCGGCAAACGATGGGGCTGGGTCAGCGATTTCGAGATGTCCAAGCGGTCTGAGCGCCCGCGTTTTATCCTGGTGAGTTTGAGCAGCGATGTGCTGGCCCTGGTTGTGTTGGGCGTCGTCAATGGGCCGCACCTCTTGCGCATCATGGTGCTGACTTATCTCTGCCTGGGCACGACCATGTTCACGATTTCGAGTTTCTGGAAAATCAGCTTGCACATGGTGGGCGTCGGCGGGTTTTCGACCGCGTTGGTATTTGTGTTCGGCGCGCCCGCGCTGTTGGCGTTTCTCAGTTTGCCGCTGGTGGCCTGGGCGCGTTGGCAGCGGCGTAAGCACACACTCGCGCAATTGACGGTTGGCGCATTGGCGGGCGCGCTGATTACGGCGCTCATCTTTGGGTGGCTGGGCAAGGCGATTCTTCTGCAATAGAGGAAAGAAGATGGGAGCTTTTATTGATCCGCCGAAGCGCATTCCCTTTTATCTCAAGTTCGGCATCTGGACCACGAAACGAGTCACCGGTCGCGAGTTGCTGCCGGCCAAGTTGCTGGCCTGGTATCCTAAAGCCGCCATCAGCTCCGGCATTCTGGAATCTCTGGTTGCTCATCGAGACGCGAATCTGGATGAACGGATGCTCAAGCTGGTTCGGCTGCAGGCCTCGTCTGCTGTGGCGTGCCCCTTTTGCATTGACATGAATTCCGTCGAGGATACCCGCGCCAGGATTACGCGGGAGGAACTTGCCGCGTTGCAGGGACGAACGGACGTCGAGAGCGTAGGGACTTTTACTGTTCGGGGAAGGCTCGCGATTGAATACACGCGGCTGATTTCCCGCGCGCCCTTGTCTTTTCCTCAAACCTTTATCCAAACATTGGTGGCACACTTTACTGAGCGTGAGATCGTCACGATTGGATTAATCCAATCGTGGCGACGACAGCAGCCCAGGTCAATTACTGGGCGCGCCTAATGCAGGCGCTTGGAATTCCACCCGTTGGTTTCTCAGACCAATGTGATTTGCCATCTCTCCCATGAAGCGAGAGGAGATGTTGGCCAGGTGCGACGTGTGTAGTCCCTGGCTCAATTGCATGTGACCTGCTGTTTGCCGTCAGCCATTGAGAAACAAAACCCCGCCGAAGACGGCGGGGCGCAGCTTGATTTGCTGATGAGGGTGCTAGGCTGGCACAGCGGCTTGCAGTGCGTCTCGGATAGCGGCCATGTGTTCGTTGAGGCGTTTGGTTTCGCGCTCGAAATGCCCATTGATACGCTTCAACTCTGCCGCGCCAATGTGAACACCGGTCTGACCCAGCGTAAACCGGCGCTCGTCTTCCATGTCCAAGAGTTCTTCCTGCGCGGCCATCAAAGCGGCCTGCAGTTGTTCGCGAGTTATGCTATTCAAGTCATCGTTCATGGCCGCTCTCCTACGCGCTTACAGTCGAAGTGGTCACTTCGAATACAGGCGGATGCTCAAGGTGCTTTTTCACCGCACACTGCTCGGCGGACTTGATGACGGCCGCCTTGTATTTTTCGGGGAAATCGGGCGGCAGTTGGATGTCCAGCGAAATCTTGCCCACCAAACCTGTCATCGGGTTGGACTGCATGCGTTGAATGATTTTGATGTCTTTAGTTGGCAGGCCGCGCTGCTGGCAAAAGCCCAGCACATAGATTCCGGCGCAGGTGCCGATGGAAGCCAAAAAAGTGGCAAAGGGCGTCGGGGCAGAGCCGGTGCCGCCACCTTGAACGGGTTGATCTGTCTTGACGCTCATGCCCTCAAAGCTGGCGTCTACTCTTGCGCCGCCGGGGAAAGTGATCTCCATTTCCATGCGTGTTGCTCCTCAGATAGAGTGAAATTATCTTTTGTACCACATCTCATTTGCTTTAGATGCACGAGCAGAGAGAAGGTTGCATGATCGGCGGTCAAGTGCGCCGGTTGACTGCATTCATATAAGTCTTCTGTGGTAGAATCGCCTTACAGGCGTGGTGCATCATTCGAGGCATTACTGCATCTAAAGGAGGTAGAGTTGCCTGACGATCCGGATTTCGTGGAGCGTTTGCGCAAGGGAGACAAGGAAGCCTGCGCAGTCTGCGTCCGCGAACATTCGACGAATGTCTACAACCTGGCGCTCAAGCTCATGGGTGACCCAGCCGCCGCCGAAGATGTTTTGCAAGAAACGTTCCTCAGCGCGTTCAAAGCCATCCCGCGCTTTGAGGGCAAAGCGCAGCTTTCGACCTGGCTGTATCGCATCGCCCACAATGCCGCACTGATGAGACTGCGCAAGCGCCAAGTGCAGACGGTCTCGCTTGATGAGCCGATGGAGGACGAGGAAGGATTGCCCGAGCCGCGTGAATTTGCGGATTGGTCGGAGAATCCCGAAGATGTCCTGCTAAGTGGGGAGATGCGCAAGGCGATGGACGAGGCGATTGCCACTCTTTCGGAAACGTTGAAGAGTGTATTTGTTCTGCGCGACGTCAATGGACTTTCGACGGCACAAACGGCTGAGGTATTGGGGCTTTCGGAGGAAGCGGTCAAATCACGGTTATTGCGCGCTCGGTTGGCTTTGCGCGACCGGCTGGCGGCCTATATGGTCGAGCGCGTTCAGCGCGCGGAGATGAAATGATGGATAAGTATGAATGTCAGCACCTGCTCGGTCAACTGTCTGACTACGTGGACGGCGAACTGGAGCAGACCATGTGCGAGGAAATCGAGCGCCACCTGGTGGATTGCCAGAACTGCCGCGTTGTCGTGGATACACTCAGCAAGACGGTTGCGCTTTACCGGACGCAAGGACAAGACCCTCTGCCAGGCAACGTACAGGAAAGGCTGTACAAGGTTCTCAATTTGGAAAACTTGATTCATCCTACCACTGAAAGTCAGTCATCACCTGCATCTCGTTCGACCCAGAGGCGGACACGCTCACATGGCGATGCCAGCCTTGCTCGCGAATGAGCACGATGGGCTTGTCGGTGCTGGCATTGGCGGATAGAGTGCGGCCGGGGATCTGAGATCTATGTTGGCGCCCCCCCTCGCTTGTGGATATACCTTGGGCGGGTCATATTTTCAGGGGAAAGCACGTCATCCAACTCAGCCTTAGTAAGATACCCCTTTTCGAGCACGATCTCGTACACCGAGCGCCCGGTGGTGATGGCCTCGCTGGCGATCTCGGTGGATTTCTCGTAACCTAGCAAGGGATTGAGCGCCGTCACCAGCCCGATGCTGTTCTCCACCATCCGGCGGCAGACCTCGCGGTTGGCAGTGATGCCTTGGATGCAGTGCCCCGTAAGTGTGCGACAGGCACGGCCAAGCATATCGAGCGAGGTGAACAGGTTATAGGCGATTACCGGCTCCATCACGTTGAGCTCGAGCTGCCCAGCCTCGGCTGCCATCGTCACCGTCAAATCGTTGCCGATCACCTCGAAGGCGACTTGATTGACCACTTCGGGGATGATGGGGTTGACCTTGCCCGGCATGATGGATGAGCCAGGAGCCATCGGCGGCAGATTGATCTCGTGCAGACCTGCTCGGGGTCCCGAGGAGAGCAGTCGCAGGTCGTTGCAGATCTTGGAAAGCTTGACCGCCACCCGCTTGAGCACTCCCGAAAGCTGGACGTACGCTCCGGCGTCTTGCGTGGCCTCCACCAGGTTTTGGGACATGATCACCGGCACGCCGCTCAATTCCCGGAGCTTTTGGGTGACCAGTGCAGCATAGTCAGGATGTGCGTTGAGGCCGGTGCCGATGGCCGTCGCGCCCATGTTGATCTCACGAATCAACGCCTGGGCTTCGCGCACCCGCTCGACGTCTTCACCCACCATCACGGCCCAGGCTCCAAATTCCTGCCCCAGTGTCATCGGTACGGCGTCCTGCAGTTGGGTGCGGCCCATCTTGATCACGTCGGCGAACTCGGTACCCTTCGATGCCAGCGCCTGACGCAGGCCTTCCATCTCCCGCATCAGACCATCCATCTTCTGGCTCAGCGTCAGACGCAGCGCGGTGGGGTACACGTCGTTGGTGGACTGGGACATGTTAACGTGATTGAGTGGGTGGATGACGTCGTAGCAGCCCTTTTCGCGGCCCAAGATTTCGAGGGCGCGGTTGGCGATGACCTCGTTGGCGTTCATGTTGGTCGAGGTGCCTGCCCCGCCCTGGATGACATCCACGACAAATTCACTGTGGTACTTTCCGGCGATGATTTCGTCGCAGGCGCGGGCAATGGCGTCGGCAATGTGGAGGGGCAATAGGCCCAAGTCGTGGTTCGCCAGCGCGGCAGCCTTTTTGATGTGGGCCAGCGAGTGGATCAGCCGCGGGTAATGGGAAATGGGAATGCCCGTGATGTCAAAGTTTTCCAGCGCCCGTAGCGTTTGGATACCATAATAGCGCTCAGCAGGCACCTCACGTTCGCCAAGCAAATCATGTTCGATGCGCGTTTGACTCATGGTATCACCCCCACGAACGTTAGATATTCAAGTCATTATACATCCCTTGCGTCAATCATCTTCTCGACGAGCCTGTCAAGCGTGGTTACCAGTATCTACCTCCTGTCGTGTAACGATGTGAGGCGGCGCGTCAAGCCTCGTTTTCAAAAGCCAGGTCGCTATTTTCATGGCGGCCTTGTGCTTTCCTTCACCTAGACAAAAGTCACAGACAGCCAAGCCCTGCGCGAAAGTCAGAAAGCGGAGTCCCGGCATACTTTCGCTTCCACACGATCCAATGTGCTTTGGCCTCAGTCTGCTGTGATAACGCAGATTGTCTGCATCACGGATGCCGATCATCCTTGGGCGTTATCCCTGCCCCACGATTGACAACAGGGAACGGCGTCCCTTGCGGGTCAAAGTAGAAATACCGTCCTTCCAACTTGAAGATCATCGCCACGTCTGTCGGCCCACTCCGATTCTTTTCAATTGTCCACAAGACGGTCTGCCTGCCATCGGCTCCGATGCCGTGTGGATTCTGGATGATGCCCACATCACACTCGTATTGCACGAGCGATGGCCCCAGCAAATCAGCCAGCCTGACCTTGCCGGAACGCAAGCCGGCTTCGTCGGACGCGGCGACTGCCACGATCGGCACCCCTGTTCCCAGCGCAACGTCCTTCAGTCCGCCGACGACATGCCCGATGCGCTGTGTGGCATCGGGGTCGGGCGCGCCGATGGGCGGCCGGTATGGGACTTTCTGCATATAGTCCACGAACAGCACGACATCCTGGTAGCCATCCTCGCGCGCTTTTTCGATATAGGTCTCCATCACCTCGACCGTGGTTGAGCGGCTGCTGCCGCGCACGAGATGCAGCCTTTGCCAGTATCGTGCAATCTGGTTGAAAGCTCGCTGCGCGCCTGGGATGTTGGCGAGCACCCATTCCAACCCAATGTCGAATTTGTCGCGTGTCGAACCGGCATCTTGGGCATCCATCGCGCGCAAGATGGCGTCACGCAGCGCCCGGCGCGTCATGCCGTCCATCCTGTCGTCGCTCACCTCGACCGACTCCATGCTCAACAGTCGCAGTAGCAGATAAATCTCCGAGTGTTCAAAGCACACGACGATCGCCAGCGCGTGCCCAGCCTGCGCAATGTTGCGCGCCATCTGAAGCACGGCCACAGTCTTGCCGACGCCCTGCGGCCCGCCCAACAGTATCAGGTCTTCGGCCTGCAATCCGCCGCCGAGGTATGTGTCGAGGGGCGTGAATCCCGTCGGGATGGGACGATAGGACAGCTTCCCATCACGCAACCGCTGGTTGAAATCTGTTACCACATCATAGACGGAGTGTGGATAGTTGACGCCAATCGGCAATGTTCTCTTCATACCATCACCCTTGTTCCTGTCTTTCGGTTGTAAACACAACCCATACCCCGTTCACCCATCATGGCTGCCTCAGCACGGCTCTCAGCACATCATACGCAGGCCACATTCCCATCGGCGTCCACAAGCTATAGAGCGAGTTGGGATCGCCATCGTCTGCGTTGGGTACAACGCCGTAGTAGTTCAGATTCCAGACGATGACAAGCCGGACGAGCCCTGGATGCGCTTTCGTCCAGCGAATGCCATCCACCAGCCACTGTGCTTGCTGCTCCGGCGTCGTGCGCGCGGCCCACTGGAAACCTTTGGGCGTCTTGCCGCGGACGGGCGTGGCGACGCCGAACTCGGTCAGGCAGATAGGCTTCGACTGATCAACGAGCGTTCGATAACTCGTCACCAATTGCTCGAAGGGCGAGCCAGTCGCCAGCGGCGACGATGTGCTGTCATTGAAGTGCGCCCCGATGCAGTCGGCGTAATACGCCGCGTCAGACCCGATCCGCCGCAAGTATTCCAGATCGTCAATCGAGGTACCCCAATCGTTCCAACGTGTAGGAGCAAGCCCCGCGCTGATGACCATGATATTCGGGTCAACGCGCTTGATGGCCTGGCTGGCTGCGATCAGCATCTGCATGTAATAGCCTGGGTTCAAGTAGTCACCCCACTCGACAGCCAGGTTCGGCTCGTTGGAGACTTCGACGGCGTGAATCTTGCCCTGGTACCGTTTCACCATCTCAGCCAGGAAACCCACGAACAGGTCGGCGTCGGGCGGGCCAGCCTCGCCCACCGTCCACGTCCTGGCCCAGCGCGGCGCGGTCGTTACACTGAGCAACACCTTGAGACCTCTGGCGTATGCCAGTTCCACCACATCGTCAATACACTTCCAGGCATAGGCACCGCGCACGCCGTCGATCTCGTCCCACCTGACCTGTTGCTTGACCCAGCTGAAGCCTGCCTGCGCCACGAGTTCAATCGCCTCATCGGGTGGTTGACCGCAACCGTGGACTGAACGCCGATTTCTAATCGGTCAGGCGCAGGCGTTGCAGGATTGAGTGTGGGAATTATCTCGGGTTGCAATACACTTTGTACCATGACGGGTGTTGTGGTTGTCGTTGGCGTGGCAGTCACCGGCGTTCTGGACTCGGGCAGCGTCTTGGCCCGCACAGACGTTTGACAACCACACACCAACAAGGCAACCAGGATGACGACCCTGGCGATTGCTCGCGGCAACTCGCGTAGTGTTTGTATATTCCACCGCAACATCATTCTTCCCCCGGATCTAAACTGCTATCGCCTTTCACATCAGCCACCCCGCCTGATTCCTCGAAACACAATCGCATGGCCTTCGAGTCGCGCAGACGAGCGAGGGCCTGTGCTTCGATCTGGCGTATGCGCTCTGCCGTGAACCCCATCACCTGGCCGATCTCGGTTAGCGTGTGCGTGATGCCATCGTCCAGGCCGAACCTCATCCTCATCACCAGACTTTCCTTCGCGGGGAGACCGGCGACGATTTGACGCACCTCCTCAAGGCGATCCTGTTCCATCACCGATTCGACAGGCGAGAGTGTCTCTACATCCTCGATCCATTCACCTGGCGCGTCGCCCATATGTTGAGCGTCATCCGCGGGCTGATCGAAACTGGCCGGTTGCCCATCCAGTGTCAACAAATGCTTTACCAGGTCGAGGGGCAATCCGGTGGACTGTGCCAATTCGTCGGGAGCCGGTTCGCGTCCGAGCGACTGGGTCAACTGGTCGGTCGCGCGAGCCAGTTTCACCAGTTTGCGCATGGCGTGCGTCGGCAGGCGCACGAAGCGGCCCTGGTCGGCGATGGCCGTCGTGATCGCGAATCGAATCCACCAGGTCGTGTAGGTACTGAACCGGCAGCGCCGTCGCAAATCAAATGTTTCCGCTGCCTGGATGAGAGCCAGGTTGCCCTCTTGAACCAAGTCAGGCAACGGCACACCCTGCCCCATGTACTTCTGGGCGATGGACACCGCCAGGAACACATTTGCCTCGACCAGGCGATTGCGTGCCTCGCGTCCCTCGCACGCATCCGATTCCAGGCGTGGGCGGACGTCGGGGTCAAAGCGCCCCAGGTCCAGTTCCTTTTGCGCTGACCGCCCGCGCCGGATGAGCCTGGCGAGCGCCTTTTCCTCGCGTGGGATCAGCATCGAGTAGTGCGAGATGTCGCGGAGATACAGGCCGATCTGGCCATAGCCTTCCGGGCCGATGGCAGGCTGATCGTCCGAGTCTTCCAGGCACACATCGTCGGCGAATTCGTCCTCATCTTCGATCAACTCACCGTCCGCCAAGCCTGGCATATCAAGATCATCGTTGATATCCTGCCGTCGTCGCGTCGCCCCCGTCGGGCGGCGATTCTTGGTCTTGCTCGAGTCTTTTTGCGTGGTCACAGTTCCTATCCTCCAAGTATTTTGTTTTCTAGGGTTTGCCGCCACAGCCTGTGCGTGGCAGGCCGTATCACAAATTGATGTTGATATCTGGTCTGGGATCGCGTTTTCTCATGCACGTTCTTCCTTCAAGAAGCGCAAGAGTTCCTGGCCCTGGTAGACGATGCGACCGCCCAGGCGGGCAGGCCTGAGCTGGCCGTTTCTCGACAGCCGCCGCAGCGTGCGAACCGAAATGCGCAAGAGTTGAGCGGCCTGGTCGGTCGAGTAGGCGGTGTGCGGCGAGATGTCGTATGGAGCCGGCGGTGTGCCCGTGCAGCCCGAGAACTCGGCGCCCATCGCACGGAGCAACACTTCACCCAGATAGACCTTGCGGCGGCCAGTATCTATGCCGGCCATGCCAGCCGCTTGCAGGACATCGTCCAGCTCCATGGCCGTCATCCGCAGCAGTGCGGCGGCCTCGTCGCGCGTGTAGACCTGGTAGCGTTCGATGATCATCTGGTCGTCAGTCATGCGCCTGTCCTTTCTGTTATTGGATAATTCGAACTAGCGTGAGTGTCTCGATGGCCTTTCTGGTCGCGCAGCAGTCGCCTGAAGCGAGACTCGGCGCTTTCATCATTGCGCTCGGTTGCCGGCGCCAGCACGAAACCTGCGGCGGAATAGACCGAGAGCGCAATCTTGTAACTCAAGAGGTCAGAGGCGGTTCCGCCCAGCAGCTGCACGCCCACTTCGCGTTCGCGAGTTCGCAGCCACTCGACGCTGGGAACGACGCCCCAGCGGGCCAGGCTGTCGGCTTGGCGATCCGAAGCTGGCGTGTAACGCCAGCCTCGCTGCCGATCTGAAAGCGTTCGCTCGGCTTTGCTCTCCATCCACGTCGAAGCCACGGACAGGAGTGTGGTGTAGTTGTGATCCCAATCGACCGGCTCACACACGCCATCATGAATTGAGAAGAGACAAAAGTCGTTGATGTGTTCTTGTTGCCACTCTAGCTTGGCTCGTTTCTCCGGCGTGTTCGACGCTTCTTTGGCTAACCGTTCCTGGAGGGCGCGTGTCAGCGCCGGCCCACCGGGCGGCATCAACAGGGCATAGTGCTGTTTGGCCAGGCTCGCCACACTTCGCCCGCGGATGCTGTACCATGCGATAGGGCTGCGGCCGAGCAAGTCCACCATCTCTGTCCAATACGACAATGGTTTCTGGTCGGTGACCAACACGTCATCATCACTCAAGCTGGCGCGGTCATGTCCTGTATGTGTGACTTGTGCTTTCACAGTCTGGCGATAGGACGGAGACTCTAGCATGTCGTCGAGTGTGAACAGGGTTTGCTCGGTGCCGCTGACATCCACAATGGTCGCCTTGACTTTGCCGGGCGACAGGCGCAGGACACGACCCACAATCTGGGTGTATAACATCGCCGACTGAGTCGGGCGCGCCATGAGCAGCCCTTCCGCACATGGGATGTCCACGCCCTCAGTGAACACGCCGACGTTGACGATGACAGGCGTCTCACCGCGCACGAAGGCGGCAATGATGGCGCGCCGTTCGTCGTCCGGCGTTTTGCCGACGATCAGGCCGGCCGAGATGCCGGTCTGCTTGAATCTGACCCGAATGGCCTCGGCGTGTTTGACGGTAGCGCAGAATACAAGGGTCCGCAGACCAGGCAGGAATTCCTGGTAGAGCCTGACCAGTAGGTCATTGAAGGCCGGCGTGTTGAGCGCCTGCCCCAACGAAGCGTCCACGTAATCGCCGTTCTTGCAACGCACGCCGGTCAGGTCAATATCGGTGTTGACTCGAATCCCTTCGGGCGGCACCAGGTAGCCGTTCTCGACAGCCCATCGCACCGAACGGGAATACGCCAGGTGATAAACCTGGGACAGGTCGCTCCGGTCGTGGCGCAGGGGCGTCGCGGTCAATCCCAGGTGGCGCAACGTGGGGACGTTATCTTGCAACGCCTGGGCGACATCACGGTAGCCCTGCGCGACCGCGTGATGGCATTCGTCCACGACCAGGAGAGCAAACGGTCCATGCGATTGAACCCGCCGGAGCAACGCAAGCCGTTTGCTTCTGTGACCCACCAGCGATTGCACAGTCGCGACGACGATGCGCTTGTCGTCTTCGCATTTGCCGTTCATGACGAGTCCGACATCGTTTGCCCACTGAGGCTGGCGTATCTTGAGCCGGTCGGCGGTCTGCATGACAAGCTCGCGGCGGTGGGTGAGGAACAGCGCGCGTCCATCGGGTTCCTGCTCGAGCGCACGGCGCATCAGGTCGAGCGCCACTTCGGTCTTGCCCGTGCCGGTGGGCAGTGACACCAGTACACTGTGATGCCCGGCTTGCCAGGCGGTCCACGTCTTCTCGACCGCTTCCAGTTGATAGGGATGCAGATGGAAGCCATCCTGACGGTGCGCCAGGGCGTTCTGTCTCAATTGTTGGCGATAAGAAACGAAAGCCGTCATAGGATTGATATTCCAATCGAAAGAGGTGGTCAGCCGTTGGCCGTCCCCAGGGCGTTCCAGGCTTCTTCGTTCATGCATTCGGCCTGGTAGAGGCACTGCCCGCACTGGAAGACCGAAGTCGCCAGTCGCGGCACGGCGATGGGGCAGGCCGACACGGCCTGGCAGGCCATGACCAGCAGAGGTTGCATCCACGCCGGCCGATTGCGGCCATACACGTTGACGATTTCGCCTGCGCGCAAGTACCGCACTCGAACACAGTCAACACTGTCGCGCCACTTGTCGCTGCGAGCGTACAAAGCGGCGATGACCCTCAGGTCGTGCCGCAGACTCTCCCACGTCAGCGGCATTGGCGACCAGTCCCAGAATTCCAGGAGCGTTTCACCTGCCTGGGTGTCAAGCAGCGCCAAGTCGGCGCGCCCATTGAGAAGGCGACCATTGGGCAGGCACACGCTGAATGGTTCTTGAACGCCGAGAATCTGCAACGGATCGGGTTTCTTGAAACGCAGCGCGATCTCGACCGTGTCGGCAAACAGGTCGGCCAGTGAATCATTACCCAGGACGACGGCGATACCCCTGGCAAGCGCATCTGCTTCCGCCCGCACATTCACCAGGCCCTTTTCTTCGTAGAGATTGTGATAGGCTTCGGCCATGCGTGGCGTGGGGTAGAGCTGGCCGTCCCGCTGCTTCCGCTGGCCGCTGATGAACGGGATGGAGATCTCGATCCGCATCCGGGCATACTTGTCCAGCACGTCGAAAGCTTTGGCGATTTCCCAGGCTTCCAGCTTTTCGCGCCATCGAGACAGAACACCTTCCAGCGGCGAGGGCGCTGCGCCGTCGAAGAAGCGCAGCAAGCCGGTGCGGGTGATCTCGTGCACGAGTCCCAGACTGTTCAGAGGCGGTGTCGTTGCAGTCTTGTATCGCCACAGGTGTTCGGTCGGGCAGCGCGCAAAAGCCAGCACTTCGTCGAGGTCAAATTCTCGGAGTGTGGGCAGAGTACTGGGCTCAGGTTGAACCTCTTCTGCAGCCGCGCCTATAGGGAATCTCGCCGGGTTGCCGAGCGCCGCCTTGAAATCGCGCCAGGACTTGGTTGAGTCATGCTGGCACTTGGCCCCCATCGCGCCATCATCGCTCTGGCAAATGCCGCACTCAAAGTTGGCGTGCGGGTCGGCGTGGACGGGGCACAGGCGAAAGTTGTACCAGGTCACGCCTTTCTTGTGCTTGATGCGATAGTCCTGCCCCTCCACCAGACCAGCAGCCGCCAGGTAGGCGGGGACGTCCAGCCGGCGTCCCGCCGTGACCTGCGCTCCCGTGCGCGGCACGGTCACCCGCGCGGTTTCGGCAGCTTGGCGGCTCAGCCAGCGCAACGGCTCGAGGCTGACCGGCTCGGGCAGCGCATCTGGAATGTCCAACCGTGATCGCCGGTACGGACGGTCAGGCATGTTGTCGCCCTTGCGCACGAGTGTCCCGTAGAGCTTGCACAGCCTGGCCGGGTTGAACACCTTGCGGTCTACGTCCACGGTTTTGTCGCTAAAACGGGCGGCGATCACGGCGAGACACGCGCGGATCAGGGCCGTGTGTTCTTCGTCGTTCGGCAGATTGTCCAGGCGATATAGCAGGTGTGCGCCGTTGCCCGACTGGCCGCACAGTCCAGGCGGGAAGCCAGCCAGGTCGAGCCACTCGATGATCTCTGCGCGCCGAAGGAGAGCCACTTCCAGTTCCATGTCTGAAGACGAGATGCCCGCCGGGCGCACCGGATCCAGATCAATCAGCATCCAGCGACGGCATACGATGTCGGCGTCTTTTGTCGTGTATCTGGCCCACTCAATGAGGCGGTTGACGCCACGGGCGAGCAGCGCAGGCTGGACAGGGTTGAGTGTCAGGTAGGTCGCTTCGGCGCGGCCATCGTAGCGGGCGACGGCGGAAGCGAGTTGCTCCAGATTGTCGAAATATCCGCTGATGTGTCCTGCGTTGTGTACGCCCAGGATGCGCGCTTCGACGACTTCTCCTTCGACACACAGTGTCCGGAGGACGCGCACGATGTATTGCGGGTCTATGTGACTTGGCAGTTCCATCATCACTCCTGAAAAAGGATAGCTTTCGAGATCTCTACGCCACAGTCGAATCGCCTGCATACAGGTCATCGGCTGAGTCTGAACCGGGGTGCAATGCGCCTAGTGCTTCGAGGTCGTGAGTCGAGTTGGCGCTGCGTTCCAGCGCGGTCGAAAGATGGTGGCTGGCTTTGATGGTATAGACTTCGACGCGCAGTCCCAGCGCTCTGGCTCGCCGGGCAACTTCGGCATAGTCCCCATCGCCGCTGTAGAGCGCGATCACGTCCACACTGTGGCAATACGACCAGGTGAGAATATCCATGATGATGTGAGCGTCCACGACAGTCTTGGGGTACGCGCCTTCGGTCGAGCATTGAACCCACTCGTAGCCCAGGCTGCGCACTTGATCGGCGAGTCGTTCCACTCGTTGCGTTGTGCCGAACCCGCTGTTGGGGCCGATGTAGAAGCGCTGGAAGGCAATGTATCGGTCGGGCTGATGGACGAGTGCTGCATGCCCAAGTTCGGCCAGGTTCACGCGCCGCTTGAGGCGATCAGCTGCCTTCAACAGATTCCAGCCATCAACCAGTATCGCTACTCTTTGCATTTGTCTTGCTCCTCTGATGTCGTGTGGATTGCGATTGCGGGCGTACAGATGAGTTTCTGTTGCTCGGTGACCCTGGTGGCCTGTCCAATCGCAAATCCTGCTTTCATTGTATTCGATGCCCGTTCCAAACCGTTCCACTTTGTTCCAGTTTTGTGGAGTGCGGACAAGCGAAGACGTCAAAAATGTGCTGCGGTTGTGAATTGAATTTCAGCACCAACTCGTGCAGGGCGGGTGATTACTTTGCAGGTCAAGTGACCCGAAGTTGACTTGGTGAATTCAAACTATGTGATTGGCAGACAGGGGTACGGAGTGGTTTATCTGTATGATGGAGTAGACTTGCACAAGTTCGTCAAGAATCTTGTCAGGGGAAACAGTTGGGGGTATAATCCGGTCAATCTTATACGACCGGGTTGCGAAAAACTCAAAATCACGGGGTTGGCCTTAAATGTCAGACCCAGTGGCAAAAGATTACCCGTTTCCGACAGGAGCTCATAACCCGGAGGTCCTTGGTTCGAATCCAAGCCCCGCTACTTTAGAGGCACCGTAGACCGTCAGGCTACGGTGTTTTTGTTTTCCTGGTTTTTCGCAGGACCACATTTGGTTTCACATATCTGGCTACATGTAGAACCAATCTGGATGTGGCTTTTGTGTTGACTGTGTCTTTGGTTGACACCTACCATCTTCTGTTGTCCTCTCAGTCGGATCTGGATCGTCTCGACCAGATATACTAAAGCATCTACCGAACCCCACCGGCCCATTCTGAGCGAAGTGTGAATGAACAGAAAAATGGAAACGCCGATCTAGCATCATCAGATCGGCGTTTGTTTTTACCAGTTGCCGCAAATGCGTATGATTTCCGGAGAGGAAATAGGGGGCACGACATGGAATAACATACGATATCTGTTGCAGACGAAACACGTCGTACGATGACAATTTGATGGACACATAATACCAACGGCGCAAATTAAGGGTATAATTCATCTCGAATCAGCGATTGCCAAACGCCAGGACGAATGCGCAGAAGTTGAGCAACCGGGCCGCGCTCATCATCATTCCCAGCAAGCTGGAAAGGAGTATCATGCCGGAGACGAAACCGAGTTATGCAGACCTCGTGCCTCAGGTCGTGCATGAAGCGACCGAGCCGCTGCCGTTTGCCGAAATCATGCAGCGTGTGAATGCCCTTGTGCCCATCACGACCAAGAATCCCAAGAGCACGATCCGTAATGCCTTCAGCCAGAGCAGATTGATTGTCAACACTGGCGACGGACGCTGTGGCTGGAAATATCGCGTTATCAACGGCTCGATGCTTCGCCTTCCATTGTCCACATCTGATCTGGTTCAGCGCCAGCTCACTTACAACGAAGAACTGCGTGATGCGTTGTGGCCCGCGTTTTTTGAAAACCAAAAGCGCGCCGACCGCTCGCCCGTCCGTCTTCAATTGCCGGATGGCACGGTCGCCGAGTTGACACTGGAACACTTTGTTAAAGCTCAGTGGGGAACTCGCGGCTCGCCTGAATTTTTGGATTGGTTCAAGTCATTGAAGGCGCAGCCAGGCGATGAGCTGATTTTCCGCGTGCTCGACGGTGAGGCACGTCTGTACACGGTCGAATTTCAGCCGCGCGCGGTGCGTGGGGGCGCGTGGAGCAGCAACCGAGTCAGCGCGCGCTGCGCGTCCCGCAACGACCTCCGCCCAGATCTCCGCCTCGACTACTTTGGGTTTCGGGTGGTGGTCTCGCTCGGCTCTCGCAGTTGAGACCCTGATCCCTGATCCCTGAAAAAGAAAAATAAAATCCGCGCAAAGTGCGGTCGCCGATTTGTAATTTTGGGCCTGCCGTTCACAGTGTTAAGCAGGACATGGATGAACAGGATTCTATATGAAAATCCACAGTAACCTGTATGCGTCGCTGGCCGATTTCGACAATCTCTACCTGGCGTTCCGCTGTGCGGCGCGCGGTGACCGAAGGAAACGCAGCGACCCGGCGGTAGCGGCCTTTGAATACGAACTGGAGCGCAATCTGTTGCAACTTGAGCGCGAGCTGCAAGGGAGGTGTGGATGAAGCGTTGGCTGGTTCCCGTTATCATCGTTTTGCTTCTGGTCGGCCTGGCGCTTTCGGCGTCGGCCTGGCTGCCGTGGCTGCTCGGCTTTGTTGGCGCCAACAGCGCTCTGATCCAGGGCTTGCAAGCACTGGTGCAACTTGTGCTGTGGGCCGGCGCTGCTGCAGCCGCCGTGATCGGCTACCTGCGTGGACGCTCGCCGGCTGAACCCTCTCAGACCAAAATCAAGACCGAGGGCGCGGTCGTCACAGGCGGCGTGGAAACTGGCGGCGGCCCGTTCATTGGCCGCGACCAGGTGACGGTACTACCCGGCTCGACCTATGCGCCAGGTGCACAGTTAGGATCAACTCCGCCGCGTCTGTCCGAGTCGGAGCAACTGGCCGCTTACCTGGACAAGGTCAAGGCCGAAAACAATGTACTGCGGCTGGGCGGCATCAGCTCGGACGCCAGCGATCCCCAGCGGCGGCTGGCCGAAGCCAAGAACCCCGGCGCGCTGTCCGAAGTGTTCATCTCGTTGCGGATTGACCGCTATCGCGGCGAGCCGGACGAGCGCGCGCTGCGCGGCGCGCAAGAGCGCGAATTATTGGCCAGGCCCGACCGCGAACAGTTGACCGCGCTCGAAGCCTTGAGCGATCCCAAGGCCGCGCGAGCAGTGCTGTTGGGCGTGCCGGGCGCGGGCAAGACCACCGTGATGCGCCACCTGGCCTTTCGATTGGCCGAAGCGTACCTGACGCCCCAGACCTTGCAAGAGACGTTGCCCGCATGGCAAGCCGGCACGCTGCTGCCCGTCGTCATCTCGCTCGCGCGGCTGGCCGACGCGCTGCCGGCCCGCTCGGAGCGCGGCATGGGCGTGCAGGTCGCGCGCTTTGTCGAACAAGACCTGCAAGCGAACAGCGACACGCCGAGCCTGGCCGAGCGGCTGTGGCGAGAAGCGCGCGAGCGCGGCGTGCTGTTTCTGTTTGACGGCTTGGACGAGGTCGCGCCGGACAAGCGCCAGGTGGTCAAGAACGCCATCACCGATTTCCTTTCGACGCGGGGCAAATGCCGCGCCGTGGTCACTTGCCGCACCTATAGCTATGGCGACGAAGCGTGGCGGCTGGAAGGCTGGCCCGCCTTTCAGCTTGCGCCACTTTCAGACGACGAGCAGCGCGAGTTTATCCGCAAATGGTATGACGCGCTCGTCCGCAACGACCCACTCGCGCGGGCGATGTATGAGAGAAAATCCAAAAAGCTGGAAAAAGCCCTCTTGGCGCGCGACGCGCGCCAGTTGCAGCAAATCTCGGACAACCCGCTGCTGTTAACTCTCATCGCTATCATCCACACGCATCGCGAAGAGCTGCCCCGCTCGCGGGTGCGCATCTATGAAGAGTGCGTCAACCTGCTGCTGCTGCGCTGGCAGACGCGGCGCCAACCGGGCGCGCCGCTGCGCTCTCTGCTGGAAGCCATGAGCGAGGCCGCGCCGGACCAAGCCAGCGGGCTGGAAGGCCTGCTGATGCGCGGGCTGTACGAGATCGTCTTCCAGGCGCGCGAAGGGCGCGGCCTGCGGCAGGGCGAGACGACGCTGATAGATGTGTACTCGCTCCAGCACGCGCTGCTGCCCAAGCTGGGCCAGGCCGCCACGGACGTCTTTGTAGAGTATTGCCAGTCAGCCAACGGACTGCTGCTGGCGCAAGGATCGCGCCGCCTGCCCGACCGCCCCGCCGACGAAGAGCCGGTGACGTGCTTTGCCTTTCCACATCCGTCCTTTGAAGAGTATCTGGCCGCGCGCTACATTGCCATGCTGGAAAAACCGGACGAGGCCCTGGCCCAGCGCAATGCCGCCAGCGACCGCTGGTTCTATGTCGGCGTGTTCCTGGCCGAGTATGGCAGCATCGTCAGCCAGCGCCCACATGATGTGCTGGCGTTGGTGGAAGCCTTGCTGGACGCGAGCTGGGCCAAGTCCGGCGACAGGGATGGCTATTGGCGCAACGTCTGGTTGGCCGGAACACTGTGGCCCATTTTTCAGGCCGAGTTCCCCGACCGGTGCGATGCCGCGCTCCAAACCCGCGTGATTGGGCAGCTCGAAACCCTCTGCAAGACGGGGCAATTGCCGCCGCGCGAGCGCGCCCAGGCCGGGCGCATCCTGGGCACGTTGGGCGACCCGCGCGATCTGGAAGAACTGGTCACAATTCCAGGCGGCAGCTTTCAGATGGGAAGCGACGAAGAAGCAGATTCGCTTTGGCGCAGTGCCAGGCCCCGGCACGAGGTGTATATTCCAACGTTCAGGATTGGCAAGTATCCGGTGACGGTGGGGCAGTGGAAGCGATTTGTGGAATCCTGCCGGCACGCAGCAAGTCCAGACTCGCTGCGCGACCCGGACAATCACCCGGTCACAGTCGTGTTCTGGCATGAGGCGCAAGTCTTTTGCCGCTGGCTCACAGACGAGTGGCGCAAGACGGGCAAGATTGGACCAGATGATGTGGTGCGTTTGCCCAAGGAAGCTGAATGGGAAAAAGCGGCGCGGGGCGGTGATGGGCGCGCCTATCCGTGGGGACCGACCTATGGCCCGGACAAAGCCAACACGGATGAAACCGGCATCGGCGGGACCTGCGCTGTGGGGTGCTTTCCTGGCGGAGAGTCACCTTACGGCTGTCTGGACATGGCGGGCAATGTGTGGGAGTGGACTTTGTCCAAATCTCAAGATTATCCCGATAAGGATGACGAGCGAAACGATCCGAGTGGTAGTGATAATCGCGTGGTGCGTGGGGGCGCGTGCGGCACCGCCCGAGGCCACGCACGCTGCGCGTGCCGCAACCACTTCTTCCCAGACCTCCGCTCCGGCGATAGGGGTTTTCGGGTGGTGGTCTCGCCCGGCTCTCGCAGTTGAAACCCTGATCCATGAGAACTCTGATCCCTGAAAAGAGCGTAAATCCGCGCAAAGCGCGGTCGCGCAAAATTGAGATTTCGATCATTCTAACGAAAGGATATAACCATGCCAGACGAAAAGAAAATTGACACCGGCGGTGGAGCCTACATCGGCGGCAGTGTGAACACGGGCGGCGGCAAGTTTGTGGGCCGCGATGACTATTCCACGACGGGCGCGAGCGCGGAAGAGATGGCAAAGGCGTTCGAGAAAATCTATGCTGCTATCGAGGCGCGCCCCAACACGAACGCACAGGACAAGGCCGACCTCAAGACCGATGTAAAGGAAATCCAGGCCGAAGCCGCCAAAGGCGAGCAGGCCAGCGAAGATTTCCTTTCGCGCCGCCTGCGCAGTATTGAGAAGATGGCGCCGGACATTTTGGACGTGGCCGAGTCGGCGCTGGCCGGCCCGCCAGCCGCTTTCACGATGGTGCTTCGTAAAGTCATCCAAAAGATCAGGGTCGCCAGACCGGCCAGGGCGGCCGGCTAGCAACTTGCGCTTTGCCCAAAGCATGCGAACCTTCGTTCACCCCATGGCGTGTTGACCCAACAGGAGACCCGTTCCCCCTCGCCTCATGCTGCGCATTGACGCGCCCTGTCTGCCGACAGGCAGGCCTGGATGTCGTTTTCCATTTGCGCCAGCGTTTGTTCGTTAGCCTGTGCGTCGGCGGCAAGCTGGTGCGCGTATTGCGCTTCCCATCCGGCTGCCAGAAAACGCAAAGGCAAGATGTCGGAATAGGTTCCCGTCGTCTTGCCGTTCTCTGTCATCCGAGCCAAGAGATTCATGCCACACCTATCCTTTCGCCACTTGGCCGCGGCCCGCTGCCCCAACCCCGAACCAGGACAGCCAAGTAGTCTCGTAGTCTATAAGTCCTGTAGTCAGGTAGTCGAATAGTTTCATTGCTTGCTTGACTTGCCCGACTATCCAGCTAAGCGACCATCCGACTATCAGACTGATTGGCTTCCCTGATCCAGGGCCGGAACAACAAGCCGCCGGACAAGAGAAACTCGAATCGTGTTAGATGCTGGCCATGCCGTCGCAGCCAACAAGCGATTGCTGACGGTGCTGGTAGTCTGTCTCCAACACACGGGTACTCCCACAGTTGACGTGGGATAATTCTATGTCAAGGGAGAGGGGAGGCACTCGATGGATCAAGTGCCCGGAGAGGACAGGCGAGGTGTTGAATTATCTGGAGAGCCGAGATGGGCTCTCGTTTTTCCGGCGGTAGGCAAACGCCGCCGGCCGGTGGGACAGACGTTAGCCCACTGGGAAAGCCAACAACTCCTGCACGGACCAAATATGATCGGTGAGGCCAGCCGCCATCGCAGGGGTGTGGGGTAAGAAGCGACGCGGCGTCTGGACACCCCGACGGGCTTGAGGTACATCGAGTTTGAGACGTAAGGACCGATAAGAGCGACAGAAGTGATAATAAGCGCGCCACCAGTGGAGGTGCGCCACGAGTTCGCCGGACAATTGAGCCGTGGCCCACGAGCGGCGAAAGAGAGCGGCCAAGGCGTGACGGAGGGTGAGGTTGATGCGTTCGACAAGGGCGGTGTTGATGGAGCCGGAGACTCCGAGCGATTGGAGACGAGCGGCCAAGTCATCGAGAGAGCCGAGGCGGAGGTGGCGTTCAACGCGAGCGAGTCTGCGGCGGCGGTATGACTTCTTGGCCTGAGCTTACAGCAAGTCGAGAGCGACCTGCCAACGGGGCTGGCCGGAAGCCGGGTCCAAGGACTAATGACCGAAAGCCTGTCCTGAGCGCAAGCGAATGATGGGCGGTGAGGGCGTAGAAGTACAAGTTGAGGCCGTCACTCGTAAAGACCGGAATGCAGCCGGGAGCCAGGACGAGCGTGACCACATGGATGAGGGCATAGGCCAGGTCCTGAGTCCGAGGCCCGACCTGCAGGGCGGGCATGATCTTGGCCACGGGATCAAAGGCGACCCACACCCAGAAGTCCTGCGTCTTGTTGCGCAAAGTGGTGAACAACGCATCCAACTGGAGATGACCCAGGTGCAGAGGGTGGAAGAAATGGGCCTGCACCTTCTCGGCGTGTGAACCGGCGCGGGTGAGCCAGAGTCGAAGAGTGGTCTCGGAATGTCCCAAGAGCAATTGAGTATCCGCCACGGTCAGGCCTAGATTGACCGCCAATAAGACCTGCACCACCTGTGCGGCGGGCGTTCGTAGCCGATAGAGTGCTGTGTTCCGACGACTGGAAAAGCGTGTCCCGCAGCACTGGCACCTCAACTGCTGAACGCCCTCCACGCCGCGTACGCCATTTCCGACCAGGGCGTGGTAGGTGGAATCCGTATTGCCATAGTAGTCACATTCAGGGGGAGGACAAGCCCATCCGGCGGTGCAGACGGTTTTGGCGCGAAGCGTGCCGCGTCGACTTTTCCGTTCACTCCAAGGGAGAACGCCCGGCTTGCACACGTTGCCCTACAGCGGCGTGGGATGCGGGCGTCCACACACTGGGCAATCGGTGGGGGCGCGACTTGAGGGGCCGTGGCATTTTGCGTTTGGATGACGAGACGGAAGCGGGGACGGGAGGACGAGGGGCGTGCCAGAGCCGACGCACGATCAGAAGGCTGCCCCACAGCACGGTGAACCCCGCGAGATTCTCGTAAAACATCCTGCCCCCTGGAAGAGATCGGTGGAATGGGAGGCCAGGATACACGCTTTGTTCTGGAATGTCGAGTGGCGCGGCAATCGGCGAGTCGGAACAGGAGAGAGGGCCGAGTTTTCGTTGGAGGAGTCGCCCGGAATTATCCCGCGTCAACTGTGGGAGTACCCCGTGTACGTAGCCGACATGAAGGATTTTCGGAAAGCCGTGCTGATTCCGTCCAGCGTGCTTTTGATTGGCGACCGCAAGCTGTGCAACGAAGAGGCGATGGTCAGTTTCTGCCGCCAACCGCAACTCTTCCTGGCGGCGCACCTAGCGGACACCGACCGTGAATTACCAACTACCGATATCGGCTGTACTCAGCCTTGCCAGTCAGCCCATCAAGACATGCGTCTGATGCTGATTGCTGTCACGCAGCAGTGGAATCTCATTGCCGGGCAAGACCTTTCCGTCCAGCGTCACTTGCCTGACGCCCCGGTTGACGCCGGATGGATTTTCCACGCGAATCTGAAAAGTGGTTCCGCCGTCGCGGTACGTCACCTGGTACCCCGTCCAACTTTTGGGGATGCAGGGATTGATCTGCAGTGCCTGGCCCACCCGGCGTATTCCCAAAATGGCCTCCAGGCCCAGGCGATACATCCAGCCGGCTGAGCCCGTGTACCAGGTCCAGCCGCCGCGCCCGGTGTGCGGCGGTGTACTGTAAACGTCTGCCGCGATCACGTAAGGCTCCACCTTGTAACGCGTTACCTTTTCCGGCGTGTCGGCGTGATAGATCGGATTGAGCAGCCGGAACAGAGCCTCGGCGCGATCCCCCTCTCCCAGTTCGACCAGGGCTAATGCGACCCACATCGCGGCGTGAGTATATTGCCCGCCGTTTTCGCGGATGCCCGGCGGATACCCTTTGATGTAACCTGGGTCTTCTGGTGTCTTGTCGAACGGCGGAGCAAAGAGCAGCACGACGCGCAGCGCGTCGCTGTTGTCCTCAACGCCATTGTCCTCAACGCCATTGACCAACCGATTGACGACAGACTGCATGGCCTGCACCGCGCGCGCCGGGTCGCCTGCCCCGGACAAGACAGCCCACGATTGGGCAATCGAGTCAATCTGACATTCGAGATTCCCGGCCGCGCCCAGAGGCGTGCCGTCATCGTAAAATGCGCGCAAATACCATTCGCCATCCCACGCACTGGCTTCTATCGCCTTGCGCAACTCGTCGGCGCGCTGCCAGTACGCGGCGGCCTGCGCCTTTTCGCCCCGGCGGTCGCACAGGCTGGCCCAGCGCATCAAGGTGGCGTACAGGAACCAGCCCAGCCAGACGCTTTCGCCCTTGCCCTCAATGCCCACCCGGTTCAGGCCGTCGTTCCAGTCGCCGCTGCCTATCAACGGTAAGTCGTGCGGCCCGGCAGTGGTTCCTTTTTCCAGCGCGCGGCGGCAATGTTCGTAGAGCGTGTAAGCTTCATCAGTGAGCGGATACTGGCCGTACCGCTCGTCCTCTCCCACTTCCAGTGGAATGGCCTTGCGAAACGGCAACGGCTCGTCGAGGATGGACTCGTCGCTGGTGGCCTCTATGTAGTGTGCCGTGACATACGGAAGCCACAACAGATCGTCGGAGCAGCGCGTGCGCACGCCTCGCCCCGAAGGTGGATGCCACCAATGTAACACGTCCCCGGCCTCGAACTGCTGTTGTGCGGATTCCAGGATGTGCTCGCGGACCAGGTGTGGCGCAACGTGTACCAGTGCCATCACATCCTGCAATTGATCGCGAAAGCCAAACGCCCCGCTGGCTTGATAGAACGCCGAGCGCCCCCACACCCGGCAGGCCAGTGTCTGGTACAGCAGCCAGCGGTTCAGCAAGACATTCATCGCCGGATCAGGCGTCTGCACCTGAACAGAGCCTAATACATCCTCCCAGAATCCACGGGCCGATTCCCATGCAGCCTTGACCTGTTCCGCGTCCTGATATTGCTTGACCAACTGCAAGGCTTCGGCCTTGCTCGGAGCCTCACCCAGCAGGAAGAATATCTCTTGCGCCTCACCTGGCCTCAAGTCAATGTGAAGCTGCACTGCAGCACATGGGTCGAGGCCAGGCTGCACGGCGCTGGCCAGCCCGATGCGTTCGAGCGCCGCCGGACGGCCGAGGCTGCCCATACGCCCCAGGAACTCGGCGCGATCCGCCGTCAGGCCATGCAGCTTTTTGCTGGCGGCCACAAAGGCCACTCGCTCGCCAAACTCGGCGTTATAAGCGTTCCGAACCAGCAGCGCCTGGCTGTCGTTGTCGAACTCGGGCACGACGTACTGTTGAGAGGTGTCACGCGCGACGCCCAGCACCCATTCCGTGTAAAAGGTCGCCGTGATCCGTCGGCCACGTTCCCACACGTTTTCCAGGCGCAATTGAATCACCTTGACCGGCGCGTCCCGTGCCACAAACAGCCTCAACTCTTGTTTGAGGCCATGGCTGTGGTGCTCGAAAACCGAATAACCGGCGCCGTGTCGGATCAAGTAGGGCGCCGGCGCGCGGGCAGGCTGCGGTGTAGGCGACCAGACCTGCGCCGTTTCTTCGTCGCGCAGGTAGAGCGTCTCGCCCGTCGGATCGGTCACCGGATCATTCGACCAAGGGGTGAGCCTGTTTTCGCTGCTGTTGACTGACCAGGTCGAACTGCTGCCTGCCTCGGAGACCAGAAAGCCGAATGTGGGATTGGCGATGACGTTTATCCACGGGGCGGGCGTCCATTGTCCCGGCTCAAGATAGATGACATACTCGCGCCCGTCGCCGGTCAAGCCGCCCAGCCCGTTATCAAACAAGAGGCCTGTCGGGCGGGCGAGCGCCGGTGTGGGTTCCACATCCTTCGACTCGGACAGGGTAGGGGTGAAGGGCGGCAAGCGAGTTGGCTGGCGGTGCAGCGGTTCCAGTTGCTTAGCCAGTGTGCCATGGCTCCCGTCGAGCACAACCCGCGCCGCTGTCTCTAACAGCACTCGGTCGGACTCGTTCATCTGATCGGCATTCAGGATGAAAATACCGCCGCGCCGGTTGAGCCAGCTTTCGCTGTTGGTGCGCACGAGCAAGCGCTGCAACTGTCCGCGCAATTCCTGTCCATAACCCGTGCCTTGCATGTCGAGGATGACCAGATCAATCTTGAGCTGCCGATCTCGCCAGTACGTGTGCGCCTGAAGCACTTCATTTATCAGGCCCAGTTCCTCCGAGTTGTTGATGCGCACCAGGAGAATCGGATAATCGCCCGAGATGCCCCAGCCCCACAAGCCGGATTGTCCCTTGCGGTTCGCCGCGAGCACGGCCGGGTCGGCGCGCAGCGCCGCATGGGGATAGACCAGGGCGGATAAAAGTTGTTGGATGTGTTCCAGGTCTGTGGTAGCCAGGCCCAGTTGGCGCAGCTCTACTTCAGCACGAGAGCGAGCTTGATCAAAGGCTTGATTGATAGCGCGCGAGGTCTGGTAACGATGGCACAGCGCCAACACTTCTTGGCGCGACCTGGCCGCCAACGTGATGAACGTGACCTGCGTCGTCTCGTGTGGGACCAACTCGATATCTTGGCTGAGCGACATGATGGGGTCCAGCGTGGCGCTCATTTCTGGGAGAGTCGAGACTGGCACGGCCTCGTGTGAGTCAGCAGGTTCTGTTGTGGGAGCAGGCTCTCGACCGGTCAAAGCCTCAACTCCAGCCAGCGCGATTTCTTGCAATCGAGTCAAGGCCGATTCAGTCCCCTGCGAGCTGGGTGGTTCTCGAGTGACAAGTTCTCGGCCAGCCATAACCTCAGACCAGAAAACCTCAGACCAGAAGAGGAATGAGGCGGCGTTATGCACAAACGCGCGCGGCGTTTGACCCCGGCCCAGGAATCGAGCGCGGTCGGTTTCATATGTGCCCATGATTTCGTGTGGTGCCCAACGCGCATTGTACCCAACGCGGTTTGGCTGGACCACAAGGGAATGAGCCAGGTAGATCGGCTCTTCCTTCTCCGAACGTGGACGGCGACGAAAGAGCAGCGCGTTCGTTGTCCCCAGGACACCCTTAAGGGGTGTACCCAACGCCGTTGTACCCAACGCCGTTTCCGGCAGGTATTCGCTTTCGATGAACAGCTTGTTGAACGCGGGGTGGCGCTGGTCGGCGGCCTGGGGCGCCAGGATCACTTCGCCGTAGCTGGTCAGCGTCAACCGGCGGACGCGATCGCTGTGATTGGTCAACGAGACACGCCGAATCTCGACATCGTCCTCCGGCGCGACGACGACTTGCATGCTCAGGGCAATGCCGTGATCGCTGCGCCGAAACTCTGCCATGTGAGCATAGAACTCCACCGATTGGCTTTCAGGCGGAGCGGCAGTCGGTTGATACGAGGCCGACCAGACATCGCCGCTGTCCCGGTCTTGTACATAGATCCACGTTCCCCAGTTGTCCAGTGTCGTGTCGGCGCGCCAGCGAGTGAGGTCCGTTTCCTCCCAGCGACTGAATCCGCTGCCGGCACTGGTGAGCAGCACCCCATAGCGTCCGTTCGATAGATAATGCACCTGGGGCACAGGAGCGTCCACGGTCACGTTCCAGGGATGCGTGGTGATCTGACCCTGGACGCGACGGACAGCCTGGGAATCCTCCGGGTGCGCGAGTTCCACGGGAACATTCGTGGGCACTTTTTCCTGGAGGAGCAACTCGACGCTCTGCACACGCGGGTCAGAGTGGAAGCGAGACACCATCACGTCGTCATGCAAATAGTTGATCAGCGAGAGCATGATCATGCCCTGGTGATGCGCCATGTACGAGCGCACGATGGCGTGTTTTTCTCCCAGCGCCAGCCGGGAAGGCGTAAAGTCAATCGCCTCGTAAAAACCGTGCGCGCCCAACATGTTCAATTCGGTCAGGCGCGCAATGTTTTCCATCACCTTGCGCGGCTGCAAGGGGAGAGCCATGAGCGAGGCATACGGCGCGATCACCAGGTCTTGCGCCAGGTTGCGTTTGAATCCTAGCCCCGGCACGCCAAAGGCGCGGTATTGATAGTTCAAGCTGGCATCAAACGCATAAAAGCCGGATTCGGAAATGCCCCACGGCACACTCTTTTGCCCGGCGTACTTGATCTGGTGATCCACGGCCGCGCGGCAACTGTGTTGCAAGAGTGTGCCGTCGTAACTCTTTATCAAAAGAGTGGGCATCAGGTATTCAAACATCGTCGCACTCCAAGACAAGAGTGCGTGCGTGTTGTCCACCTGTGTGAGCGGGCGGTTCAGGTGCAGCCAGTGGCTTGGAGGAACATCGTTCTTGGCAATCGCCACAAGGCTGGCGATGCGCGCCTCGGAGGCCAGTAAATCGTAATAGTTGCTGTCCAGTTTCCCGGCGTCCACGTTGTAGCCCAAGTGAAACATCTGGCGGTGCGGGTCAAACAAAAAGCCAAAGTCCATCGCCTGGAAATAGCTCTCGGCCTGCTGGTCCAATGCTCGCAGGCCAATGGCCAAGACACGCGCCGTCATCGGGGCGAGCTCCAACTTGTGCGACAGTTGTTGACACCAATCACGTGCTTCTTCCACCCACCCTTTGGGGGCGTGTTCGGGACAAGGCGGGTCTAACTGACTCGTAAGCAGAACTAACCGAACCTGACCTGCCTTATAGACCTCTGGCAATTGGTCAAGCGTCACAGTGGTGGGCAGGGCATCTCGCAGAGCCTGCCACGCTTCGCGGATGGTCGGGGACGTGTCGGGTTGGGTAAACAGGCGGGGCGGTTGGCCCATCATCAACAGCCAGGGGAGCATCAGCTCGATTTTGTTGTGTGTGTTTTCCAGATGGCTCTTCACCCGGCGGGCCGAGATGCGCAGTCGGCGCAGTGTCTCCGCGTCCATATCCTGTGCGCAGGATTCGACCAGTGACATGAGCAGGCGGTCAAGCTCAGTTTGGCCTGGGCCGGTTAGCTCGCTCAGCAGCGGCGACCAAGCATCGGGGTTATGCTTGACGGCCAACACTTGCTGGTGGGTGCGCGCCAACCAATTCTTGAGTGGCATTACGGCTGGCTGAAGGCCGATACGTTCGAGGTCTTGCGCAATGTCGTCCAGCAGGCCCAATGTATCGAGCAGCCCTTCCCAGGTCTGCCAGCGCAGGAGGGGAGTGTGTAACAAAGCCAGGCAACCCTGCCCTAACGTCCGCAGGCACGCAGCCAGGTTGCCGCTGTCCACGGTGGAGACGTACCGCGGAGGCAGCGGCGCCAGGCTGCGTGTGTCGTACCAGTTTAAAAAGTGGCCTCGATACCGCTCGAGTTTTTCCAGGCTCTCAAAGGTGGCGCGCAGCCGCGTGGCCAGATCCAATGACTCGATGTAGCCCAGGTCATAAGCCGCCAGCGTCGAGAGCAGCAACAGGCCGATGTTGGTGGGCGAGGTACTCGGCGTGATGACGCCGCCCGGCGACTCTTGGAAATGATCCGGGGGCAGCCAGTGATCTTCCGGCCCAACGAAGCGCTCGAAAAAGAGCCAGGTGCGGCGGGCCAGGTTGCGCAGCACTTGGTTTTGTTCGGTGGAAAGCGGCTCGGGCGCGTGGCGGATCGGGCGGCTGATCCAGTAGGCGATCTGGGGGGAAAGCAGCCACGCGATCAAGAGCGGCGCCGCTACGAACAGCGCGGCGGGATTGAACCAGAGGGTCAGCAGGGCGAGAGCGACTGCTACAAGCATCGTCGTGAGCCTCTGTTGCCAGGTCATCTCGCCGGCAAACAGGCGCACGGTATCGGAATAGGTCGTCCACTGCAACAAGTGTCGGCGGGTGACCAACAACCGCAAGAGCGTAGTGACAATTCCGCCGAGCGTGACCAGCGTTTCATAAGGAAGAAAAACCAGCGCCAACATCCAACGCACTGTGCCGTTTTGGAGCGGCCGGAGGGCATTCTGCCAGGACCTCCCTTTCACCCCTTGAACCAACCCGACGACCAGACCGGTGAGGACCGGCACGGCGGGTGTCAGCAGCCCGGCCAGCGTCCACACCCACGGCGAGCCGGACAACCACAGCCAACCAGCGACAAATAGAACGAACAAGTTGGGCGAAAGCAGGCTGCGGCGCAAGTTATCCAGAATCTTCCATCGGTCAATGACAGAGAGAGTATTCGGTATCGCCCCTTTTCCAACGGAGGGCACCCGCGGCAGCAGCCAGGGCAGCAACTGCCAGTCCCCACGGATCCACCGGCGCGAGCGGCGCAGGTAGACAAAGTAATGCGGGGGGTACTCTTCATACAAGACGACATCCGTCACCAGCCCGACGCGCCCGTGGATGCCCTCGATCAGGTCGTGACTGAGCAGCGCATTTTCCGGCATGCGGCCGGCCAGGCTGCGTTCAAACGCGTCTATGTCATAGATGCCCTTGCCGACGTAAATTCCTTCGCCGAACAAGTCCTGATACGTATTGGACACGGCCCGCGTGTACAGATCCAGGCCAACGTCTCCGGCAAAGATGCGGGTGAAGCGCGAGAGGTTGGCGCTGGGCGACGTGA
>Ga0315279_10001826_pt1 | contig 33991 bp, 35 predicted proteins | sample YL17G06_20_MG_FD_203694 | JGI IMG/M metagenome (GOLD analysis project Ga0315279, IMG submission 203694) | Sediment microbial communities from Yellowstone Lake, YNP, Wyoming, USA - YL17G06_20 | ecosystem: Environmental > Aquatic > Freshwater > Lake > Sediment | place: USA: Wyoming | collected...
GAGACCATGCGATCAGGGTCGCGAGATCTTCTTGCGAACACGACGGAATAACGGATCTCCTGGGCATAGGGACCTCCTATACCCAGGAGCATATCAGTTATCGCTTATTAACGCAACTAAGCACTAGCACATCGGTCACCTCAACGTGCCGAAGGATAGCGCAAGCGAGATGGGAGGCTACAGGTTTTCAACACGACGATCCAAACTTGGTCTCTCCCCATCTCTCTCGACGGCTTGCTGAGACGGGCTCCGAGGCGCGCTCCTTGGTCCCATGTTCACCGCGATATCGCCTGGGAGGGGGTTTCCCTCCCCGTCGGGGTGCGGTCGAAATCGGAATCAAAGCTTACGAGTGTGCAACCGTGTTTGAGTGCGGCGACGGATTCATCAATCCCCCCACCATTCAAGAGCCTTCCTCTGGAGGTCCAGTGAGGTGTACTGTTGGCGGAATTCCTCGAGAGCGCCGGCCCAGCTCATGCGCAGGTATTTCTGTTTCCTGGGAGATCTCCTCTGGCTCAGGAACTCCGCGAAATCCAGCACCTCCTGCTGAAGATCCGGTGGCAGTTCCCCGATGACTTCCTCCAGTCTTCTCATCCTCCGCCTCCCAGTACGTTTCGCAATTCCAATCTATCCATCGGAACAAAGTATAGACCTGCTTGCCGCCGTTGGTAAAGCCGCGTGCAACCCATTCATCTTGCCATTCCGACATTGACCAGAACGATCTCCAAGGGCTCTTTCCTGCCCTTATCGATTCGAGTCCTTTGTCACAACCGGCGTGCCTTTCATGAGGGCTGTCGCAATAATAATCCGATCAGCGGGATCTGCATGGGGTGGTCTATTTCACAAAAAATGGCCCACGGATTCACACGAACCCACACGGATTTGAGTGAAATAGACGATGCCCGGGTGAAACATCGGCGAGGCTCACATCTTATTTATCGCCTCAGAATTAGAATGGCGCGATCTTTGTCTGAGGCAAATTCATTCAGCCGGATAGCTTGATCCCGAATCAGTTGTGCGGCGGTTCGCGTCGGATAGTCGCAACCTTGGAGCCAAACGACCTTGGCTGGTGGACCATATGTGGTTGCCAGCTCATAGAAATCCGCACCCGCTGTGACGATAACAAATCCCTGAGCCCTGCCATACTCCCAGACTTCCTTATCCGGACTTTGGAGAAGCCCTACCATAGCAACGTGAGTGGAGTCAGGATAGAGATCCGCCACAAGCGGCACGAGTCTGCGGGATAAGTTCTCATCGAACAGCAACTTCACAGGGCTACCCTACGCCCCATGCGCGCGGCAAAATCGTAAACGGCCCGGAAATCGTCCTTTTCCAGCTCAGGGTAGTCGTCGAGAATCTCGTCTTCGCTCATGCCGGAAGCCAGCCAACTTAGCACGTCCCAGACGGTTATCCTGAGACCCCGAATACAAGGCTGGCCGGAGCGCTTTCCAGACTCGACCGTGATGCGGTTGTGGTCACTGTTGGTTTCCATTGGCAAGTGCATTCTAGCAGGTTGAATCCGATTAGTGAATCCCCTCTAAAGCGTTCCGACCGGTTGAACGATTTTATTGGAGTTGTCGAACGGTACATCGGCGAGCATCGCAACGGCAATCAATAGCCTACGGATTCACAGGGTTTTTGCGGTCATGATAGGAAGCGGCGGATCGGTCCCGATCTGCATATCGGATGATCCGTGTGGGTCTGCGTGGGTCCGTGGGCCATCTTCTATCTCTTAACAGGATCAGTCGTGGCTGAAGCGGTAACGAACTATCGCAGCTGCAAGAGCTGGCCGGCTACCTGCGTCAGCCGGCGGCTCCTTACGAACCACAGGTCCCCAGCAGAGGACCCTGGCCGGAGCTTCGCCTGTCACTTCGGCGGGGAAGACAATGCGCATCTCGAGCACGGTCTCCGGCTCCAGATCATGGTCGGCGCGAAAAAGAACTCCGGAGCGGCTGATGTTTATCGTGGTTCCCCGATGCCATTCAAGCTCGCCACTCTTGCGATAATGAAGGGGCGTCTGAATCGGAAATCTCCCCGGACGGAGTTGGTACACGGCCGGAGAGTGCACGCCCTCACCTGGAAGCGCGCCTAGCCTATCCGGAGAGTTGGTCATCGAAACCAATGTCCGCTTGTGCACAGGCCAGAACCTTTCTCGCGGCGCAAGCTACCATCAGTCGTGGAAGGCGGCAATGGCACTGAGGTATGGTTTCAGGATGGCACGTGGGTGCCGAATGAAATCGGACACGGACCCACACTGACCCACACGGATTTCAGTGAAATAAACGGCGCTCGGGCGAAACAATAAGGGGTGTGGTATCCTTCAATTCAATATTCCCGCATGGGGGAGAAGATGACCGACGAGGAAATGCGCAGCACGATGCAGTTCATCCTTCAACAGCAGGCCCAGTTCGCTACCGACATGCAGCAGATGCGCGAGGAGCACGTCAGATTCGCCTCTGAAACTCGGCGACAAGTCTCTGAAAACCAGCAACAAATCGGCAGGCTTGCGGAAGCCGTCCTGGCGATCACTGGTATCGTCGGCAGGCTCGGCGACGCCCAGGAACGAACCGAAAGAAAGATCGCAGAGCTGGCCGAAGCACAATTGAAAACCGACGAGCGACTTAACGCGTTCATCGCTGTCGTCGAACGGTACATCAGCGAGCACCGCAACGGGAAGGAATAGACAGGCCACGGACCCGCACGGATTTTCCCAGTTGAGATCTGCGTGGGTCGGTGTGGGTCCGTGGGCCGTTTTTTGAAATAAAAGCGGCTCCAGCGAAACATTATGAGCGGCCGGGATTGAAAACGCCGCGGGGATAATGGTAACGTCGAAGGTAATCATGAGACGGGCAAGAGTGCGATTTACCTACAACGACTACCTCCTGCTCCCCGAGGACAAACGCTACGAAATCCTCGATGGAGACCTCTACGTGGTCGCCGCTCCGAATACAAAACATCAGCGAGCGTCGAGAAACCTGGAAATGGCTCTTTTCCAACATGTAAGCAAGAACCGCTTGGGTGAAGTTCTGGATGCGCCATACGACGTTATCCTCAGCGAGGAGAATGTTGTTCAGCCGGACATCATCTTCGTGCGCAAGGAGCGTATCGGCATCATTGGCGAAATGAATCTGCAAGGCGTGCCCGATCTTGTTATCGAGATCCTCTCCGAAGGAACCCGCGGCAAAGATCTGGAGGTCAAAAAGAAGGTCTACGCCAGATACGGTGTGCCAGAGTACTGGATCGTCGATCCGGAGGCTGCGACGGTCGAGGTGCTTCTCTGGAGCGAACTCGGGTACGTCACGGCAGGAACGTACGGGAAATCGGACAGTTTGTCGTCACCCCTTCTGCCTGAATTGAAGCTCTCGCTCACAGAAGTCTTCCAGGAATAGAGTCGGGATGCTGCTGAGAAATGGCCCACGGACCCACGCAGACCCACACGGATCGCCCCATATGCAAATCCGGACCGATCTGCCGCTTTCCAGCATGAAAGCATAGAAATCTGTGTGGGTCGGTGTGGGTCCGTGGGCTATTTTTCTGTGAAATAAATCGGCCTCACGCGAAACATAAGGGGCATGGGAGCGCTGTTCAAGCATGAGGAACTCACGGATCTTATTCTCAAGGCGTTCTACCAGGTCTACAACAGGCTCGGCTACGGCTTTCTGGAGAAGGTCTACGAGAACTCCATGGCGGTCGCGGCGCGCAAACTGGGTCTCTCCGTCATCCAGCAATATCCGATCCGGGTCGAATTCGAAGGCGTTGTCGTCGGAGAGTACGTGGCCGACCTGGTATTCAACGACCTTGTCGTTGTGGAGGTCAAGGCGTTGAAATCGCTCCTGGCTGAGCACGACGCTCAGCTGCTCAACTACCTCAAAGCCACTGATTTCGAGGTTGGGCTGTTGCTGAACTTTGGTCCGCAACCCGAGTGCAGGCGGAAGGTGTACGACAACGCGCGAAAGAAGATGGCCCACGGACCCACGCAGACTTGCACGGATCATCCGATATGCAAGTCCGGACCGATCCGCCGGTTCCCATCATGACAGGCTAGAAATCCGTGAATCCGCGGGCTATTGACAGGATGATGAAGCTCAGACTCCCCTATTTGAATCTCAGGCAGGCATGTCCCGACTTGCCATACTTCTTGCCATTTGGCATGGCATGATCCACTATTAGTCCATGAAGACAACGATTTCAATGGACCCGTTTGGCCGGTTGGTTCTTCCCAAGCGTATTCGGCAATCACTCAATGCGCCGCCGAATGCCGTGTTTGAGGCCGAGGTACTCGGCAATCGGCTCGAGCTGACTCTGACGGAAGTTTCGCCCGCAAAGCTGCGGCGTAAAGGAAAACTGCTGATCGTACCCAAGCAGGGCGTCGCCTGTGATGTCGTCAAGGCCGTTGAGACCACCCGGAGAGACCGCCTATGACCGTGTTCCTCGATTCGACCGCCACTTCTGCGCGCTGGCTCCTGACCTGGCGGATAAAATCGTTTCTCCCTAGTTCTTCAAGATTTGGAAAATGGCCCGCGGACCCACACCGACCCACACGGATTTTCGATATTTCCGCTGAGGATTCACACAGACCCACGCGAAAGACCTCGAAGAAGCTCATTAGAGCACATTATTCCGGGGCCAGGGAGGCCAGGAAACCGGCGGGCGCAAGCACCGGAAGATCCGTGGCCGGAAAGTGATCCGCATCGCGCGTGACCAAACACGCGGCCTCTGCATGAATCGCCGAATGGAACTGAATCGCGTCCTCGAAGTCGTCAAATCCCGCGTCGATCGCTTGGCTCAGGATCTGTACGCTCAGCGGCACAGGAGTGAAAACATCCCTCATCAGCTGCAACGCCTTCTCCGCCGACTTTCGGTTCGATGCCCTCCGCACAACATAGTAGATGTTATTGAAGCTGATCGCCGACACCAGTGCCTCGATCTTGCCGCGCTCCGCCAAAGACCAGATACGTGCCGCATCTGCGTAAAACGGCTCCCTCCGCGCCAGCACATCGAGCAGCACGTTCGTATCGACGAAGACCCTCATTTTCAAACACCGTACTTCCCGGCCAGAGCATCTTCCACCAGCCGCTCGTCTCCCGCAGCCGAGGGCAGACGGACCAGTCCGGTCGCTTTCCGGGTGAGCGGGCTCGCGGGTTCCTGCGCTCCCCGGGCGCGCACCATGGCCCTAAGCATTCTGCAAAACATCGCCGAAACGCTCGTGCCGTTCTCTGCCGCAAGCTTCTTGGCCTGCTGGATCAGTTCCTTGTCTGCGCTCAACGTCAGCTTCGATGTGGGCATGCCTTGTCCTCCGATACGTACTGTTCGCTAAGGGTAATACGTATCCATCTCCGCGTCAAGGAGCGTCAAGGGGGGAACTATAAGCAGGGACGCTCTTAACAGGATCAGTCGTGGCTGAAGCGGTAACGAACTATCGCGGCGGCAAGAGCGGGTTGACTATCTGCGCAGGCGGGCGGCTCCTTACGAACCACAGGTCCCCAGCAAAGGACCCTGGCCGGAGCTTCGCCTGTCACTTCCGCGGGGAAAACAATGCGCATCTCGAGCACGGTCTCCGGCTCCAGATCATGGTCGGCGCGAAAAAGAACTCCGGAGCGGCTGATGTTTATCGTGGTTCCCCGATGCCATTCAAGCTCGCCACTCTTGCGATAATGAAGAGGCGTCTGAATCGGAAACCTCCCCGGACGGAGTTGGTACCCGGCCGGAGAGTGCACGCCGTCACCTGGAAGCGCGCCTAGCCTATCCGGAGAGTTGGTCATCGAAGCCAACGTCCGCTTGTGCACAGGTCAGAACCTTTCTTGCGGCGCAAACTACCATCAGTCGTGGAAGGTGGCAATGGCACTGAGGTATGGTTTCAGGATGGCACGTGGGTGCCGAATGATGGAGATGCAGGCGTTCCTTTAACCTCTAAGGCTCGAAGAGCTCGAAGAGTCTCAAAGGGTTCTCTTGGAGGCTAATCCTGGTCGGCAAGGCGATGGTTCATTGCGAAGAGGGCCAGCTCGAGGCGGTTTGTGACACCCACCTTTTCAAAAATGTTCGTCAAATGGTGCTTGACCGTTTGCTCGCTGATCTTGAGCTCTTCGGCGATCTCTCTGTTTGTGTACCCGTTGGTTACCGCTGATACGATCTCCGACTCCCGCAGGGTGAGGCCGAACTTGCGGGGTCGCGCTGCCTCGCGCGCCGGTTCCGACACGGTACGCATCCTGTTCACGAGATCGGCGACGTGTTCCCTGTTGATCCAATATTCTCCCTCCATGACCGCTCGAATGCACTTGTAAAGCATCTGGCTGGCCGTGTCCTTCAACACAACGCCGTGCGCTCCAAGGCGCAGGGCCTCGGTGATCTGCTCCCTTTCGATAGCCGCAACAAGAAGGATGGTGCGAGTTTCAAGGCGGGTGCCGGCCATCCGGCGCAAAACTTCCATGCCCGGCTCACCGGGCATGCTCAAGTCCAGAAGCATAATGTGAGGCTTGAGCAGTTTCAGCTGTTCAATTGCTTCACGGGCGCTAGAAGCCTCCCCTGCGACCATCAGCCCCGGTTGGCTTTCAATCAGCTTCCGCAGAGCGCCGCGGAACATGGCATGATCGTCGACAAGCAGAATCCGTATTTTCTCATTGCTCTCAACCGCCGTTTCGTTCATGCGTGTCATTGGGATTTCAATCACTCGCCGGCGTTATGCTTGCGAACCAGCCCGTGGTGAATGGCGAAAAGAGCGAGCTCCAGGCGGTTATAGACTCCCATTTTATCGAAGATGTGGGTCACATGATGCTTCACCGTCTGCTCGCTGATCGAGAACTGCTTGGCAACCTCGCGATTCGTTTTTCCTGCCACGATGGCAGCCAGAATCTCCATCTCACGCTTTGTGAGCCCGAAGCGAATAGAGGGCGATCCTGGTTTAGGCAAGGGTTGGGTTCCATCCAGTATATGCGAAGGATCGGCCACGGCTTCCCCGCTGACCCAGAGCTTCCCGGCCAGCACGGTTTCGATGCAACTGAAGAGGAGGGTTGTAGCTGATTCCTTCAAAATAACGGCATGCGCTCCGAGCACGAAGGCTTCCTTGATCTGTTCCGGTTCAATAACCGCGGCCATGACAATGATCCAGGGTCTGCCTTCCGACTTCACCATCTGCCGAAGGACGTCCATGCCGGAGAGCCCGGGCATCGCCAGATCCAGAAGCAAGAGATCGGGCTTGAGTTCCGCCGCCATTTTCAGGGCCTGCTGCCCGTCAGCTGCCTCACCCACAACACAAAAGCCGGACTCTTCTTCGAGGAGGGTGCGCAGACCCTCACGGAAAAGCCTGTGATCATCGGCGATGAGAATGCGAACCTCAGCCCTTTTGGAATTCATATTTCCAGCGCGGGATTGTAATGTCCAAACAGCAACCGTGGCCCGGAACCGATTCTATTTCCAAACCTCCCCCTATAAGTCGGACGCGCTCCTTCAGAACTTTAGGACCCTTCCCCTGGGAGTCGAGCTCTGCAAGGGTCAGGCGGCCGGAAAAATCGAAGCCGGCGCCGTTGTCGCGGACCGTGAGAAGGTAGCTCCGTTCCCTCTCGCCAAACTGAATATACACTTCCCTTGCGTTGCTATACTTCTTAATGTTCACCAGCGCCTCCTGCAGGATACGCACCACCTCACCGCAGGTGCGCGGCGGCAGGTTTGCGGATTCAAGGCTGCTTTCGAACTGAGTCGGCATGCCGGTCTCGGACTGGTGCTGCAACGCGACGCACTGGAGGGCTTGCACACATTCCCGTGAACCGAGTTCGAGATGCTGGAGCCGCTGCATGAGCATTCGCAAATTCTGAATCTCAAAGCGGAATAGTTCCTGGATTCGACCAAGCTGTTCGCTGAAGGTAGTGTTCGTCTTACGGCACCTTCCCCGCAGAACCGCCATCTGCATCTCGATGGCAATGAGAGACTGAATGACACCATCGTGCAGTTCTCGCGCCAGGGATGCCCGTTCCATTGCCGCCACTGCAAAACGCGTCTTGTGCTCGAAATAAGCACCGTCGAGCGCCGGGACAACGCGGGCAAACAGGCTGTGCAGGAACAACAACCCGGACACGCCGCACATTTCAGGAGCGGGATTCAGAAGGAAAAGGCGCACGCCGAGTTGGTGTTCCGTGTACGCCGTATCCGCAAGGAAAGAATTGCAGGGTCGAGCTCCAAGGAAATCGGCAGGCAGTTGGATTCGTTCCCTCTTAATCCTCTCGCCTTCACTCGCGAGAGACGAGGATACGAAATGGCCGGCTTGCGCTCTATTAGCACGCACACCGCACCAACTCAACTCCGGCGCAGCAAAAAAGTATTTCCCCGCTTGGTCCGTCCCGAGCTCATTCAGTACAATTTTACATCCGGCCGGGCTGCATCCAACTGCTCGCCAAAGATAGATAGAACGGGAATCGGCTTCTCGAACAGCAATGAGAATCTCGCCGGCCCCAAACAACCGGAGCATCTCGCTGCAAATGCCGGCCAAGGTGGAGGTTAGCTCGGCCCCTGCTTCAATTCCTCCCGTGATGCGCGCGATGGCGGAACTCTCCGCGAGCATTCTTTTTAATGCTTCGGCCAGAAAACCCGCCATGAGACCCATAATGAGGAGATTTGCTGCGGGCATCACGAAGTTCGGAAGAAGGGGCAGCTTTGAATGCCACCATATCAGGTGAAGTTGCGACTCGTATAAAGCGTTTTCCAGCAATATTAACGCCGCCATACCAATTGCTGTGGCGACAGTCTCCCTAAAGCCCCAGCGACACGCCGCGCTCAGCATGATGAAAAGAAAAAAGACATAAAAGGCGTTGTTTGGCCCCGTGATGAATATCGTAAAAGTGGAAACGAGGACGAGATCGAAAGCGTGAACAGCAACACTGAGTCGCCCTGGCCATTGCTGCCGCAAGCGAAACATAAGCCAGATTGCCGCGCTGCAGCCAAAATAAAAGAGAAGCCAGATTCGTCCCGGAAGAGAAGATAGGCTGGAATCCAAGGGCTCCAGAGAGGTCGTCAGAAGGCAAGCGGCCGAGACGAATAAGCGGGTGACTGCCAGCCTTCGCTCGATGCGCCTGGAATCTGTTTGATCCTCCGAGCGGAGCAGCCTACGAAGAAACTTGCTTCGGGTGAACGGAGAAAACACATTTCTTCTCAAGAAAACACGGACCAAGCAATGCGGATTGTGGAGCGCATTATGTCTCCGCAGGTACCTTGTTACGAGCTGTCCCAGTGCAAAGCTCTACACTGAGAGAGCTAAGACTAATGTGACCGTAGTAGGTTTATACTCAGAAGGAGCATTTAATGTCAAATCAAATCCACCCGGAAACATAAGCCCCTGTAGAGGTTGGCTTGCCATTCAATAGCACTATATCGTTACGAGAGTTGGGAGTTGACGGTCGGGAATTGTGTGGAATCTTGGGGGAGGCGTGGCATATCATCATGAGCAAAGTATGCCGATCGTTCTGTTTGTCCTTTTGACGGGATTACTGCAGCAAGGAAAGGTAGTGGTGCAGGCCGGGGTGGCTGGGGCGGAGTTCTATCTCGATGGGAACTTCGTTGCCAAGACCGACGGACGCGGCACGCTCACTATGGAAACCTTCCCTGCCGGATCATTCAAGTTCTCGGTAAAGAAGGAAGGATACAAGACTTACGAAGGGTCCTTCAATATGGCCGAGCGTGAGTTCAAGCTGCTCCAGGTGCAGCTCACTAAGATAAGGGAAGCAGCTCCGCCGGTAAAGCCTGCGCCGAAAGCCGGCGTTTCGAAAACGCGCAGCGCCCCCTCCAATTCTGCTGCTGCAGACAAAACCGAGAGCAAACCTCCACCACCGCTACCGGCCGAGCCTGCACCAACCCAAGCGCCACAGCAGACGGCGACTACTTCAAGCGATGAAGCATCAATTTCATTGTGGCCGTGGATCTTTCTGATTGTGGTCGTGCTGGCCGGCGGGGGGTATTGGTTCTGGCGCAGAAAGAGACGGATCAAGGAAATACCGCTGCTCTTCATTGAAGAAAAGCCCGAGGAGCCCACGGCTCAGACGCCAAAGCCGGCGCCTGAGTTCATCGATGAGCTGAGAAGGAAAGAGGAGTTGATGAATGCGGGGTACATCGGGGAAAGGAGACGCGAACTCGACCGGGAGGAGGTCCGGCAAAAAGAGAAAGAGATCGTGATCGTACTGCCGAAGGAGGCGTACCGGTACGAGGACGACAAATAATTCGGACGCGGATAAACACGGATCCACACGGATCAGACAAGCTATCTACTATGGAGGATCTGTGTGAGTCAGTGTTCATCCGTGTCCCATTATTTCTACGGCTTCGAAACGGCGCAGCGGAAGCCGAGGTCGTACGAGCGGAAGCCGTCCGGCAGTCGCGCGCGGAACTGCGCCCGCGCAAACTCCTTCGACGCCTTCACCGATCCGCCGCGCAGGACTCGGAACTGCTCGCCGTACTCCTTTTCTCTACGCGCGTTCCCCGGGTAAGGCTTGTACCAGTCCGCCGTCCATTCGGAGACGTTGCCCGCCATGTCATAGACGCCGTACCGGCTGACGTCGCCCGCATGCGAGCCCACGTCCGACGGCTCAGCCTCGCCTGACTCGCGCGTGGCCGCAAGGTTCGGCTCCCAGACATCGCCCCATGGCCAGGTGCCCCCGCTGGCGCCCGCGGCCGCCGTCTCCCACTCGAGCTCCGTCGGCAGGCGCTTGCCGGCCCAGCGCGCGTAAGCGTTCGCGTCGATCCAGCTCAACATCACCACCGGCTTGCGCTCCATCCCCGGCGGGATTCTGCCATCCATGAAATAGCCCGGACGGATGCGCCCCGTCGCGTCGCAAAAGCGCTTGTAGTCCTCGTTGGTAACTTCATACTTGTCGATGTAGAAGGACGCGAGGTGGACTTCGTGCTTCGGTGTTTCGTTCGCAAAGGGGGAACGGTTCGGGATCGTGCCTATCGAGTAATTCCCCTCGGGAATTAGCAGCATGTCTTTGAGTGGCGGCGGAGGCTCGAGGGCAGGGGATGGGGGTTTGGGGCTGGGGGTCGGGGGCTCCGCCGTGGCGACAGCGACTTTCTTCTCGGGCTCAGCCTTGGTAACTGCGGGCTCCGAAGTGGCAACACTGACTTTCTTTTCTGGTTCAGGCTTCGTAACTGCCGGTTCTGCCGTGGCGACACTAACTTTCCTTTCCGGCTCAGGCTTTGTAACTGCGGGTTCCGCCGTGGCCACAGTGACTTTCTTTTCGGGCTCGGGCTTGCTGAGGAGTCTTTCGATCTGGCCTTTGAACTTCAGTGCGTCAGCGTCGCCAGGCAGAACGGCGAGGATCTTGTCGACATAGGTCAGTGCCAGACGGCCGCCCTCCGGGTCATGCGACTCCAGCGAAGTCCAGATCACCTGCCTGTAGTACGGCACGTTGCGACGCTCGCGCGCGAGCGCCGCCAGCTTCTCGAGCTGGGCGTCGCAATCCTTTATCTTCTGCGAGGCGAAAGGATCTCCCGGGAGCGCTTCCAGGATGCGCTGGTAGTAGGCCTTCGAGAGGGCAAAGTCCTTCGCCGCGTAGGCATCGAGCGCGTGCATGTTGAAGAACGTCAGAAGGTCGCTCGCCGGCTTCGGGACGAACGAGGCGGCGTAGCCCAGGTTCACGATGCCCGACTGCTCTTGCAGCGCGCCGATTGACTGGCGATCCTCGACCTTGGAGAGGCGGACCTTGGCCGGGACGATGCGTTTCTTCTGGCCGGCGATCGAGATCTCGTAGTAGATTTCGCCTTCCATCTCCTGCTGCAGGCCGTCGAGCAAGCCACCCTCGATCCAGACCTGGCTTTCCTGGACTGCGGAGACGCGGAAGCTTTTGGAGACATCAGGAAAAAACATCAGCAAACACATCAGAATCAACATATCGCCTCCGAGACACAGAGATCACGGAATCGGGCGTGGTGCGCTGGGCTCCGAGAGATAATGGACAAGGAGAATGGCAAGGTAGACCAAAATCACGAACAGGATGATGATGAAGAGCGCCCAGCGAAACCTGCGGATCTGTCCCTCGCGAACGCCAAGAAAGGCACCCAGCGATCTGTGCTTCCTGCGCGAGCGGAAGGCAGGATCGAGCGAGGTGCCGATGAAGCGCGTGCCGCATTCGCGGCAGCGATAGGGGGCACGAAACGAAATCCGCAGGAAGAGACCTTCCCGCAACCCTCGGCGGCGCGAGCGTCGGACATGGTCGGAAGCGCAGTTCGCGCATTTCATGACGCGCCCAATCTATCACAAAAGCCAGCATGGAGTTTTCAGATTCGATTTTTTCGAATTCGCCCGCATTCAAGACATGATATCGTTTCCCTGCTTATGGTCAATGCTGCCGACTTGAAGAAAGGACGAATAGAAAAGAAGGTACTGATCAAGGCGTCCCCCTCCATTATATTTCAAGCTCTTACAGATGCGCGGGACTTGGTCCGCTGGTTCTGTGACCGCGCCACATCAGATCCCAAGGCTGGCGGAGAGCTTACGGCTTATTGGAAGACCGGCAAGGCAGGCCAGAAGGGCCGGGCCCTGTTTACGCGCTTCGTGCCCGACTCCATTCTCGAGCTGCTCTGGGTTGATGACGGACAAGGGGAGAATCAGGAGAATTCCCGCCACATTCTCAGCTACACCATCCGAAGCAAGCGCGGAACAAGCGAAGTGGTCATGAGGGATGAGGACGACCGGCTGCCGGACGAAGAGACCTATAAAATTCTGGATCAAGGCTGGAACTCAGTTCTCCTCGAGTTGAAGGACTATTGCGAGCGCAAGGAAAGGTCCTCCAAGCCTCGACCCGCTAATAACTCAGGATGAACAACGCCAACCAAATCATTCGCCTTCAATTCCGCCGGCGCCAGGCTGCACACTCGTGGGTGGCGGGCGGTGCACTGCTCACTGTGCTTTTCTGCCTCAACACTTGGGCTCCCGACGCCCTCGCGACCAAACTGCAGCCGGCCACCGCACAGGCATGGGATCGATACCTGCAGTGCGCCGATAATCGAGTACAACGCGAATTATCAGACCCGCACGCTTTCCTGGTCGAAGACTTCTTCCCGCCCCAGGAAAGAGCCGCCGTGAAGCGACGGCTGGAATCAGGAGAGATCGTGGTGAAGCGCATGCCCAGCCCCGTACCGAAAGACGAGCGGTTCGCAATTTGGGACGGCGAGATTCACCATTGGTGGGGCGCTATTCTGGTTCCCGGCGCAAAGCTTCCTGAGCTGCTTAAGTTCCTGCAAGACTATGACCACCATGCCGGGAAATTCGCCGATGTCGAACGGTCCCGGCTTCTCTCGAGAGACGGGAACCGCTACTGTTTCTTCTTTCGCCTCAAACGATCGAAGGCGTTTGTAACTGCTATCTACAACACTGAGCAGGAATGCGTCTACACCGTTCACAGCGCGACACGGGAGTCGAGCCGGAGCGTCGCCACGCGAATCGCCGAAGTTGATGATCCCGGCACACCTGCCGAGCGGGAAAAGCCTCCTGGGGATGACCGGGGCTTCATGTGGCGCCTTGTCAGTTGGTGGCGCTTTGAGCAGACGGATCGGGGAGTCATTGTCGAGCTTGAAAGTGCAAGCCTGAGCAGGGATATCCCGACTATCGTCAAGCTTATCCCCTACCTAAGCAACTATATCCGCTCCACTCCGAGAGAATCGCTCGAATCCATCCTCAGGACCATCCGCAATTACGGACAGTCCCCTCACTGAATAATTGGACACGGATCCACGCAGATTCACACGGAATGGCACCTGCGTTCATCCGCGCAAATCCGTGTCCCGTTTTTTCTTCGAGCTATCTGCTGTGGCCGTACCGCTGCGTCATTGCCCGTGCTCCCCCTGGCACGCGCGGGCCTGGTACAGAAACGCCTCCAGCCGGGTCTGCAGCGCGGGGTCCTGCTGGCCGTCGTAGGTCAGGCAGATCGCCGGCATCCGGCCCAGGGCTGCCGCGAGCTTCTTCATCATCCCGCCCACGATCGTCGAGGGCATGCAGCCGAACGGCATCACGTTGATCGCTCCGTGGCAGCCCTGATGAGCCAGCTCGATCATCTTGCCCACCGAAAGCACCGTCTCGCCGCCCGTGAGCGTCGGATCCAGATAGGGCTCGGCCAGCCTCAGGAGGTGTTCCGTCGGCGACTCTGCCAGGGGGCCCAGCAACGGCTCAAATGGGGTCACGATCCGGCGCTGCACACGACGCTGCACCTGGTCCTGGACGGCGTTGATCAGCCATTCCCTGACGTCGCCCTCGCGCCGCGCCCGTTCCTTTCGGATCCAGTTGGTGTAAAAACCCCACTCCAGGAAGCTCGAGAGCGTGGTTTCCGCGCCCAGCTCCTCGAGCTGCCGCAGGAGGCTGCCGTTGGAGAAGTCATGGAGCCGGATATAGATCTCGCCGACCACGCCGATGCGCGGTTTCCGACGGCGTCGATCCACTCCGATCGCGGCAAACCCGCCGGCGGCGGCGCTCATCATGGCCGCCAGCTGGTTCACGGACGGCCGCCGCTCGATCAGCTCGCAAAGGCGCCCCATCCAGTGGCGGTAAACTTGGTCGGTGCCACCGCGTTCGGTCTCGTACGGCCGCAGGGCCAGGCACGCCTTCATCAGGACATCGAGCGCGCACAGGCCCTTCCAGACCAGGCGCACCGTGCTCTTGACCGAAGCGTCCCACTGCTGATAGAAGCCCTGGTCCTGCGAGGGCGAGAGGATTGGCACTTCGTCGAGGCCCAGGTCGCGGAGGATCAGCTTGTGGGCGCAGTTGTATTGCCCGAAACGGCATGGGCCCGTGCTGCAGGGCATGAAGAAGGCCGATCGTTTGGGATCGAAGCTGGGCCGCTGCGCCGCCTGGACCATGTCGCCGGCCGTGATCAGAAACGGCAGGCACTCCTTGCCGCTCGAGCAGCGCCGCCCGGCTTCCAGACTCTCCTGGTCGGCCATGGGCATCACTTCGGTCGGATGCCCATGCGCGCGGAACGCGGCCGCGACCGCGTGCGAGTAATCGCCCATCCAGGGCATGTAGATCTTCCGGATGTGCCCGTTGCGCGAGACGCTCGGGTAGAGGGGTCGCGCGGGCGGGACGGCGCGGGCGGGCGCGGCTGCGAGGCTGTCGAGAAACGCCTCCAGTCGCGTCACCAGGCCCGTGTCCGCCGAGTGCTCGTCGATCTCGAGCACGAGGCACGGCCTGGGAGCCAGCAGCCTCTTGAAATACCCGATCACGAACGAGTCCGGCCCGCAGCCGAAGTTCGACAGGTAGACGGCGTGCAGCCGCGCATCGTCGCGCACCAGTTCCGCCGCGCGGAGGATCTGCCGGCCGTGCTTCCAATACATGCTGTCCAGGATCCGGTCGCCGGCCGGGCCGCGCACGCGCAGGTCGAGGAAATCCATCGGAATCGGCAGCACGCCCATCGTGCGGAGCTTTTTCGCCAGGTCGAGCGACACGCCGCGATCGCACGTGTTGTACGGACGCCCCACGATCACCACCGTGCGCCGATTGGGATCGAGGCCCTCGAGCACCTCGCGGCCCCGTGCGCGGCAGGCTTCCTCGAACGCCTCCTGCGCTCTCCAGGCACGGTCGATCGCCCGGCGGAGCCCGGCCGGCGTGGTCTTCAGATCGGCCGAGAGCGGCCTCAGGCATTCCAGCAGACCGCGACGTCCCTCCTGGAATCGCACCGGCGGCTGGAAGATCTTCACGCGGCAGCCACGGGCCTCGAGCACGGCCGAGACCTGGTACGGCGCAGCGGTTACGTAGGGGCAGGGCTGATTGTCACGGCAGGCCGGATGGTCGCGGGACATGTTGATCAGGCTCGGGATCCAGAGGGCATCAGGCGCGCGGCCGGCCAGCTCCAGGGCGTGTCCGTAGGCGACTTTCACGGGAAAGCAGGGCGTGGAGAGCACCGCCTCGACCCCAAGGCGAATGATCGACGGAGTCGACGCCGGACTTGTGATCACATGGAATCCCAGCTCGCCCAGGAAAGTGCCCCAAAACGGCAGGAGTTGGTAAGCCGACAGGCTCAGCGGGATCCCCACGGTGGGCTGTTCCGGCCGTTGCGAGGACCCGAGATGCGCGTGCTCCATGAGTAGCCGGTGGCGCTCGGCGAAGAGGTCGGGCAGCCTTTCAGCCGCTGGGCGGCCGCGTTTCAAGTTGTAGCGGTCGCAGCGCGAGCCGTAATAGAGCGGATCCCGCCCCTGGATCACCACCTCGTTGATCTCGCAAGAGTTACTGCAATGCCGGCATTCGAAAGCACGGACATCAGCCTCGAGCTCGGCCAGCTCGAATCCGCCGAATTTGCTGCTGTGGCGCCGTGCTTGATTTCGCTGGGCGAGCACTGCCGCCCCGATCGCCCCGGTCACCTCGTGGTGCGGCGGGACCGTGATCGGCTGCCCGGTGACCTTCTCAAAGGCCGCGACCACACCCCGATTGTAAGCAGTGCCCCCCTGGAAAAAGATCCGCCGCCCGATCGGCCGCGCTCCCACCACGCGGTTGAGATAGTTGCTGACGATCGAATAGCAAAGGCCGGCGGCGAGGTCTTCCGTACGCGCCCCTTGCTGCTGGTGGCTCAAGAGGTCCGACTCGATGAATACGGTGCAGCGCTCTCCCAGGCGGATGGGCCCCGGGCTGCTCATAGCCAGATCGGCGAACTCGCCCTTGATGTCGACACCCAGGCGCTCCGCCTGCTCCTCGAGGAAGCTTCCCGTCCCGGCCGCGCAGGCATGGTTCATATCGAAATCGACGACCACGCCACCCTCCAGGCGGATGAATTTGCTGTCCTGGCCGCCGATCTCAAAGATCGTGTCGACAGACGGATCGAGGAGCGCGGCGGCCGCGGCCTGGGCCGTGATCTCGTTGACCACCAGGTCGGCGCCTATGAAGTCGCCCGTCAGGTATCGCCCCGAACCGGTCGTGGCCGCCCCACAGATCCGCACGTGATCGCCCACTTGGCTGCGGATCTCCCGGAGAACCCGGCGCACCGCCTCCAGCGGCCGGCCGGCCGTCATCTGGTAGGTCTTCGCCAGGACGCCCTGTTGCCGGTCGATCACGGCCACCTTGGTGCTGATCGACCCCACGTCCAGCCCGAGGTAGGCTTCGATCGGTCCGCGGGCCGACCGGGCCTCGAGTTCGGCCGGACCCGGCAGCGGTGGCTCAGCTCGCCTGTCGTCCTGCGCCGGCAGCGGGGCCAGGCGATGTCCCACGGGCGACGCCTCTCCCAGGCGTTGGCGCAGCGGCCCCAGGTCCAATCGGCCGTTCCGAGGCCGTCCATGCCCGGCCCCCAGGCGCACCCTGTCCTTGCCGGTTGCCAGGACGGCGCCCAGCGCGCCCGTGGAGGCGTGACAATCGGGGATAATCAACTCCCCGGCCCCAAGCTCGAAGACTCCGCGCAGCGCCTGAACCACTCCCTGGTTGGCAGCCACGCCGCCGCAGAAGGCGATCGGACGCGGCAGGTCCATCCCGCGCCCCAGATTGCTCTTGAGGTTGCGGACAAGCCCGAAGCAGAGGCCGGCCAGGATGTCGGGCACGGCGGCCGCCTGCTGCTGCAGGTGGATCATGTCGCTCTTGGCGAAGACGCTGCAGCGGCCGGCGACCCGGGGCACGCACCGGCTTTGCGCCGCCAGGAAGCCGAACTCATGCTCGATGCGCACCCCGAGGCGCGATGCCTGTTGATCGAGGAAGCTGCCCGTCCCGGCCGCGCAATTGGTGTTCGTCGCGAAGTCGGCTATCGGCCGGCCGTTGCTCCCCAGCTCTGGCAGAAAGATGAGCTTGCTGTCCTGCCCTCCCATCTCGATTACGGTTCGTACATCCGGGTACAGGTGCCGGACGGCAGTGGCATGGCTGATTACCTCGTTCACAAACGGCACGCCAAGCAGCCCGCAGATCAGCCGCCCGGACGATCCCGTCCCCGCAACCAGATCGAAAACGGCCGACCTATGGCGGCCCAACAATTCGCCGAAGACGGCCAGGGCGGTTTCGATCGGCCGGCCCTGCATGCGGGTGTAGGATTGCTCCAGCAGGATGCCGGCACTATCCGTCACGACCACTTTCAGTGCCACCGAGCCCGCATCGAAACCCATCGTCAGGCCGGGGCCTGAACCATCAGTCACTTTCGCCTCCTTGACGGCAGCAAGGGTAATCCCCGTTCCCCAAAGCCTGACGCGGATTTTCGTCGGACCGGACCGAAGCGGCGGCCTGCCCAAACCGGATCAGATTCCTACTCGGAGTTCGCGCTTCTCGAGGCGGGCCAGCCGCCCATCGACAAATTCGGCCAGGAGATAGCCCGGAGGTTCGGGCTGCTCCGAGCGCAATTGGGCTACAGCCGGTGCCGTCACCAGCGTCACGTCATCCGGCGACCACTCGTCCGCTGACAGGCCCGCCGTCCTGAACGACCAGCTGTGGCGATCGACTGCAATCGCGCTGGTCTGGTGAACGTGCCCGGAAAACGCCACCACCGGGCATCCGGCTGCCGCCATGGCGTGCAGCACGGCCCCCGGATTGCGAAACGCCACGCCTCGACGCAAGTCACAGCGGCTCAGGCGCCGCTCGAATTCCACCTGGGATTTCCGGCACTCGGGGGCGCCGGGCGGGAAGCACCCGATGTGTCTGCCCGCCCCCCACGCTGTCGGGATTCTCATCAGAGGGGCATGGAAGAAGACAGCGGCGCCGTGTGCCCCTGTCAGTGCCTGCGCGATCCAGGCCACCTGACGATCGCGGAAGCCCTCCGAATCCGGATCCCGCCAGATGTGCCTCAGCCCGCGACAGAACAGTCCCAGGCGCCGGCCCTCGACGTGGCACGAACGCGGCAGGATATCGCATCCGGTAGAGGCGAAAACGAGCCGTGTTTTGTGCAGGGTCAGCGCGAAGTCGAGGGCCGGGGCCACCAGCGACCGGTGGGCGGCCAGGCCGGCCGAATCCCCGGCGGCCCGAGTGCGCAGCGCCGCGAAGTCGCTGAGTCGCACGGGCCAGGGATCCCACAATCCGGCCGCCCTCAGCAGCGGTTTAACCCTCCCGTCCGGGATGCCGATGGCGCGCAGTCCGTAGAGCCGCGGCCGCCAGGGGTAAAGGCGCCAGTCGTGATTTCCCGCCACAGCTATCGTCGGCACCGACAGGGCGGTCAGCGCCCCGACCAGCTGCCCGACATGGCTTTCTTCCTGGCGCCCCGGCCGTTCGGGGGCCGGATGGACGTGTTCGACAAGATCCCCGCCCAGGACCACCAGGTCGAGCTCGCCCCGCGCGGCCAGATGATTGGCCGCGTCGATCAACCGTCCCAGCATCTGCCTCGGATGGACCATCCGGGGCAGCAGATCCGGGGCATGCCGCGTCGCGGCGTCGGCCACGCAGTCCCAGAGGACGGACCAGTGAATGTCGCTCGCGAACGCCACGCGCAGCCGGTCGTGCGTAGCGTTCCAGGCGGCCACGCATCGCGAGCGAGCCACACGATCCCCGACCACGAGATCGTAAAGCTGCACGCGCCGAGCCCCGGCGGGCCCGAGCGGCGCAGGCGCCGCCAGGCGCACCCGGGCGAATCCGAGGCCCCGGAGATGCGGCAAGCCGGCGAGCCCTTCCACGATCGATCCGAGCGAAGCCGGATCCGCGGGCTTGATCTCAACGAGGAGAACCGCGATCGTCCTCCGCCCTCCCAGCTCGCGCAGGCCGAGCCCGCGAGCCCAATGTTCGAGCCCCACGGAGCCGCCGCTGGGGTGGGAAACCAGAATCGAAAAATGCCGACCCCCCTCCAGAAGAGCAGGATACCCCGGCGTCGGCCAGACGATCGAAAATCGTGGTGCCATGGTGTCAGGTGCCTATGATCAGAAGCCGTCAGCCGGAGAAGCGTTCCGCCTCAGCCGCGACATAATCCGCGTCCTGCATTATCCCGCAAGGGATTTTGGCGGATAGCGGATAGAATCTTGATCCGCAACTTCTTCGCATTTCTGCAAGAAGATTCAAATTTCAGTCGTTTTTCCATCCTTGGTTGCGGCCATCGGCCGCGTTGTGTGAATTAGGAGCGGCATTTCGACATTGACTCACGGCAGCGAGGCCAGCTTGCTTCCCGGATCGACGCCGCGTGACTTCTGATATGTGGTCTTATGCAACTCGCGGCCTGCCAGACATCCCAAACAGCCTGATCTTAACAGCCCCGCAGTCAATCTTGAAAGAAAATCGGAGAGTCTGGAGTAGCCCGTTAGTCTTGGGGGGAATTCGTGATGATCCTCGTACTTGCTGGGGGATAATCTGCCACGAATTGCACGAATCACACGAAGGCTCGGCAGGATAAGCGGGAGCGTCCTAATTGACCCGCCCGACAAATTCGTCGATTTGCTTCGGCTTTTTGCCGGCCGCCTGGATGATGGATGGTTTTTCCGTGAGCGTGGCCATGTCAATCCTCCTGCTTGCCGCTTTTTATAATCCTGCCTGCCTTTTCTGCCGCTCGCTTCGCTTCCCTCCGGATCAGTGAATTTTCTGGGAAATCCCGCTCCAGCTCTCTCAACAGCACCAGCGCCCGCTGCGGCTGCTTCTCGCGCAAATAAATCGCCGACAGCAGAATTTTAGCGTACGGCCGGAAGTAGCGGCCGCCTGCAATCACTTGATTCAGATTGTCGATGGCCTTCTGCTTGCTGCCTTTGATCTCGTCGAAACGAATGAAAAGCCGGAAGAAGAAATTCATGCTGCCTACGACATATTCCACCGCGCCGAGCGTCAGATAGGCATCGTAGAACGGCGGCTTCATCGCCAGGAGCTTACGGGCGTACCGTTGAGATTCCTTGGACAGGGAATAGGCACGGAAGTATTTTTTCTCGACAAGGCTCACGTAATCCGTATCCACTCCCGCCGCCGTGCACAGGGCGAACATGGCATTGAGATCGTTCGCATTGGCAGCCAGACGCGCCGAGGCGCGCTTCCTTGCCTCCGCCGTCATTTTGAACAACTCACTCCGCGCCGCCGGATCCGGTTTCAGCCGTTTTTTATCGGTAACCGCGTCGTCATCTTCGAAGAATTCGGATTCGAGGATCTTCAAGCGATCGAATTCAGAAAACAGATAGGCGGCGCCGCGCACGGCATAGATCAGGGCATCCTCCGGATGGGTGCGCACCTCCTGATCGAGGATGGCGTGAGCCCCGGCGAAGTCATAGTTGTACATCCGATTGAGGGCGAGGTCGATCGCAGTGGAGGACGGTGCTGGTACTGCGTGCGCTGTTGTCGCCGCGGCCAATAGCCATGTCGAAATGCATACCAGATTCATCATCGAAGGCGCCTGCCTGAAACCCGAACGTAGTTCACTTCGCGCGCCAACTTTAGGGGCAAAGGGGCTGAGGGTCAAGGGGCAAAGGGGAAGCCCGAGATTTGGTGTCCAGGACATAATCCCGATTTTCAGATCGATCGATTTTTTGTGCCGCAGAGAACACAGAAGAAAAATCGGACACAGATTTTCACGGATTTACTCGGATGGAATGAGCCTTTGCTCCCACCACACGGGCCAGCGCTTCGCGCTGAAACGTCTTTGCCCGAGGCAGCCCATGTGGTGGAAGCAAAGGCTTATCCGAGCTGATCGCAAGTGAATATCCGCGAAAATCTGCGTAGATCCGTGTCCGCGTTTTTTTGTGTCTGAAATGCTCCGATCCTGGACACCAAACTTCGGGGGGAAGCGAGCCAAGGGCTTGTGGTCCGATTCAGTGAGATGATGCTTCAACGGCCATGCCCTGACGGCGTTGCGATCGTTGCCGCTCCTCGACGATGTGCATCGACATCGCCTGCGTCGAGGCGCCTTGCATCTGCCCACCCGGCGCTCGCGCCAAAATGCCAATTAATTCTTGCGCGAGCCCTTAGCTCCGCGATCTCTGCGTCTCTGTAGCGCGATGGTTTGTGGGGCGAAAAGGAGCGGCTTGCCAAACCGCCATACCCACCGCAAAGCACGGGCGGGTCCCCGTTTTCTACCGCTTTACCAAGACTGAGATGTCGATGCCTTTGCGGACGCTCTGCGTGACTACGCAGTAATCTTCGAAAATCTCCAGGCAGCGCTGCATCTTCGCCGGATCGCTCTCAGCGAACCTGGGTTCAACTTGAACATCGATTTTGCCGATGCGAATCCTGCCCTGCTCGTTGCGAGCATAATGTACCGTCACTTCCGTGTGAACGCCCTCGATGTCCACGCGGGACTTGCGGGCGCAGAACAGCAGGCTCGCGCTAAGGCAATTCCCGACTGCGGCGGCCAGGAACCGGGACGCATTCGGAGCCTTGTCTTTGCCGAGCGGCGGTGGCTCATCTCCACACAGATTCACGGATTGGCACCCGTTCATCCGTGCAAATCCGTGTCCCGTTTTTTCTTCGAGCTACCTGCTGTGGCCGTACCGCCACGCCGAATTCCAGGCGGTGGATACTAAAAAATCGGGATGTCTCCCTTTTCAAAAGCTTGAAATGAAGAAGCCCGTTCTGTTAGGATCAGTTTCCGGTGTGCGGACCAGTGTTTGCAGTTAGCATGCTTGCCGCATTGTCGCCGCGAGGAGGAAAGTAGAAGTTCATGCGCAAGGTCCCCCTGACCGAATCACTCAGGATCATTGCCCGCGGATCGTTGAACTGGCGTGCCGAGCGCCCAATCGTGGTCTCGTTCGAGGTGACGGATTCCTGCACCTGTTGGTGCAAGCACTGCGACCACGGCGGTCCCAAGGACACTTCGCATGACATGAAGCCAGGAGATTATCGCCGTTATATGGATGTGCTGCGTCCCGTCGTCGTCCAAATCTCCGGCGGCGAACCCTTGATGCGCCGGGACCTTGACGAGGTCATCCGCAACATTAAGTCCGACTCAGGCCTCCCCTTCATCATCCTGGTCTCCAACTGGTCCCTGATGAACGAGAAGCGATATATGGAATTACGGGAAGCCGGCATCGACGAGTTCTGCATCAGTTTGGATTTTCCGGACGAGCGTCACGACGATTTCCGCAGACACCCCGGTCTGTTCCAACACCTTAGCAACATCGTGCCGAGGCTGGCAGCGCTGGGTTATGACGACATTGTGATGAACAACTGCATCACTGCGGCAAATGTGAATGAAATCAACAAGGTAGCTGACAAGGCACGCGAGTGGGGCGTCAACATCAATTTCAGCGCCTATTCCCCGCGACGCACCGGATGCCGGGACTATTTCCTCAACACCCCGGAGCAATTGGCAGTCCTGAATCGAGAACTCGCAAAGATCAGGTCACGCATCGACGAAACCCACTGGATCACAAACAACGAAACCACATTAGAAGCAACGCGCCGCTACTTCGAGACTGGTGGGGCACCATCATGCAAAGCCGGTCTCCGCTGGCTGGTAGTTACCAGCAATGGGTACTTGCAGCCCTGTTCGATGCAATTCAAACGCTATTCCGTGACCGACCAGGCACGAATGGTCAGCGAGTTTACACGCCACAACACTTGTGACGAATGCTACGTTTCCATCCGTTCCTACCTGGACAAGACCTTCCCGCAACTGCTACGAGAGAACGTCTCGGAGTTTTTTTCCTTCAAGTCCCGCTGGCAGCCGTCGCTGACAGAATAAATCTGCCACGAATTACACGAATGACACGAAATAAGCAACAAACACACAGGTTTTTTCGTGTAATTCGTGGCGGATTTTTTCTTGTGATTCGCGCTAGAGGCTGTAAAACTTGAGATCCTGGTGCCGGCGCAATTTCGTCACAAAGATGATTTGTCCGGTGTGATGGCTGAAATGCTCCACAACGTGGAAAACAGCCTGCATGCCGGACCGCCGGAAACCCTGGATGGTTCTTTCCTTCAGAAGATCTTCCTCACTCAGGCGGTTCAAGACCTGACACGCCTCCTTGACCGTTGATTCCAGCAGAGAGAACGCATCCCATCGGCTCACGCCGCCACGAACGGCGAATTCTCTCGGGCGATCGCGTTTGTCCGGCTCGCCCCCCAGCCCTGAGATAATCCACTGGCGCACGTTTCCGCTCAGGTGCAGCAGCATGTTCCCCACGCTGTTTTCCACTTCGGATGCACGCCACCAGACGTCTTCCTCACTCAGGATTTCGAGGCACTTGCGAATTTTGGGCAGGAAGTTGTCCTGCAGATGCGCAATAGCCTGCGACACGAATGCCGCGGCAAGTGCTGAAGTGCGAGGGTTAGCATTCATCGCCACAATATAATCACGCTCGCCGTTCCGCCGCAATCGCATTACCATAGAGAAAACCGCTGTGGCCACTGTGTCACTGCGGTGCTGTGTGGTATGCTTATTCCACAAACGTGTATGCAACTATTGAGGAGGCATCGTGAAGAAGCTCTTAATTTTCGCCGCAATCGGTATCCTGGGTCTTCCCTACGCTCTGGCAGACGAAAAGAAAGCCAGCAACACGGTCGGCGACAGGGTAGTTGCCGCAGCGGTCGTGCTAAAGGAGATTGCGGGCATCCCGGAAAAAGGCATCCCGATGGATCTGTTGAATAAGTGCGTCTGCGTGGCGGTCATTCCTTCGATGAAAAAAGGAGGGTTTATCTTCGGCGCCAGCTACGGCAAGGGGGTCATTGCGTGCCGTACCAATAATGCAGAAGGCCCGTGGAGCGCTCCTTCGATGATTCAGCTCAAAGGGGGCAGCTTCGGCCTGCAGATCGGCGCGCAGGCCGTGGATCTGGTACTCGTCGTCATGAATCTTGGCGGCTTTGAAAGCCTGCTCGACAGCAAGTTCACGCTGGGGGCAGACGCCTCGGTCGCCGCCGGTCCCGTGGGAAGAACCGCAGCGGCTGAGACGGACGCGTGGATGTCCGCCAAGATCCTGGCCTATTCACGGGCACGCGGCTTGTTCGGGGGCCTCGTGATCAAGGGCGGTACGCTTCGCCCGGACAACGATGCAAACTTCGTTCTTTATGGGAAGGACGTCCGGCCCAGGGGGATCCTGCTCAACCCAAGCGACAATATTCCAAAAGACGGTAAGATTTTCGTGGACGAACTGACACGCATCAGCCCAAAGCAGGTCAAGTAGGGGCACGGCGCGCCGTGCCCCTACGAAGACTACACCGGGCCGGCGCCTAGCGCAGCAGAGGCGCAAGCACCTTCCAGACATTTTCGACCACGATGTCATAACCTCTTGCGCTTGGATGGATACCATCGTCCTGATTCAACTCAAGCTTGCCCGCAACCCCCGCCAGAAAGAATGGTATCAGGGCGACCCGATACTTGCCTGCCAGACTGGGGAAGATCTCGTGGAAGCCGTGGGTGTACTCAACTCCGTAGTTCGGCGGCATCTCCATGCCCGCCAGCACCACTTTCGCGCCATCCTGTTGCAGCCGACTGATGATCGTCTCCAGATTGCGCCGTGTCTCCTCCAGCGGCAACCCTCTCAAACCGTCGTTTGCGCCTAGCTCCAGGATCACAATCTTGGGGTGGAGGTCACAAACGGCGCTGAGCCGGTTTAGACCCTGCGCCGAGGTATCGCCGCTGACGCCGGCATTGACCACGCGGTAGCGATAACCGGCGGCATCGAGCTTCGCCTGTAGCCTGGCCGGATAATTCTGCGGCGGGTCGACTCCCAGGCCGGCGGAGAGACTGTCGCCGAAAGCGACGATAACTGGTCGTGAATCGGTTGCATCGGGAGTCTTTTTGGCCTCCTGGGTGGAATCACTGCGCAGGGGCGCCTGGGTCTCAGATCTGGTGCAGCCGGAGAACAATCCAGCCACCAGGAGTACGATGATAAAGGATCTCCTCAAGGTGCTCCTCCCTTTATCAATCTACCACAGAGACACGGAGATCTCCGTGAACTCTGCGTCTCCGTGGTGTAGATTTAAACTTCACTTTGAGGGAGCGACATGATCGAGGTCCAAAAGCTCACCAAGACGCTTCTTTCCGGCTCTCATTCTGTCAAGGTACTGAAGGGAATCGATTTGATTGTCAGGCAACGAGAAGTCCTGGCAATCGAGGGTCCTTCGGGGAGCGGGAAAAGCACGCTCCTCGGCTTGATTGCCGGCTTCGACTCGGCCACGAGCGGTTCGATCCGGCTTGAAGGCGAGGACATTACAGTTATGGATGAAGATCAACTCGCACTATTGCGCGGAAAGAAGCTCGGCTTTGTTTTCCAGTCCTATAACCTGATCCCGACACTGACGGCAGAAGAAAACGTAATGCTGCCGCTGGAGCTCAGCGGCCGATCGGCGGGCGCTCTGGAGAGAGCCCGTGAGCTTCTCGAGGCCGTCGGTTTAGGAGAACGCTTCTCGCACTATCCTGCGCAGCTGTCGGGTGGAGAGCAGCAGCGGGTAGCACTCGCGCGGGCTTTTGCAGGCAGCCCGTCCATCCTGCTCGCGGATGAGCCGACGGGCAACCTGGATAGCGCCACCGGCAAACTTGTTCTCGATCTCCTGCTCGAGCTCAACCGCCGCGAAGGAACAACGTTGGTCCTGGTAACGCACGATCCGGCCCTCAGCCGGCTGGCGGACCGCATCGTCCGATTAAAGGACGGAGAAATTGTTGATGAAGTGGAATTGAACGGAGCAGTTAATGTCAGGGGTAGGGAATGACGAATGTAGAATGACGAATAATCTCGGGAAGTTTTTTATTCGTCATTCGTAATTCGTCATTCGTCATTCCGCTTGCGAGCATGGCTCGATACTCTATGAGGTAACACCCTCAAAGGCGTTCTCAATGCTATTTGAGTTGCGGCTGGCTTGGCGCGACATTCGCCCCTCTCTCCGTAAGTTCATCTTCATGGTTACGGCGATTGCGCTTGGCGTCGGATCGCTCACGGGCATCAAGGGCTTCAGCCAGGCACTCGGCCGGGCGATGAGCAGATCGGCGCGAGATCTCATCGCTGCCGATCTCGCGGTGCGGATGAATTTCAGCCCCAATAAGGAGGAGCTTGATGTTTTCGACTCTCTGACGAGGCGAGGCTGCGAGACGACTCGAGTCACCGAGACTCTCTCGATGGCCTCTTCCGCAAAAGCCTCTCGGCCGCTTCTGTCCAACATCAAAGCAGTGGATCCGCAGCTATATCCATTTTATGGAAGCGTCGAGCTGGACCCTATCCTCCCCTTGAACAAGCTCCTCGCGGACGATGCGGCCGTCGTAAGCCAGGACTTCCTGATCCGCACGAACTCGGCCATCGGAGACTTCATACAGATCGGTGCCGGGCATTTTCGAATTGCAGCAGTCTTACGGTCCGAACCCGACCGCCTGGCTTCAGGAGTGGACCTGGGGCCGCGCATCATGATCACCCGGAATGGTCTGGCTAAGAGCGGGCTGATCCAGTTCGGCAGCCGGCTATCCGAGTCCTTCCTCTTCCGATTACCCTCGCAAGGACTTGGTCTGGAAGAAGCAGAACAGATTTTGAAGGGCGGACTGCAGCGTCATGCCCGCATTGCTGACTATCGGAATCCTAATCCCTCAGTATCGCGCGGACTGGACAGGATGGCCAATTTTCTCAGCCTCATCGGCCTGCTCGCCCTCCTCGTCGGCGGCCTGGGCGTGGCAACGACGATTCACACTTATTTGCAGCAGAGGCTCGACAGCATTGCGATCCTGAAGTGCTTGGGCGGGCGCTCCCGGCAGATCCTGCGCATTTACTTGCTCCAGGGATTGCTTCTTGGTGCTGTCGGCAGCTTGCTAGGCGTAGGTCTGGGTTATCTGGTTCAAATGCTGTTTCCACCGCTCCTGAAGGGCCTAATCGAGCTGCCGACTCATCTTGAGCTGGCTCCGGGTGCAGCTCTGCAAGGCTTCGCGATCGGCATCGTTGCAACCCTTCTTTTCCTCCTGCCTCCGCTCCTTGCGATCCGGAAAGTGCGGCCCGTGCGGGTGTTCCTCCGGGAGATGCCCGAGACCCAATATTCCACGATTCAGCGACTGCGCCACGATTTTATCCCCCTGGCTTCATCTCTTATTCTGCTGCTGGGCGCGGGACTGCTGGCGAGCTGGCTCGCGGAGTCGTGGCGCCGCGGGTTTGGTTTTATCGCTGGTCTGGCCGGAGCAATCCTTATTCTCGCAGCCGGCGCCAAGCTTCTCCTTCTCGTCTTGAAACGGCTCCCACGCCCTTCTTCGCTGGCTCTTCGCCACGGGCTGAAGAATCTCAATCGGCCCGGCAGCCATGTGGCTTCGGTTTTAGTGGCCCTCGGAATTGGCGTGGCATTTATTCTGACCGTCTACTTCATCCAAACGTCGCTGCTGTCCCAGATCGTCAAGAGCGCGCCCGCGAACTACCCAAACGTATTTATGCTCGGCATAACGGAGCGAGACAAGGATCCGCTCTGGGCGTTTCTTAAGACACAGCCCGGAATCACCGATGCGGGCGCGCCCATCCCGGCCGTTCCTGCTCGCCTGCAGCGTATTGACGAGAAAACCGCGGAGGAGACGGATCTGGAACCGCATGACCGCCGCTATTTCCAGATGGAGTTTGTGCTCACCTGGACGGCGGCTCTCCCACCTGACACGAAGATCCTGGAAGGACAGTGGTGGCATGCGCCGTACGGCACCCCCATGATCTCCGTGGGTGAGAGCGCGGCACGCTCGCTGAAGATTCACGTTGGCAGCATCCTGGAGTTCAGTTCCAGCGGCCACATTGTTCGCGGCAAAGTTGTAAACATCCGCGAGGTCGAGTTTGGCAGGCCGGGGAGCAACAATCAGTTCATCTTCTCACCCGGGACTCTGGACGGTCTCCCTGCTTCGTACGTAGGCGCGCTGAGAATGGCTCCTCCTGATGTCGCGCGCTTCCAGAGCGCACTCTTCACGAAGTTTCCCAGCATCACTTCCATCGATGTGGGACAAGTTCTGGTGCGCGTGCAGCAGCTCTTGGACAGGATCTCAAACGTGATACGCTTCATCGCCTTCTTCGCCATCCTTGCGGGGATAATCATCCTTGCTTCCAGCGTGGTTGCGACCCGATACCAGCGCATTCGCGAGGCTGTACTGCTCAAGACCCTGGGGGCAACGCGCGCGCAGGTGGCGCGCATCCAGGCGGCGGAGTTCCTGATTGTTGGACTGGCTGCCGGGCTCATCGGCTGCTTGCTGGCCGCCGCCGCCGCAGATTACCTGCTGGGAAAGTTGCTGGAGACAGAGTTCAACTTCCAGTGGCTGCCGCTGTTGGTTGGAACGTTGGCAACCGCCGCCCTCGCCATTGCAGCCGGCTGGATCGCCAGCCGCGGGATTCTCAATCACAAGCCCCTCGAGATCCTGCGCGAAAACTGATTGACGATTTACGACTGACGATTGTCGATTGAGAAAATCGTAAATCGTCAATCCATAAGGTGGGAAGGAATCCGCTCCAGGACTGCAGCGGTAATGTTAGTTCGATTGTCTAGGCGGGCCTTTGACCTCTTCGTAATGCACGCGCGGATCTGTCAGAGGTATCTCCTGTGGCGCCGTCGGCTGCTGGCAGCAGATGCAGTTGCCCGGACTGAATACAGTGATGTGGCAGACGTTGCAGTAGTAGATGATCTTGTAGAGTCCGTCCGGGTGGATCACCCAGAATTCCGATACGTCGAGCGATCCATCCTTGCGGAACTCTCCCTTGACTTCCAGCTGCTTCCCGGAGTTCCTCGGGTCCTTTAGCGTTTCAGTGATGGATTCATCTGTGCTCAAGAGTGAGATGCTGTTGCCCTGCGATTCCAGCACGGGCATCTTGCCGGGCACCACGATGAGTTTGCCTTTTATTGTGACCGCTTCCTTTTCCAATGCGAATGACGGATGGAACGTCGTGCAGACCAGAAGGCAGCACAGGCCGGATGATAGAATCCCGGTGGACCTTCCTCTCACGCCACGCTCCCTTGCCATGACATAATTATAGCAAACGCTTTAAGGGATACCCTGGCGCGGGCTGGCGGCCGCAACCGTAGCGGTGGCAAGCAATCAGTCTGGAGTGACTGGACACGGATCCACACAGATTCACACGGATTGGCACCCGTTCATCCGTGCAAATCCGTGTCCTGTTTTTCTTCGAGCTATCTGCTGTGGCCGTACCGCCACGCCGAATTCCAGGCGTTTGAAAAGGTGTTGCGTCGATAATTCAAGAGCTACCTGCTTACGAAAGATTCGCTCCTTTAGCACCGAATTTCACGAAATCTAAAAATTTGGATTTTTCGAGTCATTCGTGCAATTCGTTGCTGTTTTTATTTGAGATGGCGGTCGAAGAAGTCCGAAGTGGCTTTATAGACCGCCAGCCAGTGCCGGTGAAGCAGGAAATCGTGCACCTCATCCGGAAGGACCATCTGCTCAAACTCGACTTTTTGAGCCCGCAGGCGTTGCGCCAGGTCGACCGTCTGACTGAAATCCACGTTGCGGTCATCATCTCCCTGAATCAACAGGACCGGCGATTTCCATTTCTCCACGGAAGCCACTGGGGAAGACTCCCGTGCTTTCTTCACGACGTCTGCGGATTCCGTTCCAGCCCAAGTCCGGAAGCGCCGCGTAGACCAGTCGTGCACGCCGTGCAAATCGACTCCTGCAGCAAACAAATCGGAGTTGCGTGCCAGTCCCAGAGCCGTCAGATAACCTCCGTAGGACCCACCCCAGAGGCCGATCCGGGCGGGATCGATGTCGTCGCGCGTACGCAGATAATTCCCCGCTGCCACGATGTCCTGATACTCGGTCGCCCCGCGCGCGCCTCTTCCCGGAGCTTCGCGGAATCTACGGCCATAGCCGATTCCGCTTCGGTAATTCACGGAGAGCACAGCATAACCCTGGCTGGCCAGGTACTGATTCATGCCGTAGGCATTATGGTAGTAGTAGAGGTAATGCCACCCCAGGAGCATCTGCCGTATCGGGCCGCCGTGCATGAAGATCACCGCAGGCATCCTACCCGAGGGTTTCGCAGCAGGAAGGAACAGCTGACCGTGAATCTCCCAGCCATCGGCGCTCTTGAAGATCACCTGCTGGGGGATGACCAGCGAGGCCGCCGGAAAGTCCTTCGGAATCCAATCTGGCGCGATTGCCCTCTCCACCTTCCCTCCCTCAGCAAGGAGGTAAGGGGTTCCCGGCATGCGCGCATCGCTTCTTAGAAATGCCACGCTGCCATCCGCAAGCACCGCGGGATTCCACTCGATCTTTTCGCCGCTTGTGACCGCTTCAGGACTGCCTCCGGAGAGGCCGACGCGCCAGAGGTGCCGCCGGTCGATGTCGCCACAGTTGGAGGAGTAGACAATCGTCTTGCGATCAGCTGAGGAGGCAATGTGCTCCACTTCGCATTCACCCGGTGTGAGCAGGACAGGACTTCCGCCTGAACTCGGAACCGAATACAGATGCATCCAGCCGTCTTGCTCGGATAGGAAGACCAGCCGCCCGTCCGCAGCCCATTGGAGTGCGTTCTCCCCGGCAAAGCGGGGCAGCGAGGCCTCGGGCGTTGTGCCACTGGCCCATACCTGGCGAGCCTGAAGCGTCGCAGCATCCGCAATCCAGATCGACCAGGGAGCGGGAACACTGTCAGATCCCGGAGGTGGCGGATCACCACCGCGACCCGGCTGGCGCACGAAGGCGATTTCCTTTCCGTCTGGCGACCAGCGCGGCGAATGATCGCGATCCACCGAGGGCGCAATATACCGGACGGTGTTGCTGCCCAGCTGATAGAGTCCAATGAAGCTGTGGTCCTCGCGATCGCTGGCAAAAGCCAGCGTTTTGCCATCGGGAGACCATGCAGGACTACCGTTCTTGCCACGGGCCTTGAAGAGCTGCTTGGCGGCCGTGGATGCGGAGAGCGGAACTGTCCAGATCTCTCCGTCGGAGACGAAGGCGACTTCGCCCGAAGAGGAGACATCGGGCGCAATCCCGTTGCCGAGCTTGCGCGGCATCCCACCCTTGAGGTTTACCGCCCAGATAGCCTGCTCAGTTCCCGCCTCGTCGTTTGTGGGATTGGGGGTCTCGCCCGCGCTGTTCTTCCCTTCTCCGCGGACAAACACGATCGTTGCGCCGTCGGGACTCCAGGTCAGCTGCGTCAGGTCTTGGCCATCGTCAGCTGTAAAACTCGTGAGCGTGCGAGGACGGAACTGCGGAGCCTCGGCTGCCCAGACATTGCGCCGGCCCTGATCGTTCGCAAACCAGGCCAGCCGCTTGCCGTCGGGAGAAGCAGTGAGCTCCGTCGGGAAGGGAGCGCTCAGAACCTGCTCGATCGTAAATCTGGTTTGTGCGGTTCCTGCCGTGACAAGAACATATAAGATCGCCAGTAAGAGAGGGATATGCAGTCGTTTCATGGATGGTCCTCCGATGGAGCTAATCCTTTACCACCAGGACGGCGAGGACACCAAGCCCTAAATCACACTGTGTGAACTCTGTGCCTCCGAGGTGATGTTCAGGAAGGCTTTCTCGCCAGGATAATTGCCGCTTCGTTGAAGAGCCGGACTGCGCCGGTCCTTTGAGTCCTGCCGTGCCGCTACCTCCGGCAACGTCCAGTCCCGCGTCGTATTTCTGCGGGAAAAGCATGTCGATCATATCGGAGGCAAAGAACGCGTTATAGCGAGCATGTACTTTGTCGTAGGCCTCTGCGATCGCGTCGTAGGTGTCCCTCTCCCGTTTTTTGACATTGTCAGCTTCCTTCATAGTGCGCGAGATTATAGCTGGAGCCTTTTCTCCTTTCCACCCCATGCTTCTCCGTGTCCTCCGTTATCTCTGTTTCTCTGTGGTAGGTCCCGGCCGCCGGACGGGACCTCATTTTCTCCTCTCATGAATCAGGGACATTCCGAATTTCCAGCTTTCCTCCGCTGAATAGAAAAGATCAACCGCTGGTTGATCCGTCCGATTCAGCTGCGCAAGTCGGGAAATTCGGAATGTCCCCGATTCTTCGCGAGGATTGACATTCCGCTCGCAGATTTGTTAGGTTAAGTAGCCGTGCGGAAGGAACAAAGGCCGCACCGATCCGACGTACCATTGCTCCTCAGTAGCTCAATGGTAGAGCATTCGGCTGTTAACCGAAGGGTTGTAGGTTCGAGTCCTACCTGAGGAGCCAAAAAACAAAATCCTTCCAACAAGCTAGTGACTCCCACCAAACAGCCAAAACCCCTCAAAAGCCGCTTTGCGGTTATTTTGCCTCCGCCAGGTAATGCTTCCAACATCTGTTGTGCGGGCCAAACTGCGGTTGGCTGTTCGGTCACGTTGAGGTGAACGATACGTCGCCGATCGTACAACGGATCGAAATCGTTGAATCTTGCCGCCTTGTGGCGTTAATATCGCGTGGTTTGAAGTTGCTGATCCATCATATATCTCAGAGTGTTGGTGACAAGCGGGTTCAGCAGCACCGATTCCACCGCGCAAAAGCCAACGCAGGAACCCCTACCGTGTAATCCGGGTAGGTAAATGGTAAGAGGGGTAAAATAGCCCTCGGGCGCGTTTGGATCTAGCTGGTCGAATCTATCTTGGTCACACAGGCTCTTTGATCGCAGGTCGAGGCTGGGCGATGAAATGTCGCTACTGTGGCTCCTCAGAGGTCCATCGCTCTCACCGTCGAGATCTGAAGGAACGGTTCCTGCTCCGAATGTTGTTACGTGCGCCGTACCGCTGCAATAATTGCACACGGCGTTTTGCACATTGGTACCTAGGACCAGATATCCGAGCCAAAGACTATCTTGGCCTCGCCAGCACATTAAGATTCTGGGCAGGGACCATAGCCATGTGGCTGGCTATCATTCTGCTGATTCTAATCGTTTTTCGCCGCACCGCACGGTGAGCAGCCAGCCATGAGGTTCGGGGGCACAGTTCTTTTGCCGTCTCTAGGAGCAGTCGCTCTAGGGCTCATAAAGCCCACACGGGATTTTTGGTATATGCACTTCACGGCAGCGATCTTCCCGTCGGGCCTCGCGAAATTCCCCCGAATTTCGAGGCGTACTACAAGGGATAAAAGGTAATGCTAACGGGGAAGATTGAGGAGTATCGAGGGAAACCTGAGATAATCGTGAGAGTCCGAGTAAGATCAGGCTAATGAAGGAATGATCTTAAACTCCACCCCAGGAGTGTTAGGAGCGATTTCAAAGTAGTCCATTCCCAGCGGAATAGGAGTCTGCCACCCAAATCAGAGGCAGACTGATCCGCCCCCTCGCTCTGCATGTGATGAACGAGCCCCACCTTCCTGCAGCTTT